>Ga0137415_10001673_pt1 | contig 21979 bp, 23 predicted proteins | sample CZODoug3_1_1_16f_FD_183082 | JGI IMG/M metagenome (GOLD analysis project Ga0137415, IMG submission 183082) | Vadose zone soil fungal communities from Angelo Coast Range Reserve, California, USA - CZODoug3_1_1_16fungal (Hybrid Assembly) | ecosystem: Environmental > Terrestrial > Soil > Vadose...
GGTTACTATGACTTGGTCGTCTGGCTGGTCGAAAACGCGAGTCCAGACCTCAATTCGAAGAACTTTCAGGGAAAGACGCCGCTATCGGTTGCCATCGAAACGAAGCAGGAAACCCTTGCTCAACTCCTAAGAGAGCGCGGCGCCAAGGAATAATCGGCCACGCAATCTCGAAGGTAGTAGACAGTCACGTTCCAGCGCGTTGTATCAGAGGTCAGAATTATCGATTGAAACTTCGCAAGTCTATCGAGAAAGGCCAAAGACGACCGTCTTGTTCCAAACACGGACCGTACGATGGTTCCTACTGCCCTCAGTGCTATGAGCGCGCCATGAGCGGCGACGCCACCAGTGAGACTGTGCCATCGAGCTAAAATAATCCCAGTCTTCAAGTCATCTTCCAGCATAGTGATTATTCGATTGTCCCATCCCCCTCATGGAGCTTTGAACGACCATGGACCCTTTCTTGGCAATGAGATAGTGAGATTGCATTGAATACACTCCCCCAGGACCAGACAGTAAGAATCCTTCCGGATTACTCGAAGGACTTTGAGACTCTAGAGAAGATGGAATGGGCGTTCTCGAAAGGAGATGTTGATTTTTTCAGATTGGTCCTCGACGATAAACCGAGCCTGCTGCTCCGAATACATGCGGTATGTATGCTGGCGGATATGAAAGATGAAAGGGCGGTTCTGTCACTCTGCGAGGCACTGAAGTCAGATCCAAGCCCACTCGTGAGACATGAGGCCGCATTTTCCCTCGGCCAACTAGAGTTCAAGTCGGCAGTTCCCGCTCTCTTGGAAGCCATGGCGAACGATGAGAGCGTCCTCGTAAGGCATGAATCGGCGGTGGCTCTCGGGTCTATCGGAGAAGAGACAGCTCGCTCGGGATTGATCGAGCGACTTCGAGACCCGGATGAGGATGTACGATTGTCAGCGGAGGTTGCGCTGGCAGATCTGGACTTTCTACAACGCCTCAGGGCACGAACCAGCAGGCGGTAGATGCCGAGTATCACTGTTGAGCCGCAACGATGAAGGCCTAGACGGCCTACAGGAAAGCGCGTCTCTCAGGATACCTAAGAAACAGGGAGAGAATGCGATCCAAATCCTCACGAAGCTGAAACTACTAAACAGAAAACTTGCACCTCAGATAGTTGACGATATGCTTCATGTTCCGCTATCCAGGGAGCCGCAGCCGGAAGAGCGGAGACAGCTTGACAAAGCCCTAGGCAAACAGAGTCTATCACATGAAAAATTTCCTTCTAGAGCAGAAACCGTTGGCTCGCTGGAGGAAGTTCTAGCACAGAAACTACCTTCGAGCATCATTCCACTCGTATCAAAATCGTTCGATATTATCGGGGACATTGCAATAATAGAACTATCCTCTACAGCAGAACCCTACGAAAAGAGCATCGCCGAAGCATTGATGAAAGTACACAAGAACGTCAAGACGGTCTACTCAAAGGCGGGACCAATAACCGACAACCTGCGATTGAGGCCTCTCCATCACGTCCTTGGCGCCGAACGAACAGAGACAATTCACAAGGAGCTGGGATGTCAATTCAAGATCGATATTTCAAGGGCCTTCTTCTCTCCTCGGCTATCTGCCGAGCACAAAAGGGTGGCCGAACAGGTCCAACCCGGTGAGTGCGTGGTCGACATGTTCGCTGGAGTGGGACCGTTCTCGATACTGATCGCGAACCGATTGAACGACGTACAAGTCCATGCCATCGATGCCAACCCCGAAGCCACCAAGTTGATCAGAGAAAACGCGAAGATGAACAAGGTCCAAGACAGGATAAAGGTGTGGTCCGGCGACGCGCGAGTCGTCGTCCAGAACAATCTCTCCGGCATAGCTACGCGAGTGATAATGAACCACCCCTCTCAGGCGAGGGAGTTTCTCGAACCCGCTTACAAGGCGCTTAGCCGCGACGGAGGAATCGTACACTACTACACGTTCGCAGAAGGATTAGACAGCGAGTCAAATGCCAGGAAAGAACTCGCAGCGGCCCTAGATAATTTAGGTTGGAAAATCGAAAAAACCATAGAGACACATAAAGTAAGAGGTGTTGCTCCGATGAAGTGGCAGATTGCGGTAGACGCGAAACTTACGCTGGCCTAGGTCCCGACGACAAGTTCAAGCAATACCTTTCGGCTAGGGTCTTGAAGCAAATCCACTAATGATCTTGGAAGATCTGCTGCCGCCCGATTAGCACGCACCATAAGCGTCCTATCAGACACGAAGCCGCTCTTTCTAACCACGATGTCCGTCGGATGGGAAAACGTCAACGCTCGGGCGCCACGGCCCTCGATCGTGAATCGATGGGCGTCAAGCTTCAGAGTCAGGCGGGCTCTACAGGCTTCGCTGGAGAGAGCGTTTTTCATAGGTTCAGGCAAGTCTCTCAGTCCCGCAGAAGACCCGACTGCAACAATGCAGTCTCCGTTCTTGCTAAGGACATCCTCCTTTGTAAGCTCCAGAGTCGTTGGGTGCGTTGACAAGACAGCCCGATGGCCGTGTGCGTAGAAGGTGAAGTTCATCAGACGTACACTATTCAAACCAGAGGAGTCTAATATGCTCAGCTACCCATGACAGGCCGGAGGGATGACTTAGGCCCGTGGATTTCGCGCGTGAGAGGGAACGAATGGTACAGGCACTCATCGCAGAAGGACTCCTCACGACCCCCGAAGTCATCAATTCAATGAGCAGAGTCCCGCGGGAACTGTTCGTGTCTACCCATATGCGCCAATACGCCTACAATGATACTCCTTTGCCAACGGAATATGGCCAGACAATCAGTGCGCCACTCGGCTGACCAGCCGGGCGTTACATGGTGGCCATAATGAACGAGGCCTTGGAGCTACGCCAAGGGATGAAGGTTCTCGAAGTGGGGGCTGGAAGTGGATACCATGCAGCTACGATCGCAGAAATAGTCGGCGACAAGGGACATGTTTTTGCGGTTGAATACCTCGATAAACTGGTTGTGATCGCGCGGAACAACCTTACTCAAGCAGGATACTCTGACCGAGTCACGCTCGTCCAAGGCGATGGATCGCTGGGTTACGATGAACGAGCCCCATATGAAAGAGTACTCGTGACAGCTGCAGCCCCCGAGATCCCGCCTAGCCTGCTTGAGCAATTGAAACCGGATGGAATCCTAGTCGTGCCCGTAGGTGGAAGAATGTTCCCACAAGAACTCGTCCGGGTCAGGAAAAAACCTGATGGAACCCTGGACCGAAGCTCGCTCGGAGGAGTCGCGTTCGTCCCTCTCGTTGGGAAATACGGCTTCAGCAGCTAGCTTCCGAAGAAAGACTCAAGAGTTTTTTTTCCACTCTCTTTCACCATTGCGGTCTTCGCCCTTTCTACAGCAGTCCGAACTCTCTCCTCGTTGAAGTCTCTCTCTCCGCAGAGGAACCGCACAAGAGATTCAACATCAGATTCGCGCCACTCTAAAGCGTAGTTCGAAGTTACCGCAGGCTTCAGAAATATCTCCCTAATCCTGTCCAGCGCTGGCGGGGGGACCACCTCCTTATTCGACTGAGCGATTCTCTCGATCCCGCCGTACTCTCTGACTAGCTTCAGCGCCGTCTTTGGCCCTATTCCCTTGAACCCATCGGGGTTGAAATCTGTTCCAATGAGAATCCCCAAGTCTACGAGTTGTTCCTGTGAAAGCTGAAGAGACTGCAGAGTTGATGCGAGGTCTACTAGTTCCGGTTCTACCTGGACGTACGCCTCTCGCATAGGCAGTTTCCTTTTTCCGCTAATTGCTAGATTCCGGACAAGCCTCCGAGCCCCGAACAGGAGAGAATCATAATCCTGACTGACTGCAGCCCAAACATCCCCCCGAGCCGCCATATGGGCGGCTTGAGCTTCTCCTTCAGATGGAGCTTGGACGATCGGGACGCCCAAGTACCGGAGAAGTTTGTGAGCATCATCAATCATCAAATCTTTGAGGCTGGAAGTTGCTTGAGCGTACCTCTTCGCCTCCTCATACTTTCCTGTTGAAAGCGCGGATTCGTACCTCGTCGTGGCTTCAACCTTGATGACCTGCCTTCGCTTAATCTCGGTATCTTTGAGACTTGGGGGCTTTCCGTCGAAAACATACACTAGTCTGATGCCTCTCTCTGCCAAGTTGGTCGTTCGATAAAGAAGCCCGCTCAAATGGCTCGTAACTCTACTCTGCCGGTCCATCAAGGGCTCGCCAGTGGGCCCACGAATTATTGCGAGAAACTGATAGAGCGCATTGTAGGCATCAACCGCGAAAGTCTTTCCTGAAAACTCGTCCAAGGAGCTCTTGGTTCGAGTGACTATATCCCCCAGGTCTACGCCCAAAGCTTCTCATTACTCCCGACGCCGAGACCTAGTCTTTCCCCATCCGATATTCACCCACATGGTTCGCGATCAGTGCCGCGATAGCTCCAGCACCGACTCCTCCATCGATATTAACTACGGCCATTCCCAGAGAACATGATTGCAACATAGCAGCTAGGGCAGCGAGTCCTTTTTCTCCAAACCCATAACTCCTCGAAGTGGGGACTCCTATGACCGGGACATCCACAATTCCCGCGACAACAGTTGGGAGTGCCCCTTCACGACCTGCAACCACAAGGATGACATCAGAGCCCCACTTGAGAAGATCGCGAACAGGCTCGAACAAGCGATGAATCCCGGCAACACCTACATCATAGAAGGATCTAGTCTCGCATCCCATTTCTCCAGCGATAACTTCGGCTTCTTCAGCTACCGGTATATCGGAGGTCCCCGCAGTCAATATCCCCACCCTACCCCCGCTATGCCTAGACTTGTAGTTCTTCGACTTTACTATCATCATTCGAGAGCGCGAAAAGTATTCAACCTTAGACCGCTTTCCCATGAGGGACCTGACAGCCCTGACCTGGGGTCCATCCGAACGACTTATGATCGCACGACCAGTTCGTCTTACCATTGCCTGGGCAATTCTCGCCACATCTTGAGCAAGCTTGCCTTCAGCCAGAATTACTTCGGGAAGTCCCTTGCGTTTTTCACGGCCTACGTCAAGTTTCGCAAACCGAGCCAGGTTTGCGACGGCAAGCAGTCTGTCGTTCTTTTCGAATAGCCTTCGACTTCGCTCAAACTTCTTCAGGGAGGACAATTGATCATTCCTTCTCTTTGCGCGTAAACTGTTTAAATTGTCAAGAGTGGCTGGTCTTGAATATGATGCTTGGCCCTGCCAGAGCGGATTTGCAAGTGAAGATAGAGAAAGCTGCCCATTTTATTCGCCAGTTCAGGGGAGCTGTCGTTGCATTATCCGCGGGAGTAGACAGCTCCCTGGTCGCCGCGCTCGCACGCAAGGCATTGGGGAATCGCGTTCTCGCAGTAACAGCCGTCTCCGAATCTCTCGCGCCGGAGGAGATCGAAATCGCCAAGAGAACTGCGAGACAAATTGGGATCAGACACGTCACGGTGACAACTGATGAGGTGCATAACGCTAGTTACAAAGCGAATCCCACCAACAGGTGCTATTACTGCAAGGACACGCTCTATCGCGAACTGAGACGAGAAGCTAACAACGCCGGATTCGAAGTGATTCTTGATGGAACCCAACTTGACGATTTCGGCGAGATCAGGCCCGGGCTTCTTGCCGCGAAGGAGGCTGGCGTGAGGAGTCCTCTGGCAGAAGCAGGTTTCTCCAAGAAAGACGTACGGGAAACCGCTCGACTTCTCGGGCTCGAGGTGTGGGATAAACCAGCCATGCCTTGTCTATCGTCTAGGATACCTCACGGCGAGGAGATCACCGTAGAGAAGCTCTCTCAAGTTGGAGAAGCGGAATCAATTGTTAAGCGCCTGAGTGGTGCACGAGACATAAGAGTCAGGCATCATGGAGCAGTTGCGGCAATCGAAATATCCCAGGAAGAGCTGCGATTGTTTCATCAGCACGGTTTGATGAACCAAGTTGAGAAAGAACTGAGGCTAATAGGGTTCACAAGCATAACCCTCGGCCCGCGCAAATACCCAAAAAGACAAGAGACGGTAGCAGTCGGACAGGATCACCTTCTTCCAATCGTTAACACTTCTAATCATTGACAAGCGCGTCAAGAACTGTTGGCGTGACAATGAGTGATCGAAGGTATTTGCCTCCGTGGTCAAACCTCTCAATCGTCGCTGAAAACGTTTTTAAGCTATCAGAAACCGGTTCATCACAAATCTTTCCGTTTCTCGGAAAGCGACGATCTAACATAAAAAATAACTGGACACACGACAAGTTGGAAAACCTAAGATTACCAAAGATGGGCGTTTTGAATTGACCACTACAATCGGTGTTGTTTGCAAAGACGGAGTTGTCCTTACGACAGATACCAGGGCTACTATGGGTTCCTTTGTCGCCCATAAGCATGCTAAGAAAGTCTACCGAATCGATCACCATCTAGCAATGACTATTGCGGGGACAGTAGGAGACGCGCAGGCATTGGTGGAAATGCTTAGGGCGAATTCCTCACTGTACAGACTTGACCTCGCTAGGCCAATTCCGGTAAACTCCGCAGCCCGGTTGGTTTCCAACATTCTCTTTGGAGCTAGGTATTACCCGCTTGGAGTCCAAGCCCTAATTGGTGGGGTAGACGACAGTGGAGGACACATTTACGCGCTGGATCCTCTCGGAAGCATGATGGAGGAGAAATACGTCTCAACCGGATCCGGATCCCCAGTCGCATATGGTGTCCTTGAATCGGAATGGAAAGACTCTATGAACGTAAAGGAGTCTGTTCCCATAGTCGTCAGAGCAATCGATTCAGCCATGAAGAGAGACTCAGCAAGCGGCGACAGTTTCGACGTTGCCTTAATCACGAAGGAAGGATACAGGGAACTCTCAGAGGACGAGAAGAAGCACATCCTCCACGCCTGATCCCTTCTTTCAGACCTTCCGCAGATATCACAGTCGTAGAGAGAATTGACTAGAACCTACAACGATGTACACGCCAAGATACGCGAGACAATCGTAGAGCATATGCCGAAGGACGCTGAGATAACCAGGATAGAATTCGAAGGACCACGGCTCGCGATTTACGTAAAGAACGTCGGACTACTGGCCGAGCAGAGCTATGTCGTTACAGAAATTGTAAACCTACTTCACAAGAGAATCGTCATCCGATCTGACCAGTCTATACGCCTCCCAGAGCGAGAAGCCGAAGCCTATATTCGCAAGATTATTCCCGCAGAAGCTGAGATTTCTTCGATCAACTTTGACCCTAGCCTCGGCGAAGTGGTAGTCGAGGCAACCAAACCCGGAGTGGCGATAGGGAAGGAAGCTGCAGTTCTGCAGCAAGTTGTAAAGGAGACGAGATGGCGGCCACGAATACTTAGAGCGCCGCCTCTACACTCCAAGATCATTACGAGCACCCGGCACATCCTTCACACCGAAAGCGAAGAGCGCAGCAGGATTCTCCGTGATGTCGGCGAGAGGATCTTTCGCCCCACCTTTAGCAAAGCAGGCTACGTTCGACTCGTAACCCTCGGAGCTTTCCACGAGGTAGGACGAGCAGCCATGCTCATCCAAGCAGGGTCCAGCAGCGTTCTGCTCGACAGCGGAATCAATCCAGGAGCGCAGGACCCTACATCCGCGTACCCACGATTTGATACTGACGAATTTGATCTGGAAAAGCTGGACGCAGTTGTCATATCTCACGCCCACCTCGACCATTGCGGAATACTTCCATTCCTCTACAAGTACGGCTACGATGGACCTGTGTACTGCTCAGAGCCCACGCAGACCCTAATGACACTTCACCAGTTAGACTACCTCGATGTTCACAGCAGGGAAGGCGAACACTCTCCCTACGACCAAAAAGACGTCAGAGAAGTCGTGACTCACACTATACCTCTACGCTACAACGTGGTTACTGATGTAGCTCCCGACATCAAACTCACCTTTCACAACGCTGGCCATATCCTAGGAAGCTCAATGGTCCATCTACACATTGGCGAGGGCCTCCATAACATAGTCTATAGTGCCGACTTCAAGTTCGGACGAACGATGATGCTCGACCCGGCGACGGCACTCTTCCCGAGAGCTGAAACGCTCATCATCGAGAGCACGTATGGAGGTCCTGACGACATCATGCCCGACAGAGAAGGAGTAGAGGGCAAGCTCGTCAGCATCGTCAACGACACAGTCGAAAAGGGCGGAAAGGTGTTGATACCAGTTCCTGCTGTCGGACGAGCTCAAGAAATAATGCTGGTCCTGGACGCGTACATGAAGAATGGCGCCCTCAGAGAATTGCCTATCTATATTGAGGGAATGGTCAACGAGGCCACTGCGATTCACACAGCTTTCCCTGAATACCTAGTACGAGACATCAAGGAGCAGATCCTTCACAAAGACATCAACCCGTTCCAGTCTGAATACTTCCACCCAGTAACTCACCCGACTGACAGGGAGGAAATCATCGCTGGTGGACCTTGCGTAATCATCGCCACATCGGGGATGCTCGAAGGTGGACCAGCGATAGACTATTTCCGACACCTTGCACCCGACCCGAGAAATACGCTTGCCTATGTTAGCTACCAAGTGGACGGTACTTTGGGAAACAGGATCAAGAACGGTCTGAAAGAAGTCTCTCTCTACGCCCACGACGGCAAAATGGAAATGGTGAAGGTGAACATGAGGGTAGAATCCATCGAAGGATTTTCGGGTCATTCAGACAGGAACCAGCTCTTAGGGTTCATCAAGAGAATGTCACCCAAGCCAACTAAGATTATCGTTAATCACGGGGAGAGAAGGAAGTCGGATCTTTTCGCTCAGAACGTCAACCGAATATTCGGAATCAAAACAGTCGTCCCAGACGTTCTTGAATCAATAAGGCTACGATAGCAAGCTAGAACGTTATCGGGTTCCGGGAACCGCTTCGTTCTGAATCGGAGCCGCAGGGATCGCTGCTTCGGACGAGGCGGCTTCTTTCCTCCAAACTCTCACACCTGCAGGTGTTATGACGATCCGCTCTTCTCCGAGACGAGCGATGTCTCCGCCCAACGATTTCGTGTAGTCCGTCAGCTCGGTGATTGCCAGTTTTGTCTCTTCTACGCTTTTCCGTGCCAAGGGCGTTATTCTTACGATGAGAATATTGCCTGTCCGGACTTCCCCTTTTATCGTCTCTACATCGTCCAGCTCTTGAAGAGGGAGGGCTTTCACGTAGATCGTAGAATGCTGCATGGGGAAAGATCAGGCTAGGCTCCGGGAGCTTATCATCGGGCTTGAGCCCGGTTCAACTTTAAACATTTCCCTGACTATTTTCGATAGAAAGCGTCAACTCGAACTTGGCGCAGTTGGGCCCTTGGGCTTTATCACTTCCCAGATTAGGTCCCCAACATAATGGACGTTTTCAACAACCTTACCCTTCTTTGTCGCCGCCATTGGACCCGATCCCATGAGTGCTCTTCCCACGGCCAGGTATTTGCCGTGTTTCTCGTCCACGACCACCAGGATTTGCTTTTCAGCAAAATCTCCTCCGACCTTCCGAATTCCCGGAGCCATGATATCCGCTCCTCCTACTACGTGTGGAACAGCGCCCATGTCGACAGTTATCCTTGGCATGCCGTCGAGAGCAGAGGTGTTGGTTAACACCGGTGCCAAATCGCCTTTCCGCCTAAAGGCAATCGCTGCGCCATCGACAAATACGATCTCTGAGTCTTTGACAGTCTCTATCTCTACTCTAGCTTTGTGGGTGAGATGTTGTTGGTTCGGAAGACGTCGCAACTCTTCAATCAGAGGCTTTGAGTCTCGATCTTTGAGTATTGTTCTGACCGTCAAGACATTTCGGAATCATCAAAGAGAGACAATCTTTAAAAGAGTACCTTCGCCCGACAACCGCAACTCTCCGGTTGAACGATAAATGTCTGAAGTTGCAGCAAAGATCTTCGAAGAGAGCCTGAACAAAGTTGTTCTAGTTCAGCTTAAAGGCGGACGAAGCGTGCGAGGAAGACTATACAGCTTCGACCAGCACATGAACCTAGTACTGGAAGACGCAGAGGACGTCACTAACGCTGAATCGACAAAGAAGCTTGGAACTATCATAGTTCGAGGAGACAATGTCGTCCTCGTATCCCCGCCCCCCAAGCGTTAGAGACTCTAATTTTCCCGTCGTTTCAATACATTTGGTCAGGCTGGTCAACGGGACCGATTTCGGCCCTAAGCCAAGAATTGTTTAACGTTTTGAAGTTGAGCCTATGGTAATAGCTCGACATTCTATCGATAATTTTGGCCAATGTGGCGACTCGCATTTCAGATTTTTCACCTTATCAACTTCGAACGCAACTCACAATTCACGCCTTGAGACGGTCCGCATTTTACCAAACTCGAATACGGCGTCTTACAAAGGTTAAATAGAATCCGTCCGGCAGTCGCCGTTTCACACCGTGAAACGTGTTGATCCGGGGGACATTATGCGCAATTCTCATAATCCTATCTCTATTGCCAGCCATTCCCCTAGCTTCCCAGATTACTAATCACACCTCAGGGCACGGAGCCAATTCGGCCCCGATTGTTGCCGGGCACGATCCGGAAGGTTCGCTCATGGCGTTCAACGCTAGTCGAGCCCAGTTCGACCTTTACACACAGCTGAACGCGACGTCCACTCCGGGAACCCCGGTAAGTTGGTTCGGAGGCAATTTCACAAATCCTCAGAATGGGACGCCCATCCTTGGAACGACGTTCGATGTTATGATTCCAAGTGGCGCGCCCCCAACGAATGATAACGTGACCTTCAACAAGGATCTCATTGTGCCAAAGGGCAACTTCTCCTTAGCCACATATCTCAGATTCACCTGGCTGGGAACTTCAGGAAGTCACACGAAAGCGAGTTACTACGTCTACAACGATACAAGTAAGGCGCCCATATTCTCTGATACGAAGAGCAACATGAGCTTCACCGGTGGTGGCACTACTTTCACGTTTGGCAGTCCTCCAGTAGGATGCGGTCTAAAGGACAACTGCTTCGATGTTACAAGATACATGGGATTCAATCTAACCCTAGTCTTCGCGTTCAACACGACAGCTACCGGTAAAGGATTGAGCGTACGGGTAAGCAATGTCGCGATTGCCTCGGCAGACGGTTCGCCGATCAACTCATACTCCCATACGATGAGATTGGACCTAACAGATCCGACGAGAATGACGGTCAATCACAACGCGAATCTAACCACGACATACTTCGCCAACGTAACCTATCCTAGGCCTAACGGGAGTGGCTATCTGAACCATACATGGTCACAAATGATTCTGTCTTATTACTACCCGAATTCGTATACAAGTGTCAAGATAGTCCAAAATGGCACCACCATCTTTCCGACCACTCCCCCTGCTTCCCCTATCTTTGAGGGAAATTGTCCCACATTCTTCTTCTGCAGGGATTCGCATCTCGTCTCCCTGAGCATGCCAGCCGGGATAAAGCGCGCCGGGATCAACATTAGCGCCAACTCCGTCAACCTCAGTGCTGACGTCAAGACCACTCTAGGCGGCGTCCCTACCGCCTACTGGGGGGCAGGTGATCTCCTCCAAGTAAAGGTCAATCTTCGTCAAGGCGTCAATGCCACAGGATTGAACTATGTATCGGCTAACAAGACCGGGGTTGTTAGGCTCACTCAGACATTTACCAATATCAAGAAGGGGATCTCTCTCGAAAACTTCACCAGTCCCCTCCCGCAAGATACCTCTTTGCTAGGACCGTGGACCGTGAATGCCACTTTCATTAATGGTTACGACTACGGGTACAACTCCACTTCGTTCATACTTGAACAGCTTCGAGTCGGTGGATTCACGTATTCTGGAAACAATCAACGCTTGACCACTGGTGGCACACTAACTTACGCATCTAACCCAGCGACAGCGTCAAACGTCGACGGTTTTGTCTTTGCAGTCGACAATGGGGCCGGGGCTGCGCCACTATCGACTCAGACGATAAGGAGCGGTACAGGAATGTACGTTTCCAATATTACATTGCTCAACGGAGTCTTCACATCGGGCCAAAATCTGATAATTACATTCACACTAGTCAACCCGACCGGAGTTGCCTTGAATGCCAATCTTACCATTGACCACGAGTGGGTCAACGGTATTACCCATGGTTCAAACGCGAACATCACAATCCCATCTGGTGACGCGCCATTCTTGCTGAAGCCCGACTACGCCTATCGACTTACCGCGACGCTAACGCCTGGGGGCATTAACATAATCGTTACAGGCCTTTTGAGCGGTAACAGCCTCTCCGCTACCCTACCACCAGGCAATCCCCCGGTGACAAGCCTTCGGCAACAGTCGGGCCTCTTCAAAATAACTGTAAAAAGCAGGCCCGCCTCCACCTCAGCGACGTCCCCCTGCGTCCCGGCGTGCAGCAACAGCTTGGAATCTCCTGCATACGCCTACGCCTTGGTGAACCCGCCTCTCCCAGGAAGACTTCTCGCCTCGGGAAGTTTCAAATCAGATTCGACCGGAGCTTTCTCGGCACTGATTACTTCTGGTGGCATACTCGGGGCAGGCAGGTTGACATTTTTGTCCCTAGGAATAGACCCGAATGGTCTCGCAATTACGGTCCAGGATAAATCGACGCAAGAATCCACGATCCTTGAAGCAAGCGTCGGAAGCATACCAACAGCGACCGAGAATCAGCCCACGACCCTAATCCTTCACTTGACAAGCAACTCAACTATCGTAAACATGAATATCACGATCAGTTTGAACCTTCAAGGAAGCGGAGTGGTTCAAAGCCAATCCGGAATCTACATCCCACACGGTGCGACAAAGGACGTATCGTTCAACTTCAATGCCCCCTCCAGTGCGGGAGTGTATACTCTAACATTCTTCTCTCCAGACTACGGCGCTCCACTCATCACAGGCACTCTTCAAGTATCGGTCTTACAAAGCAGCCTCCAAGTAATCATTCCGGCAATCATTGGACTGGCGGCCGCGATCGTCATCCTCCTGTTCTTCCTGTTCCGGAAGAAACCACGGACGGTGCCAGAGCTCTCTTCAAAGGACAAGCCAGCCGGTGGAAAGGTTGCAAAGCCAAATCCAGGATCTTCAAGCTCGAAATCCTTAACTTGAAGCTAGCACCATTTTTGACAGTCTCGGTTTAGAATTATGGAGTCAGGTCCCGAAGAACCACTAGGAGAACCGCTACCACCGGAAGCTCCGCCGCGAGAACGAAACCCGGGCGGGCTCATCTACGAATGCATAAACTGCGGATCGAAGCTAACAGCTGATCAGCTTGCGATGACGCCCGAGATCAAATGCCCCTTCTGCGGCTATAGGATACTTCGAAAGGTAAGACCTCCGATCGTGAAGCATGTGAAGGCTAGATAACAAGTCCAACCGTCTCTCGTCCGGAAAGCGGATATAGCGAACGTGCTTTATTCTGATCGAGCTCTGAGCCGAGAACCCTTGCAGCAACAAATCAAAGACAAACACAAGCTTTTGTCTGAGACTGCTCGGCGGAGGGGATTCTTCTGGGGCTCATTCGAAATCTATGGCGGCCTCAGTGGATTCCTGGATCTAGGCCCTCTAGGCGTCGGACTGAAGAGACAGATAGAAGATACGTGGCGAGAATTCTTCCTTCGACGTCATGGGTTTGTAGAGGTCTCGACGCCAATAATTACCCCTCACAAGGTATTGGAAGCGTCAGGTCACGTTGAGAACTTCAAAGACCCCATGACCGAGTGCAGTAACTGCAAGAGAAGATTTCGAGCCGACCAACTTGTCAAGGAAGCCACCGGCCTCGAAACCGAAGGAATGACTCTGGAACAACTTGGCACGCTCCTGAAGGAGAAACACGTGAAATGCCCTGAGTGCGGCGGAGAACTAAGGCCCCCCCAATACTTCATGACAATGTTCAAGACTAGCATAGGCCCATACGGCGAGGACCCTGCCTACGGCCGCCCGGAAGCCGCTCAAGGAATATTCGTCAACTTCCGCCGAATCTTCGAGACTATGAGGGAGAAGTTTCCAATAGGAATAGCCCAAGTGGGAACAGTCCTTCGCAACGAAATATCCCCTAGACAGGGTCCCATACGACTGCGAGAGTTCACGATAATGGATTTCGAACTCTTCTTCAACCCGGAAGAGCCCGACTGCCCATACCTAGACGAAGTCGCATCGGACGAGTTATCGATCGTTACAGAGGAAACTAGAAAGAAAGGCACGGAAAATGCAACCAAGGTCAAGGTAGGCGAAGCTGTCGAGAGACAAGTGATCAAGGCACCTTGGGCAGCATACTTCATGGCACTGTCGAAACGATTTCTAAATCAACTCGGGGTCGATGGGCGACATCAAAGATTCTTCGAAAAACTTCCAACCGAAAGGGCTCACTATTCGGCCCAGACATTTGACCACGAAGTTGAACTGGACCGCTGGGGCTGGACTGAGGTAGCGGGTTTTGCATATAGAACAGACTACGACTTGCGAAAACATATGGAAGCGACAGGAGAGGACTTGCGAGTGTTCAAACCCTATCAAACACCTCACCTCCGAAAGGTCAAATCGATCAGGCCAAACCACCAAAACATCAGAAAAATCTTTCAAGAAGAAACAGGAAGAGTCGCCGATCTGATATCCAAAGACAATCCAGAAAGATTGCTCCGGGCCAAGAAAGCTGGAGAGTCAGTGAGAATCGGCCCCTACACTGTTCCCCCAGACTGTTTCGACGTGGTTGAGGAAGAGGTAAACGAAACCGGAACACGTTTCCTACCTCACGTAATCGAGCCAAGTTTCGGAGTGGAACGCCTTCTCTACACGACCCTCGAGTACAACCTTGCAATGAAGGAGGATAGACTCATTCTAGGACTCCCATTCGAACTCGCTCCCATTCAAGCGTCGGTCTTTCCCTTGGTAAACAAGGATGGGTTACAAAAGAGAGCCACGGTCGTGTACGAAGCTCTCATTGCCGACGGTTTGAGGGTAGAGTATGATGAATCGGGCTCGATTGGAAGGAGATACGCGAGGGCTGATGAAGCAGGCGTACCCCTCGGAATCACCATAGACTATGATACCCTCAAAGATGACACGGTCACTGTTCGAGATCGCGATAGCTGGAGCCAAAAGAGAACCCCTATAGGAACTCTGGCGTCAACAATCCACACCATAGTAAAAGAAGGGTTCAACGCTCCAAAATGACCTAGATTAAACTGCTGCTAGTTTTTTATGGCAAGGATAGCATCACTTTGCGAGACGGTGCTACTTGATGACCTTTCCAGTCGAAACCGAAGCGAACATACGACGGAGAATCCTCGACATATGTAGAGAACAGACTAGGAATGTAGTAGACATAACTCGGGAATTAGCCCTCATGACCGACAACGTTTCGGATGGAAAAGCCAAGGAAGCGAAGGAACACTACCAGAACATGTTGAAGATTCTGGGAGACTTCGAAGGAACCAAGAAGAAACTTCTGGAAGAGGTCGCTTCATTCGGGACCCTCCTTAGCAACCGGGAGGATTTCATCAGGTTGATTTTCAAGATAGGCGAAGTTGCCGACTATGCCCAGGGCATTGGTTACCGGCTGTCCGCTGTGATCGACCGGAATTGGAAGGTCGACAAGAAATATACCAAGCGGCTTGCGGAACTGAACGCCCTGGTTCTTGAGGAGATGTCCAAGATAAGAGAGACTGTAATGTCCCTCGGGTTCAACCCAACTAAAGCCATGGAGCTGTCCAGGGGCGTCGAGGAAACAGAAAGGAAAGTTGACATGGCCTATCGATCTCTCGACCTTGAAGTACTAGATGAGAAGATTCCGTTACGAACTCTCCTTCTAGTCAGAGACCTTAGTGCTCACATGGAGAATATGGCCGACCTAGGGGTGGACGTTGTAGACCTGATCAGGGTAATCGCCCTGACGGCCTAGAAAAATCATGAAGTCCACGACCCTTCAAGGCGAAGCTGAACTTATTGGAACCCGTCTCATTGTATGGGACGCCAAGACCGGGCTCGACATTTACCGCTCAGGTTTCTTCGGAAAACCAGTTGGGATACCAAAACCAAAGCCGGACCAAGACTTCGACGTTCCACTATTGCTCGACCTTATGGAAGGGCTCTACCTTCTCGAGCTTCACAGGATATCCGTAATCGATGGAAGAACCAAAGAACCAGTTCGCAGATCACTTTTACTGAGAGAAGCGAGAGAGACGTACCGTGGATTCAGTCAAGCATACCAAGTATACAAAGACCTGAGAAACAAGGGCTACATCGTCACGCCCGGAATAAAGTTCGGCGCTGACTTTGCGGTCTACGAACACGGACCTGGGATAGATCACGCCCCGTTCATCGTCTCGGTCGAAGATCCAGAGTCCATCATGGGTCCCTTCGAGGTAGTCCGAGCGGGAAGGCTCGCAACAACCGTCAGGAAGCAATTCATCATTGCTATCCCCGACACAAAACAGAACGAGATCAGATATCTCGTTTTTAGCTGGTTCAAAGCCTAACCCGAGCCATCAGATCGGCCGTCCCCGATCCTCTGAGCATTCCTGAGGAAAGAAAGGGCGAAGTCACGTGCGTGTCGCTCAGTCCCTCTGTGTTTCCCGCCTACATGTCTCAAATGATGGTAAAATTCATGGATCAACACGTATGGATCAAACATGTATTCTTCATTCGACATGTAGATCGTCCGCTCCCTATGCACGTAGCATCCGAGCGCCCTTTTCTCGCCTTTCGGTAGACCGATCCTTAGGGCAGGCCTCTCTACGCGGTAGTGTGCGCAGAGGGCGTCGAGCGCTGCCTCAGGTTTCCTCTCGATTGCGATGAGACGCACAATCTTTCCTTGGAAGTTGGCCTCGTCGAACGCGTTTCTTGGCTCTGGCTGTGACGGGCTCAAAACCCGTCAACTACTGCCACAACGACTCTTACCCCACGTGTTAGTGCCAAAGTCGTCGATGTTTTCTCAATGTAACTCTTTAAGGTTCTTCGGAAGAAAGGCCTCTTTCGACCTTTAATGTGGGGGAGAATCCGGGTTCTCTTTGAGACTCATCCTGAACGGCTACAAGTTGCTAAGTTCCTATTGCAGAATGGACTCTCAGTCAAGGGGCGACAAGATTTACGTCAATAGTGTAGAGGTCCCAACTCTCAAAGTAGCAAGAGCAGTCGGAGTTGATCGCCGGACTGTAAACGAGACGATCCGAGCGATGAGCATTGACAGGGAAATCAAGGTGATTTTCTCGAAACTGGAGTCATGCGGACCATCGCTACGGGCGGCAGCCAAGGGATGGGGTTGGGAGTCGTTGAGATAACAGCAGACGATCCGCACAAGGTTGGGATTCTTGCCAATGCGTCCGGAATCTTGGCCGAGCATGGAATTAGCATTGGACAGGCATTGGTCGAAGACCCTGAACTGAATCCCGAACCCAAGCTTACTCTAATAGGGGACAGAGTTATCCCAGGAAAGGCTATTCCGCTAATTCTGAAGATTCCAGGAGTCGCTAAGGTATCAGTCTACTAGTCACTGAGACTCTCACTGTTACTAAGGGTAACATTTATAGCCTAATTCTGTTACCTAGAGTAACAAAAAGGGTCTTTCGGTTGAACCTACAGCTAAGCATGTCCGCAGAAACTCAACGCGTATCCCCTCAAGACATTCTTGACTACAAGATCTTCGCTCGCAGGCACCGAAATCCAACGGAAAAGAATGAGCTCAGGCAATTCGAACGATTTCATGCCGCCAGACATCTGATTTCCCAAGACATGGACACATATCTCGATGCAAGGCTTACGGCCGACGACCCCTCCAGTGCCCTGACTGTTGATGTATGCGGGGTCAAGAACGGAATCCTGACAGCGGTGTTTTGTCAGACTGCAGGTCTGGACGAGCTCCTTGCGAAATCCATTGAGACAATCAACGAATCCCAGAATGCAAGCGCGGTAATTCTTCTGCCGCGGGAATTGGATCAGCCCGCTCTGAAGGAATCGATGCGCGTTGCCCTTGAGAGAGGGAAGGCTACATTGGAGGTACTCGGCTGGTTCGGCGACACGTTTGAAGAAACGTTTCGGGAAACCCTAGGGCTGATAGAGCTCTTGGGAAATGAAACCAGAATGAGAATGCTAGCGCCGCTCCTTGAGAAGTCAGGTGCGAAAAAGGAATATCGGACCCGGATAAACCCGAAACTCGTCTACCACAACATATCCGCTCTTTCCGACGCTGGTCTCCTCGACGAGAATAACGAAGGAACATACGAGTTGAGTCAGTTCGGAAAGACGGTCCTCGCGGAATTCATCACGTTTCTTGAGAAGACTCGGAAGACCCTTGATGAGTCGAAGTCAAAGGAGGTGAAAAATGATTGAGTGAAGATGAATTCTTTTCCAATTGGCTGCGGCGTCGATGGCGATTCCCGACGGCCAACCTCTTTGACGAGCTCGAGCAGGACTTTGAGGAGATGTTCAAGGACCTAGAGCTTCCAAAGGATCTCATCAGAGAGCGAAAGCTTCCGGACGGTGGTACCGTGAGAGAAATGGGTCCATTTGTCTACGGCTACTCGTTCAGCATGGGTCCGGACGGGAAACCGGTGATCAGAGAGTTTGGTAATGTCAAACCCTCCCTAAGGGGAGGACCCTTAGGCGCGGTTAAGCCTCGGCTTGACGTGAAAGAAGATCGAGAGCCTCTAGTTGACACAATAGTCAATCCCGACACAGTAAAGGTCGTGGCTGAACTTCCAGGTGTCGAAAAGCCGGACATTTCCCTCGAATGCGACGGACAAAAGCTGAGGCTGAAGGTGGACACGGACAAACGGCGCTACTACAAGGAGCTAGAACTTCCGGTCGAAGTAGATCCTGATACGTCAAAAGCGTCCTACAAGAACGGCGTGCTGGAGCTAATCCTTACGAGGAAGAAGTCGGGGTCCAAGGCCAAGCAGATAGCCATCGACTGATCTGGAAGTACCACTCCCATCCTCCCTTTTTTTTCGGGGCGAGACTCCCCCTCAATATTTCAGAGTAAAGAATAGTTTTGGTGCGCGAGTGAGACCATCAGGCACGGACCCAAGTCTTAACCACTGATAATTGCAGTCCAATCGCATGGTCTCGGGCGACTTGACCATCAGCCAGTCAGAGCACAAGTCTAGGATCATGAAAATCCGGGATCAATTGAAGGGGTCTAGGTGCGCGGCGCTCTATCTCACGAATCCTACCCGAATTTTCTACGCTACTGGATTTAGCCACATCTCGACGGAAAGACCTCTAGCGCTAGTCATCCCCCAAGACGGTACTATCTTCATGATGGGCCCTCATCTAGAAGAGGACCATGTAGAACAGGATTCCACCCTCATAGAGGAATTCTTCAGCTATCCTGATTACCCAGGCACAACCCACCCGATTCGACACTTTGTCAAGGTGCTGAGACAAAAAGGACTAACAGGGTCGAAAATCGCGACGGATTCTGTTGACGGAGCTGCCGGAGGCTGGGGCTACCGAGGTCCTTCATTGCGAGACTTGCTCCAGCAATCGAGACTGGTTGATGGGAAGGATCTGGTGGACGGCCTGAGATGGGTAAAATCTGAACAAGAGATACGCTTGTTGAGAGAGAGCGCTCGTTGGGCGGAGAAGGCTCACGACATTCTGATGGAAAACATCGCACCAGGAGTACATGATGCTCTAATTGGGATGAGGGCTAGCTATGAGGCTTTGACAAGAATGATGAAGAAGCTTGGGACTAGATATCACCAACTAAAGTGGGGCCTTTCGCCGGTAGTTGTCGGCTGCAGGGGACAGGTCGGACCCGGGTCGGCCGTGCCACACGCCGTCTTCTCAAAGCGCAAAATCCGGAGGGGGGACGTATTGGTTACGGAGGCCGGGGTTGAGGTTGGAGGGTACACCAGCGAGCTGGAGCGGACAGTTATCGTCGGAAGAGCCGGGCCGAGAGAGAAGAAATATTTCGATGCTATGCTGAGAGCCCAGGACGCTGCACTAGGATCATTCAAGGCTGGTACGCCCTGTTTTCAGGTTGATTCTGCGGCAAGGAAGGTAGTTGAAGGTGCAGGTTTAGCGGGCGACCTTCGCCATCACGTGGGCCACGGGATTGGGATTGATGGCCATGAACCGCCCTGGCTCGACGCAGGAGAGAAGACGATAATGAAGACTGGGATGGTGTTTTCGTGCGAGCCAGGGCTCTACGTTCCTAGCTTTGCCGGGTTCCGACATTCAGACACGATAGAGGTCACCAAACATGGTATGGACTTCATAACTCAGTACCCACGTAGCCTGGAAGAATTGACCGTCTAGAAGACCAAACAGGCAGAACCTGAAGCTACGTCCATAAAGCGCTGGGCAGAGCCTTCTCCACCGGTGGAGAAACCTGATGATGATGGTAGGTCTCCCCACAGTGTGGACATTTGAGACTCCTTCTCCACATGCGGTAGATTAGCTTGAGCCCAACGTAGGTCAAAGCGAAAACAACGATACCTGCGACAGCCGACGCGATAGCGGAGTCAACGTTCATGATGAAGATGAAATAATGAATGTCGACCAATTCAGCGGACCCCCAACACGGCGCGAGCGAGGTGTGGACAGAGGAGTGGACGAGGTTTGGCGCGCATACGCTATATTGCGAAACTGACGGTATAAACCTACCTCAGATGAAAGCGCGCAGATTGGAGCAAGAGATATCTGTTTATTGAAAAGTATACCCTGCTAATTTAGCGACGGTTGGAACATTGCGAGCAATGGTCAGGGCTGACTAGTTGGTGGAGTAGCCTGCACGGGCTTCAAGACCTCGTCTGCGTGGGTGATCTTGACCAGCCCCTTGAGAAGGAGCCGATTAGTTATCTTCGCGCAGACATCGCAGTCCTTACCCGGACAATATCCTTTTAGAAAGTTCTCACATTTCCAGCGATAGTTCTCTATCTCAACGGTGGACATACAAGTGGAGCCTTTGTCGATCGGCCTACGGCCTGAAATCGACTAAAGTCTCGCGTAACTTCACGCAAAAGCAAGCGGTAACATCAGGAAGGTCGGCCCATTTCCTTGTAGACCTCTCTTTGGATGATGTACCTCATGATCTCGCTAGTACCTCCTCCAATCATCATGAACCTCGCATCCCTGAAGTAGCGCTCTACCGGAAGATCCTTCGTATAGCCGATACCCCCATGGACTTGCAACGATTCGTTTGCTATGTCGAACGCGGCTTCAGTGGAGTATAGTTTGGCGACAGCCCCCTCCTTTCTAGCTGTTCCTCCCCGATCAATCATTCGGGCTGCATGCATAATGAGGAGTCGAGAAGCTGCAAGCTTGACAGCCATATCAGCGATTTTAAAACTCACCCCTTCAAAGTCCCTGATCGGACGGCCGAACTGCTCCCTAGTCGATGAGTACCTAACGGCGTGCTCAAAGGATGAGCGAGCAATTCCCATCATTCCAGCAGCAACGGCCGGGCGTTCCCTGTCCAGCTCATCTAGGATAATCGAGAAACCATGGTTGAGACCGCCTACGAGATTTTCTCCTGGGACACCGACGTTGCGAAGCCGCAGGTGGGAGACATTAGCTCCCCTCATGCCCAGAAGACCGTAGGCCCTCACGACCTCAAGACCCTTTGAATTCCTTGGGATCGCGAACGCACTAAACGCGGATTGAGCAGGTTTGGTAGGGTCTGTGACAGCGAAAAGGAAGAGATAGTCCGCGACGCCTCCGTTGGTTATGAACCGCTTCTCTCCGTTGAGAACGAAGTCTCTGCCATTCCTTCTTGCTCGGGTCTTGATGGAACCTGCGTCGGATCCGGCCTGAGGCTCCGTCAGAGCTAGCGCACCTATCTTCTCGCCTGAAAGAACTGGACGCAGGAACTGCTTCTTCTGGGCACTATTTCCAAAATATGCCAGAGGGGCTGAGTACAGAGCTGCAGAGGCTAGTCTCGCCATCTCTGCAGCGGCACTGACGGCGGAAATTTCTTCGGCCAGAATTGTCTCGCAAACCCATCCTAGGCCGAGACCACCATCAGATCTGGAGAAGGGAGCCCCAAGAAATCTGTTTCTGCCTAGTGCGCGAAGGAAGTCCCTAGGG
>Ga0137415_10001674_pt1 | contig 21978 bp, 23 predicted proteins | sample CZODoug3_1_1_16f_FD_183082 | JGI IMG/M metagenome (GOLD analysis project Ga0137415, IMG submission 183082) | Vadose zone soil fungal communities from Angelo Coast Range Reserve, California, USA - CZODoug3_1_1_16fungal (Hybrid Assembly) | ecosystem: Environmental > Terrestrial > Soil > Vadose...
CGAGACCGGCGACCAGCGGGGACATCGAGGCGCCACTGGCCGCGGTGGCGATCACCGCGGCGGCACCGCCGAGGCGCTGCAGCGCGGCACCCGGGTCCTCGGCGGCACTGTCGATGTAGTGGTCGGCGCCCAGCTGGGCGGCCAGCTCGGCCTTGTCGGTGCCCCGGGCGATGGCCGCGACCCGGTAGCCGAGCTTGCTGGCGTACTGCAGGCCGAGGTGGCCGAGCCCGCCGATGCCCTGGATCGCCACCAGCGAACCGGGCCGGCCGTCGACCTGGCCCAGCGCGCTGTACGTGGTCAGGCCGGCGCACAGCAGCGGGGACGCCTCCACTGAGGACAGCCCCTCCGGGATGCGGGCCAGGCCGGTGGCGCGGGCGTAGGCGACCTCCGCGTAGCCGCCGTCCACGGTGGTGCCGGTCTGCGGCTGGTCCGCGCAGTTCACGAAGTCGCCCCGGCGGCAGTACTCGCACTCGCCGCAGTGCCCGCCGAGGTAGCCGACGCCGACCCGGTCGCCGACGTGCCAGGCGTGCACCCCGTCGCCGACCGCCTCGATCACGCCGACCAGCTCGTGCCCGGGCACGATCGGCACGCTCGGGTCGGCCCGCATGCCCTCGACCGCAAGCACGTCGCTGTGGCAGACGCCGCAGCTCTCGACCGCGATCCGGACCTGGCCGACTTCCGGTGCCCGGCGCTCGCGGGTGACCAACTCGAAGTTGCGTGACCCGGTGACCTCGAAGGCCTTATAGGTGGACATCTCTCTCCTCTGGGAACGCTGGGAACCGCTGGCCGCCACATCGGCGAGTCATTGTCTGCGTTGAATATGACCGCCCGTCTTAAGTCTGTCAAGTCAGCCACCCCAACGGCGTGACGTGCGTGACAACCGCGCCCGCCGGTGGAACGAATGGGCACGCCGCGCCGTTCTATCCTTGGTCGACGGGCCGGTCAAGGCCGCCCGCCCCCGGCCCGACCAGTGGTTTCCGGTCCCCGACCCGGAGCCACCAGGCGCGACGCCGCGCCATCCCCGAACCGCCGCAGCCAAGGCAGGTGACAGCCGTGAACCTCTCGATCCCGAACCCGGTACCGACCTCCGGTGAGCTCCGCATCGCCAGGGCCCGCCTCGCCGAGACACTGAGTCCGCTGCACGGCATCCGCACGCCGGTGCTGGCCGGGGTGGGCGCCGCCGACCTGGTGCTCGACACGGTGAGCGCCGTGTCGGCCCGCCTCTACCAGCTGGCGGTCAGTCGACCGGCCGCTCCGCGAGCTCACGCTTGAGCACCTTGCCCGTCGGGTTGCGCGGCAGCGTGTCCAGGAAGACGACCTCGCGCGGCGACTTGAACCGGGCCAGGTTGTCCGCCACGTACCGCCGGACGTCGTCGCCGGTCAGCGAGGCGCCGTCGCGCAGCACGACGAACGCGCGCAGCCGCTGGCCGAACTTCTCGTCCGGCACGCCGATGGTGGCCGCCTCCCGGATCGCCTCGTGCCGGGCGAGCAGCTCCTCGATCTCCCGGGGGAACACGTTCTCGCCGCCGGAGACGATCATCTCGTCGTCGCGGCCGTCGATGAACAGCCGCCCCTCGGCGTCGAAGTGGCCCACGTCGCCGGAGGACATCAGGCCGTCGAGCTGCTCCTTGTTGCCGCCGCCGGTGTAGCCCTCGAACTGGATCGAGTTGCCCACGAAGATCCGCCCGGTGCTACCCCGGGGCACCTCGTCGCCGTGCTCGTCGAAGACCTTCACGACCGCGCCCCGGACCACGCCGCCGACGCAGCCGGGCGCCGCGGCCAGGTCCTTCGGCGTGGCGATCGTGGCGAACGCGACCTCGGTCGAGCCGTACAGGTTGTAGAGCACCGGGCCGAAGCCCTCGGTCGCACGCTGGCCCAGCTTGATGCCCAGCTGCGCGCCGGACACGAAGATGATCCGCAGGCTGGACAGGTCCCGCCCGCCCGGCACGCCGCCCTCGACGTCGAGCATGCGCTGCAGCATCACCGGGACCACGATCATCGCCGTGGCCCGGTGCCTGGCCAGGCTGGCCAGCGTCGCGGGCGGGTCGAACTTGCGGCGCAGCACCAGGGTCGAGCCCATCCCGACGGCCAGCAGCCCGTGCGCGAAGCCGAGCGCGTGGAACAGCGGCGCGCAGCACTCGGTCACCTCGCGGGCCCGGAACGGCACCTTGTCCAGCATCCCGCCGATCGCGCCGAGAGACTTCGGCTCCTGGCGGGGCGCGCCCTTCGGCGTACCGGTCGTGCCGCTGGTCAGGATGACGACCTTGGCCGCCTTGGCCGGTTTGCGCGGGGTGCCGGGGTCGCCGGTCTCGATCAGCGCTTCCAGGGTGTCGGCGTCCGGCGCGATGCTCGACCCGCTGAGCCCACCGTCGGTCCACGCTCGCCAGCGCCCGAGCGGCGGGTCAACCCCCTCCAGCATCGCGGCGTACTCGTCGTCGTAGACCAGCAGGTCGGTGCCTTCCCGGCCGGCCACCTCGCGGATCTGCGGCCCGGCGAAGTCGGTGTTCAGCAGCACGATCCGGGCGCCGCACTTGGCCGCCGCGAACACCGCGTCGAGAAAGCCCCGGTGGTTGCGGGCCAGGATCGCCACGCCCCGGCCGGCCTCCAGACCCCGTTCGCGCCACGCGTTGGCCAGCGCGTTCGACCGGTGGTCCAGGTCCTTGAAGGTCAGCGAGCCGCGCTCGTCGATCAGCCCGACCCGGTCGCCGTGCTTCGTCGCGGCGATCGACACCGCGCCGCCGAGTATGCCGAACCGCTCGAAGCTGAGCAGCATGGACGCCGTCCGGTGCGGCAGCTCGATGCCGACCATGCCGCTGCGCAGGCACAGCGCCGCGAAGTAGGCCTCGTCCCCGAACCGGCCGACGAGCTTGCCCGCCTCGCCGAATACGCCCATGAGGTCCAGGTCAACCATCGTCGGATCTCCTCCCCCAGCGCGGCACCGGTGCCGTAGATCGCAACGACACTAGCGCCCCGTGGCCCGCCCCAGTAGCGACAACGCTTGACCCGCATTGATCACGGTCCGAGGATGTGCCCGACGGCGGGTCGCGTGTGGACGGATCCCTCCGCCAGACCAGCCGACAACAACGGGGTTGAGATGAATCCTCTGAAACAGGTGGGCGCGCTGCTCGGCAAGCCGGTCGAGGCGGTGAGCGGAGCGGTGACCAACGCGCTGAACAGACCCGGCGCCGAGTCCACCCCGCACGCCATCGCGCGGTCCCTGCGCGGCCATCCCTCACTGCCGGACGCGGTCCGGGACAAGCTGGTGCTGATCACCGGCGCGTCCTCGGGCATCGGCGAGGCGGCGGCCATCGCGATCGGCGCGGCCGGTGGCACCGTGCTGCTGGTCGCCAGGGGCGAGGAGAAACTGCGGGCCACCGCCGCCCAGGTCGAGGCGGTCGGCGGCACCGCGCACGTACACCCCTGCGACCTGACCGACCTGGAGGCGATCGACAAGCTGGTCGCCGACGTGCTCGCCGCGCACGGCCGGGTGGACATCCTGGTGAACAACGCCGGCCGGTCCATCCGCCGCTCGCTGGCGCTGTCCTACGACCGGTTCCACGACTACCAGCGCACCATGCAGCTGAACTACTTCGCGCCGGTCCGGCTGATGCTCGGCGTGCTGCCCGGGATGCGCGAGCGCGGCTTCGGCCAGGTGATCAACATTTCGTCGGTGGGCGTGCTGACCAGGGCGCCCCGCTTCGGCGCCTACATCGCGTCGAAGGCGGCGCTGGACACCCTGGCCGACGCCTGGCAGGCGGAGACCAAGGACGACAACGTCCGGTTCACCACGGTGTACATGTCGCTGGTCCGCACGCCGATGATCGCGCCGACCACGCTGTACGACAAGTTCCCCGCGCTCACCCCGGAGCAGGCCGCCGGCGTGATCACCGAGGCGATCACCGACCGGCCGCGCCGGGTCAGCCCGGCCTTCGGCCGGTTCGCCTTCCTGGCCGACGCGATCACCCCGGAGATCCTGGACAGCGTGCGCAACCGCGGCTTCAAGATGTTCAAGGACTCGAAGGCGGCGAGCGGGCAGCAGCCGGCACCGGCCGAGGAGGAGCAGCTCACCGCGTCCGGCAAGGCGTTCGTGGAAGCCACCCGAGGGGTGCACTGGTGAAGGGGACGTCGCAATGAGCCTGCCAAAGCCCGACCCGAACGCGGACGTGGTGGTCACCGGCGCGTCCTCCGGCATCGGCACCGAGCTGGCCGACGGCCTGGCCCGCCGAGGCCACAACGTCGTGCTCGTGGCGCGGCGCAAGGACCGCCTGGAGGAGCTGGCCGGGCGGCTGCGCGCCGAGCACCAGGTGCAGGTCACCGTGTACGCCAGGGACCTCGGCACGGCCGCCGAGCGAGACGCACTGGTCGCCGACCTGCGGGCCACCGGGCGCACGGTCAGCGCGATCTGCAACTGCGCCGGGTTCGGCACCTCCGGGCAGTTCAAGGACCTGCCGCTGCAGCGGGAACGCGACCAGGTCGAGCTGAACGTGGTGGCCCTGCTGGACCTCACCCACGCTTTCCTGGCCGACATGGTGGCCGCCGGCGGCGGTGCCGTGTTGAACGTCGCCTCCATCGCGGCGTTCCAGCCGCTGCCGAGCATGGCCACCTACTCGGCCTCCAAGGCGTTCGTGCAGACGTTCTCCGAGGCCGTGCACGAGGAGCTGCGCGGCACCGGGGTGTCCTGCACGGTGCTGTGCCCGGGGCCGGTGGAGACCGAGTGGTCGGAGATCGCCTCGGCGGAGGCCGTCATGATCGGTCCGGCCAAGGTGTCGCCGCGCGAGGTTGCCGAGGCCGCGATCGCCGGCATGCTGGGCGGCAAGCGGTCCGTGGTGCCCGGCATCGTGCCGAAGGCGATGAGCGTGGCCGGCCACTTCGCGCCGAGGACGCTGCTGCTGCCCGGCCTCGCGCTCGGCAAGCGCCTGCGCGCCCGGCGCTGACCCGCCCGACGCGAGCGGACCGGCCGGCGAACAGGTGAGCCGGCCGGTCCCGGTGGTTGCCGGCGCGGTGTCGAACGCGTCGAAACCGTCAACCGGGACGGTCAGCCGGGACGGTCAGCCGGCGGCCAGCCCTCGGACCACCGGCCCGCTGGTACGCAGCATCGCCAGCGCGGCGGCGTGGGTGGCGCGGCGGTGCTCGGCGGTCAGCCGCAGGCACAGCGCACGGTCCTGGGCGGCCAGCGCATCGATGATCTGCTCGTGCTGCCCGGCGGCGATCGCCGTGTCGGTGTGGGCGACGTGCAGCAGCCGGTACGGCTCGGACAGCGTCCAGAACCGCTCGGCCTCGGTACGCAGCACGTCCAGCGGGGAGAACCCGAAGATGATCGAGTGCAGCTCCCGGTTGAAGTGGTTCACCCTCGGCACGTCCGAGTCGCGGGCGGCGGCCAAGATCCGCCCGTTGATCGCCCGCAGGCCGGCGAGCTCCTCGTCGGAGGGCCAGCGGATGGTGCGGATCAGCTCGGTCTCCAGGAACTCGAGCAGCGCGTGGATCTGCTCGAGCTTCGGCACGCTCATCTTGGTGACGAAGTAGCCCTGGTGCTGGCGGTGGGTGAGCAGGCCCTCGCTGGCCAGCACGCGCAGCGCCTCGCGCAGCGGCACCCGGCTGACGCCGAGTACGCGGGCCATCTCCTCCTGCCTGATCTGCTCACCGGGCAGCAGCTCCCGGTTCAGGATCAGGCCCCGGAGCTGGTCCAGCACGGCCGCGACGGTGCGCCCGCGCGGGCCGGTGGCCGACTCCGCCAGGGCCGTCGGTGTCGCTGCCGCTGTCACTCCCGCTGTCACTGCCTCGGGTTCCTTCGGGTGAGTCACTACTGGACGCAACTTATCAGCCGGTTTCCCCACCGGCGGCCGCTCAACCGAGACCGTAGATCGACAACGTCGTCTCACCAGCCCGCAGCCGCCGCAGAATGGTCGCCTCGGCGCTGTCCCGCCGCTCCGCGTCCGACACCGCGGCAGCCGCGGCCGCCGCCGGGATGCAGGCCACCCCATCGGCGTCGCCGACGATCAGGTCACCGGGCGCCACCGACACCTCGCCGAGTACGACCGGTTCACCCAACGCGCCGTCGCCGTCCGGGTCCTTGCCGGTGCCCCGGATGCACACCCGCTCGGCGAACACCGGCCAACCCAGCTCGCGCAGCCGCTGACCGTCCCGCACGCCACCGTGGATGACGAGCCCGGCCAGACCCCTGGCGAGCGCCGCCTCGGCCAGGATCTCGCCCCAGTAGCCGTACTCGAGACCGCCGCCGGTGTCCACCACCAGCACCTGGCCCGGTTGCGCCGCGTACACCGCCCGGTGCAGCCACAGGTTGTCCCCCGGCGGGGTGCGGACCGGGAACGCCGGGGCCGCCAGGTGCATCCCGGCGGCCAGCGGCTTGATCACCGAGGGCAGCGCGCCGATCCGGCCGGCGGCCTCGTGCACGCTGGCCGAGCTCAACCCGGCGCTCACCGGGACCGTTCCGGTGGTCATCGCTCTCCGCCGCGGTGTTGCAGGTCGTGGTAGCCGGCGGCGGCCCGGGCCTCGCGGAGCGACCGGCCGGCCTGGACCTCGGCCCGGATACTGTCCTCGGCACGTTCGATCGCCTCGGCCGCCGACAGCGCCTCGGCGGCGCGTGCGGCCGGCACCACGACGACCCCGTCCCCGTCGCCGAGCAGCAGGTCCCCCGGTTCCACCCGGATCCCGCCCACCGATACGGGCACCTGGGTGGCTTCCACCCGGACCCGGTCCTTACCGGTGCGCATCCAGTTGCCCCTGGAGAAGATCGGATAACCGAGCGTGAGGCTCCGGTCGACGTCGCGGCAGATGCCGTCGATCACGGTGCCGGCCACCTGGCGGCGGTGCGCGACGATGGTGAGCAGGTCGCCCCACACGGTGGCGTCCAGGCGGCCCTGGTTGTCCAACACCACCACGTCGCCGGGGCCGAGGTCGTCGATGTAGTCGCCGACGGTGCCCCGGTCCTGCCCGACCGGCCCGTAGCGCAGCGTCCACGCCCGGCCGACCAGCCGGAACGACCGGTCCAGCGGCGCAATGCCCAGTGCCTGGCCGGCGATGCCGAGCCGGTCCAGCGCGTCGGACACGGTCGGGGTGGACAGCGCGGCGAGGCGAGCCAGGGCCGCGGTCCGCTCAGTGGTCGTCTGCACCGGTCAGCTCCGCTCCGCCGGTCAGCTCCTCGTACGTGCGGCCCATGACCTCCGACACCGGCCGGCCGGCATCGATCGCGGCCGCCATCGCCGCCTCGGTCGCGGCGATCCGTTCGGCGGTGGCCAGCACCTGCGCGGCCCGGGCGGCCGGCACCACCACAGCGCCACCGCCGTCGGCGAGGACCAGGTCACCGGGCGCCACCGGCACCCCGGCCAGCTCCACCGGCTCACCCCAGGCCAGTTCGACGGCCCGGCCCCGTGCGGTCACCGGGACGGCCAGCACGGCGTGCACCGGCAACCCCGCCGCCGTGGCCTCGCCGAGGTCACGGGCGGCGCCGTCGACCACGACGCCGGCGATGCCGCGCACCGCGGCGGCCCGGGACAACAGTCCACCCCAACCGGCACAGTCGACGCGCCCCTGGTGGGCGACCACGATGACGTCCCCGGGCCCGGCGGCGTCCACGGCGGCGGTGCCGAGGTGCCGCGCCGGCGGTGGCGCTCCGGGCGAGCCCGGCGGGCCGAGCCGGACGGTGACCGCGCGCCCCGCGATCGGCCGGTCCGCGGCGAGCGGGCGAAGGCCGGACAGCACCCCGGCGATGCCGTGCCGGTCCAGCGCGTCGGACACCGCGGCGCTGTCCAGCTTGCGCAGCCGTTCGACCAGCTCGCTCATCGGGCAGCCCCGCCGGCCTTGAGTGCGGGGAACACGGTGCGCGCGTTGTCCTCGAATATCGCCGCGCGCTCGCCGGCGGACAGGATGCCGAAACCCTCGATGACCGGCTTGAGGTCATCGAAGTCGCGGCCGGTGTCCGGGTTGGGCGCGCTGCCGCTGCCCGGCTTCTCGGTCCCGAAGAGCACCCGGTCCGCCCCGACCGTGCGCAGCAGCAGCTCCAGCGCGGGCGGGTAGTGCAGCACCGTGTCGAACCAGAAGCGGCGCAGCGAGGTCTCGAACCGTTCGGTGTCCGGGCCGCCGCCCAGCGCCGGGTGCAGCACCTCGGCCTGCCAGCGGCCGAGCTGATACGGCACCGAGCCGCCGCCGTGGGAGATCATCACCCGCAGCGCCGGGAAGTCGGTGAACACCGGGCTGCGCAGCAGCGACAGGATCGCGATCGACTCCTCGGTGACGAAGTGCTCGCTGTAGGTCTCCCGCTCGCTGAAGCAGCCCGCCGAGTGCACGTGGATCGGGAGGTCGCGCTCCACCAGCCGTTCGTAGAGCGGGTACCAATACCGGTCGCCGAGCGGCGGCGTCGCGCCCCGGCCCTCGTGCAGGTCGGGGTTGAGCAGCACGCCGACGAAGCCGTGCTCGACGATCCGGTCCAGCTCGGCGAACCCGGCGTCGACCGGCTGGTCCGGGACCAGCGGCAACGCACCGACCCCGGCAAACCGGTCGGGGTGCAGCGCGACGGTGCGCGCGATGGTGTCGTTGTTGGCCCGTACCCACGGCTCGACCAACCGGCGGGGTTGCATCGAGCTGGCCAGGTGAAAGGGCCGGGGCGAGAGCAGCTGCACGTCGGTGCCGACCGAGTCCATGATGGCCACATTGCCGGCGGCGCAGTCCGCCAGCGCGCCGTCACTGATCTTGGCCTGGCCGGCGTGGTAGCCGCCGTCGGCCAGCAGCGCCGCGCGGTAGGCGTAGAGCCCGTCCGGGGCGACCAGGTGGGCGTGCGCGTCGATGATCATGGTTCAGCCCTCTCCGAGCACGGCGATGATCTCCAGTTGGATGTGCAACACCTCGGCGAGGTCCTGGCGCAGGGTGTGCCGCGCTGGCCGGCTGGCCGAGTCGGGGAACAGCTCCAGCCAGTACTTGTCGATGACCGGCCGGATGGACTTGTCGCGGACGTAGACCGTGCACTTGACGACGTCGTCCGGAGTACCCCCGGCCGCGTCCAGCACCCGGCGCACGTTCGCGAAGACCAACTCGACCTGCTCGTCCACGCCGGCGGGCACCGTGCCGGTAGCCGGGTCCAGCGGCGAGATCCCGCTGGACATCAGCAGGTTGCCCACCACACTGGCCGGTGGAATCGGCAGGCCGCCGTGGTGCAGCCCGGGCACCTCGATCGATCGTCGAGCCATCGTGTCCGTCCCTTCTAGAGCCAGCTCAGGAAACCCATGCCGCAGCCGGTACCGGCTGGCGACCGCACGATCGGCACGTACTCGGACCAGTCCACCGGACGGCCCTCCATCGCGCCGGCCACGGTGACCCAGTTGCGGATCTCCGACGAGCCGCTGTTGAGCAGCTCCACCGGCAGCTCGCACAGTGCCTCGCCGTTCTTGCTCGTGATCGCATCCAGCACCCGGTGGTCCAGCTCCTCGTTCACCACGAAGTGGCTCAACCCGCCCGAGGCCAGCACGGCGATCCGGGCATCGCGCGGGGACGACTCGGCGACCCGGCGCAGTGCCCTGCCGAGCTCGAAGCAGCGGCGCGGGGTGGGCTGGTTCGGCGGGTAGTAGGTGTTCAGCATGAACGGGACCACCGGCGGCGGGTCGGGTTGCAGGAACCGGTGGATCGGGAACCCGTACGCGTGCCCGAAGCCGGTGCCCGGTGGCGCCTCGACCATCCAGGCCACGTCGAACCCCTCGCCCGTCAGGCCCCTGACCAGCTCCTCGGCGATGTCGGCGCGGCCGGCGAAGGTGAACTCCTGATCCATCAGGTACCCGCGCGCTGCCTCCTTGAGGAACACGGAGTCGTGGTCGTCCAGTACGCCGGTCGTCATTTCCGGGGCGGCCGAGAGCGCCATCGCCGGCTGGTTGGAGTCGGTGAACAGCTCGCGCTGGTCGTCCCCGATCACCACCACGACGTCCGGCGCCACCCGGCGGAAGTCCTCCCGCAGCCGGTCCAGCGCCGCGTGGCAACGCCGCCAGGCCTCGTCCCAGACCTCTCGCGTGCACATCGCGTCGAACGCGCCCTCGGCGGCGGCGGCCAGCTCGTCGTAGGGCCGGATCACGCCCCGGTGGTCGTAGAGCTCGGGGTTGGCGCGGTCCTGGTCGGCGCGCTCGGCCCACAGCGGGGGCGGGGCGGCGAGCAGCGGGCTGTGCGAGGTGGCGGCCCCGAACACGATCTCGGCCATCGGGCTTCCTTCCGTCGTGGGTCTGGGTCAGTCGGTGACCGTGAACAGCCGGGCCGGCCGGGAGGCCCCGGTCCGCAGTGCCTCGCCGGCGTCGGTGATCCCGGTCAGGACCGGGCCGGCGTCGGTGGCAGGTCCGGCCGCCGGGTCACGCACCGGGGCGCTCAGCAGCTGCGCTAGCGCGGACCCGAGCGCGGCGGCCGGGTCGTCCGGCAGGGCCGGCACCCGCCACGCGACGTGGCGGTCCGGGCGGACCAGCAGCGCGCCGCCGGCGTCCGTGCCCCGGTGCGCGGCCCACCCGCCGGTCGGATCCGCCAACGCCTCACCCACCTCGACGACCCCGAGCGGGCAACCCGAGTGCCCGACCGCCGCCACCGCCAGCCGCCAGGAGGACGCCGCGCGTGCATCGACGAACAGGGTGAACCCGGTGGGGGCGACCAGGTCGCAGCTGGAGACGGACTGCCCGGCGCGGCGCAGCCAGACGTGCGGCAGGTGGTGCCCCGGGCGCGCGGACGGCTCGAACTCGGTCGCCGAGGCATGGCCGGGCGGCGGTGGCGTGCCGTCCGGGATGACCGCGCCGACGGCGTAGCTGAAGCCCGCCTCGATGTTGAGCTGGCTGTAGTCCTCGGCGTTGGCCGCGACGGCCTCCGCCGCCGCCGCCCTGCGCCGCTCCCCCTGCGGCCCGTCGCCGGCCCAGGCCGCGACCTCCGCCCAGCCCTGTTCCTCCGTCAGCCCGGCCCGCAGGCCGAGCGCGGCGGCCACCGGGGCGTGCCGGCCGGCGTTGCGCAGTGAGTGCTCGACGTTGCGGGTCGCCACCGGCAGCCGCTCCGACTGGTAGCTGTCCAGCAGCGCGTCCTCGGCGTACCCGCCGAGCACGGCGGCCAGCTTCCAGGCCAGGTTCGACACGTCGCCGATGGCGGTGTTCAGCCCCAACCCTCCGGTCGGCGGGTGCCGGTGCGCGGCGTCGCCGACCAGGAACACCGGCCCGACCCGGAACGTCTCGGCCACCACGCCCTCGAACTGCCAGTGGCTGACGCTGTGCACCCGCATCGCCAGCCCGGGCAGTCCGATCATCGTCTTTGCCCTGGTGAGCAGTGCATCGTGGTCCAACCCGGCCGGGTCGCCGATCCGGAACGCCATGGCCAGCGACCACTGCGGTGACTCGGCGCCCCAACGGCCGGGCCCCAGGCCGAGCAGCGCGCCGGCGAAGCTGCCCTGGCCGGCCGGGCTGATGAAATAGGTGAGCAGCGCCTCGGGGTCGGCGTACTCGGACAGGTCGGCGCTGAAGTGGATGTTGGCGATGTCCAGCAGCGCCCGGGGGCCGGACACGCCGACCCCGAGTAGCTCCGCGCAGGTCCGCCCACCGTCGGCGGCGATCACGTACCTGGCCCGCACCAGGCGCTCGGTACCGGTCTCCCGGTCGCGCACCGACGCGCTGGCGCCACCCTCGTCGACGGTGAGGCCGACGAGCTCCTGACCGGCCAGCACCCGGCCCGGCCAGGCCCGATCGGCGTGTTCCCAGAGCAGCCCGTCCAGCCGCGACTGGGGCAGGTTGGCGAACCGGCGGGGGCTCGCGGCGGCGTAGCGCACGGCGTCCGGCCCGCCGCCCCAGGCGGGCACCTCGCCGATCTTGCGGCCGTGCAGCGGCGTCGGCCCGGCGAGCGAGGTGTACCAGGCGACCTTGTGCCAACGGTCCTCCGGCGGCGACTCGGCGTAGATCTGCTCGGCCACCCCGACGTCGTCGAAGGTCTCCATGGTCCGCACGTTCAGCAGGTGCGCCCTCGGGTAGTGGCCGGTGAAGCCACGCCGCTCGACCAGCAGCCCCTGGATGCCGCGCCGAGCCAGCTCGAGCACGGCGGTCAGACCGGCCGGGCCGCCCCCGACGATCAGCACCGGGACCTCGGACGGCGCCGAGGCAGGGGACGTGGACTCGATCCCGGTGGACAATTCAGCCTCCCTGAAACCTGCCGAGCCCGCCCGTTCCGGCGCGATTGGTAGACAATATGGGACAGCAAAGTGTGCCCGCAAGAGTCAAACTCTCAGTTCTTTCGATTAACTTGGGCTAATTGGCTACCAATTCGCGCCGGCAGCCTCGGCGACCGCTACCCGATCCACGGCGGCCTGCCGCTGCGTAACCCGAACCACTCAGCCCGGTGCCGGACGGCGCGCCCAGCTCGGTGTCCAGGTGCCGCGGTCGCCGGCCGGCGTCGAGCCGAGATGGGTGCGCAGCGCGGCGAGCGCGGGGTGCAGGTTGTCGCAGCGCCAGAGCAGGGAGTGCGGGTAGACCGGTGTCGGGTGGCGCACCGGGACCCGCCGCAGGTCGTGGCCGGCGGGCCAGAGCAGCCGGGTCCGCTCGCCGACGAACGTCGCCAGCGCCGGCGAGTCAGCGATCGCGTCCAGCAGGGGCTCGATGCCGAAGTTGGGTCCGACCGGGTCGATGGTGAGCCCGAACGCGGCGGCCAGCTCGCCGTAGTAGGCGGCCCACTCGGTCCCGCTGACGAGGCCAGGCATCCAGATCCGGTGGCCGGCGAGCTCGGCGGGCGTGACCGAGGGGGCCGTGGCGAACGCATGCGCCGGCCCGGTGAGCAGCTGGACGGGCTCGTCCAGGACCCGGGTGGCCTCGACGTCACCGTGCCCGAGGGGCAGCCGCCCCTCGGGCACGGTGACGGCGCGGAAGGACGCGTCGATCGTGCCGGCCCGGACGGCGGCGATCGCCGTGTCGGCGTCGAACAGGGTCACCACGTCCAGCTCGGTCCCGGGATGGGCGCGGTGGAACTCGCGCAGCAGCCCGACCGGTGCGAGCTGCCGGCCGAGCACATCCACGCGCAGCGCGCGCCGGCCGGGCCGCACCGAGGCGGCCGCCCGCTCCTCGGCGCGCAGCAGGTCGCGGGCGTGCGGCAGGAACGCCTGCCCGTCGATGGTGAGCCGGGCACCCCGCGCGGTGCGGGTGAACAGCCGCACCCCGACGTCCCGCTCCAGCGCGGCGATCCGCTTGGACACCGCCTGCTGGGTGATCGACAGCTCGGCCGCCGCTTCCTGGAACTGGCCGGTGTCCGCGGCGGCCACGAAGGTACGCACGGCATCGAGGTCCACGCCTCTAGTTGTACAACTCACCGTTGTGGCTCGCCGACCGGTCGGTTGTTTGCTGCGCTGGCCGGTCACTCGCTTTGCTGTCCTTGGTCAACGTGAGGTTGTTCTGGCACGACGGCGGGGGCGATGCTGGGCACGGTGGGTGGGCGGTCGCTCGGGCGGCGGTTCGGGTGGCTCTGGGCGGCGTACGCGGTCAGCACGTTCGGCACCTGGCTGGCGTTCGACGCGGTGGCGCTGATCGCGATCCTGGTGCTCCACGCCGGGCCGGCGGAGGTGTCCGCGCTGGCGGCAGTGGGGCTGGCGGTCGGGGCGGCGGTCGGGGTGCCGGTCGGTCCGTGGGTGGAGTTCCGGCGCAAGCGGCCGGTCATGGTGGCGATGGACCTGACCCGGTTCGCCGCGCTGCTGAGCGTGCCGGCCGCGTACGCGCTCGGCCGGCTCGGCTTCGCCCAGCTGCTGGTCGTCTCGGTGCTCGTCGCGTCGGCCGACATCGGCTTCACGGCGGCCGGCGGCGCGTATCTGAAGGCACTGGTGCGCCCGGCGGACCTGCTCGCCGCGAACGGCCGGTTCGAGTCCACGACCTGGGTGGCCACCATGCTCGGGCCGCCGCTCGGCGGGGCCGCGATCGGGCTGTTCGGCCCGGTGGTGACCGTGCTGGCCGATGCGGTCAGCTACCTGCTCTCGGCGTTGGGGATCCGCGCGATCGGCGGCCCGGAACCGTGCCCGCCGCGATCCGCTGCGCCTCGGCCGCGCGACCTGCTCGACGGGTGGCGCCACATCCTGGGCCACCCGGGGCTGCGGCCGCTGTTCGGCAACACGATCCTGGTCAACGGCTTGATCATGGCGACCGCGCCGCCGCTCGCCGTCCTGATGCTCGGCCGGCTCGGCTTCCCGCCATGGCAGTACGGCCTCGCGTTCGCGGCCCCCTGCGCCGGCGGCCTGCTCGGCTCCCGGCTCGCCGGTCCGCTCGTCACCCGGTTCGGGCGGCACCGGGTCATCCGCACGGCCGGGGCGCTGCGCGCATGCTGGCTGCTCGGACTGGCCTTCGTCTGCCCAGGAGTACCGGGCTTGGTGCTGGTGATGGCCATCGAGCTCGGGCTGATCACCTGCGTGGGCGTGTTCAACCCCGTGTTCGCCACCTACCGGCTCGACCAGACGCCGCCGGACCGGGTGGCCCGCACGCTGGCCGCGTGGTCGGTCACCGGCAAGGCCGCCATCGCGGCCATGACCGCCCTGTGGGGTCTGCTGGCCGCCGCCGCCGGCGCACGCACCGCGATCGCCGTCGCCGGCGTGCTCATCCTGGCCACCCCGCTGCTGCTCCCCCGGCACGACCAGCCCGACCTGACGCGCTCCTAGGGGGTCGGCGCGGCGACGGTGAGGGCGAGGCCGTCCCCGCCGGGAGCCACCGCCGCGACGACCAGCTGGCCGGCCCGCAGCTCGCCGGCGATCAGCAACCGGGACAGCTGGCGTTCCAGCTCCCTGGCGATGGTGCGACGCAGCGGCCGGGCGCCGAACTCCGGTGCGTGCCCGCGCAGCGCCAGCCAGTCGACCGCCGCCGGCTCCACCCGTAGCTCGACGTCCTGGGCGCGCAGCCGTTCCGTGGTCTCCGCCAGCAGCAGCTCGGTGATGGCGCGCAGCTCCGGCTGGCCGAGTCCGGCGAACAACACGATCTCGTCGATCCGGTTGAGGAACTCCGGCCGGAAGTGCCCGCGCACCCCGGCCATCAGCGGCTCCCTGATCTCCTCGACCGAGCGGCCCTCGGCGGCAGCGGCCAGCAGCGCGGGGGCGCCGAGGTTGCTGGTCAGGATCACGACGGTGTTGCTGAAGTCGGCGGTGCGGCCCCGGGCGTCGGTGAGCCGGCCGGCGTCGAGCACCTGCAGCAGCACGTTCGTCACGTCCGGGTGGGCCTTCTCGATCTCGTCCAGCAGCAGCACGGTGTACGGGGTGCGCCGGACCGCCTCGGTGAGCTGACCGGCCTCGTCGTGCCCGACGTAGCCGGGTGGCGCGCCGACCAGCCGGGACACCGTGTGCCGGTCACCGAACTCGCTCATGTCGAACCGGACCAGCCGGTCCTGCGCGCCGAACAGGGCGGCGGCCAGCGCCCTGGCCAGCTCGGTCTTGCCGACCCCGGTCGGCCCGAGGAACAGGAAGGAACCCACCGGCCGATCCGGGTGGGTCAGCCCGGCGCGACCGGCCCGGACCGCGTCGGCCACCGACTGGACCGCGTCCCGCTGCCCGACCACCCGCTCCGCGAGCAGCTCCTCCAGGTGCAGCAGCCGGTGCCGGTCGACCGCGGTCAACTGGGCCACCGGGATGCCGGTCAGCTGCGCGACGACCTCGGCCACGTGGTCGGCGGTGACCTCTGGGTCCTCCCGGGGCGCCTCCCCCGCCGAGGTACCGGTCCGGGCGGGGTCCTCCGGGGCGGTCATCCGGACCCGAGCGGCCGCCCGGTCGATCAGGTCGATGGCCTTGTCCGGCAGGAATCGGTCGGTCAGGTACCGGTCCGACAGCCGGGCGGCGGCCTCGATCGCGGCCTCGCCGATCCGCACCCGGTGGTGCGACTCGTAGCGGCCGCGCAGCCCGCGCAGGATGCTCACGGTGTCGGCGACGGACGGCTCGCCCACCAGGATCGGCTGGAACCGCCGTTCCAGGGCACCGTCCCGCTCCAGGTGGCGCCGGTACTCCTCCACGGTGGTCGCGCCGATCAGCTGCAGCCCGCCCCTGGCCAGCGCCGGCTTGAGCATGCTGCCGGCGTCCATCGGCGCGCCCTCGGCCGTGCCGGCGCCGATCACCGTGTGCAGCTCGTCCAGGAATAGCACGACCTCGCGATCGGCGGCCACCACCTCGTCGATCACCGCGGTGAGCCGCTGCTCGAAGTCGCCCCGGTACCGGGTGCCGGCGACGAGCCCAGGCAGGTCGAGCGCGACGATCCGCCGCCCGCGCAGGGTCTCCGGCACCTCGCCGGCCGCCACCCTGGCCGCGATGCCCTCCACGATCGCGGTCTTGCCGACCCCGGGGTCACCGATCAGCACCGGGTTGTTCTTCGTCCGCCGGGACAGCACCTCGAGCACCTGGCCGACCTCGTGATCCCGCCCGATCACCGGGTCGAGCCGGCCGCGCCGGGCCGCCTCGGTCAGGTCCTCGCCGTACCGGTCCAGGGTGGGCGTCGGACGCCTCGGCCTCGGTCGCTCCGGCGCGGGGCGGCCATCTTGCCCCGACTGGCCCGACTCGTCCGGCTGGTCCGGCCCGAACGGGCCCGCCATCTGCTCCAACCCGTCGATCAACCCCTTGACCAGCACCTCGAGTGGGTTGAAGCCCTGCTCGAACGGGTCCTGGGGCATCGGGGCCTCCTCGGTACGGCACCCGTGCGGGGTGCCCACCCTCGATGGTGCCCGCCGCCCAGCCAAACCGCAGCGGCAAACTCGTGGACGCGGCACACGATCCGTGGACATGGCACACCGTCCGTGCACACGGCACATGAGTTCGAACTCGTGTGTGGCATCACGACGATGTGTGCGGGGACCAGGACCCGGGTGCGGCGCCACGGACGATGCGCGGCCGCGCCCGCCGGCCGGTGCTCACGGCGTACGTACAGCCATACCGCCGCACGCCTGCCCTCGCTCGCGGCGCCACACCGACCGTGGCTCACACACTCCGTGGCCCCACCGCCCGTGGTTCCCCGCCGCCCGTGGCTCACACACACTCCGTCGTCGCGACACACGCTCCATGGACGCGGCACATGAGTTCTAACTGGTGTGTGACGTCCGAACGAGGTGTGTGAGGGCCAGGACCCGTGTGCGCGCCGCGGCGCCGCGGCCTCTGCGCGAGCAACGAGGGAGGCGCGAGCGTCACCCGGCGACCACTACGCACGGCACACACCGTCATACCGCCGCACACATCGCCCAACCTGTGTGCGGCGGTATGACGGTATGTGCGGTCGGGGCGGCGGTGTCGGTCGGGGCGGCGGGCCCCCTGGAACGGCGGTACCGGAGGGCGGCGGCACCCGGGAGACGGCGGCACCCGGGCGGGGCGGCGGCACCCGGGCGGAACGGCGGTACCGGAGGGCGGCGGTACCGGAGGGCGGCGGGCGGCCAGGCGGTCAGGGTGCGGTGGTCGCGATCAGGAAGGACTCCGCACTGGCCGGGCGGAGGCCGTCGGTTCGGCCGGTGAAGTAGCGCTCGGCGAGGTCGGCCGCCGACACGTGCCGGACGTCGCCGAAGCCGGCCTCGCGGGCCAGTGCCAGCATCTCGGGCGGGCTGAAGTAGCTGAGGAACGGCGTCCCGGACGCTCGCGCGGCCGCGTCGACCATCCGGTGCACCGCGCGCTCCTCGAGGTCGACGAGCTCGGCCGGCAGCAGGAACGTCATGGCCAGCGTGGACCCCGGGGCGAGCGCCGCGACCTGGCGCAGCGTGGCAGACACCGCGTCCACCGTGAGGTACATGCTGACGCCGGTCGAGGCCACCACGGCGGGCCGGCCCGGGTCGAAACCGGCGGCCACCACGCTTTCCCACCAGGATGCGCCCGCCTCGAAGTCGACCGGCACCAGCCGCAGCCAGTCGGGGATGCCGTAGCCGAGCTCGACCAGGCGTTGCCGCTTCCAGGCCACCGCGGCCGGCTGGTCGACCTCGAAGACCCGCAGCCGGGAGGCGACCTCCGGGCGGCGCTGGGCGAAGGTGTCCAGGCCGGCGCCGAGGATGACGTACTGGGCGACCCCGTGCCCGGCCTGCTCGGTGACCAGGTCCTCGATGAAGCGGGCCCGGGCCACCATGCCGGCTCGGAACCGGCCGGCGCCCTCGGGGTCCATGTCGGGGCGCTCGCGCCAGCCCTGCTCCGGCGCCACCAGCCGCAGGCCGACCTCGTCGGAGAACACGTGCGGCCGCGGGTCGACCAGCACGTGCAACGCGCGCCACAATGCCGTCCGGACCGCGGTGCTGTCCGCCGCCGCGCTGAGCTGGTCAGGCATGCGGCTCGACCCCCTTGCCCGGGGCCTGCAGGTTCCAGATGCGCCCGTCGGGGTCGCGCACGGTCATCTCCCTGGTGCCGTAGTGGGTGTCCTCGAACGGCGTGACCACGTCGACGACCGGGTCGGGGCGGAACGCGTCGGCGTCGGCCACCTTGAGCACGACCTGCGAACGTGGCTGCTGGCTCGCCGGGACCTCGGCGACGAACACATAGGGGCCGTCGCCGTTGCGCAGCACGCCGGAGGAATGGTCGGTCTCGAACTCCACCTGGAAGCCCAGCGCCTGGAAGAACCTGGCCGAGCTGCCCCAGTTGTGGGTCTCCAGGAAGACGGCCTCGATGCCCTCGGTAGCCATGTCAGGTCTCCTTCTCAGACGACTGCTCGGATAAATGCTCGGTTGACTGCTCGGATGCGTGCGCCGGCGGGCGCTGTCCCTGGACGTCGTCGAGGTACGCCCGCAACGCCCCGGCGACCAACGCCGAGAGGGACGAGCCGGTCTCGACGGCGTGGTGCTTGACCTGCCTGATCAGCCCGACCGGCAGGTACACGTTGAACTGCTTGACGTCCTCATCGCCCACCGGGGTGATGCTAGCATCCTAGTAAGCTATCAGCGAGCGACCGCTCAGGCGGGGTCGTCGAGCCGGGCGAGTACCGCGTCGGCGACCTCGGCGAGGGTCCGCACCTGCGACTCGGTGAGGCCGTCGAAGACCAGCCGCCGGACGATCTCGACGTGCTTCGGCGCCGCCCTGGTGAGCGCCTCGGCGCCGAGCGGGGCGAGCACGAGGTAGGCGCCTCGGCCGTCGTCCTCGCAGTCCTCTCTGGTGACCAGCTCGCGCTGCTCCATCCGCCGGACGTGGTGCGACAGTCGGCTCTTCTCCCACTCGAGCGCGGCGGCGAGCTCGAACGGGCGCAGCCGCTGCCCCGGCGCCTCGTCCAGCGCGACCAGCACGTCGAAGTCGCCGAGCGACAGGCCGGCGTCGGCCTGCAGCTCGCGGTGCATACGCGCACTGAGCCGGGCCTGCATCCGCAGGTAGCCACGCCAGGCATGCTGCTGGTGTGCCTCGAGCCAGCGCGTCTCCGTCACACCCGCACCCTACCGGAATAGTTGACACGTCAGCTATGTTTGGCAGAGGTAGATGAAGCATCAACCAGATGGTGCGACACCGCCCCGAGAGGACCCGACATGAGTTCGACGTCGCCGACCGTGGACATCCGCCCCGGCCAGGACCGGCAGGCCACCAAGATCAGCTGGCTCGACTCGAAGCACTCGTTCTCGTTCGGCCAGCACTTCGACCCGGACAACACCCACCACGGCCTGCTGCTGGTGAACAACGACGACATCGTGGTGCCCGGCGCCGGGTTCGAGACGCACCCGCACCGGGACATGGAGATCGTCACCTGGGTACTGCGGGGCTCGCTGGTGCACCAGGACTCCACCGGCCACTCCGGGGTCATCTACCCCGGGCTGGCGCAGCGGATGAGCGCCGGCACCGGGATCCTGCACTCGGAGAAGAACGACTCCTGGCGCCTCGGCGGCGAGACGCATCGCGACCCGGTGCACTTCGTGCAGATGTGGGTCGTGCCGGACGGCGCGGGCGCCACACCGGGCTACGAGCAGCTGGAGATCGACGAGGCGCGACTGACCTCGGGACTGGTCCCGGTCGCCTCGGGCATGCCGGAGCACGCCGAGGAGACGGCCATCCGGATCGGCAACCGGTACGCCGCGCTGCACGCAGCACGGCTCACCCCCGGCCAGTCGGTCGAGCTGCCCGAGGCCCCGTTCCTGCACTTGTTCGTCGCGCGCGGAACGGTCACCCTCGAGGGCGCCGGCGAGCTGGTCGCCGGCGACGCGGTCCGGTTCACCGCCACCGGCGGGCAGCGGGTCACCGCGACCGAGGCGGCCGAGGTGCTGGTCTGGGAGATGCACGCCACGCTGAGCAACTGACCGGCCGAGCAACTGACCACCCCATCGATCCGAGGCACCGGGAGACCCACCATGACCGCACCCGATCTGACCAGCATCGAGGCCAGCCGCGACCGCATCCGGACCGCGCACCTGCACCCCGCCAAGCAGCGCCCCGCGTCGACCGCGCGGGGCCTGCACCACACCGCGCTGATCAGCAGCGACGTGGAGCAGACGATCCGGTTCTACCAGGATCTGCTCGGCTTCCCGCTCACCGAGTTGATCGAGAACCGGGACTACCCAGGCTCGTCGCACTTCTTCTTCGACATCGGCAACGGCAACCTGCTGGCGTTCTTCGACTTCCCCGGGCTCGAGGTCGGGCCGTACGCGGAGGTGCTCGGGGGGCTGCACCACATGGCGATCAGCGTCGAACCACAGCGGTGGCAGGAGCTGGTCGACCGGCTTGCCGAGGCCGGCGTCGAACACGCCGTGCACAGCACCGTCTCGGTCTACTTCCGGGACCCCGACGGCGCCCGGATCGAGCTGATCGCCGACCAGCTCGGCGAGATGTACGGCGAGAAGGTGCTGTAGCTGCCGTGCCTTAGCTCAGTGCCTCAGCGCGCCGCAAGTACGGCACCGTTCAATACCGGTCCAGACGGTGACCCGGATCGCTCCGGGTTTTGCGCCGCACCGCCCCGGGTACTTAGTTCTTGATCTTGAGGCGACCGCGCCGCGGTCGCCCGGGAGCGGATCAGGGCGGGAGATAGTGCAGTGAGCAGTGCCGAAGACCTCAGCTGGTCGGCCGAACGGCGCGACGACCAGCTGGTGCTGGGTGGGGAGATCACCGACGACCACGCGAGGCCATTCGCGGCCGCGCTGCAGACCGCGGGCGCGGACGGCGTGGTGGTGATCAACATGGCCGCGGTGCGGGCGATCGCCCCGGCCAGCGCGATCGCGCTGCAGCGCGCCGCCAGCTACCTGCACGAGCGCGGCGAGCAGCTCGTCCTGCTGGACACCTCGGCCGAGGTGCTGCAGACGCTGGCCGTGCTCGGACTCACCGAGCGCCCGTTCGTCCAGGTCCAGCTGACGGGCGCCGACCGGGTGAGCTGACCCCGCCGATAACCCGTTGTGAGTGCGCGCCGGGCACTGCTCTGATCAACACATGCACGCGCCCTCGGAACACCTGGAACGCGACGGCATGACGCTGCGCCGCTGGCGCACCGACGAGGCGGACACGGTGTACCGGGTGGTCAGCGCCTCCCTCGAGCACCTGGCACCGTGGCTGTCGTTCGTCAGCGGCGGCTTCACCGAGCTCGACGCGCAGCGGTTCGTCGAGCGCAAGCGGACCGAGTGGGACGAGGGCACGGTGTTCAGCTACGCCATCCTGACCGGCGGGGACGAGGTCGTCGGCGGCTGCGGCCTGATCGCGCGAATCGGTGCCGGCGGCCTCGAGGTGGGCTACTGGCTGCACCCGGGGCACACCGGCGGCGGGCTCGGCACCCGGGCGATCCGGCTGCTCACCGACGAGGCGTTCCGGATCGGCGCGGACCGGGTCGAGATCCACCACGACCTCGCCAACGAGCGCAGCGCGGGCATCCCGAGGCGGCTCGGCTTCGTCGAGGTGGCGCGGCGGCCCAACCCCCAGCCACCCACGCCGGGAGAGGTCGGCATCGACGTGGTCTGGCGGCTGTGCCGGACCTCATGAGCCTGCCGGCTCCGGGGCCGGAGCTAGGAGGGCCCTGAACAACGCATGCTCTACTGCGCGGCGCCCAGTCGGCGCCTCGCGGCGTTGTCGTCGGGGTCGATACAACAGCGGTATCGACCCCTCCGAAGAAG
>Ga0137415_10001675_pt1 | contig 21977 bp, 18 predicted proteins | sample CZODoug3_1_1_16f_FD_183082 | JGI IMG/M metagenome (GOLD analysis project Ga0137415, IMG submission 183082) | Vadose zone soil fungal communities from Angelo Coast Range Reserve, California, USA - CZODoug3_1_1_16fungal (Hybrid Assembly) | ecosystem: Environmental > Terrestrial > Soil > Vadose...
CACAACTACCGCGAGTTCATGGGCGGGTTCACCGAGTGGGTGGAGACCGTCGCGGACAGCGCCGACGGGGCGGAGTTCCGCGAGCGGGTGACCGACTCGGAGAACGCCTCGATGTGGCAGAGCCTCTCGTTCAAGCCGAACTACAAGGCGGCCTACTGCATGGCGGTCTGCCCGGCCGGCGAGGACGTGCTCGGCCCGTACCTGGACGACCGCAAGGAGTTCATGAACACGGTGCTCAAGCCGCTGCAGGACAAGGTGGAGACGCTCTACGTGCTGCCCGGCTCGGCGGCCGAGGAGCACGCCGAGCGCCGGTACCCGCACAAGCCGACCAAACAGGTCACCGGCGGCCACCGCCGCCCGCGCCCGACCGCCGGCTAGCGTCGTGCACCCGCACCAAACCGCCGAGTTCAACCGCACCGGCCTCGCGGGGTGCTTGCGAAGGCCGCTGGGGTTGAACTCGGCGGGATAGTCGGTGCGGTCGGGATCAGCTGGGCGTGCCGGAGCAGTTGGCTGGCGGGTTGTCCGTGCTGCCCGGTCGGGGGCATGCCGGCGGGGCGGCCGTGCCGTTGGTCGTCGGCGTGCCCGCGCCCGGCCGGTGTGGCGCCGGCGTGTGCCGCCTGGGCTCGGTGCCGGAACCGCCACCGGAGCCGCCGGACTGGGGGCCGGAGCCACCGGACTGGGGGCCGGAGCCCCCACCGGACTGGGGGCCGGAGCCACCGGAGCCGGTGCCGCCGCCGTTGCCGGAACCGCGGCCGGGGCCGGTCCCACTACCCGAGCCGTTGCCCGAACCGGTGCCGTTGCCAGAACCGGTGCCGGGGCCGTTGCCCGAGCCGGGGCCGTTGCCCGAGCCGGGGCCGTTGCCCGAGCCGGGGCCGTTGCCAGAGCCGGTGCCCGAGCCGTTGTCGGTCGGGGGACGGGTAGACCTGGGGTCCGCCGTGGACGGCTCGCCGGCCTTGCCCGGTCCGTCGGTGGTCGGACCACCGGGCAGGCCGGGGCCGCCCGGGTTCGCCGGACCACCCGGGTTACCGGGCCAGCTCGGTCGACCGGCGTCGGCCGGACTGCCCGCGTCGGCCGGGTTGCTCGGCCTGGTCGGGTACGCCGGGTTTGCGGGGTCGGCCGGGTTTGCCGGATTCGCCGGGTCGGCCGGGCTCAGCGGCCTGGCCGGGTCGGCGGGGTTGGCCGGCACGAGCAGCCGGTCCCGGGCGGGGTCGCTCGGACCGCCGGGCTCGGCGGGCTTGCCGGCCTTGCCGGGCTCGGAGGCGCGGCCCGGCTCGGTGCCGCGACCGGGTTCGGTACCTCGGTTGCTGTTGGGGTTGCGGTAGGGCAGCTTGCTGGGATCGCGCGGCGTGCCGGTCTCGTCGGTGTCCAGCGGCTCGCCCTCGCGGGTCGCGTCGGCGGACTCGACCAGGTTCTGGCTCTTGCGGGACAGCTCGGTCTTGCGCTCCGAGTCCTGGACCTGGTTCAGCTGCGGCTCGACGCTGGCCAATGCGGCGCGCGCATCGGCAACCCGGCCCTGGGCGAGTGCCTGTTGGGCCGTGCTCAGCGCGGTGTCGACGCGGTATGCGGCCTCCACCGACTTGGCCCGGTTGGCGTCGATCACCGTCGACACGCCCCAGAGCGCGTCGCCCGGCTGTGCGCTGCCAGCCGCGACGGCGACCCCGGACAGGGCCAGCACGGCGACCGCGGCAGCGGCCGCCACCGGCATCAGCCGACGCCTCGGTTGGGCAGCCCGCTGTCCCGCGACAATTGCTTCTGAAGCCCGGTCGATCGACATCAACTCGGGGAACGGCGGGGATTCGACATCTGATCGCCAGCTGGCCAACATCGCCAGTACCTGTTGATCGTCCGCGTATCCGTCGTCCAGCCCTGGATCAAATCCATGGGTGAATGCGGGCCCGACCGAACGGCCGGAGGCGAGTGCATCCAACAACTCGTCATCGGCCCGAATGGCCATGAACTCGACCGGGTCGATCCGTTCGTGATCTTCTGGCGAAAAGTCATACGGGGAGCTGGGCACCACGACACCGAGGCGGTTGCTCCGACGCCGGCCGTTCGGCGAGGACTTGTCCCGAGCACTGCGCACCGTCAGATCACCTCCTCCGTTACCTGCGGTTTTGCAACTATCTGAGCAGCCATCGCCCCCTGTATCGACGCAGAGGGCCAAAGTGCTACTTCCGCAACCAAAATTCGGCGCAAATCTTGCGCCGACCCTCCCCGACACATCACCATGCCGGCGTCCGGGGTCGGGTCGATCGATGACTCGGGCCGGTTCTGGCCAGCGTCGCGCCGCCCCAAAACTCCACCGAAGTGGTCAGGATTGCGGCGGTGGATTCGCGCAGTCCGCGCTGACCGGTTAGTGGCACCCAGCACCGGCCCTCCCCCAGTCGAATGACCCGCTACCCGATCGGGTCAGCGTAACCTAAGAGAACGTTGAAAGGGTTACGCATGGTGGCACTGTGGTTGCGTCACGCAACGATAGATATCGAAGAATCAACCCGTTCGTGGTTTGTCATCCTCCCTTGCGGGAGTTGTCACAACCGCTGCCACCGGATGGCCCAATAGCCCGCTCGCGAACAGACCCGGGACCGCATTGCGCGATCCCGGGTCCGCGGAGTGTCAGCCGAGTTCAGCAGCTGGACTTGTAGACCGCCGCCTGGCCCTCCGGGGTGTTCAGGTTCGCCTGGGTGAGCACGGTGAACCCGGTGCCGATCGACTTGGTGACCGGCTGGCCCTTGAGCGCGGCCACCGCCTGCTGCACGCCGTCCCGACCGATCAGCGCCGGCTGCTGGGCCACCAGGGCCTGCACGGTGCCGGCCTGCAGCGCCTTGATCTGGTCCGGCCCCGCGTCGAAGCCGACCACCTTCACCACGCCCTGCTTGCCGGCCTGGCGGATGCCGGTCGCCGAGCCCTCCGCGGAGAACAGGTTGGTGGCGAAGATGCCGACGATGTCCGGGTTGGCCTGCAGTGCCGCGTTGACGATCTGGGCCGCCTTCTGCGGGTCGTTGTTCGAGTACTGCACGCCGAGGTCCTGGTAGGCGGGGTTGGCCTTGACCGCGTCCTGGAAGCCCTTGGCCCGGTCGTCGGTGGTGCTGATGCCCGGCTGCACGCTGACCACCAGCACCTTGCCGCCCTGCGGGGCCAGCTGGTGGATGGCGTCGAACGCCGCCTTGCCGCCGCCCAGGTTGTCCGAGGCGATGGCCGAAGCCGCGATCGACGGGTCCTTGAGCGTGGTGTCCACCAGCACGACCTTGATGTTCTGCTGGATGGCCTGCTGGACGGGCTGCTGCATGGCGGACACGTCGGTCGGCGCGATCAGGATCGCGCTCGGCGCGGACGCGATCACCGACTGCAGCACCGGCGTCTGCAGCGACGGGTCGAACTTCTGCGGGCCGTTGGTGGTCACGGTCGCGCCGAGCTTGGCGGCCTCCTCCTGGATGCCGCACTGCATGGTCACGTAGAAGGCGTCGCCGATCACCCCCTGCACGAACGCCAGCTTGATCGGACCCGCGCCGGCGGCCCCGCCGGCCGGCGTATTACTCGATCCACAAGCGGTCAGGCCGAGCGCCAACGCGAGCAGACCGGCGATGATCGCGCCTTTGCGGTTCATCGGTTCACCTTTCTCGAACCACTCCCGAACCGGGAGAGGAATGGGAATTGCAGGGACGAGCCACGCAACGCCGCCGCGCGGCGCGCCTGATCAACAAAGACGGCGCCGATCAACACCGCGCCGACCACGACCTGTTGCCAGAACGACTGGACCCCCAGAATCACGAAACCGTTCTGCAGCACCGACGGGATGAACAAGCCGATCACTGTGCCGAAGATCGAACCGACGCCGCCGAACAAACTGGTGCCGCCGATCACCACGCCGGCGATCACATTCAGGTTCGTGTTGGACTGGCCGCTGATCGTGGTGGACTGGAAGAACGCCAGGTTGAGGATGCCGGCGAAACCGGCCACCAGACCGGCCAGCGCATACACCTTGATCAGGTGCCGGTCGACCCGCACGCCGACCCGGCGGCCGGCCTCGGCGTTCGAGCCGACCGCGAAGGTGTACAGCCCGAACCGGGTGCGGTGCAGCACGATCCCGCCGAGCACGACCACCAGCAGCGCGATCACCGACAGGGTCGGGATCTGGCCGACGATGTTGCCGAAGCCGACGCTGTTGACCAGCACGTCCGGCGCGTCCCGCAGGTCGATGCCGCCCGTGATGATCTGGGAGAAGCCCAGCGCCATGCCGAGCGTGCCGAGGGTGACGATCAGCGGAGGGACCCGTGCCCGCGCGATCAGCACGCCGTTGATCAGGCCCCAGCCCAGCCCACAGAGGCAGGCCACCACGATGCCCACGATCGCGGTGCCCCAGCCCTTGCCACCCATCAGCAGCATGGTCTTGTCCGCGATCACGCCGCTGAACACGAGCACGCTGCCGATCGACAGGTCGATGCCGCCGGTGATGATCACGAACGTCATGCCGACGCCGAGCACCGCCAGGATCGACGTGTTCACCACGATGCCCCGGATGTTGAACGGCGTCAGGAACGTCGTCGGCCGGAGTACCGCGAAGACCACGATGATCAGGGCGAGCACCAGCACGATCTGCAGCGCCTGCAGCCTGGCCAGCCGGGCGAGTCGGCCCTGGGGCTGATCGTCGGCGAGCAGTTCCGTGTCGTCGTTCTCCTTTGCGGCGATACTGGTCATTTCGCCTCCTGCTCGCGGAATGCGCCGGTCATCGCGGCGACGAGCTGCTCCATGTTGGTGTCCTTGGCGCGGTAGGTGGCCACCATCCGGCCCTGGCGCATCACCTGGACGCGGTCGGCCACCTCCATCACGTGCGGCATCGAGTGGCTGATGAAAACGACCCCGATGCCCTCGTCGGCCACCCGGCGGATCAGGTCGAGCACGTTGCGGGTCTGCACCACGCCGAGCGCCGCCGTCGGCTCGTCCAGGAAGATCACCTTGCTCACCCAGGCCGCCGCCCTGGCCACCGCGACGCCCTGCTTCTGCCCGCCGGACATCGAGCCGACCTCGCCGGACAGGTTGCGTACCGTGGCGCCGAGCTTCTCGAAAGCCTGCCGGCTGCCGGCGCGCATCGCGGCGGTGTCCATGAAGCCGAGCCGGCCGAGCAGGCCGGGCCGCATGATCTCTCGGCCGAGGTACATGTTCTGCACCGGATCCAGGTGTGGCGCCAGCGCGAGGTCCTGGAACACCGTCTCGATGCCGAGCCGGCGGGCGGCCGCCGGGGTGTCCAGCCGGACCTGCTCGTCGTCCAGCAGGATCTGCCCGCCGTCCGGCTGCTCGCTGCCGGACAGCATCCGGACCAGCGTGCTCTTGCCGGCCCCGTTGTCGCCGATCAGCGCGACCACCTCGCCGGCGGCCACGTCGAAGTCCGCGCCGTTCAGCGCCTTCACGTGCCCGTACTGTTTGACCAGCCCCGTTGCTCGCAACAGCGTCATGCCGAGAGTGCCTCCTCGCAGGTGCGTCTCTTCATCTCGATGGTCCGGTTCACGGCCGCAGCTCCCCGCTGCCCCGCACGATCAGCCGCAGTGGCGCCTCGATCCGCCGGGACGGCTCGGCGGAGCCGGCCAGCCGGTGGAACAGCCGCTCGGCGGCCAGCTGGCCGATCACCTCGGGGGAGTGGTCGATCACGGTGACGGCCGGCGCCAAGCTGGCCGCCATGAAGAAGTCGCCGAAGCCGACCAGCGCCACGTCGGTCCGGGACAGCGCGTGCAGTGCCGGCGCCACGCCCATCGAGCTGCGGGTGTTCGCGGTGAAGAACGCGGTGGGCGGGTCCGGCCGGGCCAGCAGCTGACCGGCCCGCTCGGTCGCGTCGGTGATCTCCGAGCAGTCGGGGGCGATCAGCGACTCGTCCACCGGGATGCCGGCGGCCTCGTGCTCCGCGCGGTAGCCGGCCAGCCGCTGGTCGGCGGTCTCCATGTTGGGCAGGTCGCCGACGTAGGCGATCCGCCGGTGGCCGTGCGCGATCAGGTGGCCGACCGCGGTCCGGGCGCCGTGGTAGTCGTCCACCAGTACCGCGTCGACGTCCAGGGCCACCGGGCCCCGGTCGATGAACACCACCGCGCAGGACGCCCCGGCCAGGTACGCCTGGTTCAGCGAGACCGGCGCGACGATGACCCCGGCCACCTTGCGGCGGACCATGCCGTCCAGCAGCAGCCGCTCCCGGTCGGCCGAGCGCCCGGTGCTGGCCACCGTGACGGTCAGCCCGTTCGCGAACGCCACCTTCTCGATCTCGCTGGTGACGCTGGCGAAGAACGGGTCCGCGATCGAGTCGATCACCACGCCGATCGTCTCGTCGGTGCCCTTGCGCAGCGAGCGGGCCAGCGGGTCCGGCTGGTACTGCAGCTCGGCGATCGCCCGCTGCACCCGCGCCCGGGTCGCCACGGCCACCCGGGGGTCCCCGTTGAGCACCCGGCTGGCGGTCTTGGCGCTGGTGCCGGCGGCCGCCGCGACGTCGGTCAGCCGTACCTTGCGGCCGCTCATCGGACTGCCCCGCCGCGCGGCGCCCGACCGGAGCGCGGACGCTCCTGGTGCGGTGTCGCGATGAGCACGGGGTCCCTCGTTACGGTGAGTCGGGCGGCGGGCGCGGCGGGTAGGTAATCGATGTCACGAGTGGTGCAGAACACTCGTTGCTCCGCGCCGGGATGTCAAGTGTTCGCTGCGCAACTGTGTTGTTTCGGCCGGTCAGGCTGGTCAGGCCGGTCAGGGGAGCAGGCGCAGCCCGTCCTCGACCGCCCGGCGGGCCGCCGACGTGCGGCTGCTCGCACCGAGCTTGTCCAGGATGTGCTCGATGTGGTGCGCCACCGTGCGCTCGCTGATCTCCAGCCGGTGCGCGATCGCGATGTTCAGCAGCCCGTCGGTGAGCAGCGTCAGCACCTCGAGCTCGCGGACCGTCAGTACGGCGGGGGCCGCGTCCGGCCGCATCGACACCAGCGTGCCTCGGTCCAGCCTGGCCAGCCGGACCCGCCACCACTGCCCCCGCCAGCGATGACGGAAGCGCCCGTCCCCGGGGGCGTGCTTGGCCAGCCGCCAGCGGGCCACCCGGTCCGGCAGGCTCGGGTCCCACGCCTCGTCCAGCGCGGCCGGGTCGGACAGCGCGAGCACCTCACCGGCGGCGGTGACCAGTGCGGCGTGCGGGTCCGGGCTCAGCGCACCGGCATCAGTATCGGCTCCGACACCGGCCCCGGCACCGGCTCCGACGCCGAGGCGCAGCCGTCGGGTGACGTCCACCGCGGCGGCCAGCAGCGGCGCCGCGTGGTGCAGCGCGAGCAGTACGGTGCGGGTCGGCAGCGCCGCGTCGGTGGTGCTCACGTGCAGGTCGCCGGCGTAGCTGCCACCCCGCGTGGTGAGCCGGGCGGTGGCGCCGCCGGCATACCCGGCCGGCCGGAACACCTGCGTCACCGACCGCGTCGCCGTGTAGTCGAAGCTGGTGTCCCGCCAGCACTGCGCACGTCTGGCCGGGTTGCCGATCAGCTGGCGGTAGCCCTGGTCCCGCACCAGGAACGCCGGCGAGCGCAGGTAGTCCAGCACCGGGTCGGCGTAGCCCGTGGAGCACAACGGCCGGTGCTCGTCGGTGATCGGGTCGTAGCAGGTCAGCGCGGCGGCGACGATCGGCTCGGTGGCGCACAGCTCGGCGAGCACGTCGGCCGCCGCCTGCGCCGGGTCCAGCCGGTCGTGCGCGGCGCTGGCCAGGCTCAGCGAGAGGTCCAGGGCGGCTTCCACGGGCGAGGCCTCCGCACGGTGAGGGGACTGGTGGCTGCCAGTCTCCCGCAAAACCCCAGCTCAGACCCTGTGAGTGGCGATGGTCGCTATCGCGACCATCGCCACTCACGGCCTCTGACCAGCGCGTTCAGTCGAGGGCGAGCGGCTCGATCGGGGTCGGGTCGGCGAAGCGGCGGAGTACGTTCTCGGTCAGCCGGGACACGTCGTTGCGGTAGCCCCGGTGGGCCAGGCTGCCGGCCCAGGCGATCGAGCCGGTGGCGAACACCGCGCCGCCGCCTCCGGTGCTGAAGTAGACGACGTCGGCCCGCACCTGGGCGCTGTCCGTGCCGCCGAGCCCGTCGTACGGGAAGTAGATGTCCTCGGCGACGAGTGGGTAGTTGTCCGAGTGCCGCCCCGCGCTGGTGGCCAGCAGCAACGCGTGCGCCGGGGTGCCGAGGGCGAGGTCGTAGCGGTCGCACTCGTGCCCCGCCGCGCCGCCCCCGACCAGCCCGTGGGCCCCGATCACCGCTGCCCCGGCGAGACCTTCGGTGAGCCAGCCGGCCCGGGGGTCGGCGAAGTCGGCCAGCGTCGTGTACGGCGACGAGTGGTCCATGCCCTCGGTAGCGAAGCCGACCCCGAACAGCTTCTGTGGTGCCCGGCCCCGGTTGCGCCACAGCCCGCCGCGCTCGGCGGTGAACGCCATGTGCAGCTCGCCGGGGCGGGCCTGCCAGGCGCGGCAGCCGGCCTCGCCCTTGCGGACCTCGATCAGGTGCGGCTGGTCCGGGTGGTAGCTGGTGACCCAGTAGAAGCCGTTGCCGCCCAGGTACATGACCCGCCCGCCGGCGCCGAGGAACCCCTCGAACGCGTCCAGCATCCGGGCCGAGGTGTACTCCGGGTGCGTCCCGGTGAGCACCACGCGGTAGCGGTCGAGCAGCGCGGCGCCCTCGGCGTCCAGGTCCTCGTCGGTGGCCACGTCGAAGTCGATGCCCAGCGCGGTCAGCCAGTCCACGATGTGCAGGTCGGCGGGGAACTGCCAGAGCGAGCCGGTGCCGTGCCGGAAACCGGGGCGCATCGTGACGATCGGGCGCAGCCGGCTGGAGTGCGCGACCCCGCTGCCGTCGGTGTGCTGGTCGTAGGTGGACCGGCCCAGCTCGGGGTGCTCGAACAGGTGCAGGTCGGCGGCGGCCAGCACCGAGGTGTGCCCGAGGACCGACTGCAACACCGGCCCCTCCGACACGGTGTGGTCGTTGGCGTAGGCCAGGTAGCTCGCGGTAGGGAACAGCAGCAGCACCGGCGCGGTCGCCGTACCCCGGGGCGGCAGTACCCAGAACGGAATGCGGTCGACGTGGTCCGCGTAGCTCACCCGCAGCGCGTAGACGCCGCTGGCCAGCTCGTCCGGTATCCGCAATGCCACGTCGGTGTCCCAGCCGGCGTCGGCCAGCGCGTCGTCGTGGAAGTGGATCGCGCCGTACTGCTCCGGGGCGTGCCGGCAGTGCTCCTCGTTGCCCGTCCAGTTCCAGCCGGTCATGCCCCGGTACGGCGCGTTCTGGCAGTGCCCGTGAAAGCCGTGCGGGCCGACGTCGGTGCACCGGTCCGAGGCGCGCCAGCCCGGGCCGAGCTCCGCGCCGAAGTCCCAGCTGGCCAGCGGCTCGCCGTCCTCGCCGGGTCCGCCGCCGAACACTCCGCCGAACGCTCCGCCGAACACTCCGCCGAACACTGACGGCGAGTCGAGCTTGCCGTTGTAGTGGCCGGTGGTGGCGCCGACCGAGCTGTCCCAGCAGGCGGCCAGCACGGTGGGGGCGTCGGCCTCGGCGGGGGTGGGGGCGCCCCGGCCCGTGCCCTCGGTGGCCGCGACCAGCCCGGCCGACGGGCTCCACAGGCTGTTCGTCGAGTTCAGCGTCGGCTCGGCGCGCACCGTCGTGTGGCCGTCGTGCCAGCTCGCGGTGATCGCGTACCAGGTCCAGGCGTGCAGCGGGGCAGCGGTGGCGGTCTCGTGCACGTCGGCGTCGGCGCCGTCGCCGAGCCGCAGCGTCAGCCGGCCGCCGCTCAGGCCGACCCACCAGCCGGTCCGGGTCGCCGCGTCCCACCGCGAGACCAGCGCCTGGTCGCGCAGGGTCGGCGTGGTCGGCTGGGCGTAGCCGCGGACGGTGCCGGAACTGCCCAGCGCGAGCCCGCCGCCGTCGCGCACCAGCACCGCCGCACCGGTCCGGATCTGCTGCGTGCGGGCCGGGTAACTGCCGCTGGCCGGGGTCGGCACGACCTGTTCCAGGAAGCCGGGCCCAGCCGGGTTGGTGTCGCCGTTGCGCAGCCGCACCACGTCGGCCCGGAACTCGCCCGGCCCGGCACAGCTGATCTTGAACTCGATCGTCTCGCCGGGCGCCACCGAGAACCGGTCCGGGTAGCCGAGCACCGACGGCCGCGCGACCTCGGGGCTCATGCCCGTCCCGCCCGCAGCTGCTGGACCCGGCGCAGGAACACGCCGTGCATCGCCTCGGCCTCGGTGGCGTACGGCCCGTCGTCCAGCAGGGTCGGCGCCTCGCCGCGCACCCCGGCCAGCGCCGCGATCCGGTACTCCGCCCACGGCCGGACGGCCACGATCACGAACTTGCCCGGGATCGGCGCGCGCCGGAAGTAGCGCAGGACCCGCTGCAGCGCGTCGCCGTGCGGACCGGACGGGTTGGCCGCGTGCTCGGCGATCACGTCGTCGGTGATCAGTGCGGCGGTGCGTTGCCGCGCTCCTCGGTCGAACAGCTCGGTGACCTCCAGCTGCCTGTCGCGCATCCGGCTCCGCCTCTCGTGGTGGGTGCGCTCAGCCAACCCTCGGCACAGGTCGGACTCAATGGGCAGCTCTGCCCAGTAGTCGCTCCGGCTGCCCCTCGAGCCCTCAGCGCAGCGCGGCCAGCAGCTCCGGGCCCTGCTCGGCCAGCCGCCGGTAGGCGCGCCGGCCCCACCACCACGCGGTGCCCACTCCGCTCACCACGCCGACCGGTACGGCCAGCCAGGTGGCGACGGGCAGGTCGGCGGCGGCGCCGGCACGACAAGTGGCTCTTGTCGGGGCTATTGGGCACGACAAGTGGCGGTCTCGTTCGACTTGTCACGGGAAATGGGCACGACAGGTGGCTCTTGTCGGGGGAATTAGGCACGACAAGTGGAGCCCCCGTGCCCGTGCAGGGGGGATCGGGGCTCCCTGGATCGGTTGGGCCTTCATCCGGGTCTGACGTCGGCCCACGCTGGCTAGGTCGGCACCCCGGATCGAGGAGTCACCGTGCCCCGCAGCAAGCTGAACACCACCGTTCCCGACCTCACGGGCAAGCTCGCCGTGGTGACCGGCGCCAGCGACGGCATTGGCGCCGGCCTGGCGTTGCGGCTGGCCCAGGCCGGCGCGGAGGTGGTGCTGCCGGTCCGCAACCCGGCCAAGGGGGAGGCGGCGGCCGAGCGGATCCGCCGCGAGAGTGCGGGTGCCAAGGTCTACACCCGCCCGATGGACCTGGCGTCGCTGGCCTCGGTCGCCGAGTTCGGACGGGCCATGACCGCGACCGGCCGACCGGTGGACATCTTGGTCAACAACGCCGCGATCATGGCCCCGGCCACCCGGCACACCAGCGAGGACGGCCTGGAGCTGCAGCTGGCCACCAACCACCTCGGCCACTTCGCGCTGGTCGGGCACCTGTTGCCGGTGCTGCGCGTCGCCGGTGCCCGGGTGACCACGCAGGTCAGCATCGGGGCGCGGTCGGGCGTCGTCGACTGGGACGACCCGCAGCGCGAGCGCGGCTACCAGCCGATGAGGGTCTACAACCAGTCCAAGGTGGCGATCATGATGTTCGCGCTGGAGCTGCACCGCCGGGGCACCGCAGGCGGTTGGGGCATCACCAGCAACCTCGCTCACCCCGGTCTGACGTTCACGAACCTGCAGGCATCGGGCCGGAACATGGGCCGGGACCGCCGGACGACGTGGATGGAGACCACGTTCCGGCGGCTGTCCCGGCTCGGGCTGTTCGTGCAGACCGTGCAGGCCGGACTGCTCCCGGCGCTCTACGCGGCGACCAGTCCGGAGGCCGAGGCCGGCGGGTTCTACGGTCCCGGCGGCCCCGGCCAGCTGACCGGGCCGCCGGTCCGGCACTCCGTCTACCGGTCCGCCCGCGACCCGGCGCAGGCCCGGCGGCTGTGGCGCCTGTCCGAGGACCTCACTCAGGTCCGCTACCCAGCCACCTGACCCAGCCGCCACCTGCCGGCCCGCCCTGGCTAGACCGCGATCCGCCCTCCATCCACGGGCAGCACGGCGCCGTGCACGAAGCTCGACCGCTCCGTGGCCAGAAACACGATGGCGTCCGCGATCTCCTCGGGGGAACCGGGGCGCCCGGCCGGACCGCCCTTGGCCAGCTCGTCGAGCGACTCGCCCATGGCCGCGGTGCCCTCGGTCCGCGTCGGTCCGGGGCTCACCGCGTTGACCCGCACACCGCGCGGCCCGTACTCGGCGGCCCACGACTTGGTCAGCAGCACCATCGCGGCCTTGCTCGAACCGTAGAGCCCCATGCCCGCCGCGCCGAACTCGGCGACCATCGTCGTGACGTTGATGATGGCGCCGTGGCCCCGCTCGGCCATCGCCGGGGCCAGCGCGGCGACCAGGAAGTACGGCGCCTTGACGTTGAGGTCGTACACCGAGTCGAAGTCCCGCTCGGTGGTCTGCTCGGTCGGCCCGAACGGGAAGACGCCGGCACTGTTGACCAGCACATCGATCGGCCCGGCCAGCTCCGTGGCCCGCTCGGCCAGTCCCCGTGCGCTGGCCTCGTCGCGCAGCTCGGTGGACACGAAGTACGCCTCGCCACCGGCCGCGCGGATCTCCTTGACGACCTGCTCACCGCGTGCTTCGTCCCGCCCCGACAGCACGACCCGCGCGCCGAGCTTGGCCAGTGCCAGCGCGGTGGCCCTGCCGATGCCGCTGTTGCCGCCGGTCACCAGCGCCGAGGTCCCGGTCAGTTCCGTAGTCATGATCCACTCACCTTCTGTGCCACCGATCCCGGTCGGCGCCGCCGGATCGACGGCGCCGGACAGGTCAGTTCAAGGCTGTGCGGGGCCGAGTGCTTCCGTCCGAGCTCCCGGACCGGCTTATGGCCGCCATAAGCAGCGCCGACCGCCGGTGGGTCAGGTCGGGATCGGCACCGGACGCCCGAGGACCGGACTGGACACGATGAGGGCGCTGGTGGTCTGGCCGTGCAGCAGGAAGCGGTCCAGGATCTGCTCCATCGCCGGCAGGGTCGGGGCGTGTATGCGCAGCACGAAGCAGTCCTCGCCGGTGACGCGGTGGCACTCGCTGATCTCGGGCGTCCGCTGCGCCAGCTCGGCGATCTTGGGCAGCTGACCGGGGCCGGGCCGCACCCGGACCCACGCGCTCATCGCCAGGCCCAGCGCGGCCGGGTCGACGTCCAGGCGGTATCCCCGGATCACGCCGAGCCGTTCGAGGCGGGCCACGCGACTGGTCGCCGTGGGCGTCGAGACCCCGGCGCGGCGGGCCAGGGCGGACTTGGACAGCCGGGGGTCGGCGGTCAGCTCGACGAGCAGGCGGCGGTCGACGTCGTCCAACACCACGTTTCCCAAACCGGAGCTGGCAGACGTCAATGCTTTCTGAGTTGAAGACATCAGTGGCTCCAGTCATCGGTTCGGAAAGCCATCGGCGGCGCGATTGCGGAATCCTATTGTCATGACCGAGGTCGGCGTGCAGGCAATGGAGACCCGCCAGCTCGTCGCGGCGGCGGAGTCCGGCGGCGCGCTGGGCGGGCAACGGGCGGCGTTCGCGGTCCCGCCGGAGATCGCTTACTTCAACACCGCCAACCTGTCGCCGCAGCTGCACGGGGTACGGGCCGCCGGCGAGCAGGCGTTGCGGCGGCGCGGCCGGCCGTGGGAGATCTCCGGCGCGGACTGGTTCGCCGACGTGGAGCGGCTGCGCACGCTGTTCGGTCGGCTGGTCGGCGCGGACGCCGAAGCCGTCGCGCTGGTCCCGGCGACCAGCTACGGCTTCGCGGTCGCGGCGCGGAACCTGGCGCTGCGGGCCGGTGACCGGGTCGTCGTGCTGGCCGAGGAGTACCCGTCGGGGATCTACACCTGGCGGGCCGCGACCCGCCAGGCCGGGGCGGAGATCGTCACCGCGCGCCGCGAGGCCGGCCAGACGTGGGCCGAGGCAGTGCTCGAGGTGTTGGACGAGCGGGTCGCCGTGGTCAGCGTGCCCCAGGTGCACTGGACCGACGGGGCACTGGTCGACCTGGACGCGGTCAGTGCGCGCAGCCACGAGATCGGGGCCAAGCTCGTCATCGACGGCAGCCAGTCGATCGGCGCGATGCCGTTCGACGTGGCGCGGGTGCGGCCCGACTTCGTGGTCAGCGTGGGCTACAAGTGGCTGCTCGGCCCGTTCGGCGTCGGCTACCTGTACGTCGCCGAGCAGCACCGCGACGGCGTGCCGGTGGAGCAGAACTGGATCGTGCGCGACGGTTCGGAGGACTTCGCGCGCCTGGTCGACTACCGCGACGAGTACCAGCCCGGCGCCCGGCGCTTCGACGTCGGCGGGCGCACCAAGTTCGAGCTGGTCCCGATGGCCATCGCCGCGCTCGAGCAGGTGCACACCTGGCGGGTCGACCGCATCGCCGCCGCCCTCGCCCCGCTGACCGCCGGCATCGCCGAGCAGGTGGCCCCGCTGGGGCTGGACCCGTTGCCCGCCGAGCGGCGCGGGCCGCACCTGCTCGGGGTCAAGCTGCCCGCGTCGCGGGGCACGGACCTCGTGGCCGCGTTGGCCGAGGCGGGTTGCTACGCCTCGGTGCGCGGGCAGTCGCTGCGCATCGCCCCGCACCTGCACGTCACCGACGCCGACGTCGCCCGCCTGGTCACGGCACTAGGCACGGCCCTGCGGCCGCATTAGGCACGGCCCTGCGGCCGCGCTAGGCGCGGCCCTGCGCCAGTAGGGCGCGCAGCCGCTCGTGCGGCAGCCCGGGCACGCGGTGCCCGTCGCGGCCCACCATGGTCCGCCCAGCGACGAGCGCGTTGAGGACCGCCTCCTCGACGGCCTGCACGACGGCGGCATAGAACACGTCCAGCCGGCCCCACGGCACGAACCGCAAATCCTGGTACCCGGACTCGCCGCCGACCGGGAACTCGCTGTTCAGCGCGCCGGGGTTGGCGGTGGAGAAGGCCAGGAACAGGTCCCCGGAGAAGTGCGAGCCGGTGGTCCCGGTGCGGGCCAGCCCGAGCGGCACCCGGCGGGCGAGCGCCTTGCACTGCCCGGGCAGCAGGGGCGCGTCGGTGCCGACCAGCACGATCACCGAGCCGGACCCGGGCGGCGCCAGCCACGTGACGTCGTCCTCCTCGGGGTTGTCCGCGCTCAGTCGCCGGCCGACCGGCACGCCGGCGACGACGAGCTCGGCGCGGGCGCCGAAGTTGGCCTGCACCAGCGCGCCGACGTGGTAGGTGTCGGGTCCGTAGGCCACCCGCCGGGACGCGGTTCCGCTGCCGCCTTTGAACCCGTAGCAGGTCATCCCGGTGCCGCCGCCGACCGCGCCCTCCGCGACCGGGCCGCCGGTGGCCGCGTCGAGGGCCGCCACGGCATGCTCGGGGCGGACGTGCGCGCCGTTGACGTCGTTGAGGTAGCCGTCCCAGGTCTCGGCCACCACCGGCAGGTGCCAGCGGTGCCCCAGCTCGGGGCGCCGGGCCACCAGCCAGTCGATCACACCCCGGTGGCACGCCCCTACCGCGTGGGTGTTGCTGAGCAGCACCGGGAGCGCCAGCCCGCCGCTCTCCTCGATCCAGGCGGTGCCGGTCATCTCCCCGTTGCCGTTGAGCGAGAACCAGCCGGCGGGGCACGCCTGGCCGACGCCGACGCGGCCGAGGGGCAGCACGGCGGTGACCCCGGTGCGCACCGGCCCGTGGCCCACCCGCAGCGGTCCTGACCCCTCGACCATGCTCACGTGGCCGACCTCGACACCGGGTACGTCGGTGAGCGCGTTGACCGGCCCCGGCTCGCCGTTCAGTGCGATGCCCAGGTCCCGGGCCCGCGCCGGCGTGGCCCGCGTCGTGACCTGCTGCTCGGGCGGGGTCACGAGCCGGCCGAGGCGAGCAGGTCGCAGCGGGTGGCGGTGGTGGCGTAGCCGATCAGCTGCCGGGTTGCGGTGGCCACGTCGAAGGTGGGCACCGCCATCGTCATGTGCAATCCGTATCCGTCTTCGAGGACCACCAGGTTGCGGGCGATCGTGGTCGGGTCGTCGGTCAGCTCGAAGTGCCCCAGCGCGGCGCCGGCCTCCAGGATCCCCACGTACAGCGCGACCTGTCGCTGGCAGAGGTCGATGTAGCGGGCCGCGTACGCCGGGTCCTGCCGCGCCACCGTGCCCAGCTCGTAGAGCAGTCGGCACAGCTCGTCGCCGGGCCCGCTCGGCAGCCCGCTGCGGATCATCGCGAGCAGCCGCCGCCGGGGGTCGGTCTCACCTCGGCCGACCTCGGCGCGCGCCGCGCAGAACCGCTCGACGGCCTGGTCCTGCACCTCGCGGAGCAGTTCGCGCAGCGCGGAGAAGTAGTACAGCACCGACGCCGGCGCGAGGCCGGCGCGCTTCGCCACGTCGGTCAGCCGCAACGCCAGCACGCCCTGCTCGACCACGATCTGCCGGGCTGCCTCGACCAGCTCCGCGCGCCGTTGCTCCTGTCTTCTGGGCCGCGCCATACCGGCGACTATGCCAAAGAGCGTTCGAAGAAATCAACAATCACTGCACTAAACCTTGACGTATTGGTCTTCTGATTCTTCAATGTTTGTTCGAAGAACTCCTCGAGGGAGGCACCGTGACCGAGCACGACAACCCCTCAGCGCCGACCGCTCCGACCGCTCCGACCGCTTCGAACCAGCCCCGTCGGCTGCATCGGGGGCTGCTGGTACTCGGCACCCTGCTGATCACCCTGTCGGCGGTCACGCCCGCCTCCTCGGTGTTCATCATCGCGCCCGGGGTGATCGCCCAGGCCGGTACCGGGGCGTTCCTGAGCTTCGCGGCCGCCGCCGTGGTGGGGGTGTTCATGGCGTTCGTCTACGCGGAGCTGTCCTCGGCGTTCCCGCTGACCGGCGGCGAGTACGCGATCGTCGGCCGCACCCTCGGGCGGCTGCCCGGGTTCATGGTGATGGTGCTGATCCTGGTCACCCAGCTGCTCATCCTGGCGGTCATCGCGCTCGGTGTCGGCACCTACCTGGAGGTGGTGTTCCCCGGGCTGCCCGGCCCGGTGGTCGCCGCCGCGGTCTGCCTGCTCGCCGCCGCGGCGGCCATCCTGGACGTCAAGGTGAACGCCTGGATGACCGGCGTCTTCCTGGCGATCGAGATGCTCGCCCTGGTCGTGCTGTGTGTGCTCGGGTTCGTGCACGCGCACCGCTCGGTGGGTGAGCTGCTCAGCCATCCCGTGGTCGCCAAAGGCGGCGGGCTGCACCCGGCCGGGTTCGGGGCCATCGCCACCGCGACCGCCGTGGCCGTGTTCGCATACAACGGCTACGGCAGCGCGGTCTACTTCGGCGAGGAGACCCGGGACGCGCACCGCAACATCGCCAGGGCCATCCTGTGGGCGTTGGTGATCACGGTGGCTGCCGAGCTGATCCCGGTGACCGCGGTGCTGCTCGGCGCCCCCAGCCTGACCGACCTGTTCAGCGCGCCCAACATGCTCGCTTACGTGATCACCTCACTGGGCGGCGGCACGCTCAACACCGTGCTCAGCCTCGGCATCGCGGTGGCGATCGTCAACGCGGTGCTGGCGATCCTGCTGCTCACCGCGCGACTGGTGTTCAGCACCGGCCGGGACCAGGCCTGGCCGCTGCCGGTGAGCCGCGCGCTGGAGGCGGTGCACCCCCGGTTCGGCACGCCGTGGGTGGCCACCGTGGTGTCCGGGGTCATCGCGGCCGCGGTGTGCTTCGCCGACGAGAACGTGCTGCTGGTGGTCACCGGCACGGCGTTGGTGGTGGTGTACGGCGTGCTCTGCGTGGCCGTGCTCAACGGCAGGCGCACCGGCAGCACCGCGCACGGCTCGTACCGCATGCCGCTGTTCCCGCTGCCGCCGCTGCTCGGGCTGGCCGCATTGGCGTACGTGATCTACGCGAACGCCACCGACCCGGCCTTCGGCCGCCCCAGCCTCATCGCCACCGCGGCGGTCCTCGTGCTCAGCGCGCTGTACTACCTGCTGCGCCGGCGGATGCAGGGCGACTGGGTGCTGCGCGGCCACGAGACCGAGGCACCCGAGGCCTGACCCGGGGCCGGAGTTCGCCGGCGCCACCCCACCCGCGAGTAGCCGCGAACGCACCGGGACCGTCCGGTGGTCGTTATGGCTACCACCAGCGGGGCGAGGGTGGGGATGGCGTGCGCAAGCTCGGACGGAACGGTGCGGTGCGGGCAGGTCGGCGCGGTCCGCGCCGCCGGCTCATGGCGGGTTCGGTGGTGTTGGCGCTGGCAGCCACGACGGCGTTCTGGGTGACCACGCCGGCCAGGGCGTTCGCCGACGACATCGCCGAGGAGTACGTCGCGCTCGGCGACTCGTTCGCGGCGGGCCCACTGGTCCTGCCGCAGGAGGAGCTCGACCCCTGCTACCGCTCAGGCGTGGACTACCCGCACGTACTGGCGAAGTCGCTCGGGGTCCGGACCTTCCGGGACGTCACCTGCAGCAGCGCGACCACCGCCAACATCCTGGACACCCCGCAGCAGGCGAACGTGCCCGGCTTGGCGGCCAAACCGCCCCAGCTTGACGCGCTGACCAGCCACACCACGCTGGTCACGATCACGATCGGCGCCAACGACATCGGCCTGGCCGGTACGGCGTTGACCTGCTTCAACCCGTTGCCGCCGCCGCTCGGCAAGTCGTGCAAGGCAACGCAGACCGCCGGCGGGGTCGACCGGGGTGCCAGGGCCGTCGACTCCGTGGCCGACAAGCTCGCCGACACCCTGGACGCGGTGCACGACCGGTCGCCGGACGCCCGGGTGATCATCACCAGCTACGCCCACTACATCCGGCACGACGGGTGTTACCCGGAGCAGCCGGTCTGGGCCGAGGACGCCAACTACATCCAGGGGCTGGTCAACCGCCTCGGCCACGTCACCGCCCGGGTGGCCGCCGATCACGACGCCGAGTACGTCGACTTCATCGCCCCCGGTGTGGGCCACGACGGCTGCAACCTCACCGCGAACTGGGCCAACATCCTGATTCCCGGCACTACCCTCGGCATCGTCCCGCTGCACCCCACCGCGCTCGGCGAGCGCAACTTCGCCCGCATCCTCGAAGAACACCTGACCGGCGACGAACGCCGGGACTGACCCGCGCGGTCGGTTTCGGGAGACGGGTCGGGGTAAGCGGTCGTCAGGGCAGTGGCGCGGCTTCCACGGTCGTCGGCCCCGCCGCTGGTCCCGCCGCCGATCCCACTGCCGGCCAGGTGCTGGGCAGCGGCACCCGCAGTGACGCTGCCGTGACCGGGGTGTGCTCGGCGGCGGCGTGCAGCCTGCGGTCGCGCAGCACGATGGTGCCGCCGCGCAGCATCGTGTCGACCAGCTCGGCGGCGAGCGCTTCGGGAGTCGTCTGCAGCAGCCGCGCCGCGTCCGTCAGCCACGCCCTGGCGAGTAGGTACGGCTGCACCGCGTCGGCCGGGATGCCGTCGCGGATCATCAGGGCGAACGCGAAGATCCGCCGCGCGCCGTACCAGACCGCGCCGCCCGGATCGTCGACGAGACGCTGGGCGCGGCGCAGCGCGGCGGCGAACGCCGCGCCGGGGTCGGCGGGGATCGGCCCGTGCGACGGCAGCAGCACGCGCGGCACGAGGTCGGCCAGCCGTCGCAGCGAGTCGAGCGCGGTGGCCGTCGCCTCGGGGCCGTCGAGGGCGAGGTTGACCCACCCGACGTCGTAGTCCGAGAGCGCGTCCCCGACGGCGAGCAGCCGCTCCTCGGGCTGCCAGAGCGCCAGGTGGCCGGGGGTGTGCCCGGGCGTGCGCAGGACCTCCCAGTCGGCCTCGCCGAGCCGCACCACCTGCCCGTCATCGAGCGGTTCGTTCACGGTGTACGGGGCGACGGGTTGGTCGAGGTACTCGGCCAGGCAGCAGCCGGGGTCCCGGCGGGCGACGGCGAGCGCGTCGGTGGCACTGGCCGCGATCCCGGCGCCGCCGGCCTGCAGCACCGCGTTCCCGCCGACGTGGTCGGAGTGCCAGTGGGTGTTCACGACCAGGTCGAGGTCCGGAGTGTGCGCCCGTACCCACGCGGCGGTCTCGCCCGCGTGGCCGACGAAGCCGCTGTCGACGAGGGTCGGTTGCCGGCCGCGCAGCAGGAGCAGGTTGGCGTCGGGGAACGGCCTGGACCGCCAGGTCACCCAGGCCGGCAGCCGCTCGACATCGAGATCCACGGGCCCCTCCTCGCCGGGCTACGTCCCATTCGAGGAAATCCTATAGTAGGTCGTCCGACTGTGCTGTGTGGTCACGCCCGCCCGGGCGTCGGGTCACCGTGCGGTGCCACCGGGCGGCGGGCCACCGGGTGGCGGGCCACCCGGCCGGCCACCGCCGACGGGACCCGTCGGGCCCGGGGTGGTTGTCGTGTCCACGCCGACCTCGAGGGACACGGTGTAGCCGCTGGTCACGTTCCCGGTGACGGTGGCGAGCTGGCTGGCGGCCGAGTCGTTGCCGAAGACGTTGTCGCCGGCCAAGCCGACCTGGGCGAGGTTCTGGACCGACTCCTGGTAGCCGGTCTGCGCGTAGACCTGGTCGCAGGTCTGCTGGGGTAGCGCGACCTGGGAGGTGGCGATGGCCCTGCTGGTGTCGGTGATGCTGGCCCGGTCCGGGTAGATCTCGAAGTGAAGGTGCGGCCAGCGACCCGCGTAGCAGGCCGGGAAGATGCTGGTGTAGCGCACGGTGCCGGTGGCGTCGGCGATCTGCACGCCGCGCAGGTAGTTCTGGTTCCGCGCCGCCTCGGAGTAGAGGGAGTAGTCGCCGGCGCGGTCGCAGTGCCACACGTACACGGCCACGCCCGCGAACGGCCGGTTCCCGCCCGCGATGTCGGTCAGGGCGAGCTCCAGGGTCATCGGCACGCCCTCTGCCGTGCCGCTCGCGGCGCCGAAGCTGGTGCGGATGTCGCCGCGCACGATGCCGCTCTCGGTGAGCACGTTCGGCCCGTTGGACCCGTCCCCGGGGTAGGGGCCGGCGGTCTCGTCGGGGATCTCCCTAGGCACCGAGGCAGCGGACCCGGCGCCGGTAGCCGAGCCCGTGCCCGCGCCGGTGCCGCAGGCCGCGGCACCGAGCGCCACCGCGCCGAGCCCGAACGCGCGCAGCATCCGCCGGCGTCCCAGCAGGGTGGCCAGGTCGAAGCCCAGTCCCTGATCCTGGATCTCCTCGTCCGGGCGAGGCAGCAGCCGACCCTCGTACCGTGGTGCGCCAGTCACGAATCCTCCATACCGTCGTTCGGGATGGCGCCCAGGGTAGGAACCCGACCTCGGCGACGACTGGCTGCAGCCTGTCCGCCAGCTGTGGCTCGGTTCAGCCAACGCGGTCGGTGGGGGCACAGTTCGCCTGCCACCAGTCGGTGACGATTCCACAACTCTGAAAAATGGCATCTCGCGCTGCCTGAACCTTGTTGCAACGTTTCTGTCAACGGTCTCAGTATTTTGCCAGTATCTGCCTCAGCTGGGGCAAGTGCGCTGGTCAGAGGCTCGTTGGACGGGTCACCTCGATCGGCGGTCAACGCTGCGGCCGCACCTGGTGGCCCTCTGCGATGGAGATTCCGCATTGACCACCACCAAGCAACCGGCCGGGCCCCCGACCAGTGCGCGGCACACCGACGGCGCGGGCGAAGGGCGACTCGACGTACGGGGCCTGACCAAACGGTTCGGACCGGTCGAGGCGGTGCGTGACCTCAGTTTCACCGTCGAACCGGGTCAGATCACCGGTTTCCTCGGCCCCAACGGGGCCGGTAAGACCACTACGCTGCGCGCCGCGCTCGGCCTGATCAGGCCCACCAGTGGCGAGGTCACGATCGACGGGATCCCGTACCAGAAGCTGGCCCACCCGGCACGCGTGGTCGGGGCGGTGTTCGACTCCAATGGCTTCCACCAGTCTCGAAAGGCCCGCGCGCACCTGCGGATCTACACCGCCGCGTTCGGCGTGCCCGATGCGCGGGCCGAGGAGGTGCTCGCCCTGGTCGGGCTGGCCGACGTGGCGAACCGCAGGATCGGCGGGTTCTCCCTGGGCATGCGCCAACGCCTGGCCCTGGCCACGGCCCTGCTCGGTGACCCCCGGA
>Ga0137415_10001676_pt1 | contig 21964 bp, 20 predicted proteins | sample CZODoug3_1_1_16f_FD_183082 | JGI IMG/M metagenome (GOLD analysis project Ga0137415, IMG submission 183082) | Vadose zone soil fungal communities from Angelo Coast Range Reserve, California, USA - CZODoug3_1_1_16fungal (Hybrid Assembly) | ecosystem: Environmental > Terrestrial > Soil > Vadose...
TTGAGTAACAAGCTGCGGGCGCTCGGCGCGCACGTGATCGAACTGCCCACGATCCGCATCGAGCCGCCGAGCGATTTGCGCGAATTCGCAGAGCTGGTGCAGGACGCGCACGTCTATGATTGGATCGTGTTCACGAGTGCGAACGGCGTCGAAGCGTTTTTCGATATTTTCTTCAAGCTTTACGATGACGCTAGGGAGATCGGGGCTGGGCGCATCGCAGCGATTGGGCCGGCTACGGCGCAACGCGTGAAAGACTTTCACCTGCATGTGGATCTTCAGCCGGACGAATTCGTGGCGGAGGCAGTCGTGAAGGAATTTGAAAAGCAGGGAAGCATCGAAAACTTGCGGATTCTGCTCGTGCGCGCGGAAAAGGCGCGGGACACGCTTCCCAAGGAACTTTCGGCATTGGGAGGGATCCTCGACGAAGCGTTTGCGTACCGGACCGTGCCGGAAACGCGAGATACGAGTGGCGCACGGCGACAACTAGCGCAGGATGGTGCGGATTTGATCACGTTTACCAGTTCTTCAACCGTAGAAAACTTTCTCGCGCTTGGGCTGCCGTGGCCAAAGGGAATGCGAATCGCCAGCATCGGGCCGATCACATCGAAGACCGTGCGCGATCACGGGCTCACGGTGGATGTCGAGGCACGCCGGCACGATATTGACGGTCTCGTACAGGCGATTCTGGACCTGTTCGCTGAGAAAAGCAGTTAAACGGGAACGAGAACCGCCGCGGCAGGTTACCGGTTTAACTCTTTAACTGTTTAACCTTCTCGTTTACGGACTAAATCGAAACTTCATTCGTCCGCGTTTGGCGTTTGCTTTGGCTTTGCGACGATGCTTTTGCGAAGGCGTCTCGAAGGCACGCAAACGGCGGACCTCCTCAAGAATTCCCTCGGCATCCAGCTTGTTCTTCAGCCGCTTCAATGCGCGATCAACAGGTTCACCTTTACGAACGATCACTTCTGGCATCAATCATCACTCCTGACTACTTAGAATCTTCTCTTAACCGGCGAGCCCGATCCTACTCGGGCGGGGCGACCTCGTCAAATTTCGCAGGGGATGAGGCACAGGGCTATCCCGGCCAGCGCTCCGGGAGCGCCCTTGAGCCAAGGACCGGACTTCAAAGTGCCTTTAGCGCTGGGCGAGAGGATTTGCTGCGGTCGTAGCTTTTTCCGTGACTTCGCGGCGAAGCGCAGCGGCACCGCGGCCGCGAGCACGCGACCACCACAGCACAATGGGCGAAGCGATGAAGATCGAGGAATAGGTGCCGACGACCACGCCGATAATGATGGCCAGCGAAAAATCGCGTAGCACCGCACCGGCAAAGAAAAACAGACACAAAATCGGAATGAGCGTCACTGTGCTTGTAAGAATAGTGCGGCTGAGCGTCTGGTTAATACTGGAGTTCATGATCTCTTCGATCGTGCCTCGCCGCCCGCTGGCCAGGCCTTCCCGTATCCGGTCGTAAACGACGATGGTGTCGTTAATGGAATAACCGGCAATGGTCAGCACCGCGCCCACCATCGTAAGAGTCAGCTCACGGCCGAGAAGCGCGAATACGCCGACCGTCATCAGCACATCGTGAAGCAACGCGACAATCGCGCCTACGGCAAAGGAGAGTTCGAAGCGGAACGTCACGAAAATCAAAATGCCCAGAATGCCAAGGCCAAGCGCGATCAACGAACTTTTTGCCAGCTCACCGCCAACGAGCGCGCCTACGCGTTCCGAACCTTCCACATTAAATCCAGCCTTCGGCATCGCCTGCATGATCTGCTTTTCGACCCTATCGCTAGTGTTCAGCGGCGTGCGGATCGTGATGTAACTCTTGCCGCCTTGCGCGGACTCCTGAATTGACGCGTCAGCAAGTCCAATTTGCTGCAACCCGTGGCGGACCTGGCCGATATCGATCACACCGGGTGCGCTCAATGTAATGAGGTCGCCGCCGCGAAAATCGACGCCGAAATTTTTCTCGCCTCGAAGGTAGAAGGCTGCCGCGCCGGCAAGCAATAGAGCCAGCGAGCACATGCAGGCGATAAAACCTTTGCCAAGGAAGTTGATGTTTTGTGCTGAAATCAGATGCAGCATCGAGATACGCTTCAGCCGTTTTGTGTCGACCAGCCAGCCGAGACAGTTTCGTCCCACGATCAGGGCCGTAAACAAGGACGCCAAAATGCCAAGCGTCAGTGCAATGGCGAAGCCCTTCACCGGCCCGCTCGCCTTCCAAAACAAAATCGCAGCCGTGATCAGGGTTGTAACGTTCGCGTCGAAGATGGAACTGAATGCCTTCTCATAAGCTGTGTTGAGCGCAACCTTGAGCGTCTTTCCAAGCGCCATTTCTTCCCGCAATCGCTCGAAAATCAGCACGTTCGCATCCACGGACAAGCCAATTGTCAAAATGATGCCGGCGATACCCGGCAATGTGAGCACGAAGTGAAACATTGTGAGCGCACCCATGAGAAGAATGAGATTGATCACGAGCGCGAGATCCGCGACCAAGCCAGGGATTTTGTAGTAAATGGCCACACAAACCACCGTGATGGCCAGTCCAACCAAGCCGGCAAGAATGCTTGCCCGGATTGAGTCGGCGCCAAGCGTGGGCGAGACACTGCGTTCTTCTTCGATACTTACTGGCGTTTGTAGCGGGTTCTGAAGCACGCTGGCCAGGCTGCGCGCTTCTTCCTCGGTAAATCGTCCAGTGATTTGCGCGTCACCCCCGTAGATTGCGTCCTGGATGACGGGCGCGGATTGGATGCCTCCATCAAGCACAATCGCGAAGCGATGATGAACGTTCGCGGCCGTAATGTTGCCGAACTGCTTCGCGCCCTCGGCGTCGAATCGCAAGTGAACAACCCACCCGTCTTTTTCGTACGAAGCGCCTGCGTTCGAAACGCGATCACCCGATAGATCAGCTTTCTTTTTTACAAGCAATCGTTCCTCGATCGGTTTCTCGCCCTCACGCTGCATCTTATAACTTTCGATGCGGAATTCAGGCGGAATCACGTCCTTGCCTTCGTCGATCGCTTTTAATTTTTGTCCATTATCCGGATAGACCAGACGGAACTCGAGTTTCGCCACGCGCGAGAGCTGGTCCCGCGCTTCTTGAATCTTCGCCGTGTCCAGCCCGGGAATTTGGACCAGAATCCGATCACCGCCCACGGGGCTGATGATCGGCTCGCCTCCGCCAAAATAATCAACGCGCTTCCGGATCACTTCCACCGCCTGGTCGAGCATTCCTTTCGTGATCGGTTTGTCGCCGGCCTTGAGCCGGATTAGAAAGGATGTGCCGCCTTGAATATCGAGCCCAAGTGCGATCTTTTTCTGCGGCGGCCACATCGTGGCGATACTGAAGATAACAAGCAACAGCATCAACGTGGTGGCCAGCAGCCGCTTCCGCGGTCCCTGATCGGTGGCGAAGTACCACCCGAAAAGGACGAGCATCGCGAGACCGACAAAAAATGTAAGTGCGGGAGTCATTTCGACTTAACCGGCTGCGGATTCAACCAATTTACTAATTAACTCTCTTTGAGCACATTTGTAATGGCCGATTTCTCCATCTCGATCTTTACGTTGTCGGCCACCTTCACCAGGACGGTGTTCTCTTTAACATTGGAAATCAGGCCGTGAATACCAGCGTTGGTGACCACTCGGTCGCCGGTCTTTAAGCTTGAGACTAAATTCTGTTGCTGTTGCTGCCGTTTTTTCTGCGGTCGAATCATCACGAAGTACATGATGATGAAAATAAAAATGAGCGGCACAAAAAATGAACCGATGCCGCCGCCTGGGACCTGTTGAGGCGCGGCGGTTTGAGCCTGAGCAAGAAACGTTTCGAGCATGAGCAAATTGGAGAGCGCACCTTAAACGCGAAAGCGTTCGCTGCAATCGTTGTTTCGTATCACTCGTATTATCATTCTTACACCAGTACCTTTTCGAGCACGATTTCCGATCCCAGCTCAGCGTCCGTCGAGAAATGTACGCGCGAGAACACGCGGTGCACGAGCCCGAGGCCGAGGCCGCCTTCCTCGCGGGAGCGAGCATCCGCCTGCGCGGCCGCCTGTTCTTGCGTGATTCCCGCGCCGTGATGCCGGATGACGAAACGGATGAACGAAGGAGAGACCTCGGCGCCGCACCATAGCGGGCCGGGAGGTTTCTCCGGGCCGTATGCGTGCTTGATGACGTTCGTCAGGATCTCATCGGAACCGACTAGCAGCGTGAGCAGCGTGTCCTGTGCGATGCCAGCGAACCGGCCCCACTGCTCAAAGAAGGCGCGTGCAGTGCGAATGCTCTCCGCGGTGCACAAAGCAGCGAACTCACGCGGGGGTGGCGTTGTGCGGTCTTCTATAAGCAAAAGAGTGGCGTCGTCGGTTGCGCCGCTTGCGAGATTCTTCCGCCAGGTGTCCACGCTCAAGTCGAAAGCGCTTGGGTTCGTCCAATCGTGCGATTCCAGCAGGCTCACTAGTCCGTCACGGGCAAGCTGGCCGCCGTTAGTGGCGACGGCCTCCGTGATACCATCGGAATGCACGAGCCAGTGCGAGCCCGCGGCCAGCGGGATAGTAATGGCGTTGCAAGCGGAGAGGCGGCGCTGCCCGAAGAAGCTGTGGCGTGGACAAGCCACCTCGCGCCACGTTCCTGTGGCATGGTCGCGGAACAGTGGCGAGTGTTGCGCGAACGCCGCCGCATAAACCCGGCGATGCGCGGTATCGAACAGCAGCGCCGTCAGCGCCACTGCATTGTCGTCCGCATGCATGGCCTCGTAGAGCACATTGTTCAATTCGACAAGCCACGTGCTGAACGATTCGGGCGTGCAGCGTGAGGCGGCCAGCTCGATCTGTGTTGTGAGCCTTGCCATGTCCAGCGCGGCGGAGGATCCCTTGCCCGTGACGTCGCCAACGCCAGCAAGGAGGAGGTGCGGTTGCGCGGCGTGGAAGAAGTAACAGTCACCGCCGATCCCGGTGGCCTGTTCGAGAAAAGCCTGGACGTGCAGCGATCCGTGGTCCGCGTCCGGCTCCGGCAAGAAGGTGGCCTGCACCTGGCGCGCGAGCTCCAGCTCCGCGCGGCGCTCGGCCTCCTGCACGGCGCGTGCTCTGGATTCCTCCTCCGCCTGCCGACGGCCCAATGTCACGGAAACGAGCGAGCCGAAGGCGATGAAGACGCGCATGTCCTCCGCGCTGAACTGGGCGCGGTCCCGCGGGTTCATGGCCTGCATCACACCGCGGCATGAGGCGCCATCCGTGAGTGGAATAGTCAACAGCGCCTGGGTCGGCAGCCCGGTTTCCGCTCCAATACGCTTGTAGTGCTCGGGGTGCTGCGTGGCGTCCGCCGTGTTCAGGGGCTCGCGGGTTTCGAAGACCCGGCCCGCGATGCCCTGGCCTTTCGGCAAACGCCACGGCCCTTCTTTGCGCCAGTCGCGCCCGGTGCTGTGGATGAGCAGATCGCCATTTGCGGCATCCGGCAGTGAAATGGAGCAGGCAGCGCAGCGCATTACCTCATGAGCGCCTTCCAGGATGTTCGCCAGCAACACGTCAAAATCGCCCGGGGCGCTGAGTGAGGCAGCTACACCGAGTAGGGTCTCCACCAGAAGCCCCTGGCCTGGCGCCACGGAGTCTGGCGTTGTCGTGGTCACTTTCTAACCGGCGTGGCGGATGGCCGCCTAGTTGCCGGAGCCTGATTCATCATAGTTCGCTGCTGGTCGCTCAAGCCCCAGACGAGGGCGCTGGGTTTGACCTTCAGCACCTGGATGAAACCGTTCACATTGTCCGACGCACTTCCGAGTTTTTCCGAAGCGCTGCCGAGTTTCTTGATGTGGCTTTCGCTGCGGATGATCGCCTGGCCCGCCTGGTTGAGGGTCGTTTCGCTGCGGATGACCGCTTGGCCCGCTTGGTCGAGGGTCGCCGCCACTTTCTCAAGGTCTTGGCTCGCCTTGGTTAGAGCGGTGTTGCTACTCTCAGCGAGTTCCGGCGTCCGGTGCATCGTCTTCGTGGCGTCGTCGATCGCCCCTTCGCTTTTTGCGTCTAGGCCGGGCTTGATGGCATCCAACCGGCTCAATTCGACGCCGTCGATGCGGTAAAGTCCATCCTTGTCGCCTGCCTGAAGTCGTCGCACTACGTCGGCGAGCAGTTCCTTCGTGCCGGTCTGCTGCTCAGTCCGCAGGGCAATGTTCGACTGGCCCATGAGCGACTTCTCCACGTACGGTTTGATGTTGGCGGGCACGTCCACCTGTTTGGTAATCTCAATGCGCACGAGGATTTTGTCCGTGGCTGCGTCATAACGCATCTTCCCGACCGCTCCCACCGGCATGCCCTTGAAGAGCACGCTGGAGCCTTCCTTGATCCCGCCCACCTCATTGAAGGCCGCATCGAAGCTAACCCTTCCCCGCGAGCCCACCTTCAAGGCGTAATACAGTGCGCCAATGAGCAGCGCTGCGGACGCGATGACGACCAGCACGAGCATCGGCTCGTAAAGGGCGCGGAGTGATTTGAAGAATTTCCGATTCATGGCGGGCTGGGGTGCGGTGAGTTGATGAGTTGTGCTTGAATGCGGTTCATATTCCTAATACCGATTAAGATTAAGACTATGAAATAGGCTTAGCTCAGTCACGTTCATACTCTCAACCCTCAACTCTCATCTCTCAATCTTACACGGCGCCTCCTTCCTGCAGATGGAAGAAGCCCCGTACCAGCGGATGCTCGCTGGCAAAAAAATCCTCACGGCTCCCGGCGAGTAGCACTGTGCCGCGCAGCGCTCCGTCCCGCTCCGCGCCCAGCATGATGCCGCGGGTGGCGATACGCTGGAAGCTCAGCAGGTCGTGCGTGACCACCACCACCGTAGTACCGCTCTTGCGGCTCAGCGTGATAGTTAGGTCGTCAATCTGCTTGGTGCTCACGGGATCGAGGCCGGAGGTGGGCTCGTCGCTGATGAGCAGCCTTGGGTCCAGTGCGAGGGCGCGGGCGAGGGCGGCGCGTTTCTTCATGCCGCCGCTGAGCTCGCGCGGATACTTCTGCGCATGGGCGTCGAGCTTCACGGCACGCAGCTTCATGAGCACGGTGTCCTCGAGAAGATCGGGGTCGCGCGAGATCTTGGGATGATGCTGTTGAAAGGGTAGGGCCACGTTTTCGGCAACGGTGAGGCTCTGAAGCAAGGCGCCAGACTGGAAAAGCACGCCCACATCCCGCATGAGCCTCTTGCGTTGGCGGCGGGGGAGGCTGTGGATGTTTTGGCCGAGGACATGCACGGTGCCGGAGGTGGGTTCGTCCACGCCGATGAGGATGTTCAGCAGCGTGCTTTTCCCACAGCCGGACCCGCCGAGGACGGTGAAAACATCGCCGGCAAAGACATCGAGGCTCACGCCGTTGAGCACGTGGGCGCCGTTGAGGACCTTGACCAAATTCCGCACTACGAGCAGGGGCTTGGCGGCGGGCGTGGGCGCGGGGGGCGGCGGGGTCATGAGTGGGATGAGCGGTAATCAGTTATCAGGTTGGAGGACTTAGTTAGCAGTTGAACTTGATAACCCATCACCCACGCGTGTTTAACTGGTTCCCACTCGTTACTACTGGCTATTGATTAGTTGCTTCCTTACTCACTTGTTCATCAACTGCGCCGCAATCAAAACATTCTGCAGCCCCGTGATGACAGCGTTGACAAGCGTCACCGCCGCGAGTGAAGACACCACGGCCGCCGTTGCCACGCGTCCGACTGCGTCCGACCCGCCGGTGGCGTTCAGCCCCTTGCGGAAGGCGATCATCGCAGCCACTACCGCAAAGACCGCCGACTTGCCCACGCCGATGAACGCGTCCTGCATCCGCGGGGGGACCAGTGCTCGCAGAACGAACTGGTTCCCGTCCATGCCCATGACCAGCGAGCACACCCCGTGTGCTCCGAGCAGCCCCACACCCACGGTGTAAATCTCCATCACCGGCAGCATCACGAGGAAGGCTCCCAGCACCGGCAGAAGCAGGTAGCGCGAGACATCCACGCCCATGGTCTCCAGCGCCTTGATCTCCTCCCCGATTTTCATGTTCGCCAGTTCCGCCGCCGAGCCGGATACGCTCCGCCCGATGAAGACCACCGCCGCGAGCATGGGCGCGAGCTGCTGGTTGAGGATGATCCAGATGAGCCGTGGCACGGTCTCCTCCATGCTCAACTCTTGGAGCTGCTCCACTAGCACCATCGCTAGGACGGCTCCTACACAGAACGCCATGAGGAACACCGTGGGCACAGCCCTCACGCCAATGTCGAGTGAGCGGTTGAAGAACGCCTTCCACATGGTAAGCGGCAGCCATGGGCGCTCCAGCGCACCGCGGCACAACGACGTGGATAAACCTACGTAGCTGTATTCGCGTCCCGGTTTCATGTCGCCGCCAGCGCTGCTTCCAGATGGTCGTACACGGCGATGCCTCCACCCTCGGCCGACCCAAGACCGACGCCGTTAATGTCGAAGGCCGCCTTCAGCGCCTCGTTCATGCCGCAGAGCGCGAGCCGCGAATCCGGATGCCCATCGAGCTGGTATCGTTGCATTGCCGCCCAAAACGGCGTGTTCAAGAACGTCACCCCTGACAGGTCCACGATGAGAAACGGGATGTGCTGCGTGAGCAGCCGTTTGAGCAACTGCCGCACCGCCGGCACGGCGAGGAAGTCCGCCTCGCCCGCGAACTTCAGGATTTTGCCCCGAGGGTACGCTTCTTCTTCACATAGCAAGTGGGGGGACAGATTCATGGCCGCGTTTTCCTCAAGGAACTTCCGGTGGTTCAACGATGATGATTAGTCGCATTGGCGAACGCAAGCGCGAAAACAATCTGGTATTGCTCATGCAGGAATGCTGCAAGCGTGCGTCTGGCAAAATCCCGATCTATGGTTTCAGAACTGCGCTGGATGTCCTTGCCCTCCATCTTAATCCGCGCATAATTAAATGCCGTTTGAATACCGATGGAGACATTCTCAGACCGTCTCAAATGTGTCGCTTTTACTCTTTAGCATTCCCATGCGACGAAAAGCGAGCTTCGGTGGAATGTTCGGCCTTGGTTTTCATAGGCAAGCGGGGGTATAGCTCAGCTGGTAGAGCGTCTCGTTCGCAATGAGAAGGCCAGGGGTTCGAATCCCCTTACCTCCAGTTTTCACACGCAGTGATCGAACTCAGCTGGTCAGCTCACACATAGACTGATCACTCATCAGCCGATATAACCCTTGCCGATCTTGGCACCATTTGCTGAATGAGGCACTGGCAAAAAGCTGTTAACGGCGCCTGGCAACGGCAGGTAAGCGTGGATCGATCATCTTTGCCTAGATAGGTAGAACCGATGGCCGGACCCACATCGCATCGGTAAATGCTGCACGACCCAGTTGATCCTTGGCGCAAGGATAAATGTCGTAGAGCGCCAGGCCAAGCTCCTCGGTTAACATTGTATGTAGCTCCCATAGGCTGGTCTGGTTTTCATATGTCGGCAGAAGGCAGAGTTCTGTATAAAACGCTGCCACGCGTTGTGCGAAGGTCTTTTTTCCGCCGGTCACCAGGAGCCGCTCGGCACCTTGGACATCCGCCTTGATCAATAGCATCCCATTGGGTTCAAATTCAGCGGCCCAGTCGTCGAGGGTCATAGTCCTGACGTCTATTTGTGCGATATGCTGCTGCACGCCGTCGAAGGGGCTCTTACCGGAAAGGCTGTTTTCCAGAAGCGAATTTGTCTGCTCGCCAAGATTATGGAAGAATTTCGTCGTACCGGTCACATCTGACAAAGCCAGCTCGTGGACCATCACGTTTGGATAGCGTCGCATTCTATTTCTAAGGATGGCAACACTCTGCGGTGTGGGCTCAAATGCGTGCACTTTGGCGTCAGGCATGTAATCCAGGATTTTGATCACAGTTCGACCGACGTGGCTACCGATATCCAGTACGGCTTTTGGTTTAATCTTACGATATAACTGCCCCATCGAGTAGTATGCGTCGGGCACGCTTAGTAGCTCCTTGGCCCAGTGAACGACACTACGCTGCGCACGGCTCGCAAGAGGATTTTGAGACAAAATGTGATGAAGTCGTCTGAGCATGGGAACACCAAATTTGTTTAGGAGTGACCCTTGCTACGGCGAGCGCACCTCCAGCATTGAGTTACTGGAACCGGCATCGTGACCGCGACGCGTCACTGGCTCAGCTGACCAGCTAACAGGGAGCCAGCCCTAGCGGGAACAACAGTTGCTCCTCGCGGCAGCTGGCTAAATCGGCTCGTGGCCCAGAGCTCAGTAAGGCGAACGAAACAGTATGCAAATATGACGGGCCAAAGCACAAGCAGGGTAATGTCGCGGCCGAGGTTGAAGGTAAGACCAACGCCAAGCATGAACAACATCAAGCGCAGCAGCGATTTTCTTTGTTCCCACCAACGGATGAGCAGACCAATCCAAAGCGCCATCAGTATGCCGGCCGCCACTGGACCAAGGATTTTGCCAAAGTTCAAAACGCCACCGCCGATCATTCCGGCGGAAATGGTAGCGAACACACCCAGGTCTCCTTCGTCACTCTCGAACCCGCGCCACTTCGCGTAGTCAATTCCGATCAACGGCTTTGAGGGCCAGATCGCGCGCGGAACGAAATTAAGTAACTCGTTCAAATATCTTGCGCCATACGCTGGAGAGGTATCACCCGAATCCAGGTAAGCATTCACAAAGCAAAGCTCCTGAATCATGTTGAGGCCGCTTGTTCGCACATTTTCATCCACGAACTCGTACGGATTCTCAGCAGCCAGCACCTCTCTGAAACCGGTGCCGCGAAATGCCGTCACAAACCTGAACCCTTGATCCAAGCAGACGAACGCCACCGCCAGAACGGTGAGTCTTACAATGAGCGGATGTCGGCCATAAAATAGATATGTGATGATAAAAGGCAGGACTGCCGCAAGGAAGTGGCTGCGCGTTCCCGCGAAAAAGAAATACGGGAGTGTAATGGCAAACATTGCGCAGGCGAGCAACCGCCAGGCAGTACTGCGCTGGAAAAATATCAGGGCGCCCAGGAACGCTGTTGCCGCATTAAACAGATAACCTCCGAAGGAGATCAGAAATCCCATTGCCGAACTTGAGACTGCACCACGCCCCCACATCGTCTCGCCGCCACGGCCATCGAGCGGAAGTACAGCGCTTATCACATCACCGTTCATTCGATAAATCCCGATTAGAAAAAGCAGGAGCCAAATCGCACCAGTGGCAATTAAAATCTCCCTGGGAGTGAGGCGCGTATCAAAAATGGCAAAACTCGGACGGCGCACGATCCAACGTGTTATAGGGGGTGTGAAAACGCGGAATCCTATTAAAAACAATAGTACCTGCCCATAACTTTCACCTAATGAGAAAGGAGGAAGATAATCATATTCCTGTGGGTTAAGGAAAGGATCGACGAAATACCATGCAAATACCGTTACATACACCATAAGCGTGATACCGAAGGTATTTCGATTCAGCAGCTTGATGCAGCTTTCGACCGTGAGGACCACCAACGCCGCGGCAGCAAGATAAAACGTTAACTCATGCGTGACCATGGAGCTGGAAACTGAGGCACACAGTATATTAAAAAAGGGAAAGTTAAAGGCGTCATTACCGTCCTGGATCCGCTGCAAGCCACGTGCAGAATAAATGTCATTGGTGCGATGGATTCCACAGCGCTGCACCCACCTTTTGCAGCCGCTCGGCAAGCGCCTCGATTGTGAATTCAGCACGCAAACGTGACGCGGCAGCAAGCTTTCGCAGCCGATCCGCATCCGCGAGACAATCGCGAACGGCCGCTGCGATGCACGCGGCAGTCGGTTCCTCGAGAACGATTCCGTTACGGCCGTTGTCGACGACCTTGCCACAAAATTCCGAGGCGATAACGGGCAAGCCGTGCGCCTGCGCTTCGAGCTGTGTTATGGCAAATCCATCGGAGAGCGTCGGGAGAATGAATACGTCTGCGTCTCTGTAAAACTCAGTTGCCTGCTTCCGCGTTACAGGGCCAAACCATTTCACGCGTCCGGCATTCCCGATTGCGCTGGCATGTGCGATTTCCACAGGGCCAACCATCCAAAATTCAACCGGCTCATCACGCAAAATTCGAGCGGCCTCCAACAACCTGGCGACGCCCTTGCGGAGATTGATTAAACCAAGAAAAAGAACGCGCATCGGCCGCTCGAACGTGAAGCGATCTGGATACTCCCGCTCCTGTGGTCTCGTTGTGTCGTGGTCCGGTAGTCGTATCACTTCGTACGCCAGTGGAATAACTGATGTCTTCTCGCGTGGAACTCCGCGGCGGACCAAGGCTTCCCGCGACCATTCGGAGTTAACAACAATCCGGTCGGCAAGCTTGCACTCCTCACGCCATAGAGCCCAATATTCGCTCGGCGCGGGCTGCCAGCCAGCAGCTAGTTCACGCACGCGTGCGGCCTCTTGTGCCACGATCGCCTCTTCTTCCGGGCCGGGATCGATTTGGACAAGCAGCGTCTTCCATCCGCGCGCTTTTGCGTACCGAAACGGTTCAAGCGCGGTGTAGCTATAGCTCAAAAGAATGGGCTGATAGTTGATAGTTGAGAGCTCAGAGCAAAGAAAGGAAGCGACTTTGCGTTGAAACCACCGGTTGCGGGCAATTATTCTTGTCCATCCCCTGAGGTGACGGGCGCGTGCAAGCACCTCAAATGCAACCAATGACGAATTGAACGCTTTCACTCGCGCGTCTGGGAGCGTGTCGTGAAATCTCTCTGCAAGACTTGACCCGCGACCGCAGATTTTTGCAAGCAAAGACGAGGGCGGAACCCACGCATCGGTTAGCAGATACGCGAGCATGTCCACGCGAAGTAACGCCCGGGGAATCGCATAGTGTTCCCGCGCGCCCAGCTGACAGCAAAGCCACTTCACTGTTTTATGATAACGAAAGCCAGCGTTTATAAACCGCCCACGACACAGGCCGGTGCTTTCGAAGGCAATACGGAACGCCAGCCAACGCCTGCCACCACCAGGCGGGTTCGCGAATTACCCAGAACCACCCTCGCTTGCACGCATAACGGAACTGGGAGAAAACGCGCCCCGCCACCATTGCAAATGCAAAGGGAAAAGGACATCGCATCAGGGTGCTCCACAATTCGTTGCGGGCGTGACGATGATGTACCCGTATTTCATCGCGTGCCTGCCTGGAGTAATGGTGACGGATTGTAAGGATGGGAGAAAAAAGCACGTCATAACCCGCCGCGACACATTGCAGGGCGTAGTCCGGCTCTTCATACATGTGGAAGAACTGCGGCTCAAACCCGGGCAACTGGAGATAAGTGGATCGGCGCAGAACCGCGCCGGAGTTAGGAAACGAGCGCGTCAAATGTTCCCGGCTGAATTGTGTTTGCGAAAGCGTTTCAGGATATTCATCACTTCGCTGTGGAAAATGTAGAACAGCCAATTTTGGTTTTTTCTCGAAGAAACGACTGATGAGCGCGATGCAATCGATCTGTTCCGGGTAGCTGTCATCATCGAGAGCGAACACAAGATCCGCCTTTGCCTGCCGCATCATAACATTCCGAGAAGCAACCGACCCGCGCGCGTTCTTGTTTATGATCACTGCTGCCTGTGGCAGGTATCTCCGAATTACGGTCATCGCGTCATCTGCACAGCCGTCAACTGTGATTAACACTTCAACAGGCGGAGGATCGAGCGCGGCAATTATCTCACAGGTACGCCCCAACGCCTCTGCGCGGTCGCGCGTTGTGATCATGATTGAAATAGTCAATTGTGCGCTTCAACTTTGTTGAATTCTTACCAAAGACTCCTTTAACGCGAAGGTGTCTTGGTCGCTCTCGATCCACCAGTACCCGCTGGCGTTCAACAACTGCCGTGATGCCAGGCGTTCGGCTTTGCTCAGATGCAGCGACTCAAAGTTGAGCACGTCAGGCTCAACATGAGCATCAAAGAACCACTTCAGTATCTGATAATCCATGCCCTCTGTGTCCACCTGAAGAAGATGAAGGCGTTCACCATGCAACCTCTTCACCAGGGAACCGACCGAGACAGAGGGTACTTCGAGCTCACGAACTTCCTTCGCATCGGATCCAAATCGGCGGTGATGCTGAGCGAAAAGGCTAGCCTTCGGCGAGGCAGCCGAACCGGGCACGTAAAGTTTTACCACACCATCGTGCTCTGCCACCGCGGCATTGATTAGGCAAACTCTTGGATTAGTTGCATAACGCGCTACCAAACGCTCGTACGGAATTTTTTGCGGTTCCACTAAGATCGCAGAAACGTTTTCGTTTTGAAGAATATCAGCAACCGGATCATCAACTTGTCCGTCGAACGCTCCGATCTGCACAATTTGGATCAGCCCACGGTGGTAGGCTCGAAGAAGAGCGAAGCCAAGAAGTAATAGATCCCCATGAACTTCTGGCCAGCGGTAGTCGCGCGAAAGCTTGTAACCGAGTTTTTTCAGGAGCTGTCCTGCTCGATATCGGGAGTTAATAACGCCCATTCCTTTCGAGTTTGCTACTGATTATGTTATGCAGCTTTAGAACCACTTTTTGGTTATCGGTATCCGCCAGAATACCAGATTCAAGCCAGGTGTCGTTCGCGCGCCGGAATTCTGACTGATCTTGCGCCAAAGCATATTCGATCGTGTGACGAGGCGAAAAACCGAAGTCTGCCGGATCGACCCACTTAGCGTTGCGCAGGAACTTCTTACGAACTGTGGGATGAGCATGATAAACCGGAATGCAGCCAGCCCTCACTGAGTTTACAAATTTTTCAGTAAAGTAATAGGCTTCGGTGGAGTTCTCCAGACATACGGCAACTTTATAGGCCGACAAAAACCGAGTGTGTTCATCGTCGTAGTAGCTCGTGCCCGGAGTTGGTTGCCCCATATAGCTTTCCGGCGGCCCATGAATCCAGAGCTTCGGAAAATGGCGGAAGTTCGCCCAGACGTCGGGCTTGCCGAACAGCTCGACGTGCCGGTCTAATATCATCCGATTCCGAGTCCGGAAGTGAGACTTAAGGAACCAAAGGCGTCCACCAAAATTGTTGACGCTGGCAACTGCGGTCTGTCTGATTGAAGGTAATCGCGGCCGCGATAGCGTTCCGCTGTACGTAGGATGCGGGATCCGATACACTTCGTCTGGATGCGCATAAAAAGCCCGTTCCGAAGCACGGAGCTCTTGGACAAGTCTCCTGCCAATTGGATGGGAGTGAAAGTGATGATGCCAGGAAGGCTCGATCGTGAACCAAAGCTTCGGGCCGTCGAATTTGAGCAGTTCGTCACTTGGATCGTACAGCACAAGTAAAGCGTCGGCTTCCGCGAGGGGCACGCGCGGGGAATAGCGGATGGCGCCGAGTTGAAAATCATTCCATGAATCAGTCTTGAACTGCTGCGAGACAATTCTACAGCTGTATTCCCCGTCCGCTTTCTTCGTCAACGCTTCCACGGTTATCAAATCGAGCGAATAATGTCAAAAATCCAGCCCCTTCAGAACAAATAAATCTTGTCCCTCGCAAGCTGCGTTCAAGTAATGAAAGTGGCTATCGCCGAAAAATCGAGTTTATCAGCAACGCCTCGCTCACAAACCCGAATTGGCCAACGCACCATTAGCTCATGGCGCAAACCGGCATTGCCAACGCCAACAAGCGCCTTACATTCCGCCGGGTACTTCTTATTGGCTGGTGCATAAAAGAATGGCTCTTTTCAATCCACTGGATCACCCAATTTGTTTCTCGCACCCTCTGCGAGTAGCTTCTACAGCGAGCGCGCGCTTCTGGATGGAGCACATTCCTTTTGGGATGTTTCTTGTGGACGTGCTCCGGCCGGGAGTGCTCGTCGAGTTGGGGACCTTCTCAGGCGTGTCGTTCTGCGCCTTTTGCCAAGCCGTGAAGGAACTGGGCACCGGCACACGCTGCTACGCGGTTGATACGTGGCAGGGCGACCCACATAACGGCTACTACGGGCCTGAGGTATTGAGTGAGCTCAAGAGTCACCACGATCCTCTCTATGGCGGCTTTTCTCGCCTCATCCAGTCCACTTTCGATGAGGCGGTGCGCCAGTTCGAGGATGGCTCGATCGATTTGTTGCATATAGACGGCTTCCATGTGTACGAGGCCGTCCGGCACGATTTTGAAAATTGGCTCCCCAAGATGAGCGAGCGGGGCGTGGTGCTCTTTCACGACATTACCGTCCGCGAATTCGATTTCGGAGTGTGGAAAATGTGGGAAGAAATCAAGCCGCGCTATCCTCATTTCGAGGCCACCTGGGGTCAGGGCCTCGGCGTTCTCGCTGTGGGTAATCAACAACCCGATCTGCTGAGATCCTTGTGTAACTCCGCTGACGGCGAGCTAACGGAGGTGCGCAACTTCTTCTGCGAATTGGGCCTGCGGCTGGAGTTAGCCCGAGAGCGTGACGAGCTGTCGCTGGAGTTAACCCGGGAGCGTGACGAGTTGACTGGCAGGCTCAAGGAGCAGTCGAACATCATTGGCAGCTTCCAACACAGCCTTCGATCTTCCCTGCCTATGCGCTTTTTCTTTATCTGGTCGCGTGAAGGCTTAGGAGGTATTGCGCACCATGCCATCGCTAAGCTATCAGCTATGATCCGTCAGCTATCGGTTGGAAGACGCCATTGCAGGACTGAGCGTGATAACCGACGAATGAACGTGCGACCAATAGCGTTTTACCTCCCGCAATTCCATCGTATTCCTGAAAACGACAGTTGGTGGGGCGAAGGATTCACCGAGTGGACCAACGTATCCAGGGCCAGACCCCGCTTCTCCAGGCATGACCAGCCACACGTCCCTGCCGACCTTGGTTTTTATGACTTAAGCCTATCTGAAGCCCGCAAGGCCCAGGCCGAGCTGGCAAGGGAGTATGGCATCCATGGCTTTTGCTACTACAGCTACTGGTTCAACGGCAGGCGCCTTCTGAGTCGTCCTTTCGATGAGGTGCTGGTTTCTGGAGAGCCTGATTTCCCCTTCTGCCTCTGCTGGGCTAACGAGAATTGGACCCGAGTCTGGGATGGATTGGATAAGGATATCCTTGTCGAGCAAAGCTACTCCGAGGAGGACGACAGGCAGCACATACGCTGGCTTGCTAACGCCTTTCGGGATAAAAGATATATCAAGGTAGGAGACAGACCGCTGTTCCTCGTTTACCGGGCAAGAAGCATCCCTGACCCTGTCAAGACTACCTCTGTCTGGCGGGAGGAAGCCCGCAAGCTTGGCTTTAGGGAATTATATTTGTGCCGCGTGGAGAGCTTCGGCGAGGAACGCCAGCCCCCGGCCTGCCTGGGCTTCGATTCCTCGGTGGAGTTTCAACCCGACTGGTCATCCTTCCCAGCCTTAACTACGCCACTGCGCCGGGGCAACGTGTGGCGGCTCCTGACCCGGTGGGGTTTGTCGAGCGAGGCTTACCAGCAGAACGATGTCTATAGCTACGAGCGCGTGGCAGAGCTGATGTGCCGCAGAGACGCGCCGTCTTACAAGAGGTTTCCCGGCGTTACCCCCGGCTGGGACAACAGTCCACGACGCAAGCGCGGAGCCATTATCCTGCGGGGATCCACACCGAAGCTCTACCAACGCTGGTTGGAGGGGACTCTTGCCAGGTTCGAGCCATACGGCCCTGACGAGAACCTGGTGTTCATCAACGCTTGGAACGAGTGGGGAGAAGGCAGTTACCTTGAGCCTGACATACGGTGGGGCCGGGCATATCTGGAAGCTACTCGCAGAGCGCTGCGTGAGAAGTGAAACGGAAAGAAACGGAACCGCCAAGACCGTTAGGACGCTTTACGCTTTACGTTTTACACTTCACAACGACATACAAGGATTCCCTTTTTCGAAACTTCGGCTCGGAAAATCCGAAGAACATGGTGATTAACAATCAGTCGTAGCACGCCGATGAGGGGAGCAATGCAAAACCTAGACTATTCACGCGGCCTCTACTTGGATCTGATGAAGCGCTGCCTTTTGAACATGATTTATCCCCAGTCGGAGGAGGCACCATCAGTTGCAACCCACTCCGGCTCCGGCGTTAGTTTGGCCCGCGCGCTGCTGAGCGGTGAAGAGGGATGTGGCGACCATATCTCGGCTACCAAATCGGGTGATCATTTAGGACGAATGGAAGGCCGCATCTGGCCTATCGTTGCCCATACAATGATCGGTCTTAAGCGCCTTGATAATTTGCAATTTTGCATCGACGAGGCAATCACCAATGGGGTGCGCGGAGACCTTATCGAGACCGGCGTGTGGCGCGGAGGCGCTGCCATCTTCATGCGCGCCATGCTCAAGGCCTATGGCGTGACTGACCGCTGCGTATGGGTCGCTGACTCCTTCGAGGGTCTGCCTCCACCCAACACAGGTAAATACCCACATGACGCAAATAGCCGGTTGCACGAATCAAGAGAGCTTGCCGTTTCACTTGAACAGGTGCAGGCCAACTTCGAGAGATACGGCCTGCTGGACGGCCAGGTGCGTTTCCTCAAGGGCTGGTTTTGCGATACCTTGCCCGCCGCACCGATAGAGCGCCTCGCCGTGCTGCGATTGGACGGCGACATGTACCTATCGACCATGGACGCGCTGGTCAGCCTCTATCCAAAGGTGTCGCAGGGTGGCTACGTCATCGTTGATGACTACGGCTGTGTCCCTGCATGCCGCCAGGCAGTTCACGACTACCGTTCGGCCAATGACATCACGGAGGAGATACGCGATATAGACTGGACCGGCATTTTCTGGCAGAAGGGCAATTAGCTAGAAGTTACTCGCCCGATTCCGTGTTATGATCATTAGGGAAACGGCCACGAAATGATGGAGCTACTAAACAAAAAACGTCCGTTTCCATTTCCTCCACTTTATAACCGGCAAGTTCCATCATAATTTTCGCAGCCTGCCGATCTTGGGCAGTTAAATGCTTCTGTTCAAACAGCACGATACGCGGGCGAAGAGTGGTGAAATCGAATTGGCGTAAAATCACGTAGTCAAATCCTTCACAATCAATGTGCAGCAGATCGATCTTTTGGATGTTATTGCGGGACAGTAACGCTCACGGCTAAACACTCCACCGAAGCCTCCTTCACGGCCGAATGCATCTCGGGACTAAGATGTTTGATTACGTGAAGTCGGTCGAAGCTGGCAACGCCTCGCACCCAATCCGGATTGCCAATTCCGATTCTTTTTAAAGCGCTTTCGTCCACATAATACATGTTTGCCGTACCCGAAGACGCAGCTACGGCAGCCTGCTCGACCGCAAAACGGCCGCACTTTTCATAATTTGCTTTAAGCATTGCCGCGTAAACCGGAACAGGCTCGACCAAAAGCCCACGATATCGCGGGTCAGTAAGCAGTAGAGTAGCAAAGGGGTCATTTGTTATGCCGTCGTTCGCGCCAATTTTCAGGACAAAAATGTCTTGGTAATCTTTGAAAGCAGCTTCCGTTTGAAAACGGATACCCGGGCGAAAGACACAGTAGGACCTTCTGGCAAGCTTATGAAGACGAGGGAATCGTTCGGTAGCTTTGGATATTCTGAGGACGACCGCAGCGAAATTCATGATAACTCTTATTTTCCCATTTGATCAAAGCAGCGCGCGAAGCGGCCTTTCACTTTGCCCAAGAGAACTCGTGCCTCTTCATTCATAATAGCCAGCCAAGCTCCGAGATTTGAGCGCCGACGACGATGATGCTCCAGGCGAGCTATAGTGAAAGGCCGCGAGTAAGCCTGCCAGTCAAACAGGAACGGCTTGCGGCCGCAAAAGTGCGCCACCCGCGGCCGCCGGATTGCTTTTGGAAAATGCCAATTGCTGTTCGCACAATCCTCCTTCAGCTCGTCGATGCCATGATGACTGCTTATATGTTGCAGATCTGCCATGGCAACGTTGAGTTCGCCGCGCTGAGCCATCGCGTAAACAACGTAGTTCAACGTTCCCATTTCACCCCAGGCAAACAAACCCGGCGACTGACGGCCCCAAGACTCAGTTCTGTCCCAGAGCTGAAACGGTATTGCACTCCGCCGGCAGGCAAACGCGCCGGAACTAAAATAAGCTTTGCCTCGCCAATCAAACTCGGCGTCAAAGTGTCGGAGCCTTTCCGGGTCAAAATAAAAATGTGGCAGCCATGAGGGAATCTCAGTGGCATCAGGTGGAATGGAAATCTCGCTCCAAAAAATCTGAAAATCGACGTCGGCGTAGACCTGCGGAGTAAAGTCGCCCCAAACAATCGCGTCCGAATCCAGCCACACGTAATGTTCAAATGGTCCCTCCCACATCGCGGCCAGTTTGGCCCGGTAATTTCCACTGACCAGATTCCGTATCTCCGGCGAGGAGAGGTCGGCCACGCGAAGCGGGAGGATGCCATATTCTTTCACTAAATCTGAAACATCGAACCCGCCGTCTACAACCAGGCAAATTGGAACCGCGGGACAGTAATACCTCATGCTGGCTAGCGTGGCCTGAACCATGAACTTGTCTCCCGCATGGCAGCCGGTTACAAAACCGAACGGCGCGTGTACCTTCACAATACAAGAACTGATTCTTTGCGCTCTGCGTTCTCACGAGACAAAACGCACTCTCGATAGATTCCTTCGAACAGAGCAGAGAAAGAACTCAGTTGGTTGCGAACGCGCACTGTCTCGCGACCAGCCGCTCCAAGCATCCCGCTCAGTTGCGCTGAATTCCGCAATTTCATGATTGCCTCGATCAGTGCCGTCCCATCTTGCGGTGCACATAGCATGGCTCCCTCCCCCTCGGGCGCAGCTTCTGGAATTCCGCCTACTCGAAAGGCCACCACTGGTGTTCCGCAAGCCATCGCTTCCACCAGCGTCAGGCCGTAAGTTTCCATCAGCGAAGCGCTGACGAAAACATCCGCCGCTGCAAAGAGTCGCGCCAGCTCAGGTCGTTCGCGAATGCCACCGGTAAACCGCACGTCCAAACGGCCCGGAACCGGCACCGCGCCTTCGCCGAATGCCAAAACAATTACGCCCTCAAGATCTGGCAGATCGGACAGTTGCTCGAATAACCATGGGACATTCTTATTTGCGTCCGTCAACGACGCGCCACCGGTAACGATGACAAAGGCATCTGTGGGTAAGTCGAGGTGCTTTCGGCACAGGCTCTTATCATGCGCTGTAAAAACAGTTGTGTCGATTCCGGGCGGAATTACTCGCAGACCGCCGCAAGCTTTGGCAATTTGGCTTCGCCCGGCGATTTCCGCGAGCCAATGGCTGTTAGCGACCATGCGTGCTCCACAGTTGCGATATGCTCGCAACTTTCGCGAATGCGCAGCCTTTGCCATGAATCGGTCTGCAGGCCATCTCAAGATCGGACAGGAATCGCAAGCATGTCTCTGGTTGGCGTAGCGATCGCAGCCACGATAAAGGAAGCAGCCGCCGGACACGTGCCACATGTCGTGCAAACTAATAACAACACCTATGTGTCTTGGCAGGCTTTCCAACCATGTTGGAACATCAAACCAATCCGCTACAGTATGCAGATGTACAACATCAACGTCTGCCAATTGTTCAGGACCAGGCGGCAACAGCAGTCTCCTGGTCCCATGCCACGGCTCGCGAGACAGCGACACTGATGCCCTGCGAATCAACCGATTCAGAAAAAATCTGGCCCCTTTAGCCGGCGCATTTTTGCAAAGCACATGGCTCTCAATCCCCTGCTCCGCTAATGCGGTCGAAAGAAGCGCCGCGTACTCGTAACTGCCGCCGGAGGGATGAGTGTTGAGGTGCAATACTCTCATGTTGCGGACTTGAAAGCAGCGGATTTGAACTTCATACCTTGAATTTGCTCGGCACGCTTATGATGAAGGCGGCGCCGGCGCGGTGCGTTGAAAATATGATAGAGCCAATACCGCGCCGCTTTCTGATATCCCGCACATTTTTCTTTTTGTTGGGCAATTTTGTAAAACAAGGATACCACCGGAAAACCAAGCGCCCGAAAAGGTGCAAGCACATTGCGTAAGAATTGTTGCCGCCGCGATTCTTTGAAAGCCGCTATTTGTCGATTCACAGGCG
>Ga0137415_10001677_pt1 | contig 21958 bp, 26 predicted proteins | sample CZODoug3_1_1_16f_FD_183082 | JGI IMG/M metagenome (GOLD analysis project Ga0137415, IMG submission 183082) | Vadose zone soil fungal communities from Angelo Coast Range Reserve, California, USA - CZODoug3_1_1_16fungal (Hybrid Assembly) | ecosystem: Environmental > Terrestrial > Soil > Vadose...
GCGAACCCGAAGTTCGCACGATTTCGCGGCGGGCACGGTTGCGAACTTCGGGTTCAAAAGCGGCACTAGAATCATAAAGTTGCTAGTGTCCTTTCGATTCCGAAGTTCGCTCAGAGGCCGCGGCAAATGCTTGCGAACTTCGGAATCGGGACACTAGATGCCGAGCGTGCGGAGGCAACGGGCGGGCGCGGAAAAATGACGGGCAATTCCCGGCGCTCTTTTTCCCTGCGCTGCCGTCGGATCCAACAGGCTTGATCGGTGAATGCCGCCCAAAGTCCGAGAATGCCTGGAACGAGCGTCGGAAAGCCGCCGGAACGCCATGCGGACGCGCGAACCCGGATCGCGCGAGTTCTGGCGCGAGATGGAAAGGAAATGGCTGGAGCTCGCCGACAGCTACCAGCATGCCGCACGGACCGAAGCGCTCCTGCATCAGATGCGTCGATTTGGCGAATCATAGAGGGGCGCCGCCACGACCGCGACGCTCGCAGGCGCTGGCGCGCAAAGCATTGTGATTGATCCTCGCCGGCTCCTCACGCATCAGTGAAGGCGATCAAGGCAGTCTCATAAAATCCCTGGGATTCATGCGCCGATGTCGGACCGATCGCGCTCGATGCGCCAGCGGCGCGGCGGCGGATGATCGAGGTCACGTGTCGCGACTGGAATTTTCAGTCCGAGGGTCAGGTCTTGATGTGAGCAACCCTCGAAGGAGAACACCATGTCGATCAAGCTCACAATCACCGCCGCAGCGATTCTCGCCGTTCTTGCGGGCCCGGCTTTTGCGGGCGACCACGACCTTGAGACCGAGCTGCGGGACAGCGGCCGTTACGTTCCGCAAGCAAACCTGCCGGATGTGAAAATGCCGGGCATGAGCCTGCCGTCCGGCGCCTTCGCGTCAGCCGCCAAAACCGTGCGCATTCGGGCGCCGAAGGCGTTCGCGTCGGCCGCCAGACCCATGCGTATCCAGTCGCCGAGCGCTCTCGTCACGACGCCGGCGCCGGCGAATGACTTTCAGCTGCAGGGCCGCTGAGCCACCCCGCGACGGCGTGTCAGCAGCAGGAGCGGCCGGTGCCCCCCGGCCGCTCTTTGCTGGGTGTTGGCGGTCGGTCGGCCATCTCGCCAATGGAGGGAATAAACATCGATGGCCGCAGGTCACGTCTCGGGGCACGAAGGAGGAGACTTGCTGTGTGGAATTTTCTCAGCCTGGCCATCATCTGCGCCGCGTTGGTCGTGATCGGCACGCTGCCGAGCAGGGCCCAATATGCAGCGCAGCTTTATCCCTATTGCGCGCTCAGTCCCGCCAGCGGCGCGACCACCTGCTATTACCGCTCGCGAGAGGAGTGCGGCAGCTCCTGCATCAGCAATCCCTGGTACATCGGTCGGGAACGGGCCTGGGCCGCCGTCCATGGCGGACGTCGTCTCGCGCCGCATTATGTCCGCCCATGATGCATTCGCCGTCGCGACGGGAGAGGCGATTGATGCGGTTATTCGTGGTGCCGCTTGTCATGCTGGCGCCTTGCGCTGCGCACGCAGAACCGAGCGTGATTTCCGGCATGGGGACCCTGGGCTGCGCCACCCTGACGGCGCAAGCGCCGCCGGGCAGCGGCTATGGCCAGAACAATCTCACGATGGCGGTGTTCTCATGGGTCCAGGGCTATCTGTCTGCCTGGAACGTCGTCGGGATCATGCAAAGCGGAAGATTTGCCGACCTGACGAGCATCAGCACCAACGAACAATGGGCCTATGTCGTCGGATTCTGCCAGCGCAACCCGGATGGCTTCGTTCTCGACGCCGCGCGGGAAATTCTCGCGACCCGGTTGAAAATGGAGACCGGCGCTCCCTTGAACAGGTAGCCCGCGGATATTACAGATGTGCAGCGTTCGCGCGTGCAGACGCGAGCGGACGTCGCCGCCCTTTTTTGCGGGAATAAAATGCGGGGCGGGCAAGTCCATTCACCGCACCGTATTTCATTGAATCGGACGCCATCGTGCCAAAACATCCTGCGCCAGTCCCGGTCTGGCTCGGCTGCGCCGCGATCGCCTGGCTTGCGTCGGCGGTTCCGGCGAGCACCGGGCCGGCTTGTCCGACCAGCGCGGATCACGTCGTCACGGATCGGCCAGACGTCACCAATTCGAGCCTGGTCGTGCCCACCGGCAGTCTGCAGGCGGAAAACGGCATCGACCTCGTCAGTCGCGGGAGCGCGCGCACGCTCGACGGCACGAATACGCGGCTCCGGCTTGGCGTTGCATCCTGCCTCGAGTTGTTTGTCGATCTGCCGAGCTACGTCGGCGCCATGCACGGCGGCGCAAGCTCGGGATTCTCGAATCTGGCCCCCGGCGTCAAATGGCAGCTCGGCCCGTTGCCCGGCGAGGTCGACCTCTCCGCCACGGCCGGCATGGGGTTGCCGACCGGCGCGACAGCCGTCGCCGGCCGAGGCGTGCGGCCGTATCTGCAATTCCCCTGGTCCCGCGAGCTCGGCGCGGGGTGGGGCGTAAGCGGCATGTTTACGACGTTCTTCGCGCCCTCCGACCCCGACAGCAGGGTCGTCGTCGAGCCCACCTTCGTCATCGAGAAGCAGATCGGGGCGCATGCCGACATCTTCGTCGAGTACATCGGCGATTTCCGCCGGCACGACGGTCCCGGTCACCTGCTGAATTCCGGTGCCGCATACCGCCTCACCCCGACCCGGCAGGTCGATTTCCATATCGGCTTCGGCCTCAATCGCAATACACCCGATGTGATTTTCGGCCTGGGATATTCCGTCAGGTTCGACAACCTGTTTTAGATCGCCCCGCTACGCTGCGGTTGGCGGAAACGCGCGTGAACGTGAAAGAGCGGCCGGGTGTCCGGCCGCTCTTTCGGGGTTGAAACCGTATCTTGCCGGCGGTCGCGCGCCGCTCAGCGGCCTTGCAGCTGGCGATCGCCGAAGCGGTTGGTCACATAGTCGGTGGGATAGCCCGCGAAGCCTGGACGGGCCCCGCTGATCTGTTCCGGAGCGCCGCGGCTGCCATTGATGATCGAGGCATCGGCGCCCGGCGCCTGCGCATAGGCGCGTTTGGGGAGGGCGTGGCTGCCAGCCAGGGCAGGGCCGGCGAGAACCGCAAGGGCCGCGGCGGCGGTGACGATGAATTTAATCGACATGGCATTTCTCCTTTTGATGTTGCCGACATCAAGACCCGCCACGCCCGACCGCTATTCCGATGCGGTGCTCACCACTGCGTGAGCGGTTGGTGATGGTTCATCGTGCACGGCTGGGCGAACGCGCCGTTTGATTCGCTGCACCAGGTCTCACGGAGAAAGTGACGTACGCCAGGCATGCGGAGTGCGACTTTCAACATACATAATTGCGGGAATTAATTTCATGCGCGTAGAAAAATGGTCTGCTTTTTCACCGATTTTGCCGACGAAAGGTCTGCCGGCATGCGGAGGCATGCGGTTAGAACTGCGTAATAAGTTGGAATTTTTTCCAAGGCGCGTCGAAAAACTGAGAAATGTTATTACCCGCGACACGCGCGCATTTACCAAGGCGCTGTGAATTAGAGATTTAGCGGCGCGTAAAAACTTATTCCCGGTTTTGCATCATTTCTCGCGCAACAAACCGTCAGCAGGAGAAACGAGCGAAACGAATCTTCGTGATTCGCAAGCAGCGCCGTCGGCGTTCAGTCTCCGCGTCGCTCTCGGGGCAAGGCGTTCCCCGAAGAGATGGCACACGGAGGCGACACTCCTTGGGGGGCAACGTGCCCGGCGGAGGCGGCTCCTCGAGAGGCGATCTGGAGGATCACGATGAGAAGCATCAAGAAGGTTTTGCTCATAAGCGCGGCAAGTTTCGTCACCGTCGTGGACGCCGGGGCGGCCGACCTTCCGGTCAAGGCCAAGCCGGTCGAATACGTCAAGATCTGCTCGGTCTATGGCGACGGCTTCTACTACATCCCGGGCACCAACACCTGTCTCAAGCTCGGCGGCTATCTGCGTGCGGAGGTCGACGTCAATGCGGCCGGCACCTTCACGCCCGCCGTCGGTCCGGGCTCCACCAACAACCGCGACAACGTCAACAATCGTGAATCGCAGACGATGGTCCAGCGCACGCGCATCCTGTGGACGCTCGATACCCGCACGCAGACCGAATATGGCACTCTGCGTTCCTACTCGCGCACGGGCATCCAATGGACCTCGGGCGACAGCGTCAACGCCGGCAGCAATGCGGTCGCTTATATCGATCGCGCCTTCCTGCAATTCGCGGGACTGACGGCAGGCCGGGCGGTGTCGTTCTTCGACATCTACAGCTTCAGCCTGCATTCGTTCCAGACCAACATCATCGGCAGCGATTCCGGTGGTACCGGTATCAATCTCTTCGCCTGGACGCAGGAGCTCGGCGGCGGGCTCTCGGCGTCGATCTCCGCCGAAGAGCATTCCTCGCGCTCCAAGCCGGTGATCAATACGATCGGCACCGCCGGCTTCTTCAACATCAACAACAATGCGGCCGGCGCGCCGGCCAACCTCGGCACCGGCACGTTCACGTCCCAGGCCGGGCAGACGCTGCCCAATCTCGTGGCCAATCTGCGGCTCGACCAGGCCTGGGGTGCGGTGCAGGCGTCGGTCGCCGCCAGCAAGGTCGCGGCCAGCTACTATTCGCTGGACACGTCCGCGGCGGGCGGCGGCGCGGCGCTTGCGCTGGGCGGCGGCGCCGGCGGCTTGCAGCCGTTTGGTCACCCGGACGACAAATGGGGCTTCGCCGGCACCGTCGGCACGGTGATCAACCTGCCATGGGCGCCGGGCGATACCTTCGGGTTACAGGCGGTCTACGCCCAGGGGGCGTCCGCCTATGTGGGGCAGGGCCAGGGCAGCTTCGTGCTCTATCACGGCAACGACGTCGCGCTCGGCTTCGTCACCGACGCCGTTTATGGGGCGCAAGGCAGCTCGCTCGAGCTCACGACGGGCTGGAGCATCACCGCCGGCGTCCAGCACTACTGGACCCCGAAATGGCGCACGTCGCTCTATGGCGGCTACGAGGCGTTCTCCTATGACGGCGCCGCGTCGTCGACATTGTGCGCAGGACTCGCGCCGGGAGCGGCGGCCGCCCATGCGGGAAATGCGACGAATGCCGGCGGGTTCACGCCCACCAACTGCAGCCCCAACTTCGGCTTCTTCCAGGTCGGCTCGCGCACGGTCTGGAATCCGGTGCCGATGTTGGATCTCGGCGTCGAGGTCATGTACAACAAGGTTCTGACCGGCTTCAGCGGGCCGGTGACGCTCGCCGCAAACGGCACCGTTCCGGCCGGGCCATTCAACGCCAAAGATCAGGACGTGGTGTCGGCCGTCTTCCGCGTCCAGCGAAACTTCCTGCCATGATCGCCTGATTAGATGCCCTGATCATGCGGTCCTGAACCTCCAGCAGCAGGAAGCAGGGCCCCCGGCGGGAAGGCTTGTCCCATCTTCAACTTCCCCCCGGGGGTCCCTTCACTTCACAGCTTCCATGGCGACGGACTGATCCTCTCCCCGCGCCAGGAAACCGGACGGCATGTGGTCCCCCCGCTGCCGTCCGGCGCTCTATTGCGGGCCCGCGCGTTGCGACGAGGCCATGCCTGAACCGGAGATGCGCGATGCGGATCATTGTGCTTGCCGTGCTGGCGATCGCGCTCGTCATCGTGACTCTGCCGGGCCATGCGACAGAAGGGCCGTGGTGCGCGCGGTTCTGGGGCGGCGATGACTATTATGAAAGCTGCAGCCTGCGCAGCTTCGAGATGTGCCTCGGCGAGATTCGCGGAACCGGAGGGAACACGGTTTGCTCGCCCAACCCGCGCTATCGCCACGCATCCGTGGGCTCCGCTCCCCGCCGCAAATATAGCCGCCGCCATCCCACGTGAGGGGCGTTTGGTCGGCGGCGCGTTCCCGGTGGGTCGCGATCCGGAATTCTTCTCAATAGGTAAGTCCATTCAAGCCGGGAGTTTAATGATGCGGATGACTGTCGCGCTCGAGGCGCTTGTGGTTGCGTTTGTCGTGGCGGCCCATGTCCAGCCGAGCCGCGCCTCCGAGGGACCCTGGTGCTCGCACTATTTTGGAACCGACTATACGGAAAACTGCAGCATGCGCAGTTTCGACATGTGCATCGCCGAAACCCGCGGCGCGGGCGGGACGTTCTGCTCGCCCAATCCGCGCTATCATGCGGTTGCGGTCGCACCCGGTACGCGCCGCCACCAAGGCGCGTCGCCGCATCCGATGTGAGCGCCGTCACGGGGGTGGAGCGTCTGACGCGGCCCTGTCGAGCTCCCGCTTCGATTGCCGGATGGCGCTGTCCGCCGCATCGGCGCGATTGGCCTCGGCCAATGCGAGCCTGCGATATTGCGCCGCGATGGCCCGGTATTCGGCCCGCAGGGCGGCCGTGGCGGCGGTCTCGGCGAGACGCTCGAACTCGACGTCATGGGTGAGGATACGCTTCGCCCGAATCCGTGGATCCGACATGGCCGCCCCCCTTGGCCGCCCCCCTTGAAGCAACCCGTGCGCGCGGAGATCCGCGAGCGGGGATGGCTGGGATCGCTGCCGCGCCGGCGCTCACACCATCGACTCGGCTCATCCACGGTTTATTCCGTCACATGGATGTTGTTTCGCATTGTCTAAGGGCTTTCTGAACGACCCATCTCACAGCTTGGCGATCTTCGGCATCACCTCGGTGCCAAACAGCTCGAGCGAGCGCAGCGCCTCGGCGAGCGACATGGTGCCGAGGAAGAGATAGGTGAGCAGATAGTTGATGCCGAGCTCGGCGCTCTGGCGCTCGATGGCCTCCCACACGGTCTGCGGGCTGCCGGCGATGACCGAGCCGTCCGCCACGCCGTCCTCGAAAGTCGCGCCGCGCGGCACGCCGAGACGCGCGTCCGCCGCCCCCACGCCGTGCTTCACGCGCAGCCAGTTGAGGTTGGCGAGATGATATTCCATCGCCGGCTTGGCGAAGCGGCGGGCTTCCGCGTCGGTGTCGGCCACGAAGATGTGGCGCTGCACCCCGATCGCGGCGCCGCCGGAGAATTCCGGCTTCGGGCTCGCCGGCCCGCCGCGGCGCGCGAGCGCTTGCCGGAAGGCGTCGATGTTCTTCTTGGCGAAGCCGGTCGGCCCCAGGCTCAGGAAATGCATGCCGCGCTCGCCGGCCCAGGTCGAGCCGGTCGGGTTCGACGAGCCGTACCAGAAGGCCGGGTGCGGCTGCTGCAGCGGCCGCAGCGCGATCGGCACCTTGTCATAGGAATAGTGCGGGCCCGCATAGGTCAGCATGTCGGTGGTGAGCCCGGCGCTGATGCATTCGAAGGCGTCGACGAAGATGTCGCGCGACTGGTCGTGCTCGACCTTGTGGTATTTGAGCTCGAAGGGCGAGACGCCGCGCCCGACGCCGACCTCGAGCCGCCCGTGGCTCAGATGGTCGAGCATGCAGATCTCCTCGATCAGCCGCAGCGGCGAATAGAGCGGCAAGAGGTAGACCAGGGGGCCGAGCCGCATGCGTTTGGTGGCGCGCGCGAGCGCCCCCAGATAGACGCCCGGCACCGGCACCATGTTGAGCGGCGTGGCGTGGTGCTCGGCGACATGCAGGCAGTAGATGCCGGCCGCCTCGGCGGCGGAGGCGAATTGCAGGCGCTCGTCGAAGAGCTGCGCGAGCGGGCGCTCGCCCCACTCGACGTGGTCGAAAAGTCCGACTTTCATGGGTCCCCGGATGTGCTGATGAGGGTTGGCGGATGGGAAGGATCGGGTCCGTAACGTAGCAGATTTCGCTCGCAATGACATCCGAAGCGCGCTCGGGCCTGCGCGGCCGGGCAGACAAACGCCGCAATCGCAACTACCTTACCGCCATGTCGCAAGAAGCCCGAATCAACATTCCCGAATGGTCGGTCTCCGAGCTCTCGGCCGCGCTCAAGCGCACCGTCGAGGACGCCTACGGATTCGTGCGGGTGCGCGGGGAGATTTCCGGCTATCGCGGGCCGCACGCCTCCGGCCATTGCTATTTCGCCCTCAAGGACGAGGGCGCGCGCATCGACGCGGTGATCTGGAAGGGGACGTTCGGGCGCATCCGGTTCAAGCCCGAGGAAGGGCTCGAGGTCATCGCCACCGGCCGGCTCACCACCTATCCGGGCCGCTCGTCCTACCAGATCGTCATCGACAGCCTGGAGCCCGCCGGCGTCGGCGCCCTGATGGCGCTGTTGGAGGAGCGCAAGAAGAAGCTCGCCGCCGAAGGGCTGTTCGACGAGGCGCGCAAGCAGCTCTTGCCCTACCTGCCGGACGTGATCGGCATCGTCACATCGCCGACGGGTGCGGTGATCCGCGACATCCTGCACCGGCTCGCCGACCGCTTTCCGCGCCATGTGCTGGTGTGGCCGGTGCGGGTGCAAGGCGAGGGCTCGGCCGACGAGGTGGCGGCGGCGATCCGCGGCTTCAACGCGCTGCCCAAGGGCGGCGCGATCCCGCGGCCGGACCTCCTGATCGTGGCGCGCGGCGGCGGCTCGATCGAGGACCTGTGGAGTTTCAACGAGGAGATCGTGGTGCGCGCCGCCGCCGACAGCATGATCCCGCTGATCTCGGCCGTGGGCCACGAAACCGACGTGACGCTGATCGACTTCGCCTCCGACCGGCGCGCCCCGACCCCGACCGCGGCGGCGGAAATCGCGGTGCCGGTGAAGAGCGAGCTGATCGCGCGCATCGACGGGCTCGGCCGGCGCGGGCTCGCCTGCTGGACGCGCGCGCAGGAGCATCGGCGCACCGAGTTGCGCGCCGCCGCGCGTGCGCTGCCGAGCGCGGAAGCGCTGCTCGCGATTCCGCGCCAGCGGCTCGACGCCTGCGCCGACCGGCTGCCGCGCGCGCTGCGGGCCAACGCGCAGGTCCACCACACCCTGTTGTCGCGCATCTCCGGACGGCTGACGCCGCAGCTCCTGGGCGCGCGCATCGCGCGCGAGAAGGAGCGGGTCGCGCGCCTCGCCAACCAGACGGTGAACTGCCTGCGCGTCTGCGTCGAGCGCCGCCGCGACCGCTATACGGCGGCGGCCGGCCGGCTGGCGGCGGCGCTGCGCCACAATGCCGAGGCGCAGCAGACCCGCATCGCGCGCGGGCGCGAGCGTGTCGCCGTGCTGATGGAGCGCGCCGCGCGCGCGACGCTGACCCTGATCGACCGCCGCGCCGCTCGGGTCGAGCGCGCCGGCCAGCTGCTCGCCGCCTTGTCGTATCAGGGCGTGCTGGCGCGCGGCTTCGCGCTGGTGCGCGGACCGGAAAGCCATCCGTTGCGCGCCGCCGCCGCCGTGGTGGCGGGCATGCGGCTCGACATCGAGTTCCATGACGGCCACGTGGACGCCGTGGCCGGCAACCGCCATGACGCGAAGCCGCCGGCCGATGCGGCCCGGCCGAAGCCCAAGCGCCGTCCGGGCGGCGAGGGGCAGGGCAGCCTGTTCGGGGCGTGACGCCGACGCTTCGGCTCCCCTTTTCGGGCCGGTCCGGCGACGCCACATAACCCCGGCACGCATCGGCATTCGCAACAGGAGCCCCACCATGAAACGCACCGCCTCGGCCGCCTGGAGCGGCGATCTCAAGCAAGGCAAGGGCACGATCTCGACCCAGAGCGGCGTTCTCAAGGACACGCAATATTCCTTTTCGACGCGCTTCGAGAACGGCATCGGCACCAACCCGGAGGAGCTGATCGCCGGCGCCCATGCGGGCTGCTTCACCATGGCGCTGGCGGCCGCGCTCGGCCGCGCCGGCTTCACGCCGCAAAAGCTCGCCACCAACGCCACCGTCACGCTCGAGCAGGTGTCGGGCAACTGGACGATCACCACCGTCGATCTGCAAACGAGCGCGCGCGTGCCCGGCATCGAGGCCAGGAAATTCGCCGAGATCGCGGCCGACGCCAAGGCGAATTGTCCGGTATCGCGCGTGCTCAACGCCAAGATCTCGCTCGACGCCAAGCTCGAGGGAGCCTGAGACCTAACGGCGCGCCGGCAACCGCAAGAGCTCGTCGAGCTGCGGCCGGGTGAGCTCCTGCGGAATGTATTTGAACGCGATCGCGTCCTGCATGAGCTCGGGCAGGCCGGAGACCTCGTCCAGCTGCAGCATCGATTTCGGATAGAACCGGTCGCGCACCGTCTTCGCCATCGCGGCCGAAATCCCGGCATATTGCGCGAAGGCCGGGATGGCGGCGTCGCCCGCATACATCCAGTCGATGGTCGCGCGGTAGGCGGCGATGAAGCGGGCATAGGTCTCGGGCCGGCGCGCGAGGTCGCCGGCATTCGCGATGGTGACCCGCACCGTCTGGGTGCGGATGCTGGCGAGATCGTTGGCGAGCGCGATCAGGCGGATTTTACCGGCCTCCATGGCGTCGAGTCCGAAGGGCGGGGTCGAGAAGCCGATGTCGACCTGTCCCGACATGACTTGCGTGAAGGTCGCCGGCACGCTGCCGGTCGACACCAGCTTCGCGGCGAAGCCATACTGTTTCATGAAGCGCAGCGCCGTGATGTGGGTGCCCGATCCGTTGGTCGAATAGGCCAGCGTCATGGTCGGCGCCACGTCCTTGAAATCCTTCTTGACCGGCGAGTCCGACCTCACGAAATAGTATTCCGCGGTGCCGGTCGCTTCGCCCGCGATGATGCGCACCGGCGCGCCTTTGGCGAAGACGCTGAGCACGCCCAGGGTGCCGGCGGACACGCCGACGTCGACGCTGCCGGAAATCACCGCCTGCTGGGTCTCGCCGCCGCCGGAGGTGTAGACCACCTGCAGCTCCAGCCCGTGCTGCTTGAAGATGCCGGCCGCCTGCCCGAGCTCGGCGATCGACGAATCCCACAAGCCGCGTTGGCCGATCGCCAGCCGGATGAGATCGTCGGCGCGCGCGCTTGCGACGGTCGTCATGGCCGAGAGCACCACGGCGCCAAGAACGCGGCCGGTTCGCTTCATCATGATGTGCCTCCTCGAGGGGTCGTCGCGATGGACCGCCCGTCAGTTGGTTCCCCAGACCTCCTGCGCCAGCTCGACGATCAGGCGCAGCTTGTCCTCCTGCGCGCGCAACGGGATCGGATTGCCCTCGGCGACGCTGGCGAAGCCGCATTGCGGGCTCACCGAGAGACGCGCGATGTCGACATAGCGGCTCGCCGAGTCGATGCGGCGCTTCAAATAATCCTTGTCCTCGAGCCCCGCCGTCTTGGTCGACACGAGACCCAGCACGATGCGCTTGTGGCTCGGGACGTGGCGCAGCGGCGCGAAATCGCCGGCCCGCGGGCTGTCATATTCCAGGAAGAAGAACGGAATGGCGAGGCGGTTGAACAGCCGTTCGGCGACCGCGTCATAGCCGCCCTCGGCGTGCCAGTGGCCGCCGCGATTGCCGCGGCACAGATGCATGCCGATATGGAGCGAGGCCGGCAGGTCCTGCAGCACGCGGTTGGTCACCGCGATATAGGCGTCGATCAGGCGCGACCAGTCGTCGCCGCGCGCCGCGAGCGCGGCCTGCACGTCCGGGTCGCCGAACTTGGCGAAGGCGGTCTCGTCGATCTGCACATAGGTGCAGCCGGCCGCCGCGAGCGCCTGGAGCTCGGCGCGGAAGGCCGCAACCGTGTCGTTCCAGAATTCCTCGACGTCGTCATAGGCATGCGCCGTGACGGCGGCGTCGCCGCCGCGGAAATGCAGCGCGCAGGGACCGGGAATCGTGAGCTTCGGCATCGCGCGGGTGAGGGCGCGCAGGCGCTTGAAATCGTCGGCATGGATCGGCTGCGTCCATGCGAGCTTGCTCTTGATCACCGCGGTCGGCTGGGCGCCGCGTGCGATCGATCCGCCGGCCTCGCCGCCGACCGCGTCGGGCACGATGTCGCCCAGGCTGCGGTAGAAATAGCTGTGGTAGGAGCGGCGGCGAAATTCGCCGTCGGTCGCGAGCCCCAGCCCGAGCCGCGCCTGCAGATCGACCGCCGCGGCGATCGCCTGGTCCTCGCAAGCCTGCAATTGCTCGCCGCCGATCTCGCGGCGCTCATATCGGCGCCGCACGTCGAGCAGCGCCGCCGGGCGCAGCAGGCTGCCGATATGCTCGGCGCGGAACGGCGGCCGCAGCGGCGTCACCGCGCGAGCCATTGCGGCACGCGCTTGAGCGCGTCGGCGCGGGCGGCCGGGTTGGTGCCGGTGTGGACCCGGCCGGAATTGTCGGACGAGAAGGCGTAGCCGCTGCGCAGCTGGATCGGCCGGTTCGGGTGGTCGAAATCATGATGGGCGCCGGGATACACCACGATGGAGGTGCCGGCGCTGCGGCCGCGGGCGCCGGTGACCATGCGCTGGCATACTTGCGGCGGACTCCAATCGTCGGCGGCACCGATCAGGATCAGGGTCGGAATGCGGGCGCTCCAGGCCGTGTTGTCGAGCCGGCGGCAGCCCGGATAGAGCGCGACCGCCGAGCGGAAGTCGGCGCTGTCGTCCTTGGGGGCGGTGGGAAACCGGCGCACCGCCCACAGCGCGCTGATGCCGCCGGTCGACCAGCCCAGCAGCGCGACCTTGTCGGGTTCGACATAAGGCTGCTTCTGCAGCCAGCGGCGGGCCGTGTTGGCGTCGGCGACGCGCTCGCGGTCGGTGCGTACCGCCCGATTGCGGACGGCGCATTGCGAGCCGAGCCCGCGCGACCCGTAGGAGTCGGGATAGAGCACCACGAAGCCGGCCTTGGTCAGATGCTGGGCCCAGTCGCGATAGCGCAGCGCCACCGCGCCAGTGTTGAAAAGACCGGCGCAACCATGCAGGCCGACCACCGCCGGGAACGGCCCGGCGCCTTCCGGCCGGAACACGACGGCCTTGAGCACGCCGTCATCGCGCGGGATGTCGATCGTCTCGGGGGTGGCGGCCGTCGCGGCCGTCGCGGCACTCGCCGCCGCGACCACCGCCGCCATGGCGACCGCAACCGAGACACAGATGGCCAGAGCGTTTCGCATGCGGACCGCGAGTCAGGATGGGGAGCCGAAATCATACCATCAGGAGAAATCGGAAGGGGTGGGCAATTTTCGTCATATCGGATGACCGGTCCGAGGGTTTCGCTCCCCGGCGGGAGGCATTATGTTTGCGGCCTGCGCCGCGCCCCGGTCGGCCCGGCATGAGAGGAATTTGCAAAGGAATTTGCAGTGCTCAACCGCTTCGATAATCGTTCGGTTCCGGGGGAGGCGGAAGTCCGCTACCTCGACGGTGATTTCCGCGTGCTGCGGCCCGGCGCCTTCGTGCGCTGCGCGATCACCGGGGTGGCGATCCCACTCGAGGAGCTGAAATACTGGAGCGTCGAGCGTCAGGAGCCCTATGCGGGGCCCGAGGCGGTGTTGCAGCGGCTGTATCCCGGCCGCGCCACCTGACGCCCGGGCCGCGGGCCGGTCAGGCCGCCCGTACCGCGGCAACCAGCCGCCCGATCGAGCCCGCGTCGTCGAACGAAAGCGCAACCGGCAGGCCGGTGGCGCGGCGCGCGAGCGCCGCCAGCGCGGGGTCGCCCTGCATGCGGGCCAGATCCTTTTCCGTCGTCACCAGTGCAAGCCCGCCGCGGTCGGCGCGCGTGATGAGATCATCCTGTTCCGCGGCGGCGAAGCGGTGATGGTCGGGAAAAGCCTGGGTGGCGCGGACCGCGATGCCGGCGCCCCGCAGGGTGGCGAAGAATTTTTCCGGATCGGCGATGCCGGCGAAAGCCAGCGCCGGGCGCGCCGCGAGGGCCGCGACCACGGCGGGGTCGGGCACCAGCCTGCCGGTAAAAACCGGCAGTCCGCGCGCGCGCGCCCCGTCGATCGCGGGCTGCGCCGCCGGGCCCGGCTCGCCCACCACCAGGAGCGCCTGGGCGCGGGCGATCTGCGGTCGCAGCGGCGCCCGCAAGGGTCCGGCCGGAAAGACCTTGCCGTTGCCGAGGCCGCGCCGGCCGTCGACCACGATGAGAGAAAGATCCTTGGCGAGCGCCGGATTCTGAAATCCGTCGTCCATCACGATGAGTTCCGCGCCGGCGGCCTCCGCCGCCCGCGCGCCGGCGGCGCGGTCGCGCGCCACGATGGTGGGCGCGACCCTGGCGAGCAGCAGCGGCTCGTCGCCGACGTCGGCGGCACCGTGCGCCGGCGCGACCGCGACCGGCCCGCCGAGCCGCCCGCCATAGCCGCGGGTCAGGAACATCGGCCGTACGCCGGCGGCCTGCAGCAGGCGCGCGACCGCGATCGCGGTCGGAGTCTTGCCGGCGCCGCCGACCGTCAGGTTGCCGATGCAGATGACCGGGACGCGCGCGCGCTCTCCCGCTTGCATGAGCCGCCGGGCCGCGATGACGCCGTAGAGCGCCCCCAAGGGCGCGAGCAGGCCCGCCATCGGCCCGGGCGCGCGCCACCAGAAGGAAGGATCACGCATCGCGCTGTTCGAGACGAATCTGCATCAGATAGGGTTCGAGCGCCGCGGTCGTGCGCTCGAGCGCGCCGCCCAGGAGATCGACCGTTCGCTTGCTGGCCGCCGCCACCCGGGCGCGCTCCTCGCTGTCCGTGAGCCAAGCGCCGATGCGCGCCGTCAGGCGTCCGGCATCCGGCACCATTTCGGCGCCCCGCGCTTCGTCGAGGGCGGCGTAGATGTCGGCGAAGTTCGCCACATGCGGCCCATGCAGGATGGCGGCGCCGAATTTGGCGGGCTCGATCGGGTTCTGTCCGCCATGCGGGATCAGCGAGCCGCCCATGAACACGATCGGCGCGACCCGGTAGACGAGGCCGAGCTCGCCGACCGTGTCGGCGACGTAGATGTCGGTGCCGGCGTGCGGGAGCTGATCGCGCGAGCGCAGCGCCGAGGTGAGGCCCGACGCCGCGATCGCGCTCGCGATGCTCGGCCCGCGCTCGGGATGGCGGGGAACGAGGATCGTCAGCAAGCCGCGGAAGGTCGCTTTGAGCCGCCGTTGCGTGTCGATGACCGCGGCCTCCTCGCCCAGGTGGGTGGAAGCGGCGGCAACCACCGGCCGGCCATCGATCGCCGCGATGAGCCTGGCGAGCTTGCGCTCGTCGGCCGGCAGCGGCGGCACATCGAGCTTGAGGTTTCCGGTGGTGGTGACGCGCGGCGCGCCGAGCGCGCCGAAGCGCGCGGCGTCGGCGGCGGTCCGCACCAGGCAAAGATCGAGACGCCGAAGCAGGGCCTCGATGGTGCCGGGAAAATGGCGCCAGCGCTCGAACGAGCGCGCCGAGAGCCGGCCGTTGACGACGATCAACGGGATGCGGCGTCGCGCGCAGCCCATGATGGTGTTCGGCCACAGGTCGGATTCGACCAGCAGTGCGAGACTCGGCCGCCAATGGTCGAGGAATTTCGCCACGAAGGCGGGCGCGTCGAGCGGCACGAACTGATGGATGACGTCGGGCGGAAGCCGCTTTTCGGCGAGCGCCGCCGAGGTGACGGTTCCGGTCGTGACCAAAACGTTGAAGGCGCGCGCCCTTATGCGCGCGATCAGCGGCATGGCGGCCACCAGCTCGCCGACGCTCGCCCCATGCACCCACACCAGCACGCCCGCCGGCCGCGCCATGGCGGCCTCGCCGCGCCGTTCCGCCATCCGTTGCGGATGCTCCTTGCCGCGACGCAGACGACGGTCGAGCAGCGGTTGGACGAGCGGCGTCGCCGCCGCCGTCAGCAGCGCATAGGCGCGAAGCGTCAGCGGCAGGCGCTCAGGCAACGCTCGTCTCTCCCGGCCTGCCATCGGCGAGCTCAAGGGCGCGTGCGCTCACCCGGTTGAGGCCGGCCTCGAGTGCCTGGCGGCTGGCTTCGAGCGTAGCACCATCGGGGTCGGAAGGCACCGTGATGGGATCACCCGCCACCATGGCGAGCCGGCTGAACGGAAGATTGATCGCGGTGCGATCCCAATTGTCGAGCACCTTGCGCCGGCTGGTGGCGACCGCCACCGGGAGAATCGGACGGCCCGAAAGCTGGGCGAGCTTGACGATGCCGATGCCGGCGACGCGCGCGACCTTGGGCACGTCGGCGGTGAGCGCGACGCTGCATCCTTCCTCCAGCGTCGCGAGCATGCCCTGGAAGGCGCCGACGCCGCCCTTGAGATCGAAGCGGCCGCCGGTGTCGCCCGAGCCCCGGATGGTGCCGACGCCGAGCCGCGCCGCCGCGATCGCGTTGATCTCGCCGTCGCGGTGGCGCGAGACCAGCACCTTGGCGGGATGGCCGCGGCGGATGAAGGGCACCATGAAATGCTGGCCGTGCCACATCGCGATGATGACCGGCATCTGCGGAACGATCCGCTCATAGATGTCGGCGGGCTCGAGCACGGTCCGGCTGGTGTTCCACACGAAGCGCAGGTATTCGGCCGCCACGACGCCGACCGTCGTCTGCACCAGGCGGGAACGCGCGAAACGCTTCAGGAACGCCATTGCGTTCGACCGTCAGCGCTTGTGCCGACGGGCGGCTTCGTCCGGATCGAGCAGCCGATGCAGGTGGACGATGAAGTAGCGCATATGGGCGTTGTCGACGCTGCCCTGCGCCTTCGCCTTCCAGGCCGCATAGGCCGACGCATAATTCGGATAGATGCCCACGATATCCAGCTTGTCGAGGTCCCTGAATTCCACGCCGTCGAGATCGGTCAGCTCGCCGCCGAACACCAGATGAGGAAGCTGCTTTTGCTCGGGAGCCCTGTCGCTCGACATCGGGTTGCCCTTGGTTTCATGCGGCCGCGGTTCCTCAGCGGAACGCGAGCCGACCGTCGCGCATCAATTCACGCAGCGTCTGATGGCGCGCGCGCCCGGCGGCGAAAAGGGCGTCATGCGTCGGCGTGGGCCGATTGTAGGTCAAGACATCCCCCGCCAGCGTGGTCAGCGCGCCGTGGGCTTCGTGCACCAAAAGATCGGCCGCCGCAAGGTCCCAATCATGGCTGTTGGTTCCCGTGAAGGCGACGTCGAGCCGGCCCTGCGCCACCCAGGCGAGACGCAGCGCCAGCGAATGGACCTTCGGCGCGGCGACCAGCGTCGGTTCGGTCGCCGAGAGCCCATCGATATACCGCTTGGGTCCGGCAACGCGCGCGCCCGCGAGCGACGCGCCGTCACTCGCCATCATCGGACGATCATTGCAGGTCGCGCCGCCGCCGGCGCTCGCGAGGTAGAGATCGCCGGCCACCGGCGCAAAGATCGCCGCCAGGATCGGGCGTCCCGCTTCCGCGAGCGCGACCGAGATCGACCAGTCGGGCAGGCCGGCCAGGAAGGCGCGGGTTCCGTCGATCGGGTCGACGATCCACACCTGCCGGGCGGTCAGGCGGGCGGGGTCGTCCTCGGTCTCCTCCGACAGCCACCCGCACGCGAGCCCGGCCGCCTCGAGGCGCTCCCTGAGCAGCGCGTCGACCGCGATGTCGGCTTCGGAGACCGGCGAGTTGCCGCTCTTGAACCAGCTCCTGACCGGCACCTTGAAAGATTTGAGCGCCAGAGCGCCCGCTTCGCGCACCGCCGCGGCGAGATGCCGGGCGAGCGCCGCGCGGTCGAGGGCGTCAGAGGCCCGCAACGGTCAGGCCCTCCAGCCGCACCGTCGGCGCGTTGGTGCCGTAGCGGAAGACCAGATCATTCGCCGGCGTCAGGGTGCGGAAAATCTCGTTGAGATGTCCCGCGATGGTCATCTCGCTGACCGGGTAGCTGCGCTCGCCATTCTCGATCCAGAATCCGGACGCGCCGCGGCTGTAGTCGCCCGTGACCATGTTGGCCCCCATCCCGATCAGGTCGGTCACGTAGAAGCCGTCCGCGATGTCGGCGATCAACGCGTCCGCGCTCACGGCGCCGGGCTCGAGATGGAGATTGGACGCGCCGGGCGAGGGCGTCGAGGAGACGCCGCGCCGGGCATGGCCGGTGGTGGCGAGGCCGAGCTCGCGCGCGGTGGCGCAATCGAGGATCCACGAGGCGAGCACGCCGTCGCGCACGAGCGCGCGGCGCTCGCCCGCCACGCCCTCGCCGTCGAAGGGATGCGAGCGCAGGCCGCGCCGCCGCAGCGGATCGTCGACGATCGCGATGCCGGGCGCGAACAGCCGCTCGCCCATGCGGTCCTTGAGGAAGCTGGTCTTGCGCGCGATCGCGCCGCCGTTGATGGCGGAGGCGAGATGGCCGACGAGCGAGCCGGCGATGCGCGGGTCGAAGACGACCGGCACGCGCCGGGTCGTCACCTTGCGCGGATTGAGCCGGCGCACGGCGCGCTCGCCGGCCGAGCGGCCGATCAGCTCCGGCGCCGTGAGGTCGGCGGCATGGATCGCCGAGGAGAAATCGTAATCCTGCTCCATGCCGGTGCCTTCGCCGGCGATCGCCTGCATCGACACGCCATGGCGCGAGCCGAGATAGGAGCCCTTGAAGCCGCCGCTGGTCACCAGCACCATGCCGCCGATGCCCGCCGACGCGGAAGCGCCGCCCGACTTGCTCACGCCCTTGACGGCGAGCGCCGCGGCCTCGGCGGCGCGCGCCATCGTCTCGAGCTGCGTGACGGATGGGAGCTCGGGATCGAGCAGATCGAGATCCGGAATCTGCTTGGCGAGCCGGTCCGGCTCGGCGAGACCGGCGAACTTGTCCTCCGGCGCGACGCGCGCCATGGCGACCGCGCGTTCGGCCAGCTCGTCGAGATTGCCGGTGAGATCGTTGGTCGATACCACGGCCTGGCGACGGCCCACGAAGGCGCGCAGCCCCATATTGTCGCCTTCCGAGCGCTCGGAGGCTTCGACCGTGCCGTCGCGGACCTCGACCGACAGCGACATCCCGCGCTCGGCGACCGCATCGGCGGCGTCGGCGCCGGCGCGGCGCGCGGCGGCGACCAGCCGCTCCGCCAGGGTCGTCAGCGTGGATTGGTCAAGGAGGGAATTCATCGGTTCATGAATCGTTTAGGCGGGGTGGGGGGCGCTGGCAAGATGAAGCTGCCGGTGAGGCACAAATGGGATGAGGGGCCGGCCCGGACAAGGTTTTGGCCCGATTTTGCCGCTCCGGCGGGAGCCGGCGAGGTGCGGCAACGGCTCGTCAATCATGTGGCGGGAATGCAAGGCGCAAACCCGCGATTAACCAGGCATTTTAAGCCGATTCCGAGGCCTCGCGGCTAAGCTCCGTCACAACGATCGGGCCATCAGAGCCCGACGGCAGGGACCTCGAATTCGGTGAGGCGTCGAATGAGTAGCGGCAGGGCCATGCCCGCCGGGTCGAGCCGCGCCATGCGGCTCGACCCGGCCGCGCTGCCCGTCAGCTTCGCGGCCAGCGATGCCCGGGCCGACGAGCGGTTGCGGCACATCGAGCTCGGCCGCGAGCGCGTGGTCGTGCGGCGGGCGGTGCGCGGCATCCAGATGCGCCTGTCGCTCAAGGTCGCCGAGTTTCTCGGGGTGGCGATCCGCGTGATCCCACCCGACGAGCACCAGCAGGGCGCGGTCGCCATCTTCCTCGAACATCGCGATCAGGGCCTCTCGGTGCCGCTGTTCGTCGCCGCCGACGGGGGCGCCGACGTGACGGCGGAATGGCAGCGCTGGGCGCGCGTGCTCGGCTTGCCGCTGCTGATCCCGGATGGCGAAGGCTTTCGCGAGCCGTTCGAGCGCATCGGCGCGGTGCGGGTCCATGCGCCGACGCCGCGCCGCCGGTCGCGCAGCATCCTGTGGCGTCGCCGGCCCTCGATCCTGCGGCGTCGCAAGCCCGGCCGCGCCCAGCGGGATTCGCAGGTCCATCGCGGCGAGCGCGAGATCATCGCGCGCAATTGAGCGCGCCCGTTTCAAGCCGAATATCGGACGTCAAAAGATGTGCTTGGCCGCAGCGTCGAGCACGAGCCCGGCGAACAGGATCAAGCCGGCATCGCGGTTCGACTTGAACACCGCCAGACAGCGATCGGGATCGGCGATGTCGAGGCGCGCGACCTGCCAGGCGAGATGGGCCGCGAAGGCGAGCAGGCCGACCCAGAACAAAATCCCGGCGCCCGCCGAGGCGCCGGCGCCGCCGATCAACGCCACCGCCAGCGCGTAGAACAGCGACAGCATCGGCTTGGTGCGGGGGCCGAACAGCAGCGCGGTCGACTTCACGCCGACGAGCGCGTCGTCCTCGCGGTCCTGGTGCGCGTAGATGGTGTCGTAGCCGATCACCCAGGCGATCGCGCCGGCATAGAGCAGATAGGCCGGCGCATCGAGCCGGCCGAACCAGCCGGCCCATCCCATCAGCGCGCCCCACGAGAAGGCGAGCCCGAGCACGATCTGCGGCCAATAGGTGATCCGCTTCATGAAGGGATAGACCGCCACGATCGCGAGCGACGCGATGCCAGTGATGACGGCGAAGCGATTGAACTGCAGCAGCACCACGAGGCCGATCAGCGCCTGCAAGACCAGGAAGGCGGCAGCCTGCCGCGCGCTGACCTGTCCCGACGGAATCGGCCGCGAGCGCGTGCGCTCGACCCGGCCGTCGAGGTCGCGGTCGACGATGTCGTTCCAGGTGCAGCCGGCCCCGCGCATCACGAAGGCGCCGACGAAGAACAGGGCGACATGCCATAGATTGGGCCGTGGGGCGCCGGCCGCGATCGCCGCAAGGCCGGCCGACCACCAGCACGGCAGCAGCAGCAGCCAGGCGCCGATCGGCCGATCGAAGCGTGCGAGCCGCAGATAGGGGCGTGCCCAGGGGGGCGCGAGACCGTCGACCCAGTTCCCGGTCGAATCGGCGACCCGGCCCGGCGTCGCGCTCATCTGGTGAGCGCGTTCCCCGTCAGGGTGTCCATGCTGCCGCCCTTCGGCTTTTCCGCCGTCGGGGCCGGAAGCCGCGAGGTGCCGAGCGCGTCGGAAAGGCTGGGCGCGGCCGGCGCGCCGGCCTGCGGGCCGGTCGCACAGATCTTCTTGCGGGCGTCCGCCGTATGGACATGGACGCCCTTGATCTGGTTCACGGCCTCTTTGGGGATGCCGCATTTGGCGATGTTGTCTTCGGAAAACTTGATCCACCTGGTTTCGGCGGCCGAATAGGCCGTCACCAGGGTGCACATTTCCTCGCGCGGGACTTTCTTCTCGCTGCCGGCCTTTGCGGCAAGCGCCCGCTTCTCGACCTCTTCGCGGAACTTGCCGAACTCCTGGATGCAGGCCTGCTGCGCAGCGGTCGGCCCACCGCCCATCATCCCACCGCCCATCACCGGCCCGCCCGGGGGCGGCATCGCCATCGGCTGCGCGGGCTGGGCTGCGGCCGGCCAGGGGGTCTGCGCCGGGGCCTGCTGCGGCGCCGCGGCCGGCCACGCGGTTTGCGCCGGCGCCTGCTGGGGCGTGGCGGCCGGCCAGGGGGCTTGCGCCGGCGCCCGTTGCGGGGGATCTGTCGGCCACGGCGTGGTTTGCGCCAGCGCGGCGGCGGAAGCCGCCAACGTGGCAAGCGCCAGCCCTGTGGCGCGTGCGGACCTCATGGCCGTCATCTCCCGTCCCTCTTTACCCCACCGGACCACCATTTCGAATCAATAACAATCCTTGGAATCCGGCGATACCGCGGCAAGCCCCCGCTAGCGCCGGCCTGGACTGGCCGGTAAACCGGGCTTTTCGGAGCCCAAACCCCATGGCCCGCTACGATTTCCGCAGCCCCCGCCTTCATGTCGACCAGCCGCTGCAGGCCGGCGCGGCGGTCACGCTCGAAAAGCCGCAGGGCCATTATCTCACCCATGTGCTGCGGCTTCAGCCGGACGACCCGGTCCTGTTGTTCAATGGCCGCGACGGGGAATGGCGGGGCCGCCTCGCTGTCGCGGGAAAGCGCGCCATGACGGTGCGGCTCGAGACCCAGACCCGGCCGCAGACCGCGGCCAACGACCTGCATTACTGGTTTGCGCCGCTCAAGCGCGCGCGCCTCGACTACATGGTCCAGAAGGCGGTCGAGATGGGGGTCGGACGTCTGGTCCCGGTCATGACGCAGCATACCCAGGCCGAGCGCGTGAATGTCGAACGCATGCGCGCCAATGCGATCGAGGCGGCCGAGCAGTGCGGCGTGCTGGGCTTACCGGAGATCGAGGAGCCGGCGCCACTCGGTCGCGCGCTCGCCGACCTCGCGCCCGCGCGCCTGCTGGT
>Ga0137415_10001679_pt1 | contig 21947 bp, 30 predicted proteins | sample CZODoug3_1_1_16f_FD_183082 | JGI IMG/M metagenome (GOLD analysis project Ga0137415, IMG submission 183082) | Vadose zone soil fungal communities from Angelo Coast Range Reserve, California, USA - CZODoug3_1_1_16fungal (Hybrid Assembly) | ecosystem: Environmental > Terrestrial > Soil > Vadose...
GATCGGGCTGGCCAGTTCACGACGTCCTTCGACGTTGTGCTGGCGGACGTGGGTATCGAAGTCGTCAAGATTCCGCCCCGCTGTCCGAGGGCGAACTGTTTCGCCGAGCGATTTGTGCTCACGGCTAGGACTGAGGTCACCGACCGAATGCTGATCTTCAGCGAGCGACATTTGGGGGCCTGTGCTGGCCGAGTATGTCGGGTACTAGAACGGTCGGAGGCCTCACCGATCCCGTCAACTCCGGCCTCCGCGGCCAGACCATCCCGTCGCCAATCTCGATCACGGGCGCATCGCACGCCGACCGATCCTCGGCGGCTTGATCAACAACTATGAGCGCGCGGTATGAATCCGCAGCTCAGGGCAGCTGGCCGACTTCTGGAATCCGACAGGTCACATTGCGCGACCCAGTGCCGCACCGTCTTCGGGTCACAGCCGACCAGCCGGGCGGCCGAATGCGCGTTCCCGGTCAGATCGAACGCTTCGAGAATTTCCATGATCTCCCTGTCATCCTTTTTCAAGGTCTCTCCACGGGCCTCGGGTCCAACAGCACCCCGAGCGCACCCGTGGAGAGACCACCCATGACGGACCGACACGCCGCAAAACCGGACAGCCCAGGGAGATCAGCTGTCCGCACACAGGGAGATGCGGTGTCCGCCTACAGGGATATTGGCCTGTCCGCTGTCACTGACCTTCCGGCACTCTCCAATCCTCGTGATCGGGCCGCATGACTGCTCCGTTATATCGAACACGATGGTCGGTCGGTGACAATTTGTGACCAAATATCACAACTTGTCACCAGAGGTGCCGTTTCTGAGTCCTAGCCCCGTTCGTTCAAGAGGTTATGCCGGCACCGACCGGTGCGGTACCGCTCCCTATCACTACCTTTCCCAGGAGGTTGTCAGCATGAGCGACTTCGACTTCGGCCGCGGCGCCGGCGGCGAGCGTGTCGAGTTCGGCGGCGAGCACCGCTCCTACGTCGACGGATCGCGCCACGACTCGTACACCGACCGCTCAGAACACGACTTCCGAGACGACCACTCTTCGCACAATGGCGACATCGACCACTCCTACAACACCAGCTTCGAGGGTGATCACTCATTCAACACCACCGAGATCAACGACGCGTCGCATCACGACTTCCTCGACCTGGACCACGCGGTCGATCTGCACATCCTCTAACTACTCACCGCGTCTCCGCGAAGAACCTCGACGACGAACCCACCCAGGGCCGGTCATGCGCGGTGTGCCGAGCAGACCCGCTAAAGGTGCGGCTCGGCGGTGGCCAGCTCGGTCGCGGCGTTCATGTGGATTTGCGTGTAGGGGTGAGTGAGCATGGCCTGGAAATCCCGCTCGCTGGCCCAGTGGGCGTAGTTGGCGACTCGGGTTCCGTCCAGGCTGGCGTCGATGTTGGCCGAGACGAAACCCGGTTGGTTGCGTATGACCTGCTCGGTGGCGGCCCCCAGTTCGAGAAGGGCCAGCTCGTCGAACGATCTTCACAGCAAGATCGGAAGTTCGCCGCGTGAGCATCGACCCTCCTCCAGGATTTCACGCCGTCACACCCCGCATGGTCGTCAGCGACGCCGTGGCCGCCGTCGAGTTCCTGTGTGCCGTCTTCGGCGCTGTGGGCGAAGTACATGCTGGTCGCCCGGCTGAGGTGCGCATCGGCGACTCTCTTGTCATGGTGACCTCAGCCGGTGAGCGCGAGCTGTTCCCAGCCTTCCTCTACGTCTACGTCGAGAACGCGGACCGCGCCTATCAGCGAGCTCTCGCAGCCGGAGCGATCAGCCTGGAACCACCACTCGACACCCCCTACGGCGACAGGCGAGCCATGATCCGCGACCCGCTCGGCAACATATTCCAGATTGCGCATCGGATCGTCGAGCGCTCATGATCTAGCGAGTTGATCCACCGGTATTGACAATTTCTCCGTCAGCGAGGAGGAAGACCCGTGGGCATCAGGCGCGTCGTGCCGGACATTCAGTCCAATCGCTTCCAAGAGCCGTGAGTTCTATGTTGAAGTCCTCGGCTTCGAGGTGGGGATGGAGATGGACTGGGTGATGACTCTGGTCTCGCCCACGAACCCCACCGCCCAGGTCACCTTCATCACCGAGGATGCCTCCGCCGTGATCCAGCCGGAGATATCCATCGAGGTCGACGATATCGACGTGGTGTACGCGGAGGCGGTTCATCGCGGTGTCGAGATCGTGCATCCGCTCACTGTCGAGCCGTGGGGGGTACGACGGTTCTTCATGCGGGATCCGAACAGGGTGGTGATCAACGTCCTCACCCACTGAGCAAGGTGGCGACGACCTTCGAAGCGGCCGCTTGTGAGCGCGGGCACAACGACGTGGCCACGAGCCCCGGCCGAAGTGGCCGTAACTCGGGCCACCACCCGTCTGGCCAGAAGGGAGGCAAGGACATGACATCCGTAACTTTCGTGGTCCGCCGACCCATGCGACTCCGCAGCATGACCTGGCTCGGAGCCCTCGTCTGCCTCGGTCTGCTCGCCGGATGCGGGTCCGCGGATCCGCTCATGATCCCCAACGCCGGCGACGTCCGCTCGATCGAGGCACACGTTTCGAACTCCACCTTCGATCCAGCCGCGAAATCTTACACCGGAAAGTTGATCATTACCGACTCGAAGAAGATCGCCGACGTCGTGCACGTCTTGGAGAGCCTGAACAACGACATGTCGATCCCATCCGACAACTTCCCTTCGCCCACCCACGCGATCGTCTTCGATGACAGCACGGGTAAGAACCTCGTCGTTTACGTCGGACTGAACTGGATCGGCGGGCGCAACAACGTCTCCGGAGCCGCCTCGACCGATCGTCTCAGAAAGGTCTCGGAGGAGCAACGCCAGCAGTTCCTACAGACCGTGGGAATCCGCGACTATCAGTTCTGATTCGAACGCTGACCTGCCCAGCTGGAGATCGGGCGACGACCCCACCCGATCTCTAACTCCGTGGCATTGTTGCGCCAAGAGCGCGGAAAGGAGTCATAGCGGTAGGAGATGACTCGCTTGAAGCGGTGCTACACAGCAGATGGAGGATTGGTGGCCCTCCGGCGTTGCTCCTCGATCCGATTGTTATCGGCCGCTATCGCAATGTCTGCAGTGGTTGCGAGGAGCGTTATCGAGCCAGCCGATATGATGAGGACAATCTTCCACCCTTGCATTAATTCCTCCAAGTTAAATCCGGATCGTGCCACAATTCGGAAGTTTGGGCTCCATTCTCTTAGAGAACTGGCATGAGCGCAGTATCGCGAGGTGTGTGCCGCCGGTAGGTATCAGTTAACGACCGGTGAGGCGTCGTGTTGGTCTTCGGGGTGTTGGTCACGGGTTGAGACACGTTAGCCGACACGCATCGAGCAATGTATCGCAAACCTCTGAGAGTGTGGATGTTGCCGAGTACACGGGAACCGATGCACACTCGAGCGGCGGACACCCATCTCGCCCGGTGTAACGCTAACCCTCGTTGGCGAACGGTATTGCGTGCTTCCTTGTCTGGATCGTGTCGACACCGATCTGAAGCAGTCTCGGTCGATCTGCGCATTGGGCCCATTGTCTCAACGACTTGTGGCCGGCTAACGAGTTACCTGAACCAATCGAGATTAGAGAGAGGACGGTCTTCGGTGAAAGCGGTCAAGTAATGCAAGGATGTATCGGGTGGCGGTGGCCGATGGTATGAAGGTCAAGTATGCGGTGAGAATCACCCAGCTGAAGAACCCGATTCGCAGAGCGTATTCGATCGACAAGTGCAGAGCGATGCCGCATCCGAGCACCCATGGTCGAGCGAGCCGATTCCACACCAACACTGCGATCGAGAATTCTATTGCCAATGCTCCGAAGGTCAGTACGCCACACGCGATCGGCGAATCAGTGATTGAGGAAGGAATCGGAAATCGCCGGATGCTGTCGGAGCGGAAAATGTAGGACATGGCAGTCCCGTTGCGCCAGGTATCTCCGAGCAGCTTATGCGAGACGGCCGACAGATACCCGAGGCTCAGTTGAATCTGGATGAGCCGCAGCGCCCACGGCGAGCGGCACGGAATATCCCAGAATTGCGTCGGCGCTTTCCTCAGTCGATCCAATGATAGTGCTTCTCCGCATGGAGCGAGTGCACAATAGAGTGCAATGTTCCGGAAGCCCCTGCATCCGAGTTTGACATGATGCTGTGAGGCCCGAAAAACTCGAACAGATTGGGTATAAATGACGCTAACCACACCGTCGTGAGTAGCCCGAAGGCGATACGAAATACCGCCAGAGTCGAAACCATCTGGGTTTCGAACCAGAAGCGATCCCAACCAGCGGCGACTCGGGAGAACAGGCGGTTCATTGGTGTCCCCCTTCGAGTTCAACTCCTGGAAGATGTCTGTCTTGTCAGGTCCACCGGGGCCGCTCCGCTTATGGATGACTGGGCGGGGCGTAGCTGAACACCTCGGTCTGCTGCCATGGACCGCGATCGGGCACTCGCCCGGGTGGTCGCACCTCTGATACCCGACACACGAGGGACACCTGCATCGGCGGCCGGCCGTTGGCTCGCTGCGCCTGGTGAGCGACATATTCGGCAAGGGGCCGCCACGACCAGTCGTCCGGCCTCAAGCAGTTGCCAAACTCGCGCCAGCGAAAGTCGACATACTCACCGAGGCCTGATCGAGAAGGGAGCTGCCACACGGATGACGTGCCGTCGGGGTAGTTGATATGACCCTCAAGATAGACGACCAACTGCTGCGGATTCGGGGAAAAGATGCCCCAGTCCTGATAGAGCCCGGTCTCATATGATGCGACCTCAACAATGTCGACCAGAGGCGTCCCGGCCAGCGTGGTTTGCGCCCCAGGGAGGTTTCCCACCAGGATTGTGACAAGAACGACAACCAGCCCGGAGCTAATCACTGCTCGACCAGCGGGAGTACTCTCAAAGAGAGTTCGCATTTCTACCTCACTGGCGGCGCACGCGCCGCCATCGGTTGCAAGATCCCGGCCTGCCAGCTGAACTGTTGCCCAGACAATGGCCGTTAGCCGAACTCTTTGGGCTGATCGGCCAAGTCCACGAACGCTACGGTCGCGCTGCGAGTGCGTACGTCCACGGCCTGCTCACACCCTCTAGGATCCGAGTTGGTCATGTGCGGCTTGCACGCCGTGGATGAATGGCTTGAGGTGCTGGGCCAGTTTGGTGATAACGCTGGTACCTTGCCGCCACGTGGTCTTTGCCGGGTAGGTGGTGAACAGAACGACCACATTCCGTTCCCCGGCACCGAGGGTGCCGGTTGTGTGCAGTAGCGGGCTGACCAGGTCAGGTGTATCGGTTGGTTCTTTCATTGCTGGTAGCTCGCCGGCGAAGTGGCCGATGTTTACTTCATCGACGCGACTCTCTGAGCACTTCTCCGGTTTGGGAACGGTGACACCCCAACCGGACCAGCCTTGCTTGACCGCCCACGGGGGAACGTACCCGCTGGGAATGCCAAACGACTGGTCGCGGCTGTCTTCGGCGCATCGAGTAGAAGCGTGCAGATTGCCCATGATGAACTCGCGGTATTCGGCCGGTGCTCGGTCCAGAATATAGTTGTAGGTCTTCACCACATCGGTAGCTGAGGTCGCGGTGTACCCCCAGAACTTCCGGTCTTGCGGAGGTTCCGTGTCTCGTAGGCCAATCAGAGCGACCATTCTTTGGATAACATCATTATAACCGTCTTTCACCCAGAAGAGGCTGGCCGCGTAGTCCCAACTGCCTCGGAGCATGGTCCGCAACGCTAGAACTTCCAGTCGTTGTTCGTCGGTAGTGGCGTTTTCGAGGACTAGCTCAGGATGGTGCTGTGTCAAGTAGTCGAGCGCGATCAGCAGTTTCACAATAGACGCCGACCGAAACTGTTGATGGGGATTCCGGAGGGCTGTATAACGCTTCTTCTGCCGATCGTACACAGCATAGCTGGCGGCGACTCCGTCCGGGACCATTATCTTGTTCGCGGCGCTAAGGCGCATATCTGGATCGGCGACGGCCTGACCCACTCCCACGAATGCGGACAGCAGAGTCGCTATAGTCGCCGCTACAGCGAGGCGCCTGACGGTCATCCGTTGACACCTTGCGGAGATTGTGGCCGTTTAGGAATTGGGTTTTTTGGCCCCCGCAGCGCAACCGGCTTCAGTATGCAACACGGTGCATGGCCGAGTACCGTCACAGCTACGGGCTCCAGGTGCCGCGCCAGGCGGTCCACGCCTCGTCCGAGTGAGACTTCAGGTTTTCTTTCGACGCGCTCCGCCAGGGCCGCGCCGAGCTTTCCGGTGAGACCACCCTCAGCCTCGTGTAGCGGGATTCTCATTCTTTGCGTCCTCTTGTGTGTCACGTGGCTTGTCTCCACATCGAGCATCAGGTCAGGACTTGGCAGCGAGTCTCGAATTTGGTCTAGAGGTCAAGGATCGGGAGGCGCGACGGGAGAATGAGCCGCGGGTATGCGCCCCGTTGGTGGGTCTGGGCTCGACGCCGGTCCTCGCCCCCCTTTTGCCGGCTTCGCCCTGGGCGGACTGGTGGGCTGGGCGTGGCAGCGCTGCGCTGGGGTGGTGCGCGGCCAAATGGTCGAGGTCCGACGTCGAGGGCTTGTGGATGTCCGCTTGGTGACCGGCAGTATTTGACAGGGCCGGGGCCGCCTCCAGGTGCTCGTTTCGGGGATGTATGGCGATCGGCTTGTAGGTCGTGTTGGCGCCGAATTGTGCGACTAACGCGATGGGCGCTGTGGGGGCGTCGCCGCCGCTGAGTAGCCGGGCGAGTTGGTAGCTGGCCGCTGCCGGAAAGTGGAGTTTGGTGCAGAACAGTTCGGAGTCGAACACGGCTTAGAGCACGTACATAGCGACGTGGGTGATCAGCGCGATGACGGTGGTCAGGGTGATGATCGCGGCGACACGGGCACAATGTAAGCCGCTGCCGGTGAGCAGACAATCCCGAATTATTGCAACCTGCTTTATGTATTTTGCGTATTTTCTGCAATCTCGACGATTTGTTGTCCCCGAAGCTGATTAAGTTTCCTGTTGGGTGAAACAGTTGACCGAGTCGGTTGATGAACTGCTAGTGTCCTTAGGCCAAACCACGACAGGCGGACGGGGCGTGGCCGAAGTGGACTCGCAACAGGTAATCCGGGATCGAGCAATCGGGCGGTTAGCTGCCTGGGAAGGCCATTGGCTAGCCGACTGGGTGCGCTGCATGGGAGGGGCTGTCACTCCACCTCCCGAAGCGGTCGCCGAGTCCGGGCAGGGCCGGGCCGCTGGGATGGCTTGCTCGACGCCGTCGGCTAGGGCACCGCAGCGTTGCACGCCAACACCGGTGCGTCGAGCTCGTGGAATGACCGCTTCGAACCCGGCCACCGGTTACGCTCGCAAAGTTCAGCGGCTGGTCAGCGGCCTCTCCCGGTGAATCCCGGCACCGAGGTGGCAGAGCAACGACACCCTACGACTCGTAGGCGTAGGATCAAATACGGCTATGTTAGGACTTGCTGGTGACGAATGCGGAATTAATGGGGGCTCCTCCTTGGTTCTCCACTCTAACGCGAAGTCAGTCCCGCCTTTTGATTACGAGCTCGATATCGCCCTTCCGTTCATATTCAGAGAACCTCGAATCTCGTTGACTTCAAGCCTCATTGGACAACTTCGCCTCAATGCCGATCGGATTGCGGTCAATATAGACGAGCTGATCGGCAATAGACCGATTACTGTCAACGACCACGAAGTGACAGTCCGCGGTGCTAACGCAAGAGTGATCGTCTCGATTCTGCGGCGAAAAGATTGTCCGCCAATGGCGCCTGCGATATACTATGTTCACGGCGGCGGGTACATGTTCGGAGATAGATTCAGTGGTATCGACAGTCTCATCGAGTGGGTGCTACAATTCAACGTCGTAGGGCTAACAGTGGAGTACCGACTCGCACCCGAGTATCCTCATCCTGCCCCAATCGACGACTGCTACGCGGGCTTGATTGAGATAACTGACAGTGCCGGCGAGCTGGGGATCGACAGGAAACGCCTCGTACTGGTTGGGATCAGCTCGGGTGGCGGCCTTGCGGCAGGGTTGTCTCTCTTGGCTCGCGACAAGCACGGTCCCGAGATATCCGGCCAGTTGCTTATATCTCCGATGCTGGACGACCGCAATGATACCGTATCGGCGAGACAGTTTGCCGAATCGGCACTGTGGGACAGGACCAGCAACGAAACCGCTTGGAAGGCGTTGCTCGGTGACCTCAGCGGGGCTGAGGAGGTCAGCTACTACGCAGCGCCCGCCCGCGCGATGAACGTGACCAACATGCCGAGTACTTACATCGAATGCGGGTCCTGCGAAACTTTCCGCGATGAAGACGTCACCTATGCCGCCCGACTTTGGGCTGCTGGCGTCCAGGCTGAGCTACACGTCTGGCCAGGGGCCTTCCACGGATTCGACGCCCTCGCCCCATGGGCAGCGTTGTCCATTGAGGCGCGTAGAGCCCGCCGAAAGTGGCTCCAGCGAGCTATCTCCAACCAATAGCTGAATCGTCGGATACGTCACGGACACTTGTCGGATCCGTGACTCGCGTGGTCGGTCTCGCCTTGCCCTAATCGAACGGCGTGAGGTCGACATGGTGCTGCGGTGGTAGGCACCGGGCCGGCATTTAGAGGGTTTATCGTTCGTCGAACCCGTTTCTTCCGCTTCTCTGAGTCAGCGCAATCTGCCGGAATTTCGGACTGTCGGTCTGTGGTGACAGGGTTTACCTGGTCGCCGGGCTAGCTTTCTGCTGGTGGGAGTTTGGGCGTGAGGTAGCCGACGCCGCGGAGGGTTTGGATGTAGTCGGTGTCGGCCCCGACGGCGGCGAGACGGCCGCGCAGTCGGTAAATGGTGGATTTGACAATGTCGCAGCCACCGATTTGATCGTCGGTTTCCCATACAGCGCGCATTAGCTGGCGCCAGGTCTGTGGTGTGCCGGCGTGGGTGGCGAGGTGCGCGAGCAGTCTGTATTCGATGTAGGACAGGTGGATGGGTTGGTCGGCGAAGCGGGCGGTGCGGCGGGTGGGGTCGAGGGTGAGCTTGCCGATGGTGACCACCGCGTGGCTGGTGCGCGCCGGGTGGTCGCGGATCAGGGCTTCGGCGCACAGCACGATCTGTGTGGGGTCGGTGAGCTCGTCGTGTGTGATCTCGCGGCGAGTGCGCCTGCAGCGGTGGTTCACCTCGGGGGCCGTTGTTGGTCTGCCGAGTATGAGGATGGAGGCTTCGAAGCGATCCTGAAGCTCTTGGCAGAGCGCGGGCACGTCCTGTGAGGGGGTGGACAGCACGACCAGATCGATGTGTAGGCCGGCGGGCAGGGCAAGTGCGGCCGGGGCTGTGGGCGCGACGAGCACGTCGAAGCCGTGATCGCGCAATGTGGTCACGATGGTGCTGGTCTGCGCGGGGTCACCGCTGATCAGCAGTGCCACGGCGCGGATGCCGGCGGTGTGCGCCGATCGCGGTTTCGGTTGGACCTTCTCCGCAGTGTTTGATACTGCAACCCGGCATTGTGGGTTGCAGTCGCCGTCGGTGGAGGCCGGGGAGTAATTGTTTGTGGGCCGCTCGCCGGGTTCTCGGCCGGTGAACTGTGGGGGATCAAGTCTGGGCCGAATACGGCTGGCCGACAACACGGGCACCTTCCTAACCGTGCATAAACCGTGCATAGCCGGACACGCATCATCCGACACGCGATAAGGAGTAATGGGCACGCGGTCACCGCACCAGGCTCGACCAAAGACTTACCCCCACCGCAAGCACCGGATCGGTCGATGTGCTCGTGGCTGTAGGCGGCCGCCACGTCGCGCAACGTCTCGTGAACGAACTGGACGCTGAGCGCCGCTCACCGATCACGCTTGCATTGGACGCCATGTCCGAAATCGGCTGGATGATCTCGGCGGTGTTCCGTCGGTTGAGATGAGTCTGCCGCAACTTGTTCCATTTGAGGTGGGTTAGCATGCCGTTCACGGGTGAGTTCAGTGTCCATCCTCGGGCTAAAGGCGTGGTGCACCGTGCGGTGGTGAGGAGCACTCATCTGGCAGCCGAACTCGCAGCGCGCACCGGCCTCGGCGACTAAAGTGCGGGACGCAGGCGGCACGGGCACAACATAAGCCGGTGTCGATGAGTAGACAATCCCGAATTATTGCAACCTCCTTTATGAATTTTGCGTATTCTCGGCAATCGTGACGATTTGTTGTCTCCGGTGCTGGCTAAGTCTCCTATTTGGGTGAAACAGTTGACTGCGTCGGTCGATGAACCGTTAGCGTCCTTGGGCTAACCACCACCACAGGCGGAGGGGGTGTGGCCGAAGCAACAGGTAATCGGGGTTCGAGTAATCGGACGGTTGGCGATGTACCGGTCCGGGTGATCGCCCAGGAAATTCTGCACGGTCGACCGGCGAGCTCACGGTCGTTCAGCTGGCCGTCGAGGCCGACGTCAAGCGCTGGCTGCTCACCCACAAGCACCGCGATCTGGCAGTTCCAAGCGAGAGTCCGTGCGTCCGGCGGTGATCCGCCACCGGTCGTCGAGCTCAAGGCCCGAATCCAGCACTTTGAGCAGGACAACACCCGGCTGCGGGCCGACAACACCGAACACCACAATCTGACCGAGTACTACGCGCAAGTCATCAACGAGTTGGCCACTGCCCTCGACCGAGTCACCGCTGAGCGCGACCAACTGCTGGGCAACGTTCGAGCAATCACCGAAGCCCCCAGCCACCGAGTCCGCCGGACTGCCAAGGACGACGAGTGGGCCCTTCCCAATAGCATGATCAGCAACACCGCTGGACTGGTGGAGAGAACCGTAGAGGTTGACGTGGGTCCAAACAGCGGGGTCAGCGCGCGGCGGTCAGCGGCGGTCATCTGTGCTGCCCATTCCGGTTCGGCCAGGATGGCTTCGACCAGGGGCTGTCGGGGTCCACGAGCGCGGCGGCCACCACGACCCGCCCTCAACGACGAGGGAGCGTATCGCCCTTCAGAAGACGACACGCTCCATCCTCACCAAGCCTGACCACGCCCGTGCCGTGGCATCCCGTGCCCATGGCTGACCATGGGCATGATGATCAGCGAGGCAGGTCAGTTCCACTCGTTGACGCCGTAGTCATATCCACCCTGTTGGCCCCTATGCTCGTCCTTCCAGGTGTGGTACCAGATTTGCTTCCCCGCTGGGCAGCGAACGGCCGACGGCCGCCCGGTCGGGGTCGTCGGACCGTTTGTTCCAGGTATAGAGGCGGGGATTGGCTTCGAAGGCTCCACGCAGCTCATCCAGAGCAGGTAGAACTTAAAACCGGTGCTCTTGTAGCAAACTCCGTGGATACCCGCCTTGTCCGTATCCATCGTGACCGTGCAGCCAGGAGGGAAGGAGCGGCGGTCGTCGGCGTGGGCAGCGGGGGCGCTCACGGACGCGACAGTCAGCGCTGCCATGACGAGCGTGGGAGCCGCCACCACGCGGGCCAGTCGCTTCATAGAGAATGTGTCTCCGATCTGATTCAGGGACGCGTGTCCACCACGCACCCACGGAATTGGTCACTAACGAGGACATTTCAAGTCCAGCGCGGAGAATGCCTACCAGGGGCCCACTGTCATTGACAACCGCCGTTGACAATATCTGTTGGGTCAAGGGCACTCGCGGACACCCAACAGGCCAACGAGATTAGGCGTTGATATTGGCGTCGCACCGACGCCAATAAGCGACGCGTTTTCAAATGCTAGACCGCCACCTCAAGGTGTCCACCTTCCTAACCGTGCATAACCGGGCACGCATCATCCGACACGCGATAAGAAGTAATAGCGCCCAGTCACCAAACCAGGCTCAACCAAAGCCTTGGCCCCCACTCCCACGTACCGGATCGACCGATGTGCGCGTGGCGATTTAGGAGCCCGCCGCGTCGCGCAACGTCGAAACGAACTGGACGCTGAGCGCTCGCTCACCAATGACCAGCCTGCCCTGGACGCCATGTCCGATTGGCCGGATGATCTCGGCGGCATTTCGCCGGTTGAGATGAGTCTGACGCAACTGGTTCCATTTGAGGCGGGTTAGCACGCGGTTCACGGCTTGAGTGTCCAGTGTCCATCCTCGAGCTAATGGGGTGGTGCACCGTGCGGTGGCCCGGAGCATTCATCAGACATCCGCACTCGCAGCGCGCACCGGCTGCGGCGACTAGAGTACGGGACGCGGACGGCATCGGCACAATGTAGTTCGGTATCAGTGAGTGTGCAATCCCGAATTATTGCAATCTGTATTACGTACTTTGCGTAGTTTCGGCAATCTCGACGATTTGTTGTCCCCGGAGCTGGCTAAGGTTCCGGTTGGGTGAAACAGTTGACCGCGCCGGTCGATGAACCGTTAACATCGTTAGGGCTAAACCAACAGCACAGGCGGACGGGGTGGACTCGCAACAGGTAATCGGGGATCGAGTAATCGGGCGGTTGGCGATGTATCGGCAGGCCCCTGGGAAGGCCATTGGCGGTCCGGCGGGCGTAGTACGCTCTGTCGGCCGACAGGGCATGTGGTGTATTCGGTGTTGCTGACCAGGCGGGGAGGGTCCGACCACGCCATTGGCGCCAGGTGCCGCCTGCAATGTTGTGGGTTGACCTAATCGGCCCGGCCGCCCCCGCGTAGATGTGGCACACATCCGAGAGGATTGACTACGATCAAGTGAACACGCACGCCGAACACTCCCGGTCAGCCTACGGGATCAGGAGGAGAGGTTCTGGCCGCGCATAGTGCCGCGAGCGGTTAGAGTCATGATTGTAACGGCGCGGCAGACCGGAATGGCACCGACCACGATCTTCCTGTATCTACCTCGGCTATTTGCCAGACTTGTAAACCATGCACATGCTAGAGGGGAGTAAAGCTCAATGGCCGAGTCCTCGCCGACAAAAACGGGTGCAGTGCCCCGATATGCCGATCCTTTGACTGTCTGGTCGCTCGCCGATGCTATGGCGTCTACGCCAGGTATGGTAGAGGATACAATCAATGTGCATGTCCCGGCGATTGACGGCCGGTGTGCTGGTTGTAACCAGGTAGATTTTCTCACCTGGTGGCCGTGCGCCATGGTCAGTATCGCGCTAGTCGCGCACATTATTGCCAGTCGGGCAGGCGCTCCCACGATCTTTTCGTTCTTCGACGAGGGCGAGGACGAGGAGGCGGATCCGGATTGCATGCCAAAACCGCGGGCGTACCAGGAAGCTGAATGCTGTGACCGCGATGACCCGCGGATGTGACTGCCGGTCGGCGGAGGAACCGCGGCTTGTGGGTTCAGTGCGCTTGCACGATGGTTGTAACGCTGGGCGCAGCATACGCCTCGTACCGACATGGGCAGGCGCTGGCTTTGCGTCGATCGGTCGCCGAACACGGACACGGCGTCAACTTCGTTCTGCGAGATCCACACCCGACTTGGAGTGCGGCTGCCGGATCCGACCCGAACCGCCGGACCCGGCAGTGACCCTCCAGAACGGTCAAAGTCTGGTTCACGGCCACCCGCTTCCCAGGGCTTGGCCGGCAGTCACGAGGGAACGCCGACCATGTCGATTCTTGCCGCTTCGGTCAGCACGGGCTCCGGAGGCACACGTACCCTGCTCGGCCTGGCGTTCCTGGCCGCCGTCGGCGGCATGATCCACTTCTTCTTCAAACGGCGTATCGGCGGCCCCGATGGGGGAAGCGAGAAGGCCAGCGTCGGCGCCTGGATCCTGCTGGCCGCGATCTTCATCGGCATCCTGGTCAGTACCCGCGGCACAACCGGGCCACGCCTTCTTCACCACCCCCAGGGCGGATCCTCAGTCACACCACGGGCTCAGGCCACTGAGAGGCCGCTCGCTGAGCGGGTGGGCCCCCGCCCCCGTGCTCCCAAAACGGCCAGCCACGGCCACTACGGCGGGGTGGCTGGCTACACGGGCGAGCCGTGATCATTCGGTCGTGGACAATCGGGGCATGGCAGGTCGCGGGCGCCGGGAAAGCCGCGGCCCACGCTGGCCGCACGGGCGGTCCCAGAAATGTTGATCTCGGCGCCGTCGGCGCCGGCTCGGTCGAGCGGTGATGACGCGCTGTCGGCGGCGTGCTCAGCGCAGTGTCTGTCAGGGCGGCTCTCGCGGACAAGGGCGGGGAGCGGCGCACTGGAACCCGACCGGCCCATCGGCTGTCGGAGTGGCTGTGAACCGGTCGGGTTCCGACACGTTCGTCCCGGCGTTCGTGCTCCCGATGCGATGGCCGTTCCAGGTCGATTTATCGGTGACCGTAAGCCATTATGCCCACGCATGTAAGTTTTATGCTTCACGCTCGGAGTGCGGCAGCAGCTCCTGGTAGGGTCAGGCAGCGGGTCACCGCCAATCTCACGAACACTCTCCCGCCATCCCGGATTGGTGCTCGGTGTTAGGCTGCGTAAGATCCTCGAGTAGGTGACCACAGCGACCTCGTGTCAGCGCGAAAAGCGGGATCGAGCGTTTGTATTCGGTCGAGCTGTAGCGCATGTACGGCACGGGCGCGGACTGGACTCGAGATCTACGGCCTCTAGATATGATTTTGGGAGACTCTCATGGTGTATACGATTTGCGAGTGCGCCACACAGGACAAGAGTGAGAAATGGACTGGGTCCGAGCCTTAATGACTGGTTCCTCTCTGCAATTACCTGTCAGTACGGGAGGCCATTGACTCACAGTACTCGCGGGGAACGTTGTGCCGGTCGCAAAGAGCGTCGGCCGCCTCACGGCGCATCCGCTCCAACTCCTGATCTCGAACCTGACCGTCACTTTGCTCACGGTCTGCGTCGCCGTCATAGCTGTCACGCTCATCCCGATCGCTCTCGCTCGGTGACCGTCTCTGGGCCTGGGTGGCCTCCCTCGATGCACCTGGGGTTTCGCGCGGAGTGGATGGAATGGGTGAGCGAGACGGAGCTGTTTCCGCCAAGTTTCGGCGCGTCTCCTCAGGGGACGGCTGCTGACGGCTTATCCGTGGCGCTACCTGTGGAGCAGACCTAGCAGATGGTGGGCCAACGGTCGTTGGCGACTCGAGATTCATCGGCGCCGGCCGAGGCATCGGGACCGCGCCTGCGCCTCCGGTGACATGTATCGCGGTCGCGACACCAAGACCCAGAGTCAATGTCACGACAGCGCCAGTCAGATGATGGAGCGGGTCCATACAAGCCTCAACGAGACACCGTGAGCCCAGATACGCATTTTCGGAGAAAAGACCTTGGCGACCAAAGATCTCTGATCAAGAGGAGACGGCAGTGATCTATAGGGCTCGTTGGGGGATGGGCTCCCTACGTTCGAGTGGGCTACCTTCTGGTGGTCAGAAGACAATGGATCGCCGATGCGAGCTGTTCTACGCAACAAACCTGACGCAGGAGCGCAACGTTTGTGCATTGTCTGTGTGCGGAGTCGCATCTAGTATTGCCGCGCGGTCCGGCCAGAGCCGCGACCGCCACAAACCCGATGTGTCCGGGGGAGTAGCGATAGAGCCCGGGAGGGCATCAGTCGGATCACCTGTGCGGTCAAGAACGTCGCGCGGACGCGGATAAGGGCCGTGCGGAGAGGGTGAGGGGCGGTGAGGGGCAGCGTGCAGGTGGACGACGTAGTCGCTCGCGGCAATGTCTGCCCCGATGACGGCAAGCCCCCCGGTCGGTGCCTCGGAGCTTCGGGGCACAGGCCGATTGCACGCGGGCGTTGACCGTGCGCCGTGCGTCCGCGCTGCTTGGGCGACGCTCGGTGGTGTCCCACGCAGTGACCACGATCAACGGGGCTGCCGGGGCTGTCGGGCGCGACCGGCTCTCGCGGAGTCACCGTCGCCGACGGAACGGGCGAGTTCGCGAGGCAGGGTGGGAGCCGATCGTGAACGGGTACGGCGTCACCAGCCCGATCTCGCGGCTGGGATGTGAGGGGGTATGACCACGTCTCCAGAACGGGAATTGCTGTCACTAAATGGCGGCGCCGTCATTGTCAGTCGAGGTGATCGCGGCGATGGCCGCCGGCTCCCATTGTCTAGGTTGCATGCTGGGCTAAGCGTGGTCCGTGCTGTGTGCCTATGGTTAGCGGTAGTGATGCTGTTGTGGATCTGCAGCATCATATCACTTGTCACAGGCCATTCGGCCCTGGCACTGTCCACCGGCGCGGGAGTGGTCGTGGTGGTGGTAGTGGTGGTACTGCGGGCTGTGGAGGCGGGGGTGGTGGCGCAGCAGTCCATGGGTGTTGAGCTGATGCGGTTTCAGGAATTGGCTCGGGCGCGCGCAAGTCAGATTTCGTATGTCGCCCACGAGATCCGCACGCCGTTGGCGTTGGTGAACGGTGCGGCCGCGTTGCTTCTGGAACAGACCCCGGGCCCACTGACGGATGAGCAGCGGGAGTTTGTTGAGATTATCGGCTCGAATTGCGACGGTGTGGTGGAGATCGCCAAGGGCCTATTGGCTCAAGCGCGCGCCGAAGCGAGTTTGTTCGACCTCCGGATCGGTTTGGTCAACTTGAGGCGTGTGGTGCTGGACACGGTGCGGGACATGCGACGACTACATGGGATCCCGATCATGCTGAATATTCCGGGGCCGCCACCGCATATTTTCGCTGATCCGCGGCTGATCAGGCAGGCGTTGACTAATCTGATCACCAACTCGGTCCGTGCGGCCTCAGCGGCGAATGTGGTAACGGTCGTGGTACATGTTCAGACATCGCAGGATGCCGTGTTGATCTCGGTTTCTGACGATGGTCCAGGCATGTCGCTGGAACGGCGCCGTACCCTGTTCGATGCGTTCGCCACTGGGCACGGTGAGAGTGGCGGTACTGGGCTGGGTATGGTGATCACTAGGCAGATCGTGGAGTTGCATGGGGGGCGCATCATGGTCGATACCATGGTGACGCGCGGAACAACTGTCCGGGTTGTTTTGCCTCGTAGTGGGGCGTATGCAAATGGCAGATAAGATCGCGGCGCGCGGGCATAGGGTGCTGGTCGTTGACGACGAGCCTCAGATGTTGACCATCGTGTCCTTCGCTTTGCAGACCCATGGCTTTGACACCGTGACCGCGCCCGACGCTGAGCGGGCCTGGGAGATCATCGCCGAGGGCGGAATCGATTTGATCGTGCTCGACATCATGCTGCCCGGCGAATCGGGACTGGATGTGTGTCGGCGGTTACGGGATCAGCATGGAACCCCCGTGCTGTTACTGACCGCGAGAGATGAGCAGGAGGACCGGCTGATCGGACTGGAAGCCGGTGCTGACGACTATCTGGTGAAGCCGTTTCATCCCCGCGAGCTCGCGCTGCGGGCGGCCGGCATTCTTCACCGCGCGACCCGGACAGAGCCGAGAACCTTCGTGGCGGTGCGTGACTTGCGGATCGGTATCTTGTCGATGACAGTGACGCTGCGAGGGATGCGGTTGTCGCTCTCAACTACCGAGTACGCGATGTTGTTGTGCTTAGCCCGCCATGCGGGGCAGGTGATGTCATGGCGGGAGCTAGTGCGTCAGGTGTGGGGGTCTGAGCCGATCGCTGGTGACCGCCAGGTGGTCCGCACGGTGATTTACCGCCTGCGTGGCCGTCTCGGAGCGTCCCCTGGTGATCAGGGCTACGTCGTGACTGTGCGCGGCGCGGGTTATCTCATGCCTGCCGAATGAGCGGTAGCGTGGGGAGTAGCCAGCTCCGGTCGGGGTTGATGCTGACCTGGACTGTCGTCCCTGGGGTGAACAGTGATTCCGGGGTCGGATCATGAACCGACGCGAAGAGGTTGCCCGACTCGGACTCGAGCTCGTACTCGATCGTGCTCCCGTAGAAAACCGACGACAGCACTGTTGCGCGGTCGCCGACAGGATCTGTCCGCTCACGGGTCGGCCACAGCCGCAATGATTCGGGGCGAACCAACAGACAGACGCTGTCAGAGCGGTCCGCGTGCGGGTGCGCGGGCACGACTCGACGGTGACCGAGGGTCTCGACCACCGCACGCGGCCAGCAGTGATTCAGCACCACGGCGTCGAGGAAGTTGGCCTTGCCGAGGAAATCACCGACGAACACCGATGATGGCCGATGGTAGAGCTCGTCGGGTGTGCCGATCTGCTCGACTTGGCCTTTGTTCATGACCACGATACGGTCCGCCATCGTCATGGCTTCGTCTTGATCATGTGTGACGAATACGCTCGTGATTCCCATTCTGTGGTGAATGTCGCGGATCTCCATGCGCATCTGCGCGCGTAGTTTGGCATCCAGGTTGGACAGAGGCTCGTCGAAGAGCATGATCGCCGGGCGCATGACCATTGCTCGAGCGAGGGCGACCCGCTGTTGCTGGCCGCCGGAGAGCTGCGCCGGGGGGCGGTCGGCCAGGCTGGTCAGACCCATCGTGGCGAGCGTGAGATCGACGTTCTCAGTGATGTCGGCCGACTTCATCTTCTTCAGCTTCAGACCGAACGCGACATTGTCGCGTACTGTCAGGTGCGGGAACAGAGCGTAGGACTGGAAGACCATGCCGATCGGGCGCCGGTTCGGCGCGAGTCCGATGATGTCTGCTCCATTGAGCTGGATCATGCCCGTGGTCGGTGTTTCGAACCCCGCAATCATGCGCAGGATTGTTGTTTTGCCGCAGCCCGACGGTCCCAGCAATGCTATGAACTCTCCGGGGGTCACGGACAGTTCAACGTTACTGACCGCGGCGGGCTCATCCCCCGCGGCGCTATATCGTTTGCTGAGCCCGTGCAGCAACAACGCGCAGCCCTCCGCGGATGCGGGGGAGTGGCCGGGGTCGATCGTGGCCGCCGAATCGGTCCGGCGCGTTGTCATGTGGTCCCTCGCGTGGCGTGGATGCTCGCCGGTCATGTGATCCCTCGCGTGGCGTGGATGCTCGCGGGCGGCCTCGGGCGCCGCCGGATGCCGCGATGGGCTATCGGGTGAGGTTGGGCGCGGGAGCGCAGCACTAGGTTCAGCGCCGCGATACCACAGAGCACGATAGCGATGAGCACCGTGCAGTAGGCGAAGGCGTTGCCGAATCGACCGGCCGCCACTTCACCGTTGATCTCGTTGGTGATGATCAGAGTGCTGGGTGTGGTGAGGAAGATGATGGGCGAGAGGGTGGTCATCGATCGAGCAAAGGCATAGGTCAGCCCTGACAAGAGGGCCGGACGGATAAGTGGAAGGCTGACCTTCCGCAGGGTCTGGGCTGTGGTTGCGCCGAGCGAGATGGCCGCTTCCTCGATTGCGGGGGTGATCTGGTGCAATGCCCCGACCCCGGCGCGCAGTGTGCCAGGCAGTGATCTGGACGCGTACACCATGACGAGCGCTGCCGCGCCGCCCAAGATCGCGCCGCCCCCCGCGAGAGCCGGGAAAAATTGCCGGGTACCGGCGATGAAAGGGGTATTGAAGGTCATGGCGTATCCGATGCCGAGCACTGGTCCTGGTACGACGAGACCGAGCATGCCCAGGAAGTCCAGACCTGCTCCGAACCGGCCCAATTTGCGTACGGCCAGCCACGCGATGGCCACACCCAGGAACCCCGAGATCGGCATCGCAATGACGGCGAGCAGGGTTGTGGTTTGTACGGCTTTCAGGCCGCCGCCGAACAGCACATAGTAGAAGTTGCCGAAGGTGAATCCATTGTTCACGCCGAGGATCTTGACGAAGCCACCGACGATGATCGTCGCGTATATCAGGACGATGAATGCCGCGATAGCGACCGCGGGCGTGAGCAATGCGATGCGGGAGGCTCGGTCGCGGACGATATGGGTTCGGCCTGAAGGTTTTCCGGTGACCGCGACCACGTTGCGGCGGCTTACCCAGTATCGCTGAACCATATATACCGCGAATCCTGGAACCAGCAGTGTGGTGGCATAGGCGGCGCCGCCAGGGACGTCGTAGTTGTCGCTGATTGCGTGGTAGGCCCGGGCGGCGAGGACGTCGTAGTTTCCGCCGAGTACTAGGGGGTTGGCGAGATCGGCGACCGCTTCGACGAACAGCAGCAAAAATGAGGCGGCGAGTCCGGGTATCATCATGGGAGCAGTGATCTTGCGGAAGACAGTCCATCGGGTTGCGCCTAAATTTGAGGCGGCTTCCTCCAGGGACGGGTCGAGGCTGCGCAGCATGCCGAGCATGTTGATGTAGGGGGCCGGGAAGAACGCAAGGACAAGACCGATCGTCAGACCTTTAAGGCCGTAAATGCCGAAATCAGTTCCGAAGACCCCGGTGGAGATTAGCCCGTTCGCGCTGAAGAGGACGATGAGCGCGGTAGCAAACGCGAACGGGGGCGAGACGATGGGCACCAGAGCGAGGACATGCAGGACTCGCTTGCCGCGCACGTGTACGCGCGCCTGCACGTAGGCCAGGAGGAAAGCGACGGCGCTTCCGAGCAATGCCACCGTTATCCCGAGCAGCACCGTATGCCATACGACGGTCCGGCCCGTGTTAGTGGTCGCGAGTTCGGTGATCACTCGCCATCCGGTCGATGACACCGCCGCGGACAACATATTGCCGACCGGGATGAGCAGCAGCACGGCAAGCAGTGCGAGGATGCTCGTCGCGCCGATCAGAACGGTGAGGTCTCGGGGTCGGTGGGGACGCCGAGGTCGATGGCGGTCTGGCGATGGTGCTGAACGGGGTATGGGCGCGGGCATCACGGCCTGAACCATCCTGCTTACCTCCGCCTGGCCCGCTGCCGGCGAGGTGTGGGGCACGGTGTGCTGTTCGCGTTCGACTCGGCGTTCCCGCTCCACCGGCGGGCGACGACATCGCCAACGAAGGGTGGGTAGTGGTACCAGGCGATCATTTCGTGCAGGTTCGCCATCTCGGTCCAGCCGCCAATGGTATCGACTTCGAAGCCGGACAACCACGGACGATTGCCGAGTGAGCAATGCCCGCGGATCACCACCCAGCATGGATGGATGGGATTGGGCGGTGAGCCGTCGGAGTGGGACGCCGCGACGATGACCGCGCCGCTGAGGTGTTGAAGGATCGACCCTTCCGCGGGGCCGGGCCCAGGTCTCATCAGCGTTGCTCATTTCCAGGTGCTCGGTGGTTGGCCGATGCCTCAGTTGTGGGGTGCGTTGATGACTTCGTTGGTGAAGCGCGTGGTGAGAGCAGCCTTGGCCTTTGCCGCCGCGGCTACGTCATAGTCGATGAGGTTCTCTTTGTTCGGGTCGATTGAGTTTTTATCGATGGTGGCATTCGGGTTGGTTGGCGCCTCGAACGACTGCACGGTGGCCGGTACTTCCTGAGCGCGCGGGGTGACGATCCAGTCCAGGAACTTCTTGGCGGCCACGGGGTGCTTGGCTCCGGCAACCAATGCGGCGGCGCCGATCTGATAGCCGGTTCCCTCCACCGGCAGCATTGTCGTGACCGGCTCGCCACGTATCGCATACAACGTGCAGTCATTCGTGTACACGATCCCCACGGCGACCTCGCCTCTGCCCGCTGCTTCGCCTGGCGCCTGACCGACTTGTGGATACTGCACAATCTGGGTGCTCAATTTCTTGAAGAAGTCGATCGCGGCATCCTGATTTCCGTGGTTGAGCACTACCTGTGTCCACAGCGCGGTGTACGCGGTGCCCGTTGCGGCAGGATTCGCCAAACCGACCTTACCCTTGAGGGCGGGGTTCAGCAGATCGTTCCATGTGCTCGGTGGCGGTATGGCAAGTTTTTGGATTTCGTTCGTGTTCAAACAGAAGCCAATTGCGCTGGTGTACACGCCGAACCACATTCCGCTTGGATCCTTATAGCGCGCGGGAATCATCGTGGCGGTGTCCGAGGAGATGTAGCGGGCCAGCAAACCTTGACTGGCGGCGGCATCAAAACCATCGGCCGGTCCGCCGATCCACACGTCGAACTCCGGAGCAACGCGTCCAGCCGCCAGTCGAGCCGCGGCGGTGCCCGATGACAGTCGGACATACGACGTCGACACCCCAGACTCTTTCTTGTAGGTCGAGGTCATCGCCTTACACCAGTCTTCCGATGCGCCACACAACGCCACGACTTCTCTTCCCGAGGTATCGCTCGACG
>Ga0137415_10001680_pt1 | contig 21940 bp, 26 predicted proteins | sample CZODoug3_1_1_16f_FD_183082 | JGI IMG/M metagenome (GOLD analysis project Ga0137415, IMG submission 183082) | Vadose zone soil fungal communities from Angelo Coast Range Reserve, California, USA - CZODoug3_1_1_16fungal (Hybrid Assembly) | ecosystem: Environmental > Terrestrial > Soil > Vadose...
TCCAAAGGCGGAAAAATTAATCAAGCGCGAGCGGCGATTGAGGCGTCTGCGGATCGGCAAGACCCGCGCGAATACATCGGCGCAATAATTCGAGGTCGCAACGACCTTGATGAGGTGGAGCAAGCAAGATTGCGAGGCGACCGATGGTAGCCAGCAAGCTAGATCGGCTCGGTATTCGGGTGCGATTTAAGTTCGGCGAGCAGCGCACCCAATGCCCACAATGCAGTGCATCACGGCGTAAAAAACGGGATCGATGTTTGGCGGTGAGGATCGATGCAGACGGCGCACGTTGGAACTGTTGGCACTGTGGTTGGACTGGCGGCGTCTCGGATCACGAGGACGGCCACAGCGTGGGGCGCCGAGAGATCGCTCACCGAGGAGACTTTGGCGCTGCTGGGCGTCGCCTCCGGTACGGCGTTCTTTCCTGACATTGGCAAGAAAACAGAGGCGGTATTTTTCAAATATGGGACAGGTTGGAAAGCGCGGTCGATTACCGAAAAAGCCTTCGTCGCGGGGGGCGGTTTCAAGCTGTCATTCTGGAACTTGGAGCGCGTCCTGCGGGCGAACCCGGCAGAGGTGTTCATCGTGGAAGGGGAGCTCGACGCTTGCGCATTGGTCGAATCTGGCGTGCCTCCCGATCGCGTGCTGTCTGTGCCGAATGGAGCAAAAGCGAAACCGGCGAACGATCCGAGAGAACAGCGCGGCTACGCCTATGTCGAGGAAGCTCTCAAAGCGGGCCTGAACCGTGTCAAGAAATTCATCTGGTGCGGAGACGGGGATGAGGCCGGTCATAGCTTGCGGGCCGATATGGTGCGGATCCTCGGATCGGCCAAATTCTGGTACGTCGATTGGCCGGAAGGATGCAAAGACGCAAACGACATGCTTCGCGCGGACGGCGCGGACGCGCTACGCGAGCTGGTTTCGGATGGCGCCTCACCATGGCCGGTCAAGGGGATTTACCGACTCCTGGAGCTTCCTGAGCCGCCAGCCATGGTTTTATGGGGTCCCGGCTTCCCGGAATGGGAGCGCAAGGTAATGCTCGCGCCACGGACGCTGTCCGTCGTCACCGGCCATCCGGGGCATGGAAAGACGGTCCTGTGGCAGCAAATCTGGTTTCAGATCATTCGGGCCTATTCGCTCTGCGCTTGCATAGCCTCGTTCGAAACCCGAGCGAAACCCCACATTCGGCGGCAATTGCGAACGTTGCTCAGTGGGAAACTCGAAAAGGATATGTCGCCTGAGGAGATGAAATCGGCCGATCGCTGGATCGACGATCGGTATCTATTCCTCGTCCACCCTGACCAGCGACCGACACTCGAATGGTTCCTGGACATGGCTGAGATCGCCGTGGTGCGGCATGGGGCACGCATCGTTCAGGTCGATCCGTGGAATAGGTTGGAGGCCGCGCGCACCAGGGACGAGAGCGAAACCGAATACATCGGCCGGTGCCTTCGGGCTTTGCACGTATTTGCGCACGACATGAATTGCCACGTCCAGGTCGTCGCCCATCCCGCGAAGATGGACAGCTTGCGACGCGGCAAGGCGCCCTCGCTAGAGGACGTGAGCGGGTCCAAGAATTGGGAAAACATGGTCGACCAAGGCTTTGTGGTTCACCGGCCAGAGATCTTCGACGGTACCAATCGGCGCACTGAAGCCGAGCTTTACCATCGCAAAGCGCGGTTCGAAGAACTCGGATATCCCTGCAAACTCGCCCTGAATTATCAAGTTAATACAGGACGATATATATCAACGGATTACGAAAGAGCTTAGCCATGCTAGGGGCAACAGGAATGGCGAAACGCAGACACCGCGAGCCGGTCGACGTCCAGGAACGCGCCCGGCCCACGCCCGAGCGGTTGCGCCATGCCAGCGGCGACTGGGACCGGGGAGACACCGGGCAGATCACGCTGCGTGATGCCCCGCTGGAGCGCGCCTGGGGTAGAGGCGTCATCACCGCGGAGCAATACGCCGCCGGCATGAAGTTCAGGCACCACTGGTGGCACGCAGGGCTTGGGGAGGCGATCGGCTCGGTCGATCTCAATCGTATCCTGGCATCGGACGTGACCAGCTTCTCGGGAATGGCAAAGACCGAGGCGCAGGTTTTCCACAGGCAGCAGTATCGGGCGGCGGTCAAGGCGACGGGAACGATCGGTGCCAAGGTATTGGACGCCATCATCTGCCAGGAAGCGCCTCTGGAGCAGGTAGGCTATGCGCTGGGCTGGGGTTCCATGCCGCAAGCTATTAGTGCGGCCGCCGAAAGGCTCAAAGTGGCCCTCGACCGGTTGAATGACCTGTGGAGATAATTCTTTCATCCTCTTGCATTGACTTTAAGTTCAATGCTACGAATCAGTCACGAGCTAGAATTGCGCCGGGAGCAGGAAACTGCGGCCCGGCGTTTTGCGTTTCTGGCGCACGTTTCACGGGGAACCGTATGAGCTTTTCCGCGCTCCATGAAGTATTTAGCCAAGCCGCCAGCACCGAGCTGAAGCTCGATCCCGGCTCCATGGTCCGCAAGTTCTCCTCGGGAGCGGTTGATCGGCTCATCGCTAGTGGCTCCGAGGAGATCAAGCGCGCGCTCCGGGCAGGTGACAACGACCACGTGGCCATCCTGATCGGCCGCAACGTCGGCTACCGGATATTCCAGCGGCTGACCACATGACCTGGACCAAGATCATCACCCACCGCGGCAAGCACATGTACGTCTCCACCGGTGGCTGAAAACCGAAGGTAAGGCCTCATGATGTTTATGGGAAAACAGGTCGTTTGCGCGCCGATACCTCCGAAGTGGGGAAGATTCGGGCCGAACCAGATTTTCGCCTCTGGCGAAGACCTGCAGATGATGGCCACCATCGCGGCCGGCCCTCGCACCGAGGGCGAGAAAAAATGGCTACACGACCTGATGCATGAAATGCACGAGTACGAATTGAGCCATGGCCGGCCGTCCCTCTGATTTCACCCAAGAGACCGCGGACCTCATCTGCGCTCGAATGGCGGATGGGCAGTCGTTGCGTGAAATCTGCCGTGATGACGCCATGCCTGGACAGCGCACAGTTTTCCAGTGGCTTCAAAAGCATGCGGAATTTGCGCAGCAATACGCACGGGCTCGTGAGCAACTACTGGAACACTGGGCCGACGAGATTGTCGAAATTGCCGACGACGGCACCAACGATTGGATTGAGCGCGAGCGGTCAGACGGATCGAGGTCCACAACCGTGGACGCCGATCATATCAACCGGTCGCGGCTTCGGATCGATACCCGTAAGTGGCTGATGTCCAAGCTGGGGCCGAAGAAGTACGGCGACAAGCTTGTGCACGCTGGCGACGCCGAGAACCCTGTGGTCATCCGAAAGATTGAACGTGTCATCGTCAACGCTGAAAATACCGACGGCGAGAGTGTTCCGCCCACTTCTTGAGCCGATGCGCTACAAAGGCGCGTTTGGCGGGCGCGGATCGGGAAAGTCGCATTTCTTTGCGGAATTGCTGGTGGAGAGCTGCTTGCGTGATCTCGGTATGCGGGCTGTCTGCATTCGCGAGTACCAGAAGTCGTTGGCGCAATCGAGCAAGCACCTGATCGAGACGAAGATCGAGCAGCTTGGCGTGGGACGAGACTTCAACGTCACGAAGGACAATATCGGCACGCCTGGTGGCGGCGTGATCCTCTTCCAGGGCATGCAAGACCACACAGCGGAGACCATAAAGTCGCTGGAGGGTTGTCGCATTGCCTGGATCGAGGAGGCTCAGACGCTCAGCGCCCGCAGCTTGGCAATGCTGCGGCCGACGATCCGCGCCGACGAAAGCGAAATCTGGGCCAGCTGGAATCCGCGGCGCAAGTCTGACGCGATCGACGAATTCCTACGGACGCTGAGGCCAGATAGCGCCGTCGTCGTCGAGGCCAATTGGCGTGACAATCCTTGGTTCCCCAAGGTGCTCGAGGAGGAGCGAAAGCTTGATCTGGAGAAATATCCGGATCGTTACGAGCACATCTGGGAAGGCGACTACGCCAAAGCATTCGAGGGAGCCTACTTCGCCAAGGGCCTTGCGGAAGCCAAGGCGCAAGGCAGGATAGGCCGTGTGTCGGCTGACCCGCTGCTCCCACTGCGGGCGTTTTTTGATTTGGGCGGCTCTGGTGCTCAGGCCGATGCCATGTCGATCTGGATTGTGCAGTTCGTCGGGCAGGAAATCAGGGTGCTCGATTATCTCGAAGGTGTCGGGCAGGTCTTGGCCTACTACGTGAGCGAGCTTCGTACGCGGGGATATGCAAAAGCGGTCTGTGTTCTGCCGCATGATGGCGTGAACGAGAACAACATCACCGGCAAGCGCTACGAGGATCATCTCCGCGACGCTGAGTTTGAGGTTGATGTCGTCAAGAACCAGGGCAGGGGCGCCTCGGCCATGCGGATCGAGGCCGTGCGGCGCATTTTCCCGAAGTGCTGGTTCAGCGATAAGACGACCGAGGCCGGCCGTGATGCACTTGGCTACTACCACGAACGCAAGGATGAGACGCGCAACGTTGGCCTTGGTCCTGAGCATGACTGGTCGTCTCATGCATCGGACGCTTTCGGCCTGATGGCGATTGCGTATGAGCAACCGCAGGTCAACCGCGAAGAGCGTCGGCGCCGGGTTGCGCACGGCGGTTGGATGGGAGCCTGAGATGCAGAAAACCGGAGCCCAAGTCGCCGAGCGCGATGCCCATATGCAAAACGCGGCGGACTACGCGGTGCAGGTCTGCGATGCAGCTGAATTGCGCGGGCTCACAGGCTATCAGGTTGCGGTTTCTTTCGCCTCTGTGCTCGCCGCTCGCAATCCCACGCTTGCCGGCAAGGTTCTGGTCGCCGTGATGGATGCCATCCAGCGACAGCCGATCACCAACATTGCCAAGGTCAACTGAGATGGCAAAACTCACAGCAGGCCAGCGCAAGAAACTTCCGGCCAGCATATTCGGCTTGCCGGGCAAGCGAGCCTATCCCATGCCAAATCGCACTCACGCGGCGAATGCCAAGAGCCGTGCATCCGAAGAACTGTCCGCCGGCAACCTGACCCAATCCGAGCACGACGCCATCGTACGTAAGGCTGACCGGATCCTGTACGGGCCCTGATGGCGAAGAACCGCAAGCGCCAACCGCAGGCAGACGAGCCAGCGGACAGCGAAGCTGCGCCCGAGGAGGACAAGAAGGCCACGGCCGACACTGCCGACGACGACATGCACGCCGAGGCCATCAAGCGCTACGAGCGCGGGTGGGAACGCGACCGCAAGAACATGGAGCGGGCGTACGAGGATTTGCGCTTCCTCGCCGAGGAGGGGCAATGGGAAGACCGGGCCCGCCGGGAGCGCGAGGCTGAGGGTCGCCCGATCCTGACGGTCAACAAGTGCCCGCAGTTCGTGCGCCAGGTCACCGGCGACATGCGGCAGATGCGACCGGCAATCAAGGTCGTGCCGGTCGACGATGCCGCCAGCCAGCAAGTGGCGGACAAAATACTCCCGGGCATGATCCGCTATATCGAGCGGCGCTCGGATGCGGCGGCGGCATATTTCAATGCGGCCGATAGCCAGGTCGGCGCCGGAATCGGTCATTGGCGGGTCCTGCGGGAGTACGCCAGCAACACGACGTTCAACCAGGAGCTTCGCATCGCGCCGATCGAGGATGGCGTAGCTGTGGTCTGGGACCCGGATTCGATCCTACCAACCCGCGATGATGCGATGTGGTGCTTCGTCCCGGTCGACATGAGCCGAGCGGCGTTCGAGGAGAAATATCCCGACAAGAGCGGCGATGCGCTGCCGAGCGTGCCGGCGCTGTTCCATTCGTGGTTCACCGAGGATCATGTTCGGATCGCGGAATATTTCTACAAGGAGGCCGAGAAGCATACGCTGGCGATGCTCCCCGACGGATCGATTGTCGATATCACGGATATGGAGCCCGGCGACCCGCAACTCCTCGACGTCATGATCCAACAACCCGACATCGAGGAGCGAGACGGCTTCTGTGTCTATCGGTGCGTGATCTCAGCCAGCGATGTGATCGAGGAGCCAGAGAAAGAGCCCGGCGCGTTCATCCCGATCGTTCCTCTACTCGGCGAAGAGATCAAGATCGGCCGTGAGGTCATCCGCCGCGGTGTGGTGCGGGCGCTCAAGGACGTGCAGCGGCTGTACAACTATGCGATATCGGCCGATGCCGAGGTTGTCGCGCTGCAGCCGAAGGCGCCTTACAAAGGCACGCGCAAGAACTTCGAGAAATATCAGGATCAGTGGGAGACAGCCAACAGCAGGAATTGGCCGTATCTCGAATATGAGCCTGATCCCACGAATGGCGGGGCTGCTCCACAGCGGGAACCACCCCCGCTTGCGTCATCCGGCATCAAGGACTTGCTTGCTGTTTCATCGGCCGACATGAGCGCGGTGACTGGCATCTATCCGTCATCGCTCGGCCAGGCCTCGAACGAAACCAGCGGCAAGGCCATCATGGCCCGCCAGCGGGAAGGGGACACTGGAACCTACGTCTATGTCGATAACTTCGGCCGCGCTATCCGACGCACCGCGCAAATCCTGATCGACCTGATTTCGCACGTCTACGACACCGAGCGCACGATCCACATCGTCGGCGAGGACGGCAAAGTCGACATCATGAAGATCAACCAGGCGCAGCTGGACCCGAACGGGGATGGCATTGCTACAAACGTTCTCAACGATGTGACGATCGGCGCCTATGAGGTCGCGGTCGAGATGGGCCCGAGCTATTCGACCAAACGCGAGGAGGCCCGCGACGGCATGCAGGCGCTGATGCAATCGCTCGGCCCGCAGTCTGCGCTGATGTTCTCGGACCTGTTCGTGAAGTCGCAAGACTTCCCCTTGGCCGACAAGATCGCCAAGCGTGCGCAGCTATTGTTGCCTCCGCAAATCCAGCAGATGGAGGCCCAGGAGGCCGGCGAGCCGCCACCTCCGCAGATGCCGCCGCCACCTCCCACGCCTGAGCAACAGGCCGAGATGGCGAAGATGCAGCAGGAGGGCCAATTCAATCAAGCCCGACTGCAAATTGATAGCCGCAAGATCGACGCCGAGATGGCGAAGGTGAATGCCGAGCTTGAGAAGGCCCGCCTGGACCATACGGCCACGATGGCCGGACATGCTGTGTCGGCCAGAGCGGCCGAGATGGGCGCGCAGGCCGCACAAACTCCACAGGAGCCCGCGCAGGACCCGCGCGTTGACGAATTGGCCCAGGCCGTCATGCAGCTACGCGACATCGTTGTCGCACTGGCGCAGGCTGTACAGGGCAATGGAGGGCCACCGCCTGATGCTGGACCAAATCCTATTCCATTTGGGATGACGCCACCGCCTGGAGCGCCGCCCGGTCCCGGGCCCCAATCGCCGATGCCCCCAGCCCCGCCGCCGAGCGGGGTTTTTGCTGCGCCTGTACCGCAAGGAGCCCTGATCCGATGAGTAAGCTTTACATCACTGAATTCTCTCGGCTCGGCATATCCAGTAATGGCGGCACGGCACAGATCATGGATTTCGATTCAGTCGTCACCGTCCAGCCGCCGATCGATTACAGCGCTGGCGCCGCGCAGTCTGCCGCCATCTCTGATGGGACGCGTTATGTCCGGGTTGAGACGGATGCCATTTGCTCGATCAAGTACGGATCGAATCCGACAGCCACGACGAACGATCAGCGCATGGCCGCAGGCGATGTTGAACACTTCTACGTTAGCCGCGGCAACAAAATTTCCGTAATCACGAACACCTAAACGCCGGCCGTCGGTCGTTTTGGCCGTGACGGAGCAGGATAGCTGACAGTTTCCCAACTTCGGGCACGCCGTCGCATGACGCGATGGCGGCCACGATGACCCACGCCGCCTTCGGGCGGCTTTTTTCGTGAGCAGACACCAACATGGATGATTCCCAGCTCGATGCAGAGCTGGCGGCCCTCACCGGCACGCCGGCGGAAAAGAGCAAACCATCTGAGGCCGACACCAAGGGCAACGAGCCCGAGACAGAGGCCGAAACAGAGACAGACGAAGAGGACACCGAAGCCGAGGCCGAGGAATCCGACGCTGGCGATAACGCCGGCGAGGAGGAGGAGGCTGACGGCGAGGAGTCCGAGGACGAGAAGAAGGACGAGCGGCCCAAGAAGAAACTCAGCGGATCGGAGCGGCTGAAACGCCGTCTTGCTGCTGCTGAGGCCGAACTCGCATCCGTACGCAGCCGCCCGGCTCAGTCCGAAGCGGATGTTGCGTCGGAGGTCGAGCGGATCATCGGCAAGCCGCCGAAAGAGGAAGAATACAAGGGCGACTACCTCGCCTTTGAACGGGCGCAGACGGCTTACGAGCTCGACAAGCGCCAGGTCACGAGAGAGGTCAAAGGCCAAGCTCAGCGGCAGGAAGGCCTTCGGGCTGAACGCCGCCGTGACATGGCCGAAGCGCACCAGGATCGCGTCGAGGAATTTCGCGGAAAAGCGAAGGACTTCGACACCATTTTGAAAGGCGCCGGCGACCTCAAAGCGAGCCCGACGGTCGAGGACCTGATCCTCGATTCCGACAAGAGCGCGCATCTCGTCTACTTCCTCGCCAAGAACCCGTCCAAGCTTCATGCGCTGAACGATATGAGCGAGCGCCAAGCCGCACGCGAGATCGGGCGCATCGAGTCAACGCTGTCTCTGCCGCAACCCAAAACGAAGACAAAGGCTCCCAAGCCCGTCACGCCTCCAAAGGGTGGTGCTGCGCCGTCATCGCCTGATCGCGATCTCGATACCTGGCTCAGCAAAACCTACGGCAAGAAGTGACGTGCCCGGAGCCATAGCCACAAAGGGCTACGGCAATGGCTAATACCATCCTCAATCCGACCATCATCGCGAAAGCGGCGGTGCGCATTCTCGACAATGAGCTGGTCATGGCAAAGCGCGTGTATCGCGCCTACGAAGACGAGTTTGCCAAGAAGGTCAACGGCTACGACGTAGGCGACACGATCTCGATCCGCAAGCCAAATCAGTTCACCGTCAGAAACGGCGCCATTGCGACACCGATTCAGGACGTGACTGAAGGTAAGTTGACGATGCAGGTCGCCACTCAGCGCGGCGTTGATTTCAAGTTCACCTCGGCAGAGCTGACCTTGAAAATCGAAGAACTCGCCGAGCGTGTAATGAAACCCGCCATGGTGCAGCTTGCCAACGATGTCGACCGGGCCGTGATGGCGGAATATATCCGTATCCCGAACTGGGTCGGCCAGCCTGCAACCGGCCTTGACACGCCGATCTCTACGTTCGTCGCATTCGCCCGCGGCGCTGAGCGGCTCGACCAGTTTGCAGTTCCGCAGGATGAGCGTTCTGCGGTTCTCAGCCCCGAGTCCTATTGGGCGCTGGCTGGCTCGCAGACTGCCTTGTTCGTCAACTCCATCGCCAATCCGGCATATCGGCGCGGCGAGATCGGCGAGATCGGCGGAGTAGCAACGTACATGTCGCAGAACGTTCCGACTTATGTCGGCACCACTGCGAACGATGACGCCGCGACGGTCACCGGCACCCAAAGCACGACTTATGCGGCGGTGCAGAATACCGAGTCGGTTCCTGGCACCATGTCGCTTATCACGGGCGGCTGGGGTGCGACGGATCTGATCCGTGCGGGCACTGTATTCACGATCGCGAACGTGTTTGCGGTTAACCCGGTCACCAAAGCCACGCTGCCGTTTTTGCAGCACTTCACGGTGCTGGCGGATGTCACCGCGGTGGCAAGCGCTGCGACGCTTACCATCACTCCGGCGATTATCCCGTTCACCGGCTCCGAAGCGTTTGCGTCCACCAATGCTGCGGCTATCGGCGGTGCGGCGATTGTCGTTGCGGGTGCGGACAGCGCTTCTTATCGGCAAAACCTCATGTTCCACAAGAATGCATTCGCCCTGTGTGTGGTGCCGATGGTGAAGCCGCCGGGCGCGGTTGACGTGGCACGAGAGTCCTACAAGGGACTGAGTGTTCGCGTGATCCCGTACTACGACGGCACCAATGACGTGTCGAACTTCCGTCTCGACATTCTCTATGGAACCAAGACGATTGACCCGCGGCTCGCGGTTCGCATGAGCGGCGGCGCCGGCACGATCTAAGTCCGATCGCGACGGAAAGGGCGGGCTGGTTGGCCCGCTCTTTTCCAGGAAGAGGACGATTAATGGCCTCCAAAACCCGCCGCCAACTGATCGATCAGGTGCTGGATAGTCTCGGCATCCTCGTGCCTGGGCAAGCGCCGTCGGACGAGAACGTGAGCCGCGTCGACGGCTTGCTCGATCCGGCATTATCCAGCCTGGCGGCGCAAGAGATCGTCTATGTCGCCGATACGGGCACGCCCAATCCAGTGACTGGCGGCGAGATCGATGAGGCCATTTTCCTCGCGCTCGCCGACATGGTCGCATGGCGCTGTGCCGGCGCGTTCAATTTGGCTGGCGATCCCGCGCTGATGGCAAAGTCCAAACTGGCCGAGGAGGAGTTGCGCGTCATCGGCCGGCCGGCGCGCACACGGCGCACGCTCACCACGGATATTCAACTACGGGCGGGCAACCGCCGCTACACCAGCTTTAATTTTGTGACCGGACGCTAATGGCTGATCTCGGAAGCCTTGGGGCAGGCCCGGCTGGGCTCATCATGCCCGGCAACATCGATTTAAACGCCCGCCCTATCGTGCGCAATCCAGACGGGTCGATCAGCACGGTTCGTTCGATGTCAGCGAACTTCGGAAATGGTGAAGTGCTGATCCCGACGGTGAGCGACGATGGTCGTATCATGTCGGATCAAGAATCGATGGACCTCTACCGCAAGACTGGCAAGCACCTCGGCATTTTCGACACTCCAGATAACGCGACCTCCTATGCACAAGGCCTGCACGAGGATCAAGCGCGCCAATACCTTCCATTGAGCCAGGTTGGACGCTGATGGTCGGCCCCGCCAACGTTCCGTTCCCATTGTCGACGGCGCCAGGGAGTCGTCCGCAAGAATCAGCCGGTAGAATTTTAAATGCGTACGTCGAACCCCTGACCGACGGAGCGCCGTCGGGTCGCAAGTACGTTCGGGCTCCAGGCCTGCGTAACTTCGGAACCACAAGTAGGTCAGGCTATCGCGGATCGATCGAGATAGCGGGCATCCTGTACAGCGCCTTCAACGGCCAGATGGAGAAGCACACCAGCGTGGGTGGGGCATCGACTAATGTTGGCGCGCTCAACGGCACCAAGAAGGGGTTTTTTGCCCGCAACAATGCAGTGACGCCGGATCAGGTGTTCTGCGATCCCGACGGTAATATCGCGGTGTTCACGTCGTCGAGCGTCACCAACAGCTATCCAGACCCGGATTTGCCTGCGGTCAATTCGGTCTGCTCGATCGATGGCTATCTCGTGTTCACGACCGGGAATGGCCGCGCATACGCGACGGATCTGAATTCGACCTCGGTCAACGCCCTGTCGTTCGGCACGGCTGAGTCCAAGCCGGACGGGTTGGTCCGGTGCATCCCATATGCAGGACAGCTGTGGCTGTTCGGCGGCTTCACCACTGAGGTCTGGGCGGACGTGGGGACAATCCCGTTTCCGTTCCAGCGGTCGGTCGTGATACCGCGCGGGCTTGCCGGACCATACTGCATTGCCGGTCAGGAGGACGCGTTCGGGCGCGCTCTCGTCTGGATCGGTGATGACAGTGCGGTCTATCAGCTCAACGGCTACACGCCGGACAAGATCAGCTCGCCCGACATTGATGCGTTGATCGAGGCGGTGACGGACAAGACCCAGCTTGAGGTGTCGGTCTACATCTCCCGCGGCCATGGGATGGTGCAGATTTCATCGACAACCTGGACATGGGTGCTCGACCTCAATACCTCGAAATGGTCGGAGCGCAATAGCTACGGCCTGACGCGATCGCGCATTATTGGCGGGATCAATGCGTTCGGATCGAAATGGCTCTGTGGGGATAGCCAGACCGGCAACATTCAGGAGATCACCAGCGCGGTCTTTAGCGAGGTACTCAGTCCGTTTCGGATGCGATTGGAAAGCGGCGCGGTGGAGAAGTTTCCCACGGGCGCCCGGATCGGACGAGCGGATTTCAGTTTCGTCACCGGAGTAGGGCAGGCATCCGGAACCGATCCAATCCAGACCAACCCGACCGTCGAGATATCGTGGTCCGATGATGGCGGCCAGACATGGTCCGCGCCGATCCAGCGTAAGCTTGGCAGACAGTCCGAAACGCGCGATCTGGTGTCGCTGGTGGCGTGCACGGGCCGATCGAGCTGGAACGGCCGGCGCTGGCGGATAGACGTGGCAGACCCGGTATACGTCGGGTTCCTTGGGGCGACGCAAGCTGAAGACCCGCGGGTGATCGGCTGATGGCTGGCGCGAAGAATGCCATCCCGAAGCCAAGCGTGGCGCTGATCGACTTACAAACCGCGTTGGTTCGAAAGGACTGGTTCGACTTCTTCAGCAGCATTGCCGTTTTGCTCAACGGCGGATCGCTCCTCACGCAGGCAGTGACCGATACGCTCTACGAAAAGCTCGGGCTAAGCCGCGGCGTCAATACGCAAACCGGGAACTACACGCTGGTTCTGGCCGACCAAGGAAAAACGATCGAGATGAACGTGGCAGGCGCGAACACGCTGACCATCCCGCCGAATGCGTCGGTGGCGTTCCCGATCGGAGCCTGGATGAACATTGTGCAGGTCGGGGCAGGGCAGACCACGATAACGGCCGGCGTCGGTGTTACGCTTCGAACTCGCGTCGGTCCCAAGCTCATCTCGCAGTGGGCGATGGCGACGCTGTATCAGCGCGTGGCGAACGAATGGGTGGCAGGAGGCTCCCTGAGCGCCTGATGTTTGAGCCCGGGTTTCTTGAAGGGGGCGCTGTTAAGATCACCAAGACGGACAGCGGAGCTGTCAACGGAGGAACGTACAACTTCGGTTCGTCAGCGAACGATCGCATCATTCTTGCGGCGGTGGCGGTTTACACAGGAATCGCCAACAACGTCACTGGCTGCACGATTGCAAGTAATGCAGCCACGCTTGTGGTATCACGCTTCGTAACAACTAATCCAGGATTCACGCCATGGGTTGGCATCTGGGCTCTGGCTGTTCCATCTGGCACTAGCGGCGTAGTTACTATTTCCGCTTCGGGGGCAATCGGCGCCATTGGCATTGGTATTTACGCCATGAATGGTGCTGGCGGTTTAACGCCATTCAATACCAATACTGGTTATAGCGGAAACGCAGTTGCATCGGTTTCTTCTAGCATCAATATTCCTTCGGCCGGAATTGCGCTTGCCGTTGCAGGCAATGGGGCTGGCAGCTTGCCAAGCTATACATGGACTGGGGGCTTGGCAGAGGATTTGGATTTTGGCGCCAATTCCACCAGCGGGTTTACTACCGGTGCGTCGTCGACGACAGGATCAAATAGCATAACGGTATCGGCCTCTGCGATTGCAAGTAACGTCGGGGTAGCTTTGGTTGCAGCGAGTTGGGGACCATAGGAGGCTAACATCGGAATCTTCGACATTTTTAGCGGCGACAGCGCAAAAGATGCCGCTGCCCAGAACGCTGCGCTCTATCAACAGTACGGCAATCAGGCGCAGGGCTATCTCGACCAGGGCCAGACGAGCGCTATTGGCGCGTATACGCCGCTCACCAATCTGGGCACCAAATACGGCGGCGCGACCGATATGTACCTCAACTCGCTTGGGGTGAACGGCGCCGCCGGTACGCAGGCGGCGCAGGCGGCATTTCAGGCCGGTCCCGGTTATCAGTGGCAGGTCGACCAGGCAACGGACGCGGCAGCACGCAAGGCCGCCTCACTTGGTATTGCAGGCTCAGGCAACACGCTGGCCGAGATCGGAACGCGGGCACAGAACCTCGCCAACACGGAATACGGCAACTGGCAAACCAACCTCGCTGGATTCGTGCCGCAAGAAGCGAGCGTGACGGGGCAGGCCGCGGCTGGGCAGGCCGGCATCTATGGCCAGACCGCGCAGAACAAGGCGAATGTCGCGGGTAACGTCGCCAGTGGCACGGCGAACAGCAACACGGCCGCGGCGAATGCCGAGATGGCGGGTTCGGGCGCGTTCTGGAACTCACTTTTGAACCTCGGTGGCTCGGTCGCCAAAGCTTACAGCCCCGGAAAGACGGCCTAAAACGATGGCTATCAACGACCTCCAGTTACCGAAGTGGGCGCCTGCGCCGCAGGTAGACTTCACCCCGTTGGGGCAGATCGGCGATGCCATTGCAGCGAACCGCCGCAAGCAGGCGATCGGCGAAGCATTGGCCGGCGCGACTGATCAGTCCGGCAATATCGATGTAGCGAAGGCGGGCACATCGCTTGCTCAATTGGGCCTGACGGACGAGGCCAAGCCGATGCTGGCGCTTGCCCAGCAGAAAGCCGCGCTGGCACAGAGCGCAGCCGGACAGATCGAGACGGCCCGACACAACAAGGCCATTGAAGGAATCCAATCGCAGGCCGAAACGCGCCAAGCCTCACAGCCCTTCGTCGTCCCCTTCGGTGCTGGCGTGATGACCCGATCAGGCCAAACCCTTCGCGAGCCCGGCCTCGGCGAGACCGGCACCTTCGACGACGCGACGCTGACCGCGCTTGCCAAGCAGGCACAGGCCGGCGACGCGTCAGTGTTCACGAATTTGGGTCGTGGCGCTCAAGGGGCGGCGAATGTCATCGCCGTGCGCAAGAAGATCGCCGAACTGAACCAAGAGGGCGGCGAGGGCGGCGCTGAACAGGCGATGCGCAACGCCGAGTATCAGGGCGTCAAGGCGGGTCAGCGCACGACCGCTGTCAAAGGTGCCAACATTGAGATGGCGGCGACTGAGTTCAGTCAAGTGCTTCCGATCGTGAGGGATGCATCAAATGCGGTCAATCGCACGAACTATCCTGATCTGAACAAGATCATTCAGGCGTATGAAGAGAAGACGGGCGATCCCAACATAGTGAAGTTCGGCGGCGGCGTGAATACGCTGGTCAACCTCTATGCCAGAGCGATCAGCCCGACCGGTAACCCGACCGTCAGCGACAAGGATCATGCGCGCATTCTTCTGAACAAGGCGTGGTCAACCGGCCAATTCGACGCCGCGACGGGGATGATGGAGCAGGAGATTGCCGCCGCGCTGTCTTCTCCAGAAAAGGTGCGAGCCGCTCAACGCGAGCGATTTCTGAAGGGCGTCGGTCCTCAAAAGTCCACCGAGCAGCCCGCCGCCGCCGCTTCCCAAGCACAGGCCATCCAAATCCCGCAGGTCACGAACCGCAATGACGCCAACGCGGCCATTGCTGCCGCTCGCGCCGCGGTCGCCAACGGTGCCGATCCAAAGGCCGTGAATGATCGATTGCGCCAGATGGGCGTTCCGCCATTGGCTGGTCCTTGATGGCCGATCCGATCGACTTCTCGTCCGCATTCTCCGATCTGACACCAGCGGCCAAGCAGGCGACTGATTTCGGCAACTCGTTCGCCGACCTGGTCCCAGCTAAGGCTGCGCCAAAAGGCATGATCGGGCAGGCGCTGGAGCCGATCACGAGCTATCCGTCGACCTACAAGGAGATGAGCAGGCAGTCTCTGGACCAGATGATCCACGGGTTCGACCAGCTGATGTCAGCCGGCAAGTTTGCCGTCAACAAGACCCCGGAAGGCATGTCCGAGAAGGATCAGACTGCGGCGGGCGCCGGCCAGCTTGTGCGCGGCCTGGGGAATACGGTTGTCGGCGCGGCCGGGTATATTTCGTCACCCATTAACGCGGCCATCCACACGGTTGTCGGACAGCCGGTCGAGAACGTCACGGGCATCCCTTCGAAGTACACAGATTTCGCCGCCGGCATGGCGCTGCCTATCCCGAAGCGCCTCCCGGCGGGAGCTGGGACGGCCACGACCGCCGAGCGCGCCACCACTCCGACCGCCCAAGAACTCAGGACGGCCGCCACAGCAGGTTATGAAAGCCCGGAGGTGGCCGGGCTCTCGGTCAAGGCGCCAGCGGTCCAGTCCTGGTCCGATCGCGCCCGCGCCACCCTTACCGAGGCCGGGCTCGACGAGAACGTGGCCCCGAAGACCTGGAAAATCCTGGAGAAGGCCGACAAGGCTCCGGTGGATGCATTCGCCACAGGCAAGAACATCGACAGCCTGCGCAAGACGCTGGGACATGCGGCCAGTTCGACGGAGCCTGCCGAGCGGTTAGCTGCTTCGAGAGCCATCGAGTCGGCGGACGATTTTCTGTCCAACCTGTCGAAGACGGATGTCATCGCCGGCGATCCTGCGGCCGCCGCCGCCACCTTGACGGAAGCCAGGGGCAACTATGCGGCTGCCAAGCGTTCGGAAGCGATAACGACAGCGGCCGAGAAGGCCGATCTCAATGCGGTGGCGGCCAATTCCGGCCAGAACGTCGACAACGCAGTCCGCCAAAGAATCAAGTCCATCCTGCAAGACCCCAAGCAACGGCGGGGCTACTCACAGGACGAACTTGCGCGGATGGACAGCATCGTCCGCGGGACATTCGTCGGCAATACATCGCGTTTTCTGGGCAACCTGTTTGGCGGCGGTGGCGGATTGGGGACGGTTGTCACAGCCGGCACTGGCGCAGCGGCAGCCGGCCCGGTGGGCGCCATCGCCCCAATCTTTGGCTATGGGTTCAAGAAACTCGGCAATGCGATTACGGCACGCGAGGTTGCCAAGCTTGATGAACTCGTGCGCTCGCGGTCGCCGTTCGCCCGCCAAGTCGGCGCGCCACTGCAAGACTGGTCGATGGCGGCTCAGGCGGCAGAAGTCAGCCCGACGCCGCGGAATGTTGCAAGGCTAACTGTGGCGTCACGCAATCTCTCGAACAATCTATCGAGCGCTGGAATATCGGTGTCCCCCGATGATTTGCTGCGGTCTCTGCAAGGACCAATGCGCGGTGCCGCCGAAGACGAACAACCATAGCCCGTACGGGTAATCGACGCACAGCCAAACGACGACGAGATAGCAGATCCACAGCAGCGCCCACCCGGGCGCCACTTTTTTTTGGGAAAACAGCATGGCCGGTTCTATCAGCCTCTCAGGCTCCCAGCAATTCGACCAAGACGGAGTGCCGTTGTCTGGCGGCCTATTTTATACCTTCGCTGCTGGAACCACCACTCCTCAGAGCTGCTTCCAGGACATCGCGCTCACCATTGCGTATCCCAATCCAATAACCCTCCTTGCCGATGGTAGAATTCCGTTTTTCAACCTCGCGGACGGCAATATCAAAATCCGTCTGACCGATAAGAATGGCGTCACTGTAATTGCCGCTGACAACATCCTGGTTGTCGGCCCTTCGTCTGGTGGAGGCGGCGGAGGCGGCGTCGATCCGACGACGGTCTTCCAAACCGGTGACCTCAAGAACCGTTACGTCAACAGCACGCACACCGGATGGGTGCGTTGCAACGGGCGAACGGTTGGCTCGGCAAGCTCGGGAGCGGCCGAGCGCGCGAATGCCGATGTGCAGGCATTGTTTGAATTCCTGTGGGGCGCTGATCCCAATCTGACCGTGTCAACTGGCCGTGGCGCATCCGCAAACGCAGATTGGCTCGCGAACAAAACCATCACGCTTCCAGACTTCCGTGGCCGTGTGCTCGCTGCCCTTGATGACATGGGCAATTCGGCGGCAGGTCGCGTCACGTCAGGCGGCTCCGGTATCACCGGCACGACCCTTGGCGCCGCAGGTGGCGCGCAGGCCGTGACGCTTAACGCCACCATGATCCCGCCCATTCCGGTCACCATTCCTGCCAACCAGGGCTCTCACGGCCACCCGGGCAGCACGGCTCCGTTTGCTATCTCGAATCAAACCCAAGCCGGCTCGGACAGCGCGAAGGCAAGCTCGGGATCAACGGGCATCACGATTGCCGCAAATACGCTCCCGGCGATGACAGGCACCGGCAACAATGGCGTAACGGCTGCGGCTGTCAACAAAATGCCGCCCGCAGCTATCGTCTCTATTTTCATCAAGCTGTAGGGGCGCACATGTTCGTCGGCACCTTGGCGGCGGTCTCAAATCGAGAGGACTGGAACTTCTTTCTCGAGATGGCCGATCCGGCGACGAACACAGCGATCGACCTGACAGGCGCATCAATCGACATTGCGGTGCGCGCTCAGGACAATCGAAATCCCGCACTAACCGGATCACTCGCTGATGGAAAAATCACCATTGTCGGAGCGGCGACAAACGGAACGGCCGAGATACTGTTTTCAGAGACTGATATGGCGACGCTGTGCGCTGGTCAATATGACGTTGGCATTCGGGTGACGATGGCGACCGGCAGGAAATTTCAATTGCTTACCGCGATGCTCCCCGTGGTCCACGGAGTGGTGAGCGCATGAGCCTCACCCCTTACCCTACGCTCAGGCTCAAGGTCACGCCTGCGCCGTCGATCAAGGTGCGAGTGCTGCCGAGCTTTTCCGCCACGCTGACCGGCTCCGATCCGATCGTCGTCGACAACAACGGCGGGAACTATCAGATCGGCCTCGATATTCCCTCCCTTCTTGGGCAGATCGCTGATGCTTCTGCCGCTAGACAGACGTTGACGGCGGATCGGACTTATTACGTTCGCCCCATTGACGGAGACGATTCAAGCAGTGGTCTGGAAGACCTGCCCGGGCTGGCATTTCAGACCTTGCAGCATGCGTGGGATGTGATCGAGACGACGCTTGACCGCGGCCAGTTTGCGGTCAACGTGCGGGGGGGCGACGGCACCTATGGTGCCGGTGTGATCGCGCTCGGCCCTGGCATCGGAAGCGGGCTGATTTCATTTCTGGGCAACCTGTCCACGCCCACCAATTGCAAAGTGAATAGCTCCGCTGAAGCTTTCATGGCGATCAACGGCGCCCGCTTCAAGGTGGATGGGTTCGAAATCGCCGGCGTCAACGCGTGTATCGAGGCTGCAAACCAGGGGCAAATTATCGCCGGGTCGAATATTCGGTATGGCGCCTGCAGCTTCTATCAAATCCGGGCGGTCAATGAGGGCTTTGTCGATATACAAGGCTTTTCCTGGTCTGTCATCGCCAGCGCTGCGGCCCATATTAATGCGGCGCTCGGCGGCGTCGTGAACATGAACGGGTCAACGATCAATATCCCGCTGGGGGTGATCGGCTTCACTTCCTTTGCGAAGGTAGACCGGGGCGGCATTCTCTACGCTGGCGGCGTGACGATCAACAATTCCGGCACTGTAACAGGTGCGCGCTTCAGCCTTACCAGTGGCGGTCTAATCGATACCGGAGGTCTTGGGCTGAACCTCTTCCCAGGCAATTCCGCGGGGACCGGCGACGGCACCGGTATCTACGATGGCGTGATCATTGGGACGCAGACGATCAATACCAACAGCGCTGCGCCGCCGTCGCCTGTATCCGGAACCATTCAGCATTTAGTTGGCGCCGGCTTCTCCGGCCAATTTCTCAGCACCTGGGCGAGCTTGCCTTTCGTCTTTGGACGCCGCGCCGAAGGAAGCATCGCTTCGCCGAGCGCAGTGCAGAGCGGTCAAAATTTGCTTTATCTCGGCGGTCTTGGTTACGGTACGACTTACGCGACAATTGCCGGTGTCGGCATCGGTCTGCAGGCGGCAGAGAATTGGAGCGCATCCGCGCAAGGCACTAAGATCGTCTTTCAAACGACGCCGCTCGGCAGCACAGCAGCGGCAGACGCGGCGTATATTGGCGCAGATAAGAGCTTTCAGCCTGTTGGCCGGCTCGATCTGAGCAGCGCAACTTCCGGCCAGATCAAGTTCCCTGCAACGCAGAATCCATCGAGCGACGTGAACACGCTTGACGACTACGAGGAGGGGACGTGGACGCCGTCATTCACATTTCAGACGCCGGGTGATCTTGCCGTCACCTATGGAGTCCAGCTTGGGACATACACAAAGATTGGAAATGTGGTCGTCGCGACATGCCGCATTCAAACATCGGCATTCACCTATACGACTGCATCAGGAGCGGCTTTAATCAATGGATTGCCATTCACGGCCGGCGGCATTCAGGGCTATTTCGGAATGAGATGGCAGGGCGTGACCGCCGCAGGATATACCGATCTGCTTGCGACTCCTGGGATAGGAACGGCGCAGCTTTCATTGCGGATGTCAGGCTCGGGGCAAGCTGTTATCATTCCGTCTACGACGCAGATTGCCAGTGGCGGGTCCATTCAATTCGAAGGGACCGGAAGCTTCACGGTTTAGAAGAGGGAAGGCGCATATGATCGAAAAGAAAACCATCGTCGATCAGATCGAGGTGGCAAGGTCCGGGTTCATCCAGATTCGCTTTGGTCTGCTACTGATCGACGATGGTCAAGAGATCGACTGCAAGTGGCATCGAACATCGATCGAGCCTGGCGGCGACGTGGATGCGCAGATTGCTGCGGTGAACGCGCATCTCGCTCAAATGGGAAAGGCTGCTGTGGATACTGACCGGATCGAGGGCATCAAGAAGATCGCTGCAACGGTGCATACCTCTGAGCTGGTCGATCAATACAGGAAAGCTAGGGACGCAGCGCTTTCGGTTGACGACGAGTTGGGCGGTCCTGGTGCTCCAGCTCGGACGGCGTCGCCGCAGGATCGCCGGCGTTAGTTCAACGCCGCGGCTTCACCAACAATCGTCCCGTCGTAGTTGCCGGTCCCGTCTCCGACGCCCGGTTTGTCGCCCGGAAAGAAGTCGCGGCCCTGATCGCCAGTCCAAATGGTGCTTCCGGTAACGACCATGAAGCGCGCGCCCATGACTTCGCCGTTGCGCTCGGCTTTGGCCTCGTTGGCGTTCACGATCGAGGACCGATCAGCGAGCGCGAAGGTCTCAAATGTGTGGCGCCCCGGCGCGATGGCGATCGTCGATCCAAACAGGTTTATGGTGGAGCTGATCGCGGCGTTGATGCTCGCTTTGCCGGCGCCGCCTGCAATAAGGTATCGGGTCTTTTGCGCGCTCACAAAGGCATGGTTGACGGCGCGCATGTGATAAAGGGCGCTGGGGCCGAAGATCACCGACTGCCCGACCATTGCCGTGCCAAAATCAGCCGCCTCGACGGCCGCATATTCGGCTTGGATCTCCATCCCAGCGACCTGAAAGCGAGCATAGTTGCGAGCCATGAACGCCTCCTTCGGCGGCGCGAACTTGACCTTCGAAGGCTCACGCAGATTGCCGACGAAGGTGACCAGTCCCGCGCCCGTCTGCGGCCACATCGCATCGAGGCCCACATTGTATTCGCCGTCGGCGATCTGCACCTCGACGTCGTGGCCCGCGAGATCGAGACAATTGGCGATGAAGCTCCATGCCTGCTGCGGGGACGGGAAGGCTTCGCTTTGGCTGCGCGCGCACGTGGCGTAATCGCTCCCGCCAGCAGAGATGAAATAGGCCCGATTGCTCGAGAGCCTATCGCGGTGATCAATGGCAGCGCTCGGCCGCAAGGATAAAACCAGAGCCGCTATGGCCACGGCAAAGGCCGCGATGGCAAGCGCGCGGTATATCAAAGCTCAACCCCAAGTGCGATAAGTGCCGGCCGCAACCTGTAGCAGCCCATCGGGTCCATATCACCATAATACCGCCGCCGCAACCGCGGCGAGCAACCGTTGACCGGGCTCGGCGGGCCCTACCCTCGGTCGGAACGGAGGGGGCGCCCAAATGGCTGCGAAGATTACCCCGCAGATGCTGCGTCCGCTGTGGCCGCGCGCCTCGCAGCAAAAGATCGACGCCATCGTGATGACGGCGCCAGCGCGGTGCTGGCAATGCTCTTGTTCCCGCCGCCGCTGGCGACCTGACATGCTGTGCGCGATCGTCGTCGCCGTTCTCTTCATGGCCCTTGTCGCCATCATCGGCGGCATTGCGTGGCTCGGCTGGCAAATCCTGTTCGGGCGCTGATCAACATCTGAAAAATCACGAGGTCTGTCATGGCCGCACCCTGGGCGCCGACAAGGGCTATGACGCAGCGGCATTCGTCGCCGACATGCGCGGGCTCAACGTGACGCCGCACA
>Ga0137415_10001682_pt1 | contig 21932 bp, 16 predicted proteins | sample CZODoug3_1_1_16f_FD_183082 | JGI IMG/M metagenome (GOLD analysis project Ga0137415, IMG submission 183082) | Vadose zone soil fungal communities from Angelo Coast Range Reserve, California, USA - CZODoug3_1_1_16fungal (Hybrid Assembly) | ecosystem: Environmental > Terrestrial > Soil > Vadose...
GTGCCGGCCGAGCACGCGATCCACGGCATCCACGGCATCGGCGTGCACGTGGCCAACCCGGAGAACATGGTCGAGTTCACCTCGGGCTCGCTGTTCGGCAAGGACCTGCTCGAGGAGGGCGACCGGGTGGTGCTGCAGGTCGGCGCGTCCGACCGGGGCGGCGCGGTGGAGCTGGTGGTCAACCGCGCCGACGAACCCGGCACCTGGCGCTACGGCGAGGGCACCATCCACCACTTCGCCTGGAACGCCGAGACCCTGGCCAACCAGGACGAGCTGAAGTTCGCCATCGAGGGCGCCGGCTACACCGACATCTCCGAGCTGAAGGACCGCAAGTATTTCAAGTCGGTGTACGTGCGCAGCCCCGGTGGTGCCCTGTTCGAGCTGGCGGTCACCCATGCCGAGGGCGGCTGGACCTGCGACGAGTCACCGAAGGAGCTGGGCAGCGCGTTCCAGCTGCCCGAGCAGTTCGAGCACCGCAGGACAGAGCTGCTCGACCAGCTCGAACCCCTGGAGGACTGAGCAGGTCCGAGCAGGTCAGCGGTCGTGAGTGGCGAGTGGTCCCCTGGGACCACTCGCCACTCACGAGGCCTGAGCAGCGGAAACGAGCTAGCCGAGGTTGCGCTTGATGTGGCCGTGGAACGCCTCGAGGAACAGGTTGAGGAACTCGGCGGTGGTCTCCTTGGTGACCTCGCCGTCCTCGGTGATCAGGCCCTCGCTGAACTGGATGTACGCCTCGGGCTGGCCGAGCAGCGGGGAGTTCGTGAACGCGAGGATGCTCTTCAGGTGCTGCTGCGCGACCGCGGTGGAGATCAGCCCGGGCGAGGCGCCGATTACGGCGACGGGCTTGCTGTTCAGGGAGTTCGTGCCCCAGGGGCGGGTCGCCCAGTCGATCGCGTTCTTCAGTGCACCCGGGATCGAGCGGTTGTACTCGGGCGTCACGAACAGGATCGCGTCGGCGCCCTCGATGGCCGCCTTGAGCGCCTTGCCGACCTCCGGGTAGTCGCTGTCGTAGTCGTGGTTGTACAGCGGCAGCTCCGCGATCGGGATCTCGACCAGCTCCAGGTCGTTCGGCGCGACCTTCCGCAGCGCCAGCGCCAGCCGGCGGTTGATGGATTTGTTCGACAGGCTGCCGACGATGTATCCGACCTTGTAGGCCATCGTGTGGTCCCGTTCTCTGTGAGTGGTTGCTACCGGTGTCGCGAATTGACGCATGAACCCACTCGAGCACGGGCCAACTCGAGCACGGCGGTCGAGCGGCGCCGGTGCCACTCTCGGAACTCGTCCGGCGAACGCGGCAGCCGCCGCGCGCCGTTCCCCCACTAGTACAAACTAATGATAGTCAATTTCTATGACTGTAGCCGAGCCCTGCCCGGCGGTGCAAGTGAATCGTAGGCCGCACCGCCCGGCGCGGCGGGTTCCGGGCTGCGAAGCTGGGCGGCATGGACCCCTCGCTCGCCGCCGATCCCACCGGGACGATCGCCCGGCTGGGCAGCTGGCCGACCCCGCTGGAGCCGGCTCCCCGACTGGCCGAACGGATCGGGCTGCGGCCGGCCGACCTGTGGATCAAGCGGGACGACCTGACCGGGCTGGCCGGCGGCGGCAACAAGGTGCGCAAGCTGGAGCACACCGCGGGCGCCGCGCTGGCCGCCGGCGCAGACACCCTGGTCACGACCGGGGCGGCGCAGAGCAACCACGCCCGCTCGACCGCGGCGGCGGCGGCCCGGCTCGGCATGCGCTGCCTGCTCGTGCTGGCCGGCGAGCCACCGCCCGTGCCGGCCGGCAACCTCGTGCTGGACCACCTGCTCGGCGCCGAGCTGCACTGGGCCGGGGCCGCCGACGACACCGCCCTGGAGGCCCGCGCCGCCGAACTGGTCGACGCGCTGCGGGCCGGCGGTGGCGCGCCGTACCTGGTGCCGTTCGGCGGGTCCGGCCCGATCGGCAGCCGGGGCTACCTCGGCTGCGCGCGCGAGCTCACCGAGCAGGCGCCGGATCTGGCCCACCTGGTCGTCTCGGTCGGCTCCGGCGGCACCATGGCCGGCCTGGTTGCCGGGCTGGGCGCCGCCCGGGTGCTGGGCGTGGACGCCGGCGCGGTGCCCGACCCGGCCCGGCGGGTGCGCGAGATGGTCACCGGGTTGGGCGGGTCCCCCGACGGGCTGCGGCTGCGCGGCGACCAGGTCGGCCCGGGCTACGGCCGGCTCACCGACGCGGCGCGGCGAGCGATGACCGACCTGGCGCGTACCGAAGGGCTCGCCCTCGACCCGGTGTACACCGCCAAGGCGTTCGCCGGGCTGACCGCGGCGGTACGAGAGGGCGAGATCCGGCCGGGGCAGCGCACCGTGTTCCTGCACACCGGCGGCCTGCCGGGGCTGTTCGGGCACAGCTACGCCGCCGAGCTGGGCTGAGCCGACCCGAGCCGACTGAGCCGGCTGAGTCGACACTCCGGCCGCCGCCCAACTCCGAGCGGACGCCCTGGCGAGGTAGGGTCGGACGGCATGGAGCGAGATCATCCCGAGGTCGCGGACGATGAAGGTCTCCTGCGGATCACTCCGGTCGACGCCGGTGGCGCGGTCGTGGTGACCGCCGCCGGCGAGGTCGACCTGGTCACCGGGCCGAAGCTGCGCGCCGCACTGGCCGAGCTGCTCGAACGGCCGGCACCCACACCCGTCGTGGTCGACCTGACCACGGTGACCTTTCTCGGCTCCACGGGCATCGCGGTGCTGGTCGACGCGCACTGGCAGGCCGTCCAGCTGCCGGTGCCACTGAAGATCGTCGTGACCCGCGACGGCCCGGTGCACCGAACCCTGCGGACCACCGGCGTGGACCACCACCTGTCGCTGCACCACGACGTCGGCGCGGCCCTGCGGGACATCGAAGCGCACTGAACGACGGGCACCGAAACGACGCGCTCTGAACGACGCGCAGTGAAAAGGGAGACAGCCCATGCAGGCGGTACAGGTGAGCGCGCTCGACGGACCGGACTCGGTCGGCGTCGCGGAGGTCGACGACCCGACGCCCACCGGCGACCAGGTACACATCGACGTGCACGCCGCCGGCGTCTGCTTCCCCGACCTGCTGCAGACCAGGGGCCTGTACCAGATCAAGCCGGAGCTGCCGTTCGTGCCGGGCTGCGAGGTGGCCGGCCTGGTCCGCGCCGCGCCCGAGGGGTCCGGGTTCGCGCCGGGCGACCGGGTGGCCGCATTTCCCGGCCTCGGCGGTTTCGCCGAGCAGGTGGTCACCGACGCCCGGTTCGTCTTCGCGCTGCCGGCGGCGCTGTCCTTCGCGGCCGGCGCCGGCCTCCCGATGAACTATCTGACCGGGCACTTCGCGCTGGTCCGCCGCGCCCGGTTGCGCGCCGGGGAGACCGTGCTGGTGCACGGCGCGTCGGGCGGGGTCGGTACCGCGGCGGTGCAGCTGGCCAGGGCGCTGGGCGCGCGGGTGCTGGCGGTGGTCTCCACCGAGGCCAAGGCGGCGATCGCGCGCCAGGCCGGCGCCCACGAGGCCGTGCTGGCCGACGGCTTCCGCGACGCGGTCAAGGAGCTGACCGGCGGGCGGGGCGTCGACGTCGTGGTCGACCCGGTCGGCGGCGACCGGTTCACCGACTCGCTGCGCAGCCTCGCTCCGGAGGGCCGACTGCTGGTCATCGGCTTCACCGGCGGCGAGATCCCCACCGTCAAGGTCAACCGGCTGCTGCTCAACAACATCGACGTGGTCGGCGTCGGCTGGGGCGCGTTCTGGCTGCGCCAACCTGACTACCTGCGCGAACAGTGGCAGGAGCTGCTGCCGCACCTGGAGTCCGGCGCGCTGGACCCGGTGCTCGGCTCGTCCTACCCGCTGACCAAGGCGGCCGAGGCGCTACGCGAGTTCGACGAGCGCCGGGCGAGCGGCAAGATCGTGCTGCAGGTGCGCTGACGGACTACTGCTCCGGCGCGTTGTGGGGGACGTAGCGCACGCCGAGCCGGGCCAGGGTGTCCCGCAGCCCGTACCGGTCCAGCCCCAGCTCACCGGCCTGGAACGCGGCGCGCGCCTGCTCCTGCCTGGCCAGCCGGGCCCGGGACGCCTCGATCCCCCGGGCCACGTCCGCGCGCGGCACGTGCTGCACGCCGTCGTCGTCGGCCAGGATCGCGTCGCCGGGCCGGACCAGCTGGCCGCCGAGGGTGACCGGCACATTCACCGCGCCGGCCGTGCTCTTCACCGTGCCCTGCGCGCTGACCGCCGCCGACCAGACCGGGAAACCCATCGCGCGCAGGTCCGCCACGTCCCGCACGCCGGTGGTCAACACCGCGCCCCGCACGCCGCGCTGGGCCAGTGAGGTGGCCAGCAGCTCGCCGAACAACCCATCCGAACACGGTGACGTGGTGGTCACCACGAGCACGTCGCCGGGGCGGCACTGCTCGACGGCGGCGTGGATCATCAGGTTGTCTCCCGGCCAGCACAGCGCCGTCACCGCGGTGCCGCCGATCCGGGCGCCGTCCTGCACCGGGCGCAGGTCGGGCCCGCAGTAGCCGGTCCGCCCGAGCGCCTCGTGCACCGTCGCCGCCGCTAAATCGTCAACGATTTCGTTCGAACTTCTTGTGACGATCGCCTCGCGGCGGCTACCGTCGTGGTATGGCCGACACCCACCGGAGCCCCACCCGGCGCATCGACGACGTCACGCCGGCGCAGCGCCCCGTGCATGTCTGACCGGGCCGACCGGCGGCTGACCGGACCGGCGCGGGCCGCCGTCGTCGGCGCGTCCTTCGGCTTCTTCGTCGACATGTTCGACGTGTACCTGCCGGTCGTGGCGCTGACCCCGGCGATGGACTACTTCCTGCCCGCCTCGGTATCCCCGGACAGCCGGGCCATCGTCAACTCGCTGATCTTCGTGGCAACGCTGGTCGGCCGGCCGCTGGGCTCGCTGATATTCGGCCGGCTGGCCGACCAGATCGGCCGGCGCCGGACCACCCTCTACGCGGTGACCGGTTGCGGGGTGTGCACCGGACTGATCGCGGTACTGCCCGGCTACGCGCAGGTCGGCATGGTCGGGGTGGCGCTGCTAGTGCTGCTGCGACTGGCCGATGGGATCTTCCTCGGCGGTGAGTACGCCGGCGCGACCCCACTGGCCATGGAGTCGGTGCCGACCGGGCGGCGGGGTTGGTACGGCGGCCTCGTCGGGATGGGCTTCCCACTGTCGTACTGCGCGATCTCACTGGTCACGCTGCTGACCCTGCGGATCGCGCCGGCCGGCTCGGCCACCTCGGCGTACTCGGTCTGGGGCTGGCGGGTGCCGTTCGTGATCGGCGCGCTGCTGTGTCTGGTGTTTGTCGTGTACTACGCGCGCTCGGTCACGGAGTCGGAGGTGTGGACGCGCTCGACCAAGTCGCGCAACCCGGTGCGGGAGGTGCTGTTCGGCTCGGCGCGGCGGGAGTTCGTGCAGGTCTTCGTGCTGATGAGCGGCATCTGGATCGCCTCGAACCTGGCCTCGGGACTGCTGCCGAGCGCGCTGCAGACCCAGGGCCACGTGTCCGCCACGGCGGTCACCGGCGCCCTGGTGATCGTGCAGGCGGTGCACTCGGTGCTGTTCCCCTACCTCGGCGCGCTGAGCGAACGGATCGGCCGGCGGCGCTTCCTGGCCTGGTGCGGGGTCGGTATCGGGGTGCCCTGCGCGGCGGCGTTCGGCACGATCTCGGCCGGCTGGTGGACGGGGTTCGGCTCCGTGCTGCTGCTGACCGCGGTGATCCGGCTGGCCGGCGCGAGCGCGTTCGCGGTCACCCCGTCCTACCTGTGCGAACGGTTCCCCTCGGCGCTGCGCGGCAGTGGCTTCGGGCTCGGCTACAGCACGCCGCTCGTGCTCACCTCGTTCTACGCCTACTACCAGAACTGGCTCGGCGCGATCCTGCCGCACGGCTACACCGCGAGCGCGCTGCTCGTGCTCGGCGGCGCGCTGGTGCTGATCGGCGCGCTGCTCGGGCCGGAGAGCCGCAACGTCGAGTTCGGCGCCGAGCCCGCCGCGGCGCACCCTGCCAACCCGGCCCAGCGCCACAATCCGTGATCACGGAAGCTGGCCGACCGGCATTTCGCTCTCCCGCATCGCGTCGATCACGCTGGCCAGGTGGGCGCGCGCGGCGGTCTCGGCGGCTCCCGCATCCCGCGCGACGATCGCATCGATGATGGCCAGGTGCTCGGGCAGCGACCGCAGCGGCCGCCCCGGGCGCAGCGCCAGGCGGAACTGATGGCGCACCATCTGTGCGTTCAGCCGCTCCAGCAGGTCGGTGGCCACCGGCTGCTCGGCCAGCTCGCGGATGCGCTGATGCAACTGGGCGTTCAACGCCGAGTACTCCACCGGGTCGCCGGCGCCCACCGCGGCGCGCATCCGCTCGCCCAGCTCGGTCAGCTCGGTGGCCGCCGCGTCGGTGACGTTGCGCGCCGCCTTCGCCGCGCAGAGCGCCTCCAGCATCTGGCGGCACTCGACGATCGCCACCGCCTCGGCCACGGACACGACCCGGACCCGGGCGCCCCGGTTGTGCACGCGCTCGACCAGGCCCTCACCGGTGAGGTCGATCAGCGCGGCGCGCACCGCGCCCCGGGAGACCCCGAACAGCTCCGCGAGCTCGGGCTCGACCAGCCGCTGCCCGGGCGCCATGTCTCCGGACACGATCGCCTGCCGTAACGCCGCCACGGCATCCGCCACGCCGTCTCCTCCTCGGCCACCGAACCCCTGTACCTCTCGACGACGAGAATCGTGAACGATTTCGTTCGGGATCAGTGTAGCGATTCGGTCGGCACGGCCGTCACCCTCCCGACCAGTGCCGGAACGAACGGGAGCCCGCCTCCCCCGAAGGGAAGGCGGGCTCCGGTCAGAGCTGTGAGTCAGTGATCAGACGACGCGCACGCCGGTGGCCTGGGGGCCCTTGGCGCCCTGGCCGACGGTGAACTCAACGCGCTGGCCCTCTTCGAGGCTGCGGAAGCCCGCGCCATCGATCTCCGAGTAGTGCACGAAGACGTCCGGGCCGGACTCGTCCTGGGAGATGAAGCCGAAGCCCTTCTCGCCGTTGAACCACTTAACAGTTCCCTGTGCCATGCAATCTGCTCCTAGCAGGTTGGTGGGTGCCGCACCGTGCGAAACCCCGGCCGAGCCTGGTAGCGCTGATCAGTGACACACTGCTCGCGCGACCGAGACCGTTCCCGCGAGCGTGCAAGCACAAACACTGAAACTAAACGACCGTAATCAGTATAGCGCGCGCCCCGCGGGAACCGTTCCCCACCCCCCACCGTGTCCACGACCGATCGGAACAGCTACCGGCTCGCTGGCTGACGCCTCAGACGATCGGGCTCGGGGACGGCTGACCGAACCACAGACCACCGGCCCACTCCCGCATTTTGGGCTGGCCCATCAGGTGGTGGCCGATCGTGGTCAGGTCGCGGTGGTGGCGTTCCAGCGGGCAGTCGCGCCGGATACTGGCGGTTCCGACGGCCTCGGTCAGCACCGTGACCGCGTCGCGGCAGGCCGTGACTGTGTGCACGTAGCACCCGGCGAGCTGGGCACGGTCCGCCAAGCCGAGCAGGTCACCGGCCTCGAGCGTCGCCCACAGGTCTCCGTAGACGTCGTGGACGTAACTGCGCGCGGACCCCACCATCGCGTGCGCCCGGGCGACGGCGGCCCGCACCCGGGGTTCGTCCCGGGCCAGGATCATCTCCGGCATGCTGACCTTCGCGGCGAGCATGTCCATCGCGACGTCGAGCGCATCGGCCGCCATCCCGAGCGGCACCGCGACCGCGTTCGCGATGAGCAGCCCGGGCCACCGGTACAGGGTCTCCTCGCGGTTGGTCCGGGCGAAGCCGAACGTCTGCCCCGCCGGCACGAACTGGCCCTCGACCGAGTAGTCGTTGCTGCCCGACCCGCACAGTCCGGTGGTGTACCAGGTGTCGTGCACATTCACCCGGCCCGAGGGGAGCAGAGCGACGCGAAACTCGGGCTGACCGTCCGGGCCCAGCCGGGGCTGGCCACCCTCGGTCACCACCGCGCCGGCCGAGACCACGTCGGCGTGTGTGATGCCGCTGCCGAACGACCACCGACCGGACAGCCGGTAGCCACCGTCGACCACCTCGAGCGTGCCGGCCGGCACGATCCAACCCGCGGTCACCGAGTCCAGCTCGGGGTACAGCCCTCGCGCTTCGGTCTCGGCGAGGAACGCCGCGTAGTACCCGCTGTCCGATCCGATCATGGCGCACCAGCCGGCGGAGGCGTCCGCCCGGGACAGCGTCTCGAGGATCTCGAGCTGGGTGAGCAGGTCCACCTCCGGGCCGCCCCAGGCTCGGGGCATGGTCATCCGGAACACGCCCGTGCCGCGCAGGGCGTCGACGACGGGTGGGGTCAACCGGCGGGCCGCCTCGACCTCGGCGGCGTGTTCGCGCAGGCGGGGCGCGACCCGCCGGGCGTTGGCCAGGATGGCCGCACCATCCAGCCGCGCGTCGCCCGCACCCGCCTCGGGCCCGCCCGCCGCGGAGGCCTCGGTAGTCGTCATGCTCGCCCCCTCGGTCGCTCGGCTCGGCGGCTATTCAAGCAACGCCGTCGCGCAAGTGGATGAGTATCGCGTACTCAATATGGTCCATCGCGGTACCCAGCACCCCGCCCCGAAAGGTTCAGCACCGACCTTCCTGGACGACCCACGAGCCACTTACCCTGGGCGGATGCTCACGAGCTGGCCGCTGATCGGCCGTCGGGAGGAGGTGGCACTCCTCGAGCGGCTGGTCACTCATGACGGTGGGTGTGGTGTCGTGCTGTCGGGCCCGGCCGGGGTCGGCAAGACCCGGCTGGCCAACGAGGCGCTCCGGCTCGCGAGCGCGACGGGTCGGGTGACCGCCTGGGTGGCGGCCAACCGGGCGTTGGCCGGGATTCCCTTCGGCGCGTTCGCACACCTGCTGCCGGATGGTCACGGGATCACCGGCAGCCCGTTGGACGTGCTACGCCGGGCGCATGGCGAACTGCGTCGGCGCAGCCCAGACCGCCCACTGGTGTTGGGCGTGGACGATGCGCACCTGCTCGATGACGCCTCCGCCGGCCTGGTCCACCAGCTCGCGGCTTCCGGTACCGCCGTGGTGGTCGCCACGGTCCGCGACGGTGCCGCCGTGCCGGAATCGGTCCGGTCGCTCCCGAGAGGCGCTCGGCTGGAGCGGGTGGAGCTGGCGCCGCTGACCCGTGCGATGGTGAGCGAGCTGCTGGCCACGGTCCTGGCCGACCAGGTCGACACCACATCCGCCCACCGCATGTGGCAGGTCAGCGAGGGCAACGTGCTCCTGCTGCGCGAGCTGGTCCGGCTCGGCACCGACCAGGGACTGCTGGCGCGGCGGCATGGTGTGTGGAGCTGGCGTGGCCAGTTGCGCTCCTCCGGTCGGCTCACCGAACTGATCGACGAGCGGCTGGCCGGGCTGGAGCCGGAGTACCGGCACGCGCTGGAGGTACTCGCGGTCGGTGAGCCACTGCCCACGGCACTGTTCGAACGGGTCGTCGGCGCGCACCTGCTGGAGGAACTGGAGGCGGCGGCCCTCGTCGCGGTGAACTCACCGGATGCCTGCGACAGCATCCAACTGGCGCACCCGCTCTACGGCGAGGCGGTGCGCGCCCAGCTCGGGCCGCTGCGCCGCCGCTCGATCTGCCGCGAACTGGTCGGCGCTGGTACCGGCGGCTGCGACGTTCTGCGGCTGGCCGGGTGGCAACTGGACAGTGGTGCGGCTCTGGATGCCGACACGCTGACTACCGCCGCCGAGCGCGCTGGCCGCCTCGGCGACCACCACCTCGCCGAGAGGCTCGCCCGCGCCGCCATCGCGGGTGGTGGCGGGATGACGCCGAGCCTGTTGCTGGCCGAGTCCCTGCAGGCCCAGGGCCGGGTGGCGGAATGCGGCACCGAGCTGGCGCGGCTCGACTCGAACTCGGCGGGACCGGCGGACCGTACGCGCTGGGCGATCACGGCGGCAAACAACGCGTTCTACGGAGCCACCGACGCCGACCGAGCTACCGCTGTGCTGATCGACGCCCAGGCGGCGGTGCCGGCCGGTGACCTGTGGGACGAGCTGGCCGGGCACCGGGCGGAGATCCTCACCTACGGCGGTCGGCCCGCCGACGCGCTCGCGGTCGCCGACCCCGCGTTGCGGCGGATGGGCTCAGGCGTCGACACGCGCCTGCGGCTGGGCCGGGCCGCGGTACTCGCGTCCGCGATGGTCGGGCAGACCGAGCGGGCTATCGCCACCGCCGACGACCTGCTGCGGCACCCACCCCACGACGCCGAGGAGCGGCCGTTCCAGCTGGACATGGTGGTCGCCGCCCGGCTGCACGCCTACTGCCTGGCCGGTCGCTACTCCGAGTTGGAGACACTCGCTCTCACGTTGCACGAGCGCCTGGTGGCGAACACGGGGTCGGACGACCTGCGGGGCGTGGCGGTCTTCCTGCTGGGGCGGGCCCTGCTCGGGCGCGGGCTGGTCGACTCGGCGCGTACCCGGCTGCGCGAAGCGGCTGCCCTGCTGCGCGAGCAGGACCAGTTCGACCAGCTCCCGCTGCTGCTGTCCGTCTTGGCCCGCGTCGAGGCTCAGCTGGGCCAGCCGGGTAGCGCCGAGGCCGCCCTGGTCGAGTCGGCACGGCGCCTGAACCCCGCAGTCAAGATCCACGAGCCCTACCTGGCGCTGGCCCGGGCCTGGGTCACCTCGGCCATCGGTGAGCAGCGTCGCGCCAGGGCCCAGGCCCGCGAGGCCGCCGATCTGGCGTCGGCACTCGGGTGCGCCTCCAGCGAGCTGGAGGCGTTGCACGAAGCGGTCCGGTTGGGCGAACGGACGCTGCACGAGCGGCTCCGCCAGGTCGCCGGCCGGGTGGACTGCGTTCTGGCCGAGGACTATGCCGCGCACGCAACCGCCTTGCACGCACACGACGGCCCGAGACTGGACACCTGCGCGGCCCGGTTCGCCGAACGCGGCCTGACCCTGCTCGCCGCCGAGGCCAGTGTCGAAGCCGCTGAGCTACACGCGAAAGCAGGGCGGCGGTCCGCCGAGCTCGTCTCACTCGACCGGGCGCACCGCTGGGCCCAGCGGTGCGAGGGCGCCCGCACACCGGTGCTCGACCGTGGCCGGCAAGCACCCATGGCGGCCTGGCTCACCGTCCGGGAGCGGGAGATCGTCGAGCTCGCTAACCGAGGCCTGTCCAACGCGGACATCGCGGCCCGGCTCGTCCTCTCGCACCGCACGGTGGGCAACCATCTCACCCACATCTACGGCAAGCTCCAGGTCGCCAACCGCGTCGAGCTCGCCGCCCGGCTCGGCAAACCCTAGATGAGCTGGGCGCGCAGCTGCTCGGCGCGCTCGAGTAGCAGGTTCAGGATCTCGCCGCGCATCGTCTCCGGCGACATCCGGTCGGTGTGGCAGCCGAGGTTGAGGGCCGCGACCGGCCTCCCGTCCCAGCGGCGCAGCGGCACGGCGACGGACTGGAAGCCGGACTCGACGTCGTTGGCCACGTAGCAGTAGCCGTCCGCGCGAACCTGGTCGAGCACCTCCCGCAAGGCGACCGCGTCGCCCTCGGCCCCGGAACCACCTCCGGCGGCGAGGCCAGCGAGGTACCGGTCCCGCTCGTCGTCGGACAGGTGCGCGAGCAGCGCCCGGCCGAGTGCGGAGCTGACCGAGGGCACCCGGTAGCCGATGCCGCTGCCGACCGCGATCAGGCGTTGTGGCACCGCCTGGGCAATCATGATCATTTCCGCGCCGGAGAGCACCGCAACCGAGCAGGACTCCCCCACCTCGCCGCAGATCCGGTCGCAGGCGGGCTGCAGCACCGAGCTCACCAGGTTGGAGGTCAAGTAGCCGGCGGCCAGCCCGAGCACCTGGGGACTCAGCTGGTACGAGCGGCCGTCCGCCTCCAGGTAGCCGAGGTGCTCCAACGTCAGCACGGCGCGCCGGACGGTGGCGCGGGACAGGCCTAGCTCGCGGGCCAGCTCCGCCTGGGTCAGCCTGCGGTGTTCGGCCCCGAACGCGGCGAGCACCGCCAGGCCCCTGGCCAGCGCCTCGGAGAAGTCGGCGGCGTTCGGTGCACCGGCGAGCTCGCGCCCCCGGCGCGCCGCACTGTCCCCCGCTGAGAGTCGACTCATTGCGGGCCCCCTCCGCTGGCGGTACCGTTTGTCGTACGATAGCGAACATTTGTGCGGTAATCGAACCTGATCACAGAACTCGAGCACCCTCCGCTGGTCGAACGGAGCCTCCGATGCGCGCCGAAGACAACGTGAAGATGACCCGGACCGGGCCCGGCACCCCCGCCGGGGACTGGATGCGGCTCTACTGGCAGCCGGTGGCCCTCACCGAGGAGCTCGCCGGGCCACGTCCCGTGGTGTCACTGACCGTGCTCGGCGAGGACCTCGTGCTGTTCCGCAACGCGGACTCCTCGCTCGGGCTGGTCGAGCAGCGCTGCGCACACCGAGGCGCGGACCTGTCCCTCGGCCGGTTGGAGGACGGCGGGCTGCGCTGCTACTTCCACGGCTGGCTGTACGGCGCCGACGGGGCCTGCCTGGAGATCCCCACCGAACCCGACGACAGCCCCGTCGCCGGCCGGGTCCGGCTGCGCTCGTACCCGATCCGGGAGTGCAACGGCATCGTCTGGGGCTACCTCGGCCCCGGCGAGCCGCCGGCCCTGCCCGCGCTGGACTGCTTCCTCGCGCCGCCCGAGTACACGTTCGCGTTCAAGGGGTACCTGGACTGCAACTGGCTGCAGGCACTCGAGGTCGGCATCGACCCGGCGCATGCCTCCTACCTGCACCGGTTCGAGCAGGACGAGGAGCCGGCCGACTCCTACGGCAAACAGTTCCGCGGCGTCTCACTCGGCAGCGAGCTGCCCATGACGAAGATCCTGCGCGAGTACGGGCGCCCGGAGATCCTGAACGCGCGCACCGACTACGGCCAGCGGATCGTCGCGCTGCGCCGGATCGACGGCCCCGGCTACGACGGCAGCCAGACCCACGTGCGGATCACCCACCAGGTGTTCCCGCACGGCATCACGATCCCGCTCAGCTCGACCGTGGCGATCACCCAGTGGCACGTGCCGGTGACCGACACCGCCTGCTACTGGTACGCGATGTTCACCAGCCTCGACGAGCCGGTGGACCGGGTGAAGATGCGCGAACAGCGCCTCGAGGGCATCACGTTGCCGGACTACAAATCGGTCCGCAACCGCGCCAACCACTACCTGTTCGACGCCTACGAGCAGCGCACCGCCACCTACACCGGCCTGGGGCGCGACATCAACGTGCACGACCAGATGGCCGTCGAGGGCCAGGGATACATCCACGACCGCAGCCGGGAACGGCTGACTCGCACCGACAAGGCGATCACGACGTACCGGCGGATGCTGCTCGCCGCGATCGACGCCGTCGCCGCCGGCCGCAGCCCGGACCTGCTGCTCAAAGACACCGCCCAGGTGGCGAGCCGGGGGCCCATTCCGCTCGACGGCATCGGCCCGACCGGCGAGTGGGAGACCTACTGGGCGCAGGCCGTACACACGCTGCGCCGAGCCAGCCCGTGGGCGGAGGACTCCGACGCCGCCAGGGACAGCGGCCCCGCCGGCGTGCCCGACTCGGTACCAGAGCAGGACGAGCCGGACGAACTGGCGGAACCGGGCGGCGAGGCACTGTCGCTGACGTCCGGCCGGGACACCTGATGGCCGAGCCGGGGTTCGTCGAGCGGCACGGGCTGCACTCCGACGAGCAGCTGACCGCCGCCGCGGCCGTGCTGGAGCGGGTAGAGCGCGAGCAGCTGGAGCTGGTCCGGGTCTCGTTCGTCGACCAGCACGGGCTGTTGCGCGGCAAGACCGTCGCCGTCGCTGAGCTCGGCTCGGTGCTGCGCAACGGGCTGGCCGTCGTGTCCACACTGCTGTCCAAGGACACCTCGGGGCAGACCGTCTACTCGGCGTTCGCGCCCGACGGTGGCGTGGGCATCGCCGAGATGGCCGGCGCCGGCGACATGGTGATGGTCCCGGACCCGGGTACGTTCCGGGTGCTGGAGTGGGCCGGGCGCACCGGGTGGCTGCTCTGCGACCTGCACTTTCGCAACGGCGAGCCCGTCCCGCTGTGCAGCCGGGGCGTGCTGCGCCGTGCGGTGGGCCGGGCCGCCGACCTCGGCTATGCCGTGCAGACCGGGATCGAGCTGGAGTTTCACCTGTTCCGCACCACCTCCCCGCAGGCAGCGCCCGACCACTCGGAGGACGGGGCAGCGGCGGCCGGGTTCGAGCTGCTCAACCCCGGCTACCAGCTGCTGTCGGAGGACCGGATGGACGCGCTCGGCCCGATCGTCGCCGAGTTCGCCGGGCAGCTGCGCCGGCTCGGCGTGCCGCTGCGCACCCTGGAGGTCGAGTTCGGGCCGAGCCAGCTGGAGGTGACGCTGAGCCCCGAGCTCGGGGTGCGCGCAGCCGACACGGTGATCCTGCTGCGCGCCGCGCTCAAGCAGCTGGCCCGCCGCCACGGCTACCACGTCACGTTCATGTGCCGGCCCCGGATCCCCCGGGTGTTCTCCAGCGGCTGGCACCTGCACCAGTCGCTGTTGCTGGCGGGCCCGGACGGTCCGCGCAACGCGTTCCTCCCGACCGGGGACGACGCCACCCGGGACGACGCCCCGTTGTCCGAGGTCGGCCGGGGTTTCCTGGCCGGCCAGCTGCGGCACGCCAGGGCGGCCTCGGCGTTCGCGGTGCCGACGATCAACGGCTACAAGCGGTTCCAGTCGTACTCGATGGCGCCGGACCGGGTGCTCTGGGCGCTGGGCAGCCGGGCGGCGCTGCTGCGGGTCACGGGGTCGGCGGCCGATGGCTCGACGCACCTGGAGAACCGGGTCGGCGAGCCCAGCGCGAACCCGTACCTCTACCTGGCGGCCCAGCTGGTCGCCGGCCTGAACGGGATCGAGCACGGTTGGGACCCCGGCCCCCCGGCGGACGAGCCGTACGAGACGGAAGCCCCTCGGCTACCCGCGACGCTCGGCGAGGCACTGGACGCCCTCGCCGAGGACACCGAGTTCCGCCGGAGCTTCGGCGCCCGCTTCGCCGACTACTACATCGGGATCAAGCGCCACGAGCTGGCGCGGTTCCACGCCGCCGTGACCGAATGGGAGCAGCGGGAGTACTTCGAGCTGTTCTAGGGACCCTTGGTCGCTAGGCTCGCCGGGGGCCCCGGTCCAGCACCTCGTCGCAGTTCGTCACGGCCTCGCGGGCCTCGCGGAAGGTGCCCGCGTCCCCGCCCGACTGGGTGGCCAGGCACTGCAGCAGGCGCCGGAACGTCGGACGGTCCTCGGCGTCCAGCGGCGCGAGCACGTCCAGCTCGGCGGCGCGCAGCGCGCGCTCGAGGCTGCAGAGCTGCTCGCTGCCGGCCTTGGTCACGGTGATCTGGCGGGAGCGGCGGTCGGCCGGGTCGGGCCGGCGCTCGACGTAGCCGGCCCGTTCCAGGTCGTCGATCAGGTAGGTCATCACGGTCCGGTCGACGCCGAGCTGCTGGGCCAGCGCCAGCTGATTGCGGGCGTTGCCGCGCGCCGCGGCGACGAGCACCTGGTAGCCGCGCGGGCCACCGGGCAGGTCGTCCATCACGTGGTTGGCCGAGCGCAGGTACGAGCGGAACACCACGCCGAGCGCCCAACCGAGGTCAGTCTCTACGGCGGCCGTGGTCTCCGTGGGGGTCACGTTCTCCGTAAGGCTCACGGGCGGCAGGGTAACCCACAAATGTTGCCACGGATATGATCTGATAAGCAGATTATCTTTCCCGAAGAGCATTAGTTGCGTCACACACACTGACTTCACTGAGAGACCTACTGAGAGCCCCGTCGTGGGCCAGGTCACCCCCGCACACCCCCGGCTGGCAACCCTTAAGCCCGGTATGTCTGCCCTCGACGCCAGAACATTACTGGTGAACGGGCAAATCCATCCTTCGATGCCGTCGCGTGACCCGAACGCCACCTGGGGTTCACGGGCCATCCGTCAGCAGGCAGTTGCGCCCCCACACGCAACGCGGAACCCGCTGTTATTCCGAAGTGTGGCCTGAAATACGGTCTGTTGACGGGATCGTCTGTCGACTAGAACATCGGCCTGTCAGCACAGTATGTTCACATGAAGGACTTCCTATGACTGTGTCGCGCCGCGCTTGGAGGGGCAGCGCCGACCGGCCGGCGATCTTCGGGATCGCGGAGTCCGTCCTGCCGACCAGCTGAGCCTGTCTAGACCTAGACCGACTTGAGGGGAAAGCCCATGAGGGGGCAAGGGAACTACAGCGCGGCTCAGGCACCCGAGCAGGGTCCGAGGGCGATCGCGGCCGCCGCCGCGCCGCTGGTGTGGAAGTTCGGCGGCACCTCGGTCGCCGACCACAACCGACTGCGCGCCGTCGCCGAACGGATGGTCGCCGCGCACCGCTCCGGACGCGGCGTCGTCGCCGTCCTCTCCGCGATGGGCCACACCACCGACGAGCTCGTCGCCCAGGCCGCCCAGCTGACCGACCGGCCCCCGCTGCGCGAGCTCGACGCCCTGCTCTCGGTCGGCGAGTCGATCTCCTGCGCGCTGGCCTCGATGGCCGTCGCCGAGCTCGGCTCCCGCGCCGTATCCCTCAACGGCCCCCAGGCCGGCGTGCACACCGACAACAGCCACGGCAACGCCCGGCTCCGCGAGATCCGCCCCCAGCGCATCCACGACGCCCTCGCCGACGGCTCCATCGTCCTGGTCACCGGCTTCCAGGGAGTCAGCGCCGACGGCGACGTCACCACCCTGGGCCGAGGCGGCTCGGACGCCTCCGCCGTCGCACTCGCCGCCGCGCTCGGCGCGACCGAGTGCGAGATCTTCACCGACGTACCGGCCGTGTTCACCGCCGACCCCCGCGTGGTGCCCAACGCCCGCCGCCTGCGCACCATCCGGCACGCGGAGATGCTGGAGATGGCCGAAGCCGGCGCCGCCGTCCTGCAGCCCCGCGCCGTCGAACTGGCCGTGGCCCACGGCGTGGACATCCACCTGCGCTCCAGCTTCAGCGCCGAAGAGGGCACCCGGATCCGCCGCGAACCCGCCACCTTCGAGACCGACCGCAGCGGCGACGTCACCGGCATCGCCCACCGCCGCCACGAAAGCCTTTACACCGTCAAGGACATCGACGGCCCCACCCTCGCCCTCACCCTCGCCGAACGCGGCATCACCCTCGGCACCGTCCTGCCCGACACCCCCGGCCTGCGCTTCACCGCCCCGGGCACCCCGACCGCCGAGATCACCGCCGCCCTCGACGCCGCCGGCGCCTCCGTCCGCATCGAGGACGAGCTCGGCTCGGTGTCCGTGATCAGCCCCGGCATCGCCCGCAAGCCGGACATCACCGTGCGCGCCCTGACCGCGCTGCGTGACGCCGGCATCGAGCCCCGCCTGGTGCAGAGCACGCCGGCCCGCATCTCCGTACTCGTCGACACCCAGGTTCTCGACGACGCCGTCCGGCTGCTGCACGACACCTTCATCACGGCCGCGCCCGACAGCCGGCAAACCCCCGCCCGCGCCATCGCCTGACCCGCGCCGGCGCGCCCACCGGGGCCGGCACGCACCGATCCATCCGCTTGCTTCAGCTCGAGGAGTCACCGTGACCGTCCTGGTCCGCGAATTCGACCACTGGCCCAACCCGCGCTCGGACGGCCTGCCCATACTCATCGACGGCGCGTACTCGCAGGCCCCGCGCACGCGCGACGGCGAGCGGCTGCACGACGTGTTCGAGGAGCGCGTCGACTGGATGAGCTCCTACGCCCACCCCGCTCACCTGGCGGTCGACGCCGGTGACATCGCCATGACGTTCGCCGAGCTCGACGAGAGCGCCAACCAGCTCGCCCGCCACCTGCTCGCGGAGGGCGCCCGCTCCGGCGACCGGATCGGCCTGCTGTTCGACCGCTCCGTGTACTCCTACATCGGGATGCTGGCGGTCTCGAAGATCCACGCCGCCTACCTGCCGCTGGATGCCGGCTTCCCGTCCGACCGGATCAGCTACATCCTCGCCGACGCCGGCGCGCGGCTCGTGCTGTCGAACTCGCAGGTCCGCGAGCGCGTCGACGGGCTGGCCGAGATCGCCCCCGAGCTGCTGTTCGTCGACGAGGCCGCCGCCGCCATCGCCCGCCGGTCCCCCGCCCGGCTGACCGACGACGAGCGCGGCGCCCCGGTCGACGACCTGGCCTACCTGATCTACACCTCCGGCACCACTGGGCGGCCCAAGGGCGTCGCCATCGGGCACGCCAGCATCTGCAACTTCGTGCGGGTGGCGGCCGAGGTCTACGGCATCCAGGCCGACGACCGGGTCTACCAGGGCATGACGATCGCGTTCGACTTCTCGGTCGAGGAGATCTGGGTGCCGTGGATGGCCGGCGCCACCCTGGTGCCCAAGCCCGCCGGCCCGAGCCTGCTGGGCGTCGACCTGCACGAGTACCTCACCGAGCAGCGGATCACCGCGATGTGTGTGGTGCCCACGCTGCTGGCCACCATCGAGGACGACCTGCCGAACCTGCGCTTCCTGCTGGTCTCCGGCGAGGCCTGCCCGCAGGACCTGATCACCCGCTGGCACCGGCCGGACCGCCGCTTCCTGAACGTCTACGGCCCCACCGAGGCCACCGTCACGGCCACCTGGACGACGCTGGACCCCGACCGGGCGGTCACCATCGGCCAGCCGCTGCCGACGTACAGCACGGTCATCCTCGACGCGGCTGACCCGCACCGGGCGCTGCCGGACGGCGAGATCGGCGAGATCGGCATCGCCGGCATCGGCCTGGCGATCGGCTACCTGAACCGGGACGACCTGACCGAGAAGGTCTTCGTGCCGGACTTCCTCGGCATCCCGAACAACCCATCGGGGCGGATCTACCGGACCGGCGACCTCGGCCTGGTCAACGAGGCCGGCGAGATCGAGTACCACGGCCGGATCGACCTGCAGGTCAAGGTGCGCGGCTACCGGATCGAGCTGACCGAGATCGAGTCGGTGCTGCTGCAGGTGCCTGGGGTGTCCGCCGCCGTGGTGGACACCTTCTCCCCGACCCCGGGCACCGTCGAGCTGGTGGGCTACTACAGCCTGCGCACCGGCGTGGCGGAGCTGGCCCCCGACGTCATCTACGCCCACCTGAGGGACCGGCTGCCGGCGTACATGGTGCCCGCGTACCTGGAGCACCTGGCCGCCATCCCGATGACCACCTCGGACAAGGCGGACCGCAAGGCGCTGCCGGCCCCCACCTCGCGGCGCAGCACCTCGGCCGGCGAGCACGTGCCCGCCGAGACCGAGACCGAGCGGATCCTGGCCGACGCGCTGGGCGCCGTGCTCGGCATCGGCGAGGTCTCCGTGGTGAGCAACTTCTTCGACGACCTCGGGGCGAACTCGCTGCTCATGGCGCAGTTCTCGGCCAAGGTCCGCAAGACCGGCGCGCTGCCCTCGACGTCGATGCGGGAGATCTACCAGAACCCGACGATCCGGTCCCTGGCGCTGCTACTGGGCGGGGCCACTCCGGCGGCCGCCGCGCCGGCGGCCACCGGCACCGTGGTGCGCACCAGCAGCGTCCGCTACGTGCTGACCGGGGTGGCCCAGCTGCTGATCTTCCTGGGGCTGACCTACCTGTCGGCGCTGCTGATCGACATCGGCTTCACCTGGGCCGCCGCCGGCAGCACGCCGCTGAAGGTCTTCGAGCGCTCTTCGCTCTACATGGTGGCCCTGTTGCTGGCCACCCTGCTGCTGCCGATCCTGGCCAAATGGCTGCTGATCGGACGCTGGAAGCCGCGCGAGATCCGCCTCTGGAGCCTGGGCTACCTGCGCTTCTGGACCGTCAAGACGCTGATCCGGGCCAGCCCGCTGGTGCTGTTCGCCGGCTCGCCGATCTACGTCCTGTACCTGCGGGCACTCGGCATGAAGATCGGCAAGGGCACCACGATCCTGTCCACCAACGTGCCGGTGGCCACCGACCTGATCAGCATCGGCGCCAACTCGGTGATCCGCCGGGGCGCCTCGTTCACCGGCTACCACGCCACCAGTGGCAAGCTGGTGACCGGCCGGGTCATCCTCGGCCGCGACGTGTTCGTCGGCGAGACCAGCGTGCTGGACATCGGCACCGCGATGGGCGACGGCGCGCAGCTAGGCCACAGCTCCTCGCTGCACACCGGCCAGCTGGTGCCGGCCGGCGCGAGCTGGCACGGCGTGCCCGCCGAGCCGACCACGACGAACTACCGCGTGGTCCAGCCGATCCGGATACGCGGCGTGCGACGGTTCCTGTTCAGCCTGGTGCAGCTGGTCGCCATGCTCGTCGTGGTACCGGTGGTATCCGGTGTGGTGGTCACCCTGCTGACCGCGATCCCCGTGGTCGCCACCTTCTTCGACCCGGCCCGGCTGTCGTTCGTCGGCTCCCGGTTCTACGTGTCGATGCTGGCGATCTCGGCGATCCTGTTCTTCGGTTTCACGCTGCTCGGGCTGCTCACGATGATCATCCTGCCCCGGCTGCTCAGCCCGCTGGTGCGCCCGGGCCGGACCTACCGGCTCTACGGGTTCCACTACCTGGTCGCCCAGGCGATCACCCGGCTGAGCAACTCGCGGTTCTTCATGATGATGTTCGGCGACAGCTCGGCGGCCGTCGGCTACGCGAAGAGCCTCGGCTACAAGCTCGGCGTCGTGGAGCAGACTGGCTCCAACTTCGGCACCGAGATCAGCCACGACTCGGCGCTGCTGACCACCGTCGGCACCGGCACGATGCTCTCCGACGGCCTGGCGATCATGAACTCCGACTTCTCGCACACCTCGTTCCGGATGTCCCGGATCGCCATCGGCGAGCGGAACTTCATGGGCAACAACATCGCGCTGCCGGCCGACGCCAAGATCGGCCGCAACGTGCTGCTCGGCACCAAGGTGATGGTCCCGATCGACGGCCCGGTCCGCGAGGACGTGGGGCTACTCGGTTCGCCGCCCTTCGAGATCCCGCGCTCGGTGGCCCGGGACTCCGCCTTCGACGAGCTCAAGCGCCCCGACGTGCTGCGCAAGCGGCTGCGCGCCAAGGCCCGGCACAACCTCGGCAGCATGGTCACGTTCCTGATCTACCGCTGGGCGCAGTTCCTCGCGGTGTTCCTGATCATGACGGCCGCGGCCTCACTGTACCGCCGCTTCGGCCACTTCTCGGTCGCCGTCGGCTTCCTCGCGGTCATGGCGTTCAACATGGTCTTCGTGGCACTGGCAGAACGCGCCGTGCTGGGCTTCCGCCGGTTGACCCCGCGCTTCGTGTCCATCTACGACCCGTACTTCTGGCGCCACGAGCGGCTCTGGAAGGTGCTCGCCGCGCCCCTGTTCAGCGGTACCCCGTTCAAGAGCCTGAGCTGGAGGCTGCTGGGCGTGCGGGTGGGCAAACGGCTGTTCGACGACGGCGCCGCCATCCCGGAGAAGACGCTGGTCACCCTCGGGGACGACGTCGTGCTGAACGCGGGCAGCGTGATCCAGGGCCACTCGCTGGAGGACGGCACCTTCAAGTCCGACTACATCACCCTCGGCTCCGGCGTCGTGCTCGGCGTCTCGGCCTTCGTGCACTACGGCGTGACCATGGGCGATGGCTCTGTGCTCGAGGCGGACGCCTTCCTGATGAAGGGCGAGGAGACCGCCCCGTTCACCCACTGGGCCGGCAACCCGGCCACCGAAGCCCGGCCCGATGTTGTCGCCTTCGAGCCGCTCACCGCCCCCATCAGACTCCCGCTGACCGGTGACCGGCCGACCCGCTGGCTCGCCGCCTAGCCCCAGGAGCAAGCCATGACGCTCACCATGCCCTCCGCCGCGGCGGCATCGTCCGACGGCCCGTCCGACGACCCGTTCGGCGGCCCGAACGTGACCACCGAGCTGCCCGGCCCGCGCTCCGCCGAGCTGTTGGCCCGCCAGGCCGAGCGCGAGTCCAACGCCCGCGTCTACCCCCGGCACTTCCCGTTCGCTGTCGCCGAGGCGAAG
>Ga0137415_10001683_pt1 | contig 21930 bp, 16 predicted proteins | sample CZODoug3_1_1_16f_FD_183082 | JGI IMG/M metagenome (GOLD analysis project Ga0137415, IMG submission 183082) | Vadose zone soil fungal communities from Angelo Coast Range Reserve, California, USA - CZODoug3_1_1_16fungal (Hybrid Assembly) | ecosystem: Environmental > Terrestrial > Soil > Vadose...
AAACAAAACAGCCGCCGCAAATTCCCTTCGTTGATCTTACCGCGCAGTACCGCACGATCGCGGAGGAGATCAATGAGGCGACGTCCAGAGTAATACAGGAAGCAGACTTTATCCTGGGGCGGGAGGTGCGCCTTTTCGAGGAGGAATTTGCTGCCTTCTGCGAAGCTCGATACGCGGTGGGCCTGGATTCCGGCACTTCGGCATTGGAGCTGGCTCTCCGAGCGTATGACATCGGACCGGGCGACGAGGTGATTACCGCAGCCAACAGCTTTATCGCCTCGGCCTTGGCCATTTCCCATGCCGGTGCGACACCGGTCCTGGTGGACGTGGATCCATTTACGCATACGATTGACGTGACGGGGATCGAGAGGGCGATCACCTCGCGCACCAAGGCCATTCTTCCCGTGCATCTCTACGGTCACCCGGCCCACATGGATCCCATTCGGCAACTCGCCGAGCAACGTGGGTTGATCGTGATCGAAGACGCATGCCAAGCGCACGGTGCCCGCTACAAAGGAAGGCGGGCGGGCTCTTTAGGTCATGCGGCAGCCTTTAGCTTCTATCCGGGAAAAAACCTGGGGGCCTACGGCGACGGCGGCATGGTGGTGACCAATGACGCCGACATTGGAAAACGCCTAGAGATGCTGCGCAATTACGGGCAGAAAGAGAAATATCACCACTTGTCCCAGGGCTTCAACCGCCGACTCGACACCCTTCAGGCGGCCGTGCTGCGAGTGAAGTTGAAATACCTGGAAAAGTGGAACGCCGCACGCCGCTGGCAAGCCGAACTCTACCATCGTCTCCTGGCGGGAACCGAACTTGTGCTTCCGAGTGAGGCTGCCGGCGCCCAATCGGTCTGGCATCTCTACGTCATACGCACCGAGCATCGCGACGCGCTGAAAGAACATCTTGCGAGCCGAGGCATTGCCGCAGGCATTCATTATCCGGTCCCGATTCATTTGCAGCCGGCTTACAAGAATCTGGGGTACAAGCGGGGGGATTTTCCGGTCACCGAGCAGTACGCCCAGCGAATCCTCTCTTTGCCGATGTACGCGGAGCTGACGCCTGAATTGATCGACTACGTTGCTAAAAGCATCCTAACGTTCCCCTTCGCAAACCAGAATGGTCATGGGTTGTACGAGCAGCTTGTCAGGCACGCTACCCCGTCGTCCCTATGAATTCAGCGGGAATTCAATCATGAGGAACAGTTAGCGAAATGCAGGTGCTTGGGAACCATCAGACTGCAGGATCTGAATCTGAAGCCTCTGCCTATCCCCACAATAGGATAGGGCCGCTGCCAGCCTTCCGACGACTCCAGTCGCTAAGCGCGAATTCCTTGATCATTGCGCTCCTCAGCCCTTTTCTTGCGCTAACGCGTGCGTCTGTCCAGAAAATTCTTCTGGCCGTGGTCATCCTCGATATTCCCTTACAGTTTGGAACGCACCTTTTCTACGACGAGAGGGCGGAAGAATTCGGCGCGATGGGGGGATTAAGCATCTCAGCCGCGACCATAGCTCTCGCGGGCTTGTATGTTTCTTGGTTCATCCGGTCGCTAACCAAAAGAAACTCCGAAGAGCGCCGTCCGTTTCACATCAGTCGGCCCCTTCTCCTGTATCTAGCCTTCATTGTAATGTCTGTGTTTGTGGCTCAAGACACGAGCTTGGCCGTTTTTGAAACCTGCCTGTTCATAGAATCTCTTTTGCTCTATGTCTACGTGGCGAACTGCGTTCGAACGCGGCAAGACGTTCTGTTCGCGGTATCCGTTCTGCTGGCCGGCGGCTTAGTGGAAGCCCTGGTTATAATCACCCTCAGCTTCACGGGAATGCCTAGCACGATCTGGGCCCTGCCCACTCACATCCACGTCGAGTCTTTTGAGCGAGGCGGTTTCATGCGAATCGGTGGCACCGTCGGAGCGGCCAATACCGCGGCGGCCTACTTCAGCATCCTGCTTTCGGCTGCGGTCAGCTTGCTGTTCACGAACCTTGGTCGCTCTCACAAGTTGCTGGCGGGAGCAGTTCTGGGTTTCGGCGGAATAGCGCTGATCTTGACATTCTCGCGAGGCGGATGGATCGCCTTGTTTGTGTCTATGATCCTGTTCGGCTTGTTTCTCGGTCGTCAGCGCGGGCTTTCTTTGCGAGCGCCCATCGCCGTCATTGTGATTCTGGTGCTATTGTATTTGCCATTTCACAGCCTTATTTCCGCGCGCCTCCTCGGCGATGACAAAGGTTCTGCCGAGTCTCGCATCCCTTTAATGAATCTGGCCTTCCGAATTTTCGAGGACAACCCCATCCTGGGAGTAGGAGCCAACAATTTCTCCGTCGTCATGGGCCGCTACTTGACCCCCGAGTTCCGTCACGGTTTCCTCTACGCAGTTCACGACAAGTATCTTCTGGTCTTGACCGAAACAGGAATCGGAGGTTTGTTGACGTTTCTGGCCTTCTTGTTCGCGGCTTTGCGCAGAGCGTGGCAATGTTGGAATCTCCATGACAGTTTGTTGTCCCCGCTTGCTCTCGGTTTCATGGTGGGCATCGTTGGTCACATGATGCACATGAACGTGGATATTTTCCGTGGCCGCCCGATTCAACAATTGCTTTGGCTGATTGCCGCGCTGCTTGTAGCCATGCATAGGATGCGCACGGAACCCTCAGTTTCGGCCGCGCCCTCGCGCGTCGCATGAGACTTATAAGACACTACGGAGCTAATGCTTAACGCAAACGCAGAAAAGGACGTAGTGCCCAAGACCAACGCGTCCGTGATGGCCGGATCCGAGGTAGCGTGTCTGGATTCCAAGATGCGTGCGGCCCTGAGGTTGCATGACTACTTGGTCGCTTCGCACTGGAATGGCCACGCTTTGACTGGACCCGACGTAGGCATCCGCTTTAATTCTCGCATCGGGCGTTTCATCAAAAGCTATCTGCCTCGCGTGAATTGGAAAGACAACTACTACTACGTTCAGGCGCAAGGGTATTGGATTCTCGCCAACTGGCAACTGTATTCGAGCATGCGCGACAACAGATATCGGGATATCGCCTTGCGCTGCTCGGAATTCCTTTTGGGTCGCCAGCAGGAAGATGGAGCCTGGCTCTATCCGAATCCGGAATGGCGGGGACGAATCGCAACCGCCGAGGGAACCTGGGGATCGCTGGGGCTGTTGGAGACCTACCGGCAAACGCGTGACAGAAAATTTCTGACGAGCGTCGAGAAATGGTATCGGTTTGTTGTTCGCGAAATCGGCTTTCAGAAAGTCGGCCAGGAACTTGCTGTGAACTACTTCTGCGGCAAGAAAGGGCCGCGCGTTCCAAACAATTCGGCTATTCTCGTGCGATTCTTGGCAGAAGTGGCCGAGGCCTCCGGCGACGATTCTTACTTGCCGCGTTGCACCGGCTTATTCAAGTTTCTGCGCGCCGCACAAGAAGTAGCGGGCGAATTCCCCTACACCGTCAGGGGTGTCGAGGGCGGCAAAGTCTGGCCGCATTTCCAATGCTTCCAGTACAACGCGTTTCTATGCCTCGATCTGATGCGCTATTTTGACCTCACCGGTGACGATGCTGTCCGACCTCTTATCCGAAGATTGCTGGGCTTTTTGCGCGAAGGGCAGGCGCAAAACGGGCGTTCTTACTTCGAGTGCGGCGACCGGCATCGTGATGTCACCTATCACACGGCTGTTCTCGCCCAGGCTTTTGCGCGAGCAAGCCAGTTTGAAGTTTCTGGCTACCATGCCTTGGCAGATCGCGCATACGACTATTTCTTGGGACTCCAGCGGCCAGACGGCGGCTTTGATTTCTCGCGGGGCGACTATTACTTCTTCAAAGATCGGCGCTCCTATCCTAGAAACTTGGCAATGATTCTGTACCACCTGCTGCCCGTTGCGCCGGTGCGAGTGCGTCGTCCAGCGCCCCTTGAATTTCACTATTGAGGTTATATATCGGCATCTGTACCTGGATCCCGGCTTTCTTCCAATGAGAGTTCTGATCATGACGGCGATGTATCCCACGCCGGAGAATCCCGCATTTGGCTCATTCATTCGAACCCAGGTCGAATCCCTGCGGCGCGCTGGCGTGGACGTGGAAGTTCTCATTTTGCGAGGGCGCTCTCGCAAATGGAACTATCTCAAGGGTATCTTTCAGTTACGCAGACGCCTCGCGGGAGGCTCGATTGATCTTGTTCATGCTCACTATGGCTTAGTCGGAATGATTGCGCGCACGCAATGGAAAGTTCCCGTCGTTGTCACCTACCACGGAGACGATTTGTTGGGAACAGTCAACAAGCGCGGAAAGAAGACGCTTCCAAGCGCGCTGATCGTTGCAGCGGGGAGCATCCTGGCTCGTTGCGTTGATGCGGCCATCGTTCAGAGCCAGGAGATGGCACAAAAGCTGGAGAGTGGGGCGCATCGGTATAAGGCCGATCCAAAAACCATATGTGCGGAATAACGGGCGTAATCGATCCAAGGATGTCCAGTTCGGAAATCCGGCGCACCCTTCAGCGCATGGCCGATGCGATCGTGCATCGTGGCGCTGATGAGGAGGGGTTCTTCGTAGCCGATGGCGTTGGGTTGGCCATCAGGCGCTTGAGCATTATTGACGCGGCCGTATTTTGAGCAATCAATCCGACGCCGTAATCGTAAAGAGTCACGAGATGGCTAGTAAACTTAAGCGGGAAGACGTCCATATCATCCCCCACGAAATAGACCTCGAGGTCTTTCGGCCAGTGGAGAAGGAACAGGCCCGTGCCGCTCTGGGCCTGGATCCCCGCAAAAAATATCTGCTGTTTGCAGCCAACCCGAAAATTCCGGTCAAGCGCTTTCCATTGGCAAAGGCCGTGGCGGACGAACTGCAGAAACAGGATTCCTCCATAGCGTTGCTGGCCATCTACAAAGAACCCCAGGACCGGCTGGCGCTCTTCATGAGTGCCTGCGATGCCCTCATTTTCACCTCCTATCAGGAAGGCTCGCCGAACGTGGTCAAGCAGGCTATGGCCTGCAATTTACCGATTGTCTCCACCGACGTGGGGGACGTGCGTGACGTCATCGGCGCTACAAAGGGATGCTACGTCTGCAAACCGGACGTGCGCGAGTTTGCCGACTGCCTCGTCAACGTACTGCGCCGTGGTGTAAGGACTCAGGGGCGCGAAAAGGTAAAGTACCTTTCCGGACCTGCGGTCGCGCAGAGGGTCATCGAAGTCTACGAACAGGTTTTGGGCAAGCGCAAAGGGCATGCGGTGGATCGCGCGGAAAGTAAACCTCTCTCGGCCGGAACGTAAAAAACAAGTCAAGTTTAGGAATTAAATTATGTGCGGAATTTGCGGCCTTTACGAATACAAAACTCACCGGCCCGCCAGCCAGCGGGTTCTCAGCGATATGCTCCAGGTCATCCATCACCGCGGCCCGGATGATTCGGGTGTGCATATCGACAAGGATCTTGCTCTTGGCATGCGGCGCCTCAGCATCATCGACCTGGGCGGCGGAAAACAGCCCATCGGCAACGAAGACGGCAGCGTCGTCACTGTTTTCAACGGCGAGATTTATAACTTTCAGTCCCTCCGCGAAGAGTTACAAGGCCGCGGCCATTCGCTCAAGACCTCAAGCGATACCGAAGTGATCGTCCATCTTTATGAGGACTTCGGTGATGAATGCGTGCAGCACTTGCGCGGGATGTTTGGCTTGGCTGTGTGGGACGCTCCCCGTCGGCGCCTTTTCCTTGCCCGTGACCGTCTCGGAATCAAACCCCTGTACTTTACGCAAGCGGGCGGGAGGCTGGTCTTCGGCTCTGAGATTAAAGCGATTCTTCAGCACCCTGGCGTGCAGGCCAATCTCAGCCTGGAAGGCTTGAACAATTTCCTTTCACTCAAATATGTCCCTTCGCCTCAGACCATTTTTGAGGGAATTTATGCCTTGCCGCCGGGCTGCTGCCTCACCTGCGACGAAAACGGCGTAAAGGTCCGGCGCTACTGGGATCTATCGTTTGCCAATCAATGCCACGGCCTCCCCGAAGAGGCCTATGCCGAACAACTTGCGGAGTTACTCCGCGAGTGCGTCAAACTGCATCTGGTCAGCGATGTGCCGTTCGGCGCGTTTCTCAGCGGCGGGCTCGACTCCAGCACGATCGTAGCGCTGATGAGCGAGTTTCTGAGCGAGCCTGTCAAAACTTATTCCGTTGGCTTCGAAGGCGATGGAGAAGCGTTTAGCGAGCTTCCCTATGCGCGCTTGGTTGCCAAGAAGTATCAGACGGACCATCACGAAGTCTTCATCGGTCCCAACCATCTCATCAACCTGTTAGAGAAAGTGATTTGGCATCTCGACCAGCCCATCGGCGATGAGGCTTCTCTCGCCAACTACATGGTCGCGGAGCTGGCCTCTCGTGACGTGAAAATGGTCCTTACCGGAGAGGGCGGCGACGAGTTGTTTGCCGGTTACGCGCGTTACGCCGGCGAACGGCTGTCGCCTTTGTTCCGTTTTGTTCCTGAAACCGCCAAATCCCTGGCCTTGGCTGCGAGCGGGCGAATTCCCAGGCTGCGCCGTCAAAAACTTGCCCTGTTTGCTCTTTGCCAGTCAGACGAAGTGACTCGCTTCATGAATTGGTTTCCGCTCTTCAACTCGGACACCAAGCAAGCGCTGCTTTCACGCGACGTGAAGGAAGCCTTGAGCGGTTACGACCGAAGTCATGTGTTTGCCGAACACCTGGCTCGCACCGACGCTACGGAGCCGCTGAACCGTATGCTCTACGTGGATACGAAGCTCTGGCTGCCCGATGATTTGCTTGCGCGGGGCGACAAAACGAGCATGGCCACGTCGCTGGAGGCCCGCGTCCCGCTTCTCGATCACAAGCTCGTCGAGTTCGCTGCCTCGCTCCCGCAAAATCTGAAAGTGAAAGGCTTTGCCCGCAAATATTTGCTCAAGAAAGTGAGTCAGGCGTGGCTCCCTCCCGCGATCATTCAACGGAAGAAAAAAGGCTTTCCCGTGCCTTTCACGCTGTGGTTTCGAAAAGAGGCTCGCCCGTTCCTTCGGGATGCTCTCTCTCCGTCCACGGTTCGTCGCCGCGGGCTTTTCAATCCTCTTTTTGTCGAAAAGTTGCTCGGTGAGCACGAAAGAGGATTCGCAGACCACGGTTCTCTGCTTTACGGTTTGCTCAGTGTGGAACTGTGGCAACGGCGTTTTATGGATTTAGGACTGCGCCCGGAGCAGCAATCCAGCGCTTTGGCCGCCCACGCTCAGTGAAGAAGGCTTGAGGAGGTAAGAATGAGAGTCAGTGTATTCGGTCTCGGCTATGTCGGCTGCGTTTCGGCAGCTTGTCTGGCTCGTGATGGTCACACGGTCATCGGTGTTGACGTGGATCAACAAAAGGTTGCGGCGGTCGCTTCCGGCCGGTCTCCGGTCATCGAACGTGGGCTCGAACAGCTCATTTCCGAGGTTACACGCACTGGAAAACTCCGGGCAACTCTGGACAGCAAAGCCGCAGTAGAGCAGACCGATGTGAGTCTGATTTGCGTTGGCACGCCAAGCAATGGCAACGGCAGCCTGAACTTGCATTATCTCGAAAGAGTTTGCATGGAAATTGGTGGGGCCTTGGCTGCAAAAAAAGACTATCACGTAGTCATCGTCCGCAGTACCGTGCTCCCAGGCACCCTGGAAGGGACGCTGGCTCCCATTCTAGAGAAGCATTCGGGCCGGCGCAGGGGCGATGATTTTGGGCTGTGTTCGAATCCGGAGTTTTTGCGGGAAGGCAGCGCCATTGAAGACTACGATCATCCCTGCCAAATCGTCATCGGCGAACTCGATGCACGCAGCGGTGACGGCGTGCAAGACTTGTATCAAGCAATTCAAGCGCCCGTCGTTCGAACGCCCATCAAGACTGCCGAAATGCTGAAGTATGTGAACAACGCATTCCACGCCGTGAAGGTCGCCTTCGCGAACGAAATCGGCAATCTTTGCTCTGCCCACGGAATCGACGGCCGCGAAGTCATGGAGCTTTTTTGCCGCGACCGCAAACTCAATATTTCCTCTTCCTATCTCATGCCCGGGTTTGCTTTCGGAGGATCGTGCCTGCCGAAAGATTTGCGCGCTCTGGTGTATCGTTCGAAAGAGCGTGACATCGATTGTCCGCTGCTCAGCTCCGTTTTGCCGAGCAATCAAAGGCAAATTCAGCGCGGCATTGAACTGGTGGAAGAAACTCGCCGGAAGCGCGTGGGCATTCTGGGTCTGAGTTTCAAAGCGGGTACCGACGATATCCGCGAGAGTCCGATCGTCCACCTTGTGGAAGCGCTGGTAGGGAAGGGCTATCAGGTAAGCATTTACGACGAGAAAGTGGAGCTCAGCCGGTTGACTGGTGCGAACAAGTCCTTTTTGGAACGGGAGCTCCCGCACATTGCCACCCTCATGCGCGATTCCCTCAGCGAAGTCTTGGCACAATCCGAAGTCGTGGTGATCGGAAACGCCAGCGCATCCTTTCAGGCCGTGCCGGAAATGTTGCGCGACGAGCAGATCTTCATCGATCTCGTGGGAATCACCAGAGGACACCATCGGACTCCGGCGCTGGCTGCAATTCTTCCACAAACAGGTGCTTATGAAAGCGTCCTCCAATAATCGCATCCTGATGCTGCTGGAGAATCAGGCGTACCCGCAGGATGTGCGCGTTCGCCGGGAAGCGAATGCGCTGACCGCTGCGGGCTACACCGTTTCCGTCATCTGTCCGGCGAAGCCGGGCCAGCCATCTCGGGAAGTGATCAAAGGAGTGCGCATATATCGCTATCCGGAGCCGTCTGGTGCGAATGGCTTTCTCGGATACCTTTGGGAATACGCATACTCCACGGCCGCTAGCTTTGCAATATCGATGATCGTTTTTTTTCAGGGCGGTTTTGACGTTATCCACGCTCACAACCCGCCGGACACGTTTGTATTTATCGCCGCTTTTTACAAAATGTTTGGCAAGCGCTTTGTCTTTGATCACCATGATTTGTCTCCGGAAATGTACGAAGCGCGCATGCCGGGCGGCGGAAACCGCGTGGTTTACCACGCGCTGGTCTTGCTGGAGAAACTTACGTGTTTCTTCGCCAATCATGTGATCACCACGAATGAATCCTACAAGAAAATCGAGATGGAGCGCGGCGGCGTACCGCAAGAACGCATCACGGTCGTGCGAAACGGAATCGAGCTCGACCGCGACCGCGCGCGCAACACCGAACTCGAGCGCGCCCTAGTGGAAAAAGGAAAAATCATCATCGGTTACGTGGGAGTGATGGGATTTCAGGACGGCGTTGATTATCTTCTGCGCGCGCTTCATCACCTCATTCACGATCTGCGAAGGACCGATTTCTATTGCGTGCTTGTGGGCACCGGAGACGCATGGCCAAAATTGCGCGGCCTGGCGCAGCAGTTGGGTCTCGATCCATATATCTGGTTTACCGGATTCGTTCCGAGCGACAAAATGCAGAGCTGCATGTGCGCGGCAGACATTTGCGTGGCTCCTGAGCCTTCAAATCCATTCACGGATCGCTCCACCATGGTCAAAATGGTCCATTACATGTCAATCAGCAAACCGATCGTCGCGTTCGACTTGCCCGAGCATCGCTTTACGGGGGCGGACGCAGCCATCTATGTAAAACCGAACGATGAACTCGCATTCGCCAAAGCGATCTCGGAATTGATGGACGATCCTCGCCGCAGGGAAGCTCTCGGCGCGTTGGGACGGCGGCGCTTCGAAGCCGAATTGGCGTGGGAATATTCCGTTCCCAAACTTCTTGAAGCTTATCAAGCTATTTTGCCCAGACCAAAAGAGATAGTTCGCAACGTCACCGAAGAGCCAGGAATCGAGCTTACGCCCAGGCCGCAACCCAACTCTCTCCACACCACGCAAACCGCAAGACTGGAATCCGGCGGTCCCACGTAAGTTCTGGCTTCGTTCCTCTTCGCCAGCGTGTTGCCCGAAAGCGTCCCGGTATTCCGAATGTAAATTTCGGGGAAAGTGAATCCACATGAAAGTCGTATGTGTAGATCCTCGAACAGGTCCGCTGTGGCGGTCCCTGGTCGAGAAAACGGAAAGCAGTGTTTTTCACTCGCCGAGCTGGATCCGAGTGCTGACCGACACGTACGGCTGGGAGGCCAGCGCTTACGTGATCGTGGATGACGCCGGAGAGCCGCGGGCCGGAATTCCTTTCTGCCGCATCACAGATATGTTTGGCGAACGGATTGTGGCCCTGCCTTTCTCCGATTACTGCGACCCGCTGATCCGTGACGCGGAGTCCTGGCGCGTATTGATCGATAAGCTCTTGCCGGAGCATCGTCCCATCAATTTGCGCTGCTTGCACAATGACGTGCCTCTTACTGACGAGCGGTTTAGTCTCGCGAAGCAGGCGAAGTGGCACCGGCTCGACTTGCGCCCGGAGCTAGACGCGCTGTGGCGCGCCATGCACGATTCCACTCACAGAGCAATCCGGAAATCCGAACGCGAGGGGCTCACGGTGCGCGTGGCTGAGTCCGAGCAGGAGCTGCGGACGTTTTTCGAGATGCACCTGAAGGTCCGGAAATACAAATACGGCCTTCTCGCGCAACCCTACAGTTTCTTTCAGAACATCTGGCACCATTTCGTGGACGCGCAGCACGGATTCCTTCTTCTGGCGATTCATGGGGACAAGATTGTGGCGGGCGATTTCTTCCTGGAGTGGAAGGATACGCTGTACTACAAATTCAACGCCTCTCTTCCCGACGATCTTTCGCACCGGCCGAACGACATGCTGATCTGGGAAGGGATCAAGCAAGGAAAAAATCGCGGGCACGCTTTTCTGGACTTCGGTTTGAGCGACATGGACCAGGAAGGGCTGGTGAGATACAAGCGGAAGTTCGGCACGGAGGAAAAAACGATCTCCTTCCTGCGCCATGAGCCCAATGGAGGGCCGACGCCCGCCGAAAAGGAAATGAGAGAACTTCTCGGGAGAATGACTAGCCGTTTTACGGATCATATGGTACCGGATCCAGTGACAGAGAAAGCGGGAGAGGATCTGTACCGGCTCTTTACATGATGCTCGGTTCCAAAATGGGAAGAAGTGGGGTCAGTCGGCAGTCTTCGCAAGAGCGGCACAAAGGACTCACCGCATATGAAAATGGAAGAGCGCGTAAGCCCATGGCTCACACCCGCACTGATGACAGAACGAATCTCATGGGCGGAATCAATAGGTGTCTATTCCGGCACATTTGCTTCTTGGTTCTGCGATCAGCGTCGAGGACATTGCCTGGCCTTGTAGCAAAAGCAAAGGGATTAGTATCGCGGCAAGAATTTGCAGCGAGCCCGGAGAAGGCGAGACCTTTACGACAGTTACAAGCAAACCGCGCCCTTGAACGCACGCACTACAGCGTTTCGGGGATCAGCGTATCCAGTGTGTAACGGATTGCCCGGATCGCAATGATCGCCTAGTGTGGAGTCGAAAATGCTGGGGCAGACAATTTCACGTCAAGCCGAACTCTCCCAATGAGTATCAGTTTGCGGAATATCGGTGGGAACGCTCTCTCGATTCTCACCAGTGACGTGATGAACCGTGCGACGAGCTTTGTGTTGTATGCGATGGTCGCGCGGCACCTGGGCACGTTCGAGTTTGGCCAGCTTTCGCTGGCGTTTTCACTGTTCTATGTATTTCAGGTATCCGCGGTTGCCGGGCTGAAAATACTGATTGTCCGCGACGTGGCGAAAGACCAGTCTCGAACCAGGTTATATTTCAAGAATGGCTGTGTGATAGTGGCGGCTTCGTCGTTTGCGTCGGTTGTGCTGCTCTCCCTGTTCATCCGCCTAATGCACTACTCGCCCGCGACGAACTTGATCGTGCTGCTGCTCTCCGTCGGTCTTTTCCCTTATGCAATCGCGGCGGTCTGCGAGGGCATCTTTCAAGCTTGCGAACGGATGCGCTACATCGCTTGTGTCAATGTGCCTGCGAATATCGCGAAAATCGGCGGAGCATATCTGCTGCTGTCGCGGAATCACGGGTTGTACACGGTTATTCTGATTTTGCTGGCTTCTTTTTTCGCCGTCGCTGGAATCGAGGTGTACTTAATACTCCGGCGATTCCCGGCGCAGCGGGCATCCATTAGCATTCCGTTTTGCCTGGCCACGGTTCGATCCGCGATCACATTTCTAGCCATCGACAAATTAGTAGCCCTTGAGAGCAGCTTGAATGTCATTCTTCTATCCAAACTGGCAAGCGAGAGCGAGGTCGGTCTATATAGTGCCGCATCTCAACTACTGGTGCCGTTGGCGCTTGTCTACCAGAGCATCGCGCAGAGCATTTTCCCTGTGATGTGCCGGAAAGTGGAGCCCGGGTATCAAGTTCTGAAGCACATTGCCCAACAGGCCACGGAATTGCTCCTGGTCCTGGCCTTGCCCGTGGTCACCGGGATCTATTTCCTTGGCAATTGGGCGCTCATTCTCCTGTACAAGAAGCCGGCGTTTCTTGCGGCTGTGCCTGCTTTACGCGTCATGGCATGGATACTAACCTTTCAGGTATTCACAAGTGTGCTCGGTCAAGTACTGCTAGCCTGCCACCGCGAGAAAGTCACTTTAAGGATTGTAATCGTTGTCTTGCTGGTGACTCTGGGAGTCGGCTGGCCGTTGATAAGCCATTTTGGTCTTCGCGGAGCCGCCATCACGTTGGTGCTCACGAGACTGATTGCCAGCATTCAGCACTATATCCCTGTTTCAACCCTGTTTTCAGGGTTCCCCCTCGGCAAGATCGCCTGGAAGCCGGTTATCGCGGCGAGCTGCATGGCTGCTTACTTTGCCGTAGCCACAAATCTAGAGGCCGTTCTGAGAGGCGTTTCTGCAACTCTGATTTATGGCGCCGCCCTGTTTGCTCTTGCCATCCTGGCGCCCGGAGGTCCTCGCCAATTTAAGAACAAATATCTTCTTCTTGGGTCGGAGTAGCCATGCGAGAAGATCTAAAGGACACACACGGCAAAGCGGAATCCGGAGACCGTCTACGCGTTGCCCTGATTTCCTACGATTTCGGAGAGTACTGCATTGGGTTAGCGAGCGCTCTGGCACAGCATGCAGAAGTTTTATTGGCTCTGCCGGAACGGATGGCTGGCCCTTACCGTGCCAAGCTGAATGACGCCGTGCACTTCTTCCCGTTTCCGAGCGCAAGGATTCGGCAAGCAGTAAAGCAATTCCGGACGATTGGTTCGATTTTGCGGAGCGTCCGGGAATTTGGGCCCGATGTGGTCCATTACCAGGGCGTTCACCTGTGGTTCGACTTGGCGTTACCTCTGTTCCGCCGTTATCCGCTGGCGTTTACCATCCATGATTTCCGTCCGCACCCGGGCGATCAGCCCTTTCAGCAGACTCCGTTCTGCATTGAAATGTTTGCGCGGCGCCGCGCGGACCAGTTGATTGTTCATTCCCGACCAGTCCGAGATGTGATGGTTCGAGAGTGGCCCGACAGCGCAAAGAAAACCTCCATCATTCCTCACATTCAGATCGGCGAGGGTTTGGGTTCAACGGAGGTGCAAGAGGAAGAAAACTTGATTCTCTTCTTCGGCCGGATTTGGGAGTACAAGGGCCTGGAGTATTTGATTCGAGCCGAACCCCTGATTAGCGCTCGTGTGCCGAATGTTCGCATTCTGATTGCGGGACGAGGGGAAGATTTCTCCCGCTACACCGAGATGATGGTCCATCCGGACCGCTTCATCGTTCACAACGAATACATCTCTGAAGAACGCACGGCCGAGTACTTCCGTCGTGCCAGTGTCGTGGTCCTGCCTTACATAGAGGCTTCCCAGAGCGGTGTGATCCCACTCGCATATTCTGCTGGTAAGCCCGTAGTAGCGACGCGTGTGGGCGGACTCCCAGAAATGGTGGAACATGGCCACACGGGGTATCTGGTTGCGCCGCGAGACGCGGCAGAACTGGCGGAAAGCGTCACACGCTTATTGCTTGATGCGCGGCTCCGCCGTCAGATGGGAGCCAATGGGAAGCGGAAGATTGAGACAGAGTGCTCTCCTGATGTAATCGCTCAAAAAACGATGGAAGTCTACCGGCGCGCAGTTGGGAAAACTCATCCCTCTCGAGGGTACACACCCGTCAAGGCTTCTCCGACCGTAACTTCTCGTTACGGCTAAGGCCAAAATAAGAGGGAGCGAGCCGGCCTACGCTACCGCTCGTAACCGGCTCCCAAAACTCCGTCTCACTCACGATTGAGGAGTGGCCCTGGCTAGGTATGATTTTAGTGCTGTTGCTAAATCCCAGCTTGCGCTTTGCCATCAGCCCCGACATCGTCAAAGGATAGGATGAGTTGATACCTATTTATTTGCGCCGCTTAGTGCTGGTAGGCCCCCAGGTCGGCGCCGCCGCCTTGTGGGCGGGCCTTACCGTTGATGTCCGTGTAGATATATTTTTTGAGGTCAGAAACGATGGCTGAAGTCATGCCTGACAAAGTACTGGGGTCAATGCCGCGGCTGTAGGCTGGGCTGAGAGGCAACAGTGTTAGCGCGGTGCCGAGTTGTGAAGCAGGCATCGCCGAGGAATAACCGCCCTGGGTGAGGGAGGGTGCGCTCACAAACAGGGGGTCGGCCTGGATGAATTGCGAAGGATCGGAGTAGCTGAAGTTATAAGAAGCGCCGTAGAGCAGGTTGGTGTAGAAGAAGATGTTGGAACTGCCGTTGTACTCGCCGTAGGCGGGGTAGCCGCTGTTCCAGGCATAGGCGACGTTGTTGACGATGTAGCCGTTGCTGGCGCCGTTGGTTCCGAAGGAGGGGAAATTGGGCTCGTTGGGATCCAGGTCGTTTTTGTAGCAGGTGTTGTTGATGACATAGAAGTTCTGGACGTAGTTGGGCTGGATGCAGCGGCCGCCATTGCCGTAGACGACATTGTTGAGGATGAGGGTGGGGGGCGTGTTGCCGCCGAGATCGAGGATGATGCCGTTGCCGTCGGTATGGTTGGAAGTGTTGTCGAACTCGCCGACGACGGTGTTGTTGGAGATGATGTTGTGGAGGCCGGAGTAGGTATCGAACCACTGGCTGGAGTTGAGAGAGATGCCGCTGGTCCAGCTCCACCAGGAGACGTTGGAGGCGTTGGAGGGGATGTAGCCGTTGTGGCTGACGAGGTTGTGATCGGCGGTGATGTAATCGCAATGGACGGTGGAGACGCCGGAGCCGCCGGTATTGCTAACGGAGTTGCCGATGAAGCGGAGGTGGTGAGAACCGGAGCAGAAGAAGCCGTCGAGGGCGTTGCCCTGGCCGTTGAGGTTGAGGTTGCGGAATTCGAGGTAGGCGGGGTTAGAGGGGAAGCTGCCGCCATTGAAGCGGAACATGACCTGGCCGTCGGGGGCGCCGGTGTAATTGATATTGACGGGGCTGTCGCCGTAAGCCTTATAGACGATCCAAGAGGATGGGGTGCCGCTGGCGGGCGGAGAGAAAGTGGAAGAGAAGCTGTAGGTTCCGCCGAGGAGGCAGACGACCGAGCCGGGGCCAGTGGCGGAAGCGGCGCCGGAGAAGGATTTGGGTGAAGAAGGGCTGGTGCCGGAATTGCCGCTGCTCCCAGACGGAGAAGCATACAGCGTGCAATCGGAGGCCAAGCTGCCGTTATTGACGTTCAGATCCAGCAAAGAACTTGTCGCTGTTCTTCCTGAGGGGTCTGTCACTTTGGCGCTAAAACTATGCGTACCAGTGGACAGGGCAGTCGTGTTCACAGAGAAAGTCCAACTGGTTGTCCCTGAGGCATTTGCATAGCTGCCGCCGTCAATGGAAACCTGAACGGACGTGATTCCCAGGGTATCGGTAGCGCTACCGGTAAGGCTGACCGTTCCAGAGATCGTGGAGCCATTCGCGGGTGTGGTGATGCTGACCATGGGCAAAGCTGAGGTCCCGATATTAATACCAAGGGGGGCTGCAGCGGTTGCGCCTGTCGAGTCTTTGACTTGAGCGGTGAAGGAAGAAGTAGCCGCTACGGTTGGCGTTCCGGAAATGGTTCCGCTGGAAGATACAGCCAGCCCAACAGGCAATGAGCCACTGGTGAGCGACCAAGTGTATGGCGAAGTCCCACCGTTGGCTGACAGAGTCTGGCCATAGGATGCCGACACAGTTCCGCTGGGGAGAGACGTGGTTGCCACTGCCAAGGGGCTTCCCGTTGTGCCTGTGTTCGGAGTAAAGACCATGTCCACCCAATAATTCGAGGAGTTGTACGTGTATGTGGGGAATCCGCTGCCGCTGCCGTACAGGTACACTCCGTTACCGCTACCGTTCCCGTTCGCAGGAGCGCTCAGGGGGCTATTAGACACCCCGGAAGTTGCGAAATAGGAAGGATTTACGCTCAAATGAGCGGCATTCGTGTGATAGGAGGCTACGTAGTTCGCGTTCGCTGTGATGGCTACGGGCTTGGAGAAATTCACCTGCTGCCAGCCCGAGGCAGTCTCGTTTGTAAAAGTGGCACTGGCTAACAACCCGCCCGAATTGCTCCACAAGTTGCCCACGTGGGTTCCGGAATTGAGAGAACTCTTATAGAAGCGAACGCCAATAATGTAGCCGCTGCTGTTCGCACGAAAAGTCAGGCCGAGTTCCACCGCGGAGTCGGCGCCTGCGTCAATCTGAGAGGGTACCGCCGTACTTGGCCAAAGCGTATAATTATAAGGGGAGCCGCCGTTGCCCGAAGTACCGGTGGAGCTTGGCGTGAAAGCGACATCCACCCAATAGTTCGTGGAGCTGTAGGTATTCGCGGGGAAGCAGCTACTGGCGCCGTAACAATAGGGTCCGTTTGGTGTCGAAGCGGCGTTTGCGATGGCGTGCAAAGGCGCGTTATCGGCGCCGGAAGACGTGAAGTAGTTGCTGCTGACACTGTAGTGCCCGATAGTGCTGTGGTAAGAGGCCCTGTAAATAGTATTGGCTGTGATGGCCACGGGCGTGGAGAAATTCACCTGCTGCCAGCCCGAGGCAGTCTCATTCGTAAACGTGGCAGTGCCTAGCAACGTGCCAGTGCTGTTCCACAGGTTGCCTACGTGAGTGCCCGTGTTGTTCGAGCCCTTATAGAAACGAATGCCTGTAATATAGCCGTTTACATCCGACCTAAACGAAATTCCGAGCTCAACTGGTGAATCCGGGCCCACATCCAGGTTTCCCGGTACCGCAGTGCTTGGCCAGATTGTATACTGAGTTTGTGCGGCTGAGACTCCAGAATAGGTTAGGAGAACAAACAGGGCTGCAAGGGCAGCTTTGACGTATCTCAAATATTGTCTGCTTGAAAGGACACTGGGGAGAATTACCCCAACACGAGAGAATGGAGACCGCAGCGACCACAAGGACAAAAAGATATTTTCGAGAAATCGCACCAAAGAACCTCCAATAGGCTTTGTGTGGGCTTAGGATCGCCAGCTCGCCGGAGCTGAGAGGCTGGATTGGGATCAGCGGCCGTTTTAGAAGGACAAGATGCCGGTTCTTGCGACTTTAAAGACAACTAAAGATCAGCGAGCCCCGGCGAAATTCCTATGCGCTTCGAAGCATTCCGCCCACAGGGGAGAAGATAAGGTCCAGTAGTTCTGATTTATGTCGGTTGGAGTATGATTCTAGCGTCAGACCTTTGGCTCTAAGCTGTCTGGCTTAGCCCTACACTCGAGCAGGGGCTATCTGCCCTAAATGCCGATGAGACATATCAAATGTACGGCGAAACCTTGAGCTGACTTTTCAGGGAACGGAGTAAGCCGAGGCAGGTCTTCGCCCGATTGCCCAGCAGAGCGAATCCGCTTCACGGTAATGGGGCACAATGACTGCGCGCCGAATTGAGGGGCCCGAGGCCCACGCTGCAAAATCAGCTCTGAGTCATCCTAAAGAAGCGATTGTCCCGCTCTATCCCGAAATCATGAGAGGCCTGCCTATAGGCGTGCTTGTGCTGCACCTCGAAAATCCGCAAGACGTCAGGAGCTACAGGATCATTGACGTCAATCCTGCAGCGGCTGAAATCACGGGGGCAACATTGGATGATCTTCGCGGCAGGACGCAGGCGGAATTTCCGGGCCTTTTGAAGGGCCCGTTTGCCAACCGGTGCCTCGACGCGATTCGTGACCGAGAACCAAAGAACCTAGGCGAAATATCCTACGGGGATGAGCGCATTCGCCAGGGCATTTATTCCATCAATGTATTTCCTCTTTCCGGTCATTTTATGGGAGTGGCCTTTGAAAACGTTACGGATCGCAAGGCTGCGGAACAGGCTGTGCGCGATAGCGAGGAACGCTTCCGCTTGCTGGTCGAGGCGATGCAGGAATATGCGATTTTCCAGTTGGACCCCCTTGGGCACGTGGCTAGCTGGAATGCCGGCTCCGAACGCCTGAAAGGCTACAGCACGGATGAAATCATCGGAAAGCACTTTTCCGTGTTTTATCCGCCGGAAGATGTGGTGAATGGCAAGCCAGAACAAGTACTGGCGGAAGCAGCCCAACGCGGACAAAGCGTGGACGAAGGATGGAGAATCCGCAAAGACGGCTCGCGGTTTTGGGCCAACGTGGTGCTCACGGCGCTGCGGGATACGAAGGGCAGCCTGCATGGGTTTGCGAAGCTCACCCGGGACATGAGCGAAAGGCATGAGAAAGAGGAGGCGCTGACAAAAGCCAAAGAATTACTGGAGCTTCGAGTTGAGCAGCGGACGGCTGTTCTCGCCCGAGTGAACAATGAGCTGCGAGCTGAGATCGCGGATCGCGAACGGGCCGAGCAACAGCTCAAAGCTTCGCTCGATAAACTCCGCGCTCTCACAGCGCGTTTGCAAAAGGTGCGCGAAGAAGAACGTACCTCGATCGCGCGCGAGATTCATGACGAGCTCGGCCAGGCTTGCACGGCAATTAAGATGGATCTGGCTTTGATCAGCCGGAAAACAACCAAGCGACAAGAACAGCTCCGAAGCAAAATCGAGTCAACGGTCCACCTGGTGGATGACATGATCGTTACACTGCGAAAAATTGCGTCGGAATTGAGACCGAGAACTCTGGATGATCTGGGCTTGACGGCGGCACTGGAATGGCACGCGCAGGAATTCGAAAGCCGCACCGGTATTCGCTGTCGCGTTATCGTGCCGCAAGAACGGTTAAGTTTGGACTCGGAAAGATCGACAGCCATCTACAGAATTTTTCAGGAATCGCTCACCAATGTGGCGCGGCACGCGCAGGCGACGCGCGTGGAGGCACGCCTGGAAAGGGACGTGGACGAGCTTATCTTCCAAGTTCACGACAACGGCAGGGGGTTTGATCCCGAGGAGGCCAAGGCCCGTAAATCTCTCGGGCTGGTTGGAATGCAAGAGCGCGCGCTCCTGCTCAACGGGGAGCTGAAGATCGCAGGAGCCCCCGATGCGGGAACCACCATGACGTTGCGGATTCCGCTATCACCGCAGGCTCGGCGAAAACAGGACTAGAGATGAAAGTCTTAATAGCCGACGATCATGCTGTTGTCCGCCGCGGGCTCAAGGAAACGATCAATGAATCCTTTCCCAAGACGACCTTTGGGGAGGCGAAGACGGCCCAGGAAGCGATCGAATCCGTACGGCGGCAAGATTGGGACGTCGTCATCCTGGACATCAGCATGCCGGGGAAAAGCGGGTTAGACATCCTGGATGACCTGAAGCGTTTGCGCCCCAAAGTACCCGTTCTGTTTTTGAGCATGCATCCTGAGGAGCAATATGCGAAGCGGGCGCTCAAGGCCGGGGCGGCCGGTTACCTGACCAAAGAGAGCGTGCCGGAGGAACTGAAAACGGCGGTCAAGCGAGTGCTTGGCGGAGGGCGATATGTGAGTGCGACGCTGGCCGAGAAGCTGGCGTACGACTTGAGGGGCGGAACGGACGTCCCAGTGCACGAACTACTCTCGGACCGCGAATTTCAAGTATTGCGGATGGTCGCTTCGGGTAAGACCGTCAAGCAGATCGCCGGAGAGATCTCCCTCAGCGTGAAGACGGTCAGCACGTATCGTTCGCGGATTCTCGAGAAGACCGGACTCAAAACAACGGCGGAACTGATTCGCTATGCTCTCCAGAGCCAGCTCGTGGATTAAAGAGAGTTCATATATCGATAATAAAAGCAAGAATGTCCAGCTGGTTTGATTTGATGCTCGAAGCGCTGTTTCTGTGAGATACTTCCGCACATAAGTAGTTCTCTTTGTCCTACAACAGAATACTGTTTTCACCGGATGTTTTTCCGTCCAGATTTGTCGTTCTCTAGAGTCGCGGGGGCGATCCTCGAGGAGAAAGAAATGAAGGTCCTTATCGCCGATGACTCGAAGGTAATTGTCGAGCGCCTTGCCGATCTCTTGCGGGATATACCAGGTGTGGAACTCACGGGACAGGCCGGCGATGCGCCGGAAGCAATGCGCTGTATTGAAGAAAAGAAACCAGACGCTCTGATTCTCGACTTGCAAATGCCAGGAGGCTCTGGACTTGAAGTTCTCCGCGCGATTCGTCCGGACCATCCTGCCCTTCAAATCTTGGTCTGCACGAACTACGCTTACCCTCAGTATCGTGAAGAATGCCTCTCAGCCGGCGCGAATTATTTTCTCGATAAATCGGCCGAATTCGAAAAGATACCAACTATTCTCGGCGAACTGGTCAAAAACTTTGCAAAGAGCGCTCCCGCGGCAAGGCAGACCTAACTCTTCAACTTTCATATGGATTCTTGCCAGGCGAATGACTTTCCCTTTTTCGCTTGTTTCTTTAGGTCTTTAGGGAATGTTGGTGACACACCCCGGCTAGTGCTGGTAGGCCCCCAGATCGACGCTGCCGCCTTGTGGGCGGGCCTTACCGTTGATGTCCGTGTAGATATATTTTTTGAGGTCAGAAACGATGGCTGAAGCCATGCCAGACAAAGTACTGGGGTCAATGCCGCGGCTGTAGGCTGGGCTGAGAGGCAACAGTGTTAGCGCGGTGCCGAGTTGTGAAGCAGGCATCGCCGAGGAATAACCGCCCTGGGTGAGGGAGGGTGCGCTCACAAACAGGGGGTCGGCCTGGATGAATTGCGAAGGATCGGAGTAGCTGAAGTTATAAGAAGCGCCGTAGAGCAGGTTGGTGTAGAAGAAGATGTTGGAACTGCCGTTGTACTCGCCGTAGGCGGGGTAGCCGCTGTTCCAGGCATAGGCGACGTTGTTGACGATGTAGCCGTTGCTGGCGCCGTTGGTTCCGAAGGAGGGGAAATTGGGCTCGTTGGGATCCAGGTCGTTTTTGTAGCAGGTGTTGTTGATGACATAGAAGTTCTGGACGTAGTTGGGCTGGATGCAGCGGCCGCCATTGCCGTAGACGACATTGTTGAGGATGAGGGTGGGGGGCGTGTTGCCGCCGAGATCGAGGATGATGCCGTTGCCGTCGGTATGGTTGGAAGTGTTGTCGAACTCGCCGACGACGGTGTTGTTGGAGATGATGTTGTGGAGGCCGGAGTAGGTATCGAACCACTGGCTGGAGTTGAGAGAGATGCCGCTGGTCCAGCTCCACCAGGAGACGTTGGAGGCGTTGGAGGGGATGTAGCCGTTGTGGCTGACGAGGTTGTGATCGGCGGTGATGTAATCGCAATGGACGGTGGAGACGCCGGAGCCGCCGGTATTGCTAACGGAGTTGCCGATGAAGCGGAGGTGGTGAGAACCGGAGCAGAAGAAGCCGTCGAGGGCGTTGCCCTGGCCGTTGAGGTTGAGGTTGCGGAATTCGAGGTAGGCGGGGTTAGAGGGGAAGCTGCCGCCATTGAAGCGGAACATGACCTGGCCGTCGGGGGCGCCGGTGTAATTGATATTGACGGGGCTGTCGCCGTAAGCCTTATAGACGATCCAAGAGGATGGGGTGCCGCTGGCGGGCGGAGAGAAAGTGGAAGAGAAGCTGTAGGTTCCGCCGAGGAGGCAGACGACCGAGCCGGGGCCAGTGGCGGAAGCGGCGCCGGAGAAGGATTTGGGTGAAGAAGGGCTGGTGCCGGAATTGCCGCTGCTCCCAGACGGAGAAGCATACAGCGTGCAATCGG
>Ga0137415_10001684_pt1 | contig 21906 bp, 18 predicted proteins | sample CZODoug3_1_1_16f_FD_183082 | JGI IMG/M metagenome (GOLD analysis project Ga0137415, IMG submission 183082) | Vadose zone soil fungal communities from Angelo Coast Range Reserve, California, USA - CZODoug3_1_1_16fungal (Hybrid Assembly) | ecosystem: Environmental > Terrestrial > Soil > Vadose...
GCCGCCTGCGCGAATACCAGGAAGGTTCCGCGCAAGTTGGTCGCGATCACCTTGTCGAAGGCGGCCACGTCTCCGCTGGCAATCGGAAAGAGCGGCATGATGCCCGCACAGTGAACCACCACATCGGGTCTGCCGAAAGCGTCCATCGACTCTTTGAAAAGCCGCTCCACGTCTTCGGCATTTGCCACATCTGCTTGCACAGCGATGCCCTGTCCGCCTGCAGCCTTGAGATCTGCGACAACTGCTTGTGCTGGGGCCGGTTTTCCCGCGTAGTTCACGACCACGGAAAATCCATCTTTAGCCAGTCGTTTTGCAATCGAGCTTCCGATTCCACCAGAGGCGCCGGTGACAATCGCAACCTTTTTCATGACGTTCTCCTTCTGTCCAGGTGGCTTTCTTCTTTGTACCCCTACCGACAAGAAGCAATATGCAGCTTGCCAAAGGATAATTCCAATGCATAATGTTTATATAAGTTATGCGTGCTACGCATTTACGCCAAGCCGACCTAAACCTTCTCGTGGTTTTTACGGCTGTTGCCGAAGAACGGAATATCACACGCGCAGCATCCCGGCTGCTGCTGAGTCAGCCGGCCGTAACCCGTGCTCTGCAGAGACTCCGCGATACATTTCACGATGATCTCCTGATTCGCACTTCAACCGGTTACGAGCCGACGCCGAAAGGACAGCGCCTCCTGCAAGACCTCGCGACAATGCTGCCGCGTCTTGACCGCTTAATGGCTGGCGGCGACTTCGATCCCTCGACCGAGGATGCTACTTTTCGAATCGCGACTACCGACCATGCCGCACACCTCCTCGTGCCGCTGCTCTGCAACTCTGTTCTGTCGAACCCCACAAAAGTAGATTTCAGCTTTGTCCCCCTCCACGCCGGACAGTACGAGGCGTTGGAGAAAGGCAGGCTCGACCTTGTGCTGAATGCAGACCACGACACGTCTACGTTCCACCTCAGCAAAGAAGTGATTTTCGAGGTGGATTTTGTCTGTGTCGTATCCCGAAAGAGTAAATTCGAAAGGGCTATTACTCTGAAACAGTACCTAGCTGCGAAACATGTTGCCGTGGACATTATTGGCGGCGTTCAGACCCATCCAGACAGGCACCTGGCCGCCATTGGCGAGAAGCGGCGCTGTCCGCTGGTCGTGGCTCAACACACCGTCGCCATGCGCGTCGCGGCAGTCACAGACATGATTGCGACTGTGCCACGCCGAATGGCGCTGCTCGAAGCGCCCAAGAAAGTGACCAAGATTCTCGAAGGGCCGGCGGCGCTCGGCTCATTCAAATACGTCATGATCTGGCATCAAAGGATGCAAACCGACGCGGCGCACATCTGGTTGCGATCAATCATCCGTGAAGGCGGAAAAGCAATCTCAACGAAGTGAAGATCGGGAATTTTGTACGTCTGCAAGTTCCAAGCGAACGGACCTCAGCTTTTGCGCTTTAACAATAGGGAAATCGGTGACAGACGGAACGTTTCCGACATTTGTTTCACAAGACTCGCTTGGCTCATAATCACTGGACACTTCAGAGAAAGGGAAACTTCCCGTCTGTCCCCGTCCCCGTCTGTCCCCCGTCTGTCCTTTGCATGGAACAAAACCGCAAGGGATGGGCCACCCCAGATTGCTTTACGGTGGGCGGTCGGCGCGGTCGTTAAGGGCCTGCCACCCGCCAAGGCACGCGAGTTCCCACCGTTAATCGTCTGGACGCAAGAGCTGCTGTCATCAATCTCACTGCTGTCACCGCTGGTACACTTCCAGAAAACGGAGTGAATCCAATGCACAACGGTAGTCGCGCTGCATGGGTATCGTTCTCCGCCGCATTACTTCTGTTTGGCGGGTGCCGGAAGACGGCTGATACAGCCACAGCCAGGCAAGCCCCTCCGGCGGCTGCGCCCGAGCCGTCGCAACGGACGCACCGGATGTTCATGAACGGCATCTCGCCTCTGATTGTCAGCGTGTCTCCGGAGACGGTCAACATCTACAAGGGCCGCGCGCTAGACCAACGCTTTATAGTGACGTACGAAATTGGCAGTGCCGAGAAAGTGACGAAGGCGGCGATCTCAGTCCGCTCAGAGGACGGAGGAGAGTTGCAGAGGCTTGACGTTGCTGTGGCGCCCCGCGCGCAGGTGGACTTTCTTCTCAGTGCCAGTTCTTACGATCTAGGGCCAACAGTGCGCTTCCGCGTGCGCTGCCCCACCGGGGACACGGACTGGTACACGATGGGCGTTGAGCCGGCTGGCGTCTCTTCGGAGATTTCAACCCCGCAAATTGGAAATGTCACTCCGAGCTACATTTCCGCAAGGACCTCTCGTCCGCCAGGCAGCGGAGTTCCTGTCACCATCTGGGGCGCACACTTTACTCAAGGGTGTACACCTGAGGCAACGGTGGATTGGACCTCGATTGAGCTGAAGAATGTTCTCATTCTCAACAGCCAAATCAGCACGTTGCTTCTGTACAGCGATTTGCAGGGGCGCCCGGTATCTGCACGCCATCTCTCGGTGGACCTGGAGGTGACCAGCACGACAGGGATGGTTAATGAGGATACTTTTCAGTTGAATTTCAAAGATTGATTTCGTACAAGACATTCGATGAATGGGCTCTTGACTAGCGGACCTGTGCTTTGGTCTTGTCCACCACCACCGCCCCGCCCTTCATGACCCATTTCACCTTGTAAATCGCGACATCGATGTCCGCCAGTGGATCGCCTTCGACCGCCACCAAGTCGCCAAAATAACCCGGCGCAACCGCCCCGAGTTCCTTTTCTTTGCCCAATAATTCAGCGGCGTTCGTCGTCGCGGTACGCAACGCCTGCTCTGGACTCATTCCTGCTTTCACGAACCAGCCCAGTTCGCGCGTGTTCTGGCCAAACATGGTGTAAATCGCGTCGGAGCCCATGGCGAATTTCACGCCAGCTTTGTGCGCTTTTCGCGCCGTCTCCAGATTGCGCTCAATGAATGCTTTGGTTTTTTCTTGAAAACCGTTCGCATAGCCAATCTTCTGCCAGTTGTCCAGGTAGTAGCGGTTGTGATCAATGGTAGGGACATAAAAGGTGCCGCGCTTCGCCATTTCCGCAATCGTGGCGTCGTCCATGTCGGTCGCGTGTTCCAGCGAATCCGTCCCCGCGCGGACGGCATCGCGCGCGCCATCCGGGCCGTAGGAATGAATCGCAATTTTCTTCCCAAACTTGTGCGCGGCGTCCACTGCGGCTTTGATTTCTTCATAGTTGTACGTCTCGAAGCCGGTCACGTCGTCATCCGTACCCGTCGACGCGTACATCTTGATCAAGTCCGCGCCCGCGGCAATTTGTTGGCGCACAGCGCGCAAAACTTCCGGCACGCCATCGGCGATCCCGCCTGCAGGTGGATTGAGCCCAGGCTTGTAGGGGGTGCTGGTCACGGTCAGCCCGTAGCCAACCACAAACATTCGCGGACCGATCATTTCTCCGTGGTTGACCAAGTCACGCATGGCGATGTCCATGTACTGATCCGCGCCGAGGTCGCGCACCGTCGTCACACCCGCTTCCAACGTACGCAGAGCGCCTTTGCGCGCCAGAAATACTTCCACTGCGGGAGGATTGTTCGTGAGCTGCTTCAGCATCGGCTCGCCGGGAGTCTCATCGGTGTAAATGGTCATGTGCGTGTGCACGTCGATCAGTCCAGGCAATCCGGTGTATTTCGAGAGATCAATCGTTTCCGCGCCAGCAGGAATCGCCGCTGCATCGGTCGTTACGCTGCGAATGCGGTCGCCCTCCACGATGACGATGGCATTCGTCCAAGGCTTTCCTTTGGCGTCCCAGAGCCTGCCAAAACGCACGGCCTTTACTCGTTTGGCGCTCGGTTTCTCCTGCGCGCAAATCCCTCCCACGCACGACGCGCTGAGAAACAACGCCAGCAAGATCTTCATCGTTTTCATGGCACATTTATCCCTTCGTCTGCGCACGAACGTGCGGTGCAACGTCTGACTTCTAATTCAGTTGTCGAAGGAATGCAATCGCGAAGAAATGCCGGTTACTGCTGCTGACGAGCCGCAGGAGGTGGCGTTGGTTTCCGCAAGGAAGACGAGCTTACCGGAGGCACGGGCGCCGCGACTCCCGCGGTCTGGGAACCAAGGCCCAATTGTTGAAGAGTCTTGGCATCGAGCTTCCCCGAAGCATTCAACCCATGCGCTTCCTGGAATTTTCTGGTCGCTTCAATCGTTGAAGCGTCCCATTTCCCGTTGGGCTTTCCGGTGAAGGAACCGTCCTTGGCGAGCGCTTGCTGAATCTCAGAAATGCGGTCGGGAGTGGGGACTTTTTGCCCCCGCTCCCGCCGGCCTGATCTTCTCGAAGTTCTCTTTCCATGCGCCTTGCCGCCAGCCTTGGAGGAAGCGGCGGATTTCTGCGGCGCCGGGCTTTGTACTTGCGCTGAACCTGCGAACACACCCGCCCCCGCTGCCAGGAGCAGTGTCAGGACCAGGTGCGTCGCTTTTCGGACTCGCATGGTTGTTTGTGCTGGCTGTTCTTAGTTCCCTATTGCTGATTGTCAGACGGAACTCTACCCGACAAGTAAAGTGTCAGAATCCGGTCGCTGTCCTGCCGGCGAAGAACCTTGAACACCACGTCTTGGCCCGGCTTGAGTTTTGACACGGCCTTGCGGTACTCGGCAACGGTAGTCACAGCTTCACCGTTGACCTGGGTAATCACGTCACCGCGCCCGAAATTCAAATCATCGGCAAAGGAAGCTGGATCGACTTCCGTCACCAGCACGCCCTTTTGCCCTTCCATTCCGACGCGATGTCCGCGGTCTGGCGTGAGCTCTTCCACGTGCAAACCGAATTCCGGAGGCGCCGTTTCACCAGGCTGGTCGCCCAGTGGGCCGGCCGAATTTGGGAATACTCGTGTGCGGTCTCCGACTTCCGCGGTCGCCTCTTTCTGTGCGTGGTCGCGCATATACGTTAACTTCACCTTGCTGCCGATGGGAGCTTGCGCGATCGGATTCACCAGATCGTTGCCAGTCTTCACGGGTTGACCGTTCACACTGGTAATTACGTCGCCGCCCTTCAAGCCGGCCTTCTCCGCTGGACTGCCCGGCTCGACGGCCTCGATCACCACGCCGTGTGGAGCGCCCAAGGACTTCAGCGTGATTGGATTCGTCCCCGGCTCTTCCTGGAAGCTGACGCCGATGGAGCCACGCGTGACGCGGCCCTGTTTGATAATTTGGTCGTAGACGTTGATCGCCGCGGTGGAAGGCAGGGCAAAGCCTACGCCTTCGTAGCCGCGTCCACCGGTGATAATTGCCGTGTTAATTCCAATCACTTGGCCCGCAAGATCAACCAGCGGCCCGCCTGAATTTCCCGGGTTAATCGCGGCGTCAGTCTGCAGAAAGCGCTGGAACTGGCGATTCCCAATTCCGCCACGATCTTTGGCGCTGATAATTCCGGCGGTGACTGTAGCTTGCAGCCCAAAGGGACTGCCGATTGCCAGCACCCAATCTCCAACCTGCACGCCATCCGAATTGCCGAGTTTGGCGGTGGGCAATTCCTTGTTCGCGTCAATCTTGATGACCGCCAGGTCGGTTTCTTGATCCACGCCGACTAGTTTCGCCGTGTAGCGTGTGGTGTCTCCGTTCAGTTGCACCTGGATTTTCGTTGCCTGTTCAACTACGTGGTTGTTCGTCAGGATGTACCCGCGCTTGTCGACGATGACTCCTGAACCCAGGCTGCGCTCCGCCTGCGGCGGCCCGTCCTGGCGTCCGTCGAAGAAGCGGTCGAAAAAATCCTGCATCGGATCGTCCTGCTGATCATTCGGCTGCGCGCGCCGCGTCCTTGGACCCTTTTTGCGCTCCAGCACTTGCGTAGTGGCGATGTTCACCACTGCGGGCTCAACTCGATTAACGATCGACGCGAATGAACTGGACGACGGAATTGGATCCGGCACCGCCAAAGCTGTCGCCGTTGTGCCGGGGAATCCCAGACCCTTCATCGCCGAGACCCGCCCAGAAACGACCGATCCAATCAAAATCCCGACTGTCAGCGTGAACGCGACAAATACAGCCGCGAGTATCTTGCGGCGCCGCGCCCAATTGAAAAGTTCTCTCACCTGCTCTCCCATATGAATTACTCCTCTGGACCAGGCCCCACAGCCCATTCGTCTCAGTCAATGCCCGTCGGCCCGCCCCGCAAAACCAGCCGGGACGTAACCTCCGAAGTATAACACTGCTAATTCGATGGAGTTGCCAATGTCAATCGATTCCACCAAGCAATAACTGGCCCGTTGGCCGGGGGTCCTTCCGATTTTTGTTCTCCACACTATTGGACGCACCAAACTGTCAATGTGTTGTCAAACGTGAACAATCGCCGTTAACACTTTACATAACTTCTTGTGAATCAACGGCTAAGCCATCGGCTGGAATCTGTCCTGCGAGCGCCTCCGTTAACACTTCCCCGTTTCCCGGCGTCTTGCACTTGTAGCAGGCATTAGCTCTCGACTGTTCACACGTGGGATACAGCATTGACTTTCGGGCCGCCAGCATGGAACGTCAGGCTGTGACTGCCTGGCCTGCCACCAAACCGCGCGAGGAGGAGGAGTCCCTCGTCAGCGCCGCTCGCTCCGGCGATCGCGCCGCTTTCGGCCGCCTTTATGACCGCTACGCGCGCATGGTTCACGGCATTTTGCTTGCTCGAGTTCCACCACGCGAAGTGGACGATCTTGTTCAGGAAGTCTTTCTCCTGGCGCTGCGGCAACTGCACGCGCTGCGAGACACTTCTCGATTTGGAGCTTGGCTGAGCACCATCACGCGGAATCGCGCGAATGATTATTTCCGGAAGTCGATTCCAGACGACAAGGTCACCGAGCCCGTCTCAGAAGGCCAAGCGGGCAACCGTCCGGGCAATGACGCCGCCGAGCGCGAGGCGGGCGTGATTTTGGCCGTGGTCCGCGCACTTCCGGAACCCTATCGCGAACCGCTCATCCTTCGGCTGGTCGAAGGGATGACCGGGCCGGAAATCGCCGCACGTACCGGCCTGACTCACGGTTCGGTTCGCGTAAACCTTTGTCGAGGGATGCAGTTGCTGCGCGAAAAGTTGGGAGAAGCCGTCAAGGGCCCATCATGAGCCTAAGGAATAATCTATGAAAGACGATTACTTGTGGGACGGCTCAGGGGAGCCTGACCCGGAAGTTCAAAAACTCGAGAAGACGCTGGGGCGGTATCGCCACAATCAACCTGCGCCTCAATTTGATCAGGTTTCTGAGACTCCTAAAGTGAGGCGCCCCTGGAACTTTTTCCATTTGGGTTGGGAATACCAGCTTGGCGCCGTCGCGGCTTCCCTTCTGCTTGCTGTGACGGCGTTCCTTTTCATGCGGCAAAGATCAACTAGAAATCTCGGACCGTCATGGGAGGTTGCCCGTCTGGAAGGCGCACCTCGTGTTGGCTGGCATTCCCTTGGTGAAAAATCGGGACCGGGAAAACTGAGGATTGGCCAAACGCTTGTGACGGATAGCTCTTCGCGTGCCAGCATTACGCTGGATGAAACGGGCCGCGTTGAAGTGGACCCCGGCTCGCGCCTCCGCCTGGTGACAAACGGGCCCGGACGCAAGCGCCTGTCTCTCGAGCGCGGCACCATTCACGCCGTCATCTGGGCGCCTCCCGGTGAATTTGTCGTGGATACCCCTTCCGCCGTCGCCGTGGATCTCGGCTGCGTCTACACGCTGCATGTAGACGATTCCGGCGCCGGCCTCCTGCGCACTACCATGGGCTGGGTCGGCTTCAAGCTCAACGGCCACGAATCCTTCATTCCCGCGGGGGCCATTTGCCAAACACGGCCGAAAATCGGCCCGGGCACCCCGTACATGGAAGATGCTTCCGCATCGTTTCGCGACGCTTTGTCGCGCTTCGACTTTGAATCGCACACCCCTGCCGAACGCAACGCCCTGCTCGGCATCCTTCTGGTCGACGCGCGCAAGAACGACGCGCTCACACTTTGGCACTTGCTATCGCGCGTGAGCGATGCTGATCGCCCGGGTCTCTATGACCGCCTCGCCTCCCTCGCACCGCCGCCTGAAGGTGTCACACGCGAAGGCATCCTGCGCCTCGACCGGCAAATGCAGGACGCCTGGTGGAGTTCCTTCGGCTTCGGCGACATCCACCTATGGCGCACCTACGAACGCGACTGGTCGAAGCGGCCTCCCAGCACCAAGTGATTCTCTGCAACTACTAAGAGGGTACCTTCGCCCGTCCATGAACCGCCAAAAGCATGACTTGGGGAAGAACGACGCCGCGACGATAAGAGTTGGCCTGCGACGCCGGAGGCGGGGCGTTTAGGCCACAGTGGAAGCAGGAGCCAGCGAGGACAACTGGTGCGCCGCCCTTCTTTGCAGGTTAAGAGCAGGCTGGTAAAGCGAGTGATTTTCTCTTCTCGTATACGACGGAAGCTGCGAGATGGGAGTTAGACTTGGAGAACCGTTTTAGTGTTTTGTCGTCGTGACTCCGCCATAGACAGGCTGAGGTGCGGTCACATCCACTGTCTCGTTGGCTTTCCCTAATGACTCAATGCGCTCACAAAGAGTTAGGAGATCAGTCAGCATCCCGCGAACGGCGTCTCGATGAAGCAATTCTGTTCGGTAGAAGCAGTTCGCCTCTAGTTTGCTGTCCCATCCCTTTGGTAATGAGAATTGACCGATTGAGCGTAGGTGATCAACCCGGCGAGTAACGACCAGACTCGAAATAGAATCCTGGATTTCAGTCCGATCGATCATGGCGCGGAATTCGGTGGAAAAGTCCGTGCTGAATACCAAGGCCGCGGAGCCGGGAAACGACACTTGCACTCTGGTGTTTTTGGGGAATTCGACATCTCCGATCCTACCGTAGCTTCGCCACACCGAAAGAAGCGTGACACACAAGAGGAAGGGTGCCGCGACGAACTTCCACAGCAATACATGAGGTATGAGAACCTTGGGGAACAAGAGAAGAAGATATGTTCCGAATGCGAAGGTCCGTAGGCCAGCCCAGCTGATGCCTCGTTTACTAAATTTTCTTGCGCGGACTTGGAACGGCAAGACGAAATGACCTGCCACTGAAACACGGATGTGCCCGGCAGTACCCCCGCAGACTGAAAACGAAGCCGGCCGCCCATGGAACAGTCCGGCAACAGAAGGCCGGAGAAAGTAATTTCGCAAGGAATGGGTCCCGTCGATTTTGGTAGTTCCCTGATCGAACAGATCCACGAGCGTGAGGGCTCTCTGATGGCGGCCGCGTGCGACCGCAAAAGTGGCTAGCCAGCCAACCGCCATCGACAACCCAAAGATGGCAGCACAAATCAGAATGGCGATCAGCCAACAGTTCATTGCGACTCCCGCTCTTGAATTACTCTCATTGTAAATCCGCGAGACAGCTGCCGGGGCTTTCCGTTCGCGACAAATGGCGTCAGAGTAACCATGGTGACTTGAGATGGGACGTTCTGTGCTTAGGATTAACGTGGGAATCGGACAAGTCCCGTTATCCGACTCAACGGGAAGGCTAGTCAGCTTGTTTCCGCTGGCCGGCAGCTTCCCTCACCAGAGCGCCGATCGAGGTGAAGCGCAGTCCCTTCTTCCGCCCCGCTGTAAGAATGTGCGGCAGCGCCTCAATGCTGCGTGATGGGTCTGAGATTCCGTCATGAAGGATCACGATGGTACCGGGAACAAGATTTTTTCCAACCAGCCACCTCATGTACCAAACGGGAGGCCGAATGGGGTCATGCGGATAGGCACAACCCAGAACGCATTTGTACCCGTGCGCTTGAGCAAGCCGGAGTTGATTGGGCCATGCCACGCCACCGGGCGGACGGAATAACTTCGGCACCGCCCTGATGCCGATGGCTTTTTCGGTCTGTTCTAAGTAAGCGACGAAATCGGCATTAGAGTGGGTTAACGTGGGGCCATTTTTGAAGTAGTGGTTGCCCACCTCGTGTCCGTGAGCTTTGATTTGCGAAACCACGTCGGGGTACCGGATGGCCCGTTCGCCAATCAGGAAGAAGGTTGCCGTTGCGTCGTGCTGCCGAAGAATCTCCAGGACTTTGAGCGTGAAACTTGGGTGCGGGCCATCGTCGAAGGAGAGAGCCACTACGGGAAGATCCGTCCGAACGCGATAAGTAACATTAGGACTGAGTCGCTCTATTACGCTCAAGATACCGAGCGGCTCCATCCAGTAGACCACAAGCCCCATCCCCAAAAGAGCGGTGGCAATCAACAGGACAGCCAGCATCTTTTACCTCAATCCAGGCCTCGTGCGCCGGATCGTCTTTAGGGCCATCCAGTTTTATAACACCATGTCCCGCTTAACGCCGAAACCGGACAACCGAATTCTCCCCGGCTGCCCAGAATCCCGCTTTATTGTATCGGTTCTCACGATCGCGTTTTGTCTCAACGTTTCTCAGTTAACAGGCAACTCCTCTTTGGCGTCTTGTCTCCTGATGGTTCAAATGATTTGGAAGGGGACTTGAAAATCCATGACACTCAAGAGTATTCATTCCTGCCGGTTTGCCGGCGGGTTGATTGCAGCCCTGCTGTGTTTAGCGACTGTTGCCCAAGCAGGTCCGCCACTAATATGCCACACGATTGAAATAGGACAGGCCAAGTCCTTGCCCTGGATCAGCCACAACTGGAACCTCAGCGGTGGCGAGAATTACGACACCAAAAACCTCGTCCGGGACACGCTGGAGATTCTCGCGCCAGACACGCCCGTCCTCGTCCGCATGGAAACGCTGCGCCGCGCCACCCTCTACGCCCGAAAAGACCCCGCCGCTGCCAAAGAACTCCTCGCGCGCCTTCATTCCCGCGCGACTGCCGCGGAATCCTCCGGCCATTCCGATGCGCTGACCTGGTTCGACGTCGGCTATCTCGCGGGAACCTACAAGCAGTGGCTAGGACAAAATCTGCCGCACATGACTGACGGCATGCGCATGGATCCCAACCCGGCCGCAGGTGTCGACGGTTACGCCATGTTGAAAAAGGCGCTGGCCATGCGCGCTGCTGCTCTTCACGCCGATGACCCACAAATGGAATTCGCTGCCGCGCTCATCACTCTCTCCGGCCCACAGGATGAACACCGACAGCACGCCCAGAAGGCCATCGGCGGCGCCAAGACCGATTCGCTCCTGGCCCAAAACCTTTCGGCCCGCTTCATCGGCCCCCAGACCGAGACCATGTCCCAACTGCTCGCAAAAAACTAGCGCAAGAGTCGTCTGTTGAAGGGGCGCAGCCTGCTGCGTCCCTACGCCAAAAATGGTACTCTTGACATCTGCAATCGGCTCAGGCATAAACAATATAGCTGCGGTTGCGGCGACACGTGGCGATTTAGGGCAACTTGCTCCACGTAAAAAACTGCTAAAGAGCTTTTCGAGTTTCCCAGAAGATTTTCTGAGACCCTCCGAGCACTTTGGCACGGAGGGTTTTTCGTTTCTACCCTCCCTGCTGCCCTAAAAGCGTATTCCACGTCGAAGTCTTGCTCTTGTAGGCGCCGGGGCTTTAGCCCGGTTTGCGCCCCGGCCTCATCTATATCAAGGCCGCGCTCTCTGAAAGGTGAATTCGCAATGTCTGTCAACTACGAACTTCGATGCCGCGAATGCGGCAAAACCTGGGGCAACGTCCCCCGCTCTTTCTGCGAAGATTGTTTCTCCCCGCTGGAAGTCGCCTACGATTACGATGCCTTGATGAAAACTGTCCGTCGAGAAAACCTCGCTGGCCGCGACTTCAACATGTGGCGCTATGCCGAGCTTCTCCCTCTTCCCGAAGGCTACACCGGCCCAAACGCCGTCGGCGGCACGCCGCTGGTCGCTTCGCGCAAGCTTGCGGCGAAATGGGGCCTGCAGAATCTTTATTTCAAGAATGACGCCGTGTGCTTCCCTTCTCTTTCTTTCAAGGACCGCGTCGTTGCCACCGCGCTCTCCGCCGCGCGCCGCTTCAACTTCACCACCGTGGGCTGCTCCTCGACCGGTAATCTCGCCAACGCCGTCGCTGCGCAAGCCGCGCAGCAAGGCTTCGACGCTTGCGTCTTCATTCCCGCCGACCTCGAGCCCGCCAAGGTCCTCAATACCGCGGTTTACGGCGCGCGCATCGTGCGCATCAATGGCAACTACGATCACGTCAACCGCCTCTGCGCGCAAATCGCCGACCGCTTCCAGTGGGGACTCGTCAATGTGAATTTGCGCCCTTACTATTCCGAAGGCTCGAAAACGCATGGCTATGAAATCGCCGAACAGCTGGGCTGGACGCTGCCGGACAATGTGGTCGTTCCGATGGCCGGCGGCTCGTTGATCACCAAAATTGCAAAAGCATTCCGCGAACTCGTCACGCTCGGCTGGGTGGAAGCCAAGCCGGTGAAGTTTTTTGGCGCGCAAGCCACCGGCTGTTCGCCGATTTCCGACGGCGTGAAGCGCAATCTCGCTCGCTTCGAGCCGCAGAAGCCCAACACCATTGCGCGCTCGCTCGCCATCGGCAATCCTGCTGACGGCCCCTTTGCCATCAAGCAAATCCGCGAGTCCGGCGGCTGGGCCGAAGACATCTCCGACCCCGAAATCGTCGCCGCCATCAAGCTCCTTGCCGAAACGGAAGGCATCTTCACCGAGACGGCAGGGGGCGTCACAGCGGGCGTCACACAAAAACTCATCGCCCAGAATCGCATCAAGCCCGACGAAACCACCGTCGTCTGCATCACGGGCAACGGCCTGAAGACTACTGACGCCATCGCCGCCGAATTCCCAGCCACCGATGCCATCGCCCCGCGCCTCGAAGCCTTCGAGGCGTACCTGGACGCGCAACTCGGCGCCGCAACGGCAATTGCAAAGGCATAAATTGAAACCGAAGAAGGAGAAACAAAGATGTCAGTAACCATCGAAATTCCCACGGCCTTCCGCCGCTTCACCAACGGCGCGCCGAAAGTCGACTGTAGCGCGGCCACCATCGCCGATGCCCTCAACGAGCTTACCTCCCGCTTCCCCGATCTCGGCCGCCACGTCCGCGACGATCAAGGCCAGATCCGCCAATTCCTCAACGTCTACCTCAACGAAGAAGACATCCGCTTCCTCGGCGGCGAATCCTGCACCCTGAAAGAAGGCGATCGTGTTTTATTAGTTCCCTCAATCGCCGGCGGCTGCTAGTCCGTTCCGGCTCCGCCTGCCGCAACTTTTGTTGGCGCGCAGTGTTTCTAAAAGTATGAGACTTCGGCTCGTCATTTACGCCTGCGCTTCGCTGCTCCTTCTGGCGTTCCACACGCCTATCCAAGCGGCAGCGTCGTTCCTATCCGAACTCCGAGAGATCTAATCTTTCCAGCGCGGGAATCGTCTAAAGCAAACTCAGCTGCTTGCTTTCGAGGTCCAGAAGCTTCTTCTTAGTCGAGAGTCCGCCGCCAAATCCCGTGAGGCTGCCATCGCTGCCAATCACTCGATGGCATGGCACGATGATGGGGATGGGATTGCTCCCATTCGCCAGTCCCACGGCGCGCACGGCCTGGGGATTGCCGATGCGTTCGGCGAGTTGCGCGTAGGAAATCGTTTCACCGTAAGGAATCTTGCGCAGCGTGTTCCACACACGAAGCTGAAAGTCCGTCCCTTCCATCGCCAGGGGCACATCGAATTCTTTCAATTGTCCGCGGAAATAAGCCTGCAATTGGCGAATGACTTCGGTAAACGGAGCACGATTCTGTTTCCACTCTCCCTGCGGAATTGCTAAGGGCTTGCTGCTTTCAAAACTCACGCGGCGCAAAGCGTTTGAATCGCCCGCCAAAAGCAGCGGCCCGACGGGACTCTCGAACATCGTGTAATACACAGCACTCATCTCTTCCTGCCCCCCAAGTTTTCGCCCTGGCGTGTTTCTCGATGTTTATTCTATGAACTGGCCGCTTCTTTGCCAGCCGGCGCAACAGCGTAGGGGCTCCCCGCCCGATACCTCTTCTCAAACTCTTCGCGCGTGCACATCGTCTTCATATCGATGATGCGATCCACAGCCAGGATGCCATCGAGATGGTCAATTTCGTGCTGCAAAAGTTCGGAAAGATTCCGCTCTTCGCTGGCGCCAACTTCGTGCCACACCGCGCGCAAATCCTGATACCGCACTTTGATGTCGCGGTGCCGCTCGACTTGCATAAAGATGGACAAAAAACTCAAGCACGCGTCCCACACCACAATTTTTTCCGCGCTTCGCCAGGTAATTTCCGGGTTCACCAGCGGCCACGGCTCTTCTCCGGGCAGCCCAAGAAAAATCACGCGCAAATTCGCGCCAATCTGCGGCGCGGCAATGCCCCGGCCGTATCCCGTGGACTTTCGCCAAAACGCCAGTGTGTCGGCAAGATCTTCGACCAGTGCGTGAATCTGCGGCGCCGCCGGGTCGGTCAATTTCTTCGCGACCTCGCGTAATCCAGGATCACCTAGTTGCAGAATTGTTCTAATCGCCATCGCAAAACCTCTACGCTCCTTAGACTTCAGGCCGCTCCCACTTCCCTGATTCCCCTGCCCGGAACACCGCCTCGATGGCCGCCATGTTCGCAATCGCATCCTCGAGCGGCACCGGGACCTCGCCGCCCTCCCGAATCGCCCGCGAAAACGCATCTCCCTGCACTGTATATTGGTCGCAAACCGGAATCGTTTCTATCCGAATGCCTCCACCAAAGACGTCGCGTCCGTCATCAACAAAAATTCTGCAAGGTCGATCCGGCGGCGCGTTGAATGGTATTTCGATCTCGATCCGACCTTGCGTGCCCAGGAACTGCATGCGCTGGTACGGCACCAACTGCGTGCTGCACGTGAACACTGCTTGCCCCGACGGGAATTCAAGAATCGCGGACGCCAGCCTGTCCGTCTTGAAATCCGGATCTCTTTCAATCAGTCCCAACACGCTGACCGGCTCCTCTCCAAAGATAAACCGCGACGTGGTAATCGGGTAGCACCCGATATCCAACAGCCCGCCGCCGCCCCACTCCAGCTTGCTTCTTACGTTCTCTGGATCTCGATTGAAGTAACTGAAGACTCCTACAATCGCTCGCAGATCACCAACCACGCCTTTGCGAATCAGTTCGCGCGTCCGCAGCCATTGCGGGTGCGTCTTGACCATGAACGCTTCGCCGATCTTCACTCCGCAGCGATCTCTCGCATCCAAAAGCGTTTTTGCCTCCGCCACCGTCAAGCTCAGAGGTTTTTCGCACAGCACGTGCTTCCCTGCCTCCGCTGCTTTGATGGACCACGGAACGTGCAAGTGATTCGGCAACGGGTTATAAACCGCCTCGATCTCCTCATCCGCCAAAAGTTCTTCATAAGAACCATACGCCTTCGCTATTCCCAACTTTTTCGCGGCATCTTTCGCTTTCTTCAAGTCTCGTGAGGCAATCGCCGCAATCTCGCTCCACTCTCCGCGCTGCATCCCTGGAATTACTTTCCTCATTGCAATAGACGCTGCCCCGAGCACTCCCCACTTGACCTTGCCCTGTTTCACGTCGCGCCCCTCCGCCACTGCTACTTCTACCACGCCTCCGAACACCTTCCAACCCTTCGTCCTCCGTTTGCCTCCCACCGCAGGAGTGCTAGAATTCAATGGAACTCCCATGACACCTAAGACGCTCTATCAAAAAATCTGGGACGCCCACGTGGTTCGCGAAGATCCCGGCCAGCCCTCGATCATCTATATTGACCGCCACCTTATCCACGAGGGCACCTCGCCCCAGGCTTTCGCTGGGCTCCGCGCGGAAGGCCGCAAAGTCCGCCGCCCCGATCTCACTTTCGCGGTGATGGACCATTCCGTCTCCACCACGGACCGCACGCTGCCCATCCTCGATAACGATGCCAAGCTACAGTTCGATGCCCTGGAGAAAAACTGCCGCGAATCCGGCGTGCGCCTGTTCGACATGAACAGCAAGAACCAAGGCATCGTGCACATCATCGGGCCGGAACTCGGCATCACGCAGCCGGGGCAGACGATTGTTTGCGGTGATAGCCACACCTCAACGCACGGCGCGTTTGGCACACTCGCTTTCGGTATCGGCACGAGCGAAGTCGAGCACGTGCTTGCGACACAGTGTCTTGTCCAGTCGCGCTCCAAGACGATGCACATTCTGGTGCACGGCAAGCGGCCCAAGGGCGTCACTGCGAAGGACTTGATTCTGGCCATTATCGGAAAAACCGGCATTGCGGGCGGCAACGGCCATGTCGCCGAATACGGCGGCGAAGCCATTCGCTCTCTTTCGATGGACGGGCGGATGACCGTGTGCAACATGACGATTGAAGGCGGCGCGCGCGCGGGAATGATCGCTCCGGATGAGACTACGTTTGCGTATCTGGAAGGACGTCCTTTTGTACCGCGCGGGAAAGCGTTTCAGGAAGCTGTCGAGCGCTGGAAACTGCTCAAGAGCGATGGCAGCGCCCACTTTGACATGAAGGTCGAGCTGCAAGCGGAGCAGATCGCTCCGCAAGTCACCTGGGGCACGAATCCCGGCATGGTCACGAGCGTCACGGCGCGCGTCCCCGATCCGCACGACTTCAAGGACCTCAACGACCAGAAAGCCACCGAGAGCGCACTCAAATATATGGGGCTGAAAGCCGGCACGCCCATCGTCGACATTCCGGTGGATCGCGTATTCATTGGCTCGTGCACCAATTCGCGCCTTGATGATCTGCGCGCCGCGGCGCATTTTGTGGCAGGCAAGCACGTAGCGAAAAACATCAAGCAGGCGTTGATCGTTCCTGGCTCGCGCGGAATCAAATCGCAAGCTGAAAAAGAAGGCCTCGACAAGATTTTCACCGCCGCCGGTTTCGAATGGCGCGACGCCGGCTGCAGCATGTGCATCGGGATGAATGCGGACGTCCTGCCGCCGCACGAGCGCAGCGCCAGCACCAGCAATCGCAATTTCGAGGGCCGCCAGGGCAAAGACAGCCGCACTCACCTGGTCAGCCCGGTCATGGCCGCCGCCGCGGCGATTGCCGGCCATTTCGTCGACATCCGCGAACTCGACGTGGCATCTGTCGAGTAGATGGAATCGCCAATGCGGGTAGCCACGCGCGGACTGAACCAGGAACACGTCGGCAAGCGAATGCGCGTCGAGCTTATAGATGGAGAATCGCTGGAAATCCGACTGCATGCGTTGACTGTGTGTGACAGGCCTGAGCCGTGCTGCGGTATTACCTACATCTTGATATCGACGAATCGTGCCGACGGAAAGAGAGACAAGGGCGCGGCGTATTGGACTCCGTTCGGCGACATTGAAGAATTTTAAGTTTTGGGAGACTGAATCGTATGCAGCCATTCTCAGCACACACCGGCTTGGTCGCGCCGCTGGACCGCGTCAACGTGGACACCGACCAGATGGTGCCAAAACAATTCCTGAAGGCGCTGACGCGTGAAGGATTTGGGCGGATACTTTTTTACGATTGGCGCTATCTGTCCGGAGAGAAACCGAATCCGGAATTTGTGCTGAATTTTCCGCGGTACAAAGGCGCGTCGGTTCTGCTGGCACGCGCCAACTTCGGCTGCGGCTCCAGCCGTGAACACGCCCCCTGGGGCGTGAAGGACTATGGTTTCCGCGTGGTCATCGCCCCGAGCTACGCCGACATTTTTTACAACAATTGTTTCAAGAACGGCATCCTGCCCGCCACGCTGTCCGAAGAGCAGGTCGAAGAACTCTTCAAGCGCACGGAAAAAGAGGAAGGCTATTCGCTGACCGTCAATCTGCCGAACCAGACCGTCGCCGACAAACACGGCCTGATGTTCAAATTTGAAATCGCTCCATCGCGCAAGGAAGTTTTGCTGAAGGGACTCGACGACATCGGCACGACGATGCAACACGAGCCGGACATCACCGCCTACGAAAAGATGCACGCCGCCACCGCCACCATGTACGAGTCCGTCGACGTGAAGTACTACTCTAACGGCCGCTGAAGCGGCTCTTAGTTCTCAATAGTTGGTGCTGTATCTTTCAATCCGAAACGAAAAGAAAACGGGGAGAGCCTATTCGACTCTCCCCGCTGATACTACCCCAATTACGGCGCAGTTCCTGCGAACTGCGGAAGAAGGCTAGAAGGCTAACCGCAAGCTGAGGGACATCACGCGCGATTTCTGCGTGGGCTGGCCAGCCCCGCCGAGAACAAGCTGTGCTCGCCCGAATTGGCTGTTGACCAGGTTACCTTGGATGCCATCGAAGTTTGGATGGTTAGCAAGGTTTTGGGCCTCCGCGCTGAAGCGCAGGTTAGCGGTTTCAGTCAGCTTGACTGTCTTATGCACGCCCAAGTCCAGAGTGACAAATCTCGGCCCATGGAAAACATTTCGGCCGAGCGTGCCAAAGCGCTCGTAGGGCGTGGCTCCAGATGGGTACGCGGCATTGGTGAAAAGGGTATTTGGAGTTCCCCCTGCCAGCGAGGCATTGCAGGTGCCGATATTGGCGACGGTAGCGGGCAGCCCTGCCTCACCACACCCAATCCGATGGTTGTCCGTAAAGTAGCCATCAGCCGGGCTGCCAGTGCCGTAGACGGAATTCAGGTTTGAGCCAACAAACACAGGATGGTCGTTACAAACCCGATCGAGGTTGTAATCACCTCCGATGTTGAAAGGCACTCCGTTTTGGTCCGTGACTAACGCTTTACCTGCATCTCTGGCACGGAACCGTGTACACAAACCATTTGCGAGGGCGCCAACGTAAACATCAACGGGATGGCCTGAATAGAACTGGAGGAAGCTCCCAAGCGACCAGCCGCCCAGAGCGTGACCGACGAAGCCCTTTTCACTCTTAAGGAAGGGCAGCTCGTAGGTCACATTGAGCTTATACGCGTGCCGGTGGTCTTCTGCCCCCCGGCCATAGGTTAGTTTTGGGTGAGTATTTGAAACGTAGTAGTAGGGCGCAGTGAAGCCGCCGATGGTGGAGCACCCCGCAAACAGTTCGGAGTTAACGTCCAGCAGCTTTGAGTAGGTATAGCCCGTCTGAAACTGCAGGCCGTGGCCCATGCGCTTCTGGGCCTCAAGGATAAGAGAGTTGTAGTTGGAACTGACGCTATTCGAGCGGTAGTTGAAGCCGGTATACAGCGGGTTGGGACGCACGGGACTTATTCCAAGGTTCGGGATTGGAGTGGCAGTCGGATTAGCGGCCAGTTGCACCATATTTGTGTAATACCCGATCCCATCTACGCGGTTGTAATTCTCTAGCATGGGCAAATGACGGCCCAGCGATCCCTGGTACTTCGCGCTCAGAAGCAAGCCACCGAAGAATTGCCGTTCCACACCTAGGTAAAAGTTTTGGCCGGAAGAGTCGCGCATGTTGACGTCCATCGTCCGGACGGAGACCCTTTTCCCCGGGTACGGAATAGGGCCGTTCGGACCGGCAGGGTCATACGCCGCACCAATCGAGGCGGGATTCGAGTAGAAGATGGCGTCCGAGCAGGCCGCGTTGAAGTCGAGCAGCGCATAGAAGGGGGGGTTCCACGCTCCATTCGACCAGATGTTGTCGAAGATGCGGTCATAAAAGATACCGTAACCGCCGCGAACGGCCATTTTGCCTTTCCCAAACGGATCCCAGGCAAACCCGAAGCGAGGCGCGAAGTCTTTGTTGTACGTTTTCCACATCCGGCTGGCTGGCCCAACCCTGGCTGCAGCTATACATGCGGCATCCGTGAGGATATTGCAGCCGCTAATGTTCGAAAACTGCGCAACGATATTGTGATTTTCGCTGGGAGCCCCGAAGCGTTCCCAGCGAAGTCCGAGATTGACGGTCAGGCGGGAAGTGACCTTCCAGTCGTCCTGAGCGAATACCGCGTAATCGTGAGTGGTGTAGTGACGGTAGGCGTCCGCCTTATTCGGGGCAGCCTTGCGCGGGTCAATGGAGGTTTCCTCAAAGTAAGCGTAATCGCCCGCGAAATTCGCGTTGCCCGCGTTGATGATATTGGCGAAGGTGCCGTCGGATTGGAGCACCGGGATGGTTTGAGTTGCAGTACTGTTACTCCCGGCATCGCAGGACGGCAGAATAAGCCCGTTGGCCGGACACGCCGGCACACCTGGAGTGTTCGGATTCGAGCTGGGGTAAGTTATTTGACCCGTTACGGGGTCAACCACAGGGTTATTGAAGGAGGACAGTTCCCCAAATTCGTAAAAGCCCGGGAGTCCCAGATCCCAGTTACGGTAGAGGATGCCGTAGTTGCCGCTGCCACCGAACTTCAGGGCGTGGCGTCCCACAGTCCATGTCAAATTATCCTGCAAGGCCCAGCGGTCCTGAACGAAACTGATGATCTGAACGCCCTCAAAGGGGCCAAAGGAGTAACCCAGGCAGCCCGCCGCAATGTTGTCAATGGTGACTTGGGGAGCCGTTTGCTTGGCCGGGTCGCCTTCGATTGTCGGGTTGAAGAACCGGTTGTGAGAGAAGGTTAGTTCGTTCGCAACGCGCGGACTGAACGTGTGCGTCTCAATGAGAGCCAGATTGTGCTGATTCACGGTGTTCAACCCGGGGATGTTGCCGCCATTCGCCAGAATGCTGCCCCCGGCCCCAAGAAAATTGCCATATTTGTCCAACTGGGTAAGTCGGGTAATGTTGGCAACAAAACTGAGCCGGTCCGAGGTACTGAAGTTCTGATCTAGGCGGCCATAGTAGCTGTTTGTCGTGGTGGTCACCGGATCAGAAAAGGAAAGGCATCCTACCGCGTTGGTGCCGCCGGTTACAAATACCGGTCCCGGATCAACACTTAATGGGCACCGCGAGTTGGAAGTAATGGGAGGATACGCGGCGAGGATTTGCTTGGCGAGGGGCCCGGCATTGGCCGTCAAGGTGGCAAGCGCCGTACTGGTGGGTTCGAAATTGTTTGCAGAGGTGAACCCCTGAACTAATTTGAGCCGATCAATGGCAACGAAAAAGAAGGTCTTGTCCTTGCGGATAGCGCCGCCTACAGCGCCTCCGTACTGGTTCTTGATATATTTTGGCCTCTTGGGAAGGGCGGGCACTGTTGGGTCTGCTGCGTGAGCCGCAACCGAAGCGATGTAGTCCCGGTTGTAGAAAAAGTCATTCGCATTCAGCGTGGCATTGCGGTTTTGTTCGTAGAGCGCGCCGTGAAATTTGTTCGTCCCGGACTTCTGGTTCGCGCTGACAAGAGCCCCTGCACCACGGCCATACTGGGCGCCCATGCTGTTGGTAAGGATGGAAAAATCTTCCACGGACTCGAGTGGCGGATTGATATTGATAGCGCCCGCGCTAAAGTTGTTGTTGTCCTCCGCGCCGTTGAGCATGTACGAAGTGCCGGCCTCCCTGGCTCCGCCGGAAGTCGGAGCCATGTCCAGCCCCGGGCTCACCGAGGGCGCCATAAAGGGGAGGACGTCAAAAATGTCACGGTCGACCAGCGCTGCGTTCTCGATGGTCTTGGCATCCACCTGGTACGCGAGATCGGAGGTCGCTGTCTGCACCAGCGGAACTTCGGCGGTCACTTCCACGAGTTGCGAGGTTTTGGCCAATTCCAACTGGCGGTTAATGGCAATGGTCTGGCTCGCCTCAAGGACGATTCCTGAAACTCTGACCCCACCAAAGTTGGCAGCCTTAATCTCAATGGTATATGTTCCCGGCGGCACCAGACCGAAACGATAAGAACCATCAGAACCCGTCGTGGTGCTCTGAGAAATGTTCGTTCCAGCATTCGTAATCGTCACAGTCGCGTTTGGGACTACCGCGCCCGTCGGGTCCGTGATTGTGCCGGTGATGACGCCTTGCACGGTTTGAGACCACGCCACACTGCTCGCCGCAAGAATCACGAGGCACGCAGAAAGACAAACAAAGAAAGTTCCCTTTCTCACACTACACCCCCAATTTAGAAAGCTGATTTAGAATTTTGCAAACTACCACAGGGCCCCATATCTCTCGACGATTTAGGATTTCGTCACCTCAGCTGCGCCGGGGATCACAGGCGAAGCCACTCATTTGCGCGTATTGAATAACCGC
>Ga0137415_10001685_pt1 | contig 21897 bp, 18 predicted proteins | sample CZODoug3_1_1_16f_FD_183082 | JGI IMG/M metagenome (GOLD analysis project Ga0137415, IMG submission 183082) | Vadose zone soil fungal communities from Angelo Coast Range Reserve, California, USA - CZODoug3_1_1_16fungal (Hybrid Assembly) | ecosystem: Environmental > Terrestrial > Soil > Vadose...
CGCCTGAGCAGGTCGGCCCGCACCGTTTGGTGGGCCCGCACGATGCGCTCGAAGGGTTCACGCACCTCGCGGAGGAACGTGGCGCCCTGGTCGGTCAGCCGCACGGTTCTGGAGGTGCGCTCGAAGAGCTGGCCGCCGAGGCGCCGCTCGAGTGCGGCGACCGCCTCGCTGACGCTGGACGGACTCAACCGCAGCCGCGCCGCGGCCCGACCGAAGTGCAGCTCCTCGGCCACGGCGAGAAAGCACTCCAGCTGACGAAGGTGGATCGTCGGAGCCATTGAGCCTCCGCGTCAGAACACTCAGCCTGTCCGGACGGTAGCACCGTTCGGCTCGTCCGAACGCTGGTGACGGCAACCGGCTATTGATGGTCCCGCCCTACCCGAACCATGCTCCAGTCCACCCACAGCGGAAGGACAGCTGAGCGATGAAGCCACTGGCCCGAGGGAAACAGACTTCACGGAGTGCCGGTCGATGGGCGCTCCCACTCGGGGTGGTCATCCTGTTCATCGACGGTTACGACCTGTTCGTGCTGGGCACCGTCGGCCCGTCGCTGCTCGCGTACAAGCCGTGGGGCGCCGGGCCGCCCACCCTCGGCCTGCTCGGGAGCGTGACGGCGTTCGGGATGCCGATCGGAGCCTTCGTGGCGGGCCGGGCGAGCGACACCTGGGGGCGCCGGTTGCCGCTCATGGCGACCCTGGCCTGGGTGTCCCTGGGTATGATCGTGGCCGGTCTGGCCCCGAACCTCACCGTCTTCGGGCTCGGCCGCTTCCTTACCGGGATCGGCATCGGGGCGCTGACGCCACTGATCGTCGCCTACGTCGCCGACTGGGCCCGGCCTCACCGGCGGACCCTGCACGTGGGTCTCGCACTGACCGGTATCGCGGTCGGTGGCCTCGTTGTGGCCTTCGTCGGTCGTGCGGTGCTGCCCGGCGTGCCCTTCCAGTCGCTGTTCCTGGTCGGCGCGATCCCGCTGCTCCTGCTCCCGGTCTGCTGGTGCGTGATCCCCGCCGGGCTGCCCGACCAGGATATTGCGGTGCGCGCCGAGGACAGGGCGGCGACCGGCGAGCCCCTGCGGGAACTGTTCGGCCCCAGGTTCCGCGCCGCGACCATCCTGTTCGCGGTGGCGGGCTTCTTCGGGCTCGTCCTGGTCTACGGCGCGAGCACCTGGCTTCCGACGCTGATGGTGCAGGCGGGGTACGACCTGCGCTCCGCACTCGAGTTCACCATGGCCTTCAACGGAGGTGCCATCCTCGGCACGATCGCCGCCGCGATGATCGCCGACCGCGGCCACCTCAAGTCCAGCACGGTGGTCTGCTTCCTCTGCGCGGCGGTCGCGATGGTGGTGCTCAGCAGCGGACACGCACGCTGGGTCATCCTCTTGATGTCAGCTGTCGCGGGTCTCGGCACCCTGGGAACCCAGAACCTCGTCAACGGGTACGTGGCCCACTTCTACCCGGCCCGGCTGCGCGGCTCGGCCCTGGGTGTGAGCCTCGGCCTGGGGCGCTTCGGGTCGATCCTCGGGCCGAGCTATGTGACCCTGATCCTCGTGGTGTTCGTCGTCCCCGCGGCTGGGTTCTACGGGTTTGTCCTGCCGGCGGTGCTCGGCGCCATCGCCATCGGCTTCGTGCCCGCCGCTCGACGACCGGTCGCCCCTGGACCGGTGGATGCCGCGCGGGCTTCCGGAGAGGCCCGGTGACCTTGCCCGACCGGTGCTTCGAGTCCGAGGTGATCATCGCGGGAGCGGGCCCGGTCGGCCTGACGCTCGCGCACGAACTCGGGTCGCGGGACGTCGACTGCGTTGTCGTGGAACCCCGCCGGCACGCCGACCTCGCTTCGCCGCGCTGCAAACAGATCAATCCGAAGTCGATGGAGGCTTACCGCAAGCTCGGCGTTGCCCGAGCGATCCGGGACAACGCGGGCCTCCCGTTCGGCTGGTCCGACGCCGCGGTGTTCTGCACGAGCCTCACCGGGCACACCATCGAGCGCTTCGACGGCGTGTTCGCCCTGTCCGACGTCCAGCGCGACGACCTCGCCGAACCCGCTCTGTGGTGCGCGCAGAACAGGCTGGAGGAGACGCTGCGCAACACCGTCACCGGCCGCCCGACGGTCTCGACCTGGTGGGGTTGGTCGCTGGTCGGCGTCGAGCAGGACGAGACGGGCGTGACGGCCGTCGTTGCCGGTGCCGATGGCGAGCAGCGCCGGGTCCGTGGGGCGTACCTGGTGGGGGCCGACGGTAGCCACAGTCAGGTGCGCAGGGCGGCCGGCATCCGGCTGGCGGGGCGGAGCCACGAGGTGCGCAACGTGCAGGTGATCTTCACCGCCCCCGGGCTCTCCGAGGCCCATCCACAGGGCCGTGCCGTGCAGTACTGGGTGCTGAACGCCGAGGTCAACGGGTTGATGGGCATGCTGGACACCGAGGGCACCTGGTGGGCAATCATCATCGACGCGCCGGCGGATCTGGACGAGCGGTCGGCCCGCGACGCCATTCGCACCATGATCGGTGAGAGCCACCCGATCCAGCTCAGGAGCATGGATCCGTGGCAGGCGCGGATGCTCGTGGCAGACCGGTACCGGCACGGCCGCTGCTTCCTCGCCGGCGATGCCGCCCACCAAAACCCGCCGTGGGGCGGGTTCGGGGCGAACACCGGCATCGGTGACGCCGTCGACCTCGGCTGGAAAATCGCTGCCGCGCTGCACGGTTGGGCGGGGCCGGGCCTGCTCGACTCGTACGAGCACGAACGGCGTCCGATCGCGCTGCGGGCGATCGCCGAGGCAGAGCACAACATGCAGGTCCTCACCGGTGAGCTGGCTCGACCCGAGCTCGCCGACGACGGCGAAACCGGTGCCGGCGCCAGACTGCGAAGCGCCGAGGCGATCCGCGAGACGAAAACCGCCGAGCTGTACACGCTCGGCTTCGTGCTCGGCAGCGGCTACCCCGACTCACCCCTCGTAGGGTCCGCCAACCCGGCGCCGCTCGACCCAGCCCTGCTCAACCCGTCGACGTACCGGCCGTCCGGCGCGCCCGGCGCACGGTTGCCACACCGATGGCTGAACCGACAGCGATCGCTCTACGACGTGCTCGGCCCGGGATTCACCCTCCTGGAGATCGCCGCTGCACCAGCGAGCGAATGGGCACAGGCGGCCGCGAAACGCCACATCCCCTTTGACCGCTACCGGTTGAACCGCCCGGACTGGCACTCGCACTTCGGCGGGCGGTACGTCCTCGTCCGCCCGGACCGCCATGTCGCGTGGCGCGGTGACGAGACACCGCTCGACGTCGGCGCGGTGCTCGACAAGGCCTGTGGCGCAGCGCCGTGACGTCGATCATTGGACGGATCGTTGGACAGACTGTCCAGTCGATCTTATAATGGGCCTGTGCGCCGGCGGCACCGACGCACGGCGGGTCATCCAGGCCCACGTGAGGTAGGAGATCGGAGCGGCCGTGGCGTCTACCACTCGACGGTCCAGCGTCGCCGCCGACCGCCGTGCCGCGGCCGAGGCCCGAACCCTCGACGTCGTCGAAGAGCTGCTGCGTACCGGCGCCAGCTTCACCGAGCTCAGTGTCGAGCGGATCGCTTCGGAGGCAGGCCTGTCCCGGTCCACCTTCTACCTGTACTTCCGTGACAAGACCGACCTGGCTCTACGACTCGCGTCCGCTCTGAAGGCGTCAATCTTCGACACCGGCGAGGACTGGGACCCGCACGGCCCCCTCGACGGCCTCGACTGGCTGGCCCGCGCCTACCTGCGGATCATCCGCACCTACCGGGGCCGCTCGGCCACGCTGGCGGCGGTCCTCGAGGTGGCGGGTTACGACCGGGCAGTGCGTGCGTCGTTGGAAGCCACCCAGCGCCGGTTCATCGACCGAATCGCCGCACGGCTGACGGACGAGCAGCGAGCCGGGCGCACCTCCCCTGACATCGACGTGCTGACCGCGGCGCGGGTGATGGTCTGGGGCGCCGAACAGGTCATCGCCACCCAGGTGATCAGGTCCGCCGTCGACGACGAGCAGGACGCCCGGCTGGCCCGCGAACTCGCTGCCAGCCAGTGGTACGGCGTGTACCGGCGCCCGGCGAGCCAGCGCGGAAACACCTCGGACTGAGTCCCTACCGAGCCCGTGAGGGAGAACTTCTGTGAATGCAACGGATACGCGTCCCACGTTTCTGCTGGTACACGGAGGTCATCACGGCCCCTGGAGCTGGGAGAGGCTGTGCACCGTGCTCAACGCCGAAGGCTGGAGGACGCACGCGGTGAGCCTGCCGAGCGCGGTGCAGGATGCGCAGCTCACCGAGCCGCTACCTGGCATGTTCGACGACGCCAGGGTCATCCGCGAAGCGCTGGACGCCCTCGCCGGTCCGGTTGTGGTGGTGGCCCACTCCTACGCGGGCATCCCGGTCACCCAGGCCACCGCCGACTCTCCCAACGTCGCGCACCTCGTCTACGTCGCTTCCTACCTGCCTGAAGTCGGTGAGGGCATGCTCCAGATCCACGGGGTTCCGGTGCCTGACTCCCTCGCCGGGGTACGCCACCCGGAGAACCCGGACTACAACCAGCCGGCTTCCTTCTACGACGGGGACGCGACAAATCCGGAGACCGCCGAGGCGATGTCTCGGCTGGTGCCACAGACCGTGCGAGCCGACTTCGAGACGGTCACGCGGGCGGCGTGGCACACCGTCCCGAACAGTTACGTCATCCCCGATCAGGATGTGTCGGTAGTGGCCACCGTTGAGGAGCGGATGGCCGCCCGAGCGGACACGGTCTACCACTGCGAGGGCCATCACGCCCCGTTCTACTCACATCCCAAGGAGTTCGCCGCCCTGCTCGCCCAGATCGCGGAGGCGGCCTGACCGGGTACACCGCGCACGGCCCTCGCCCGTCAGAGCCGCCACGTCGTCGGCGGTTCCGGGCGGTACCGGCAGAACGTCCCGGTGCTGACCGACTGCCGAAGGTGTGCGCCGAGCTCGGGGTGTGCGGCCTCGATCCGGCGCAGTGCGTCCCGGATCCGCGCGGTGACCGCGGTTCGCGCACGTTCCGCCGGGTGCCCGGCCCGACGGGCTCGCCCGCCAAGGCCGTAGGCGGCCGAGAGCTGGGCGAGGAGGGCGTCCCGCTCGGCGGCGAGGGCGATGGAGCGCTGTTGGTCACCACGCGCGTCCGCCTCGGCCTCCTGCTCGTCCAGTTCCAGCAGGCGGCCTCGGTACGCCGCCCGCGCCTGGGCGTCCACGACCTCGCCCAGGTCGCCCGGCTCGTGCAGCTCACTGGCCGCGACGTCGGCCGCCGGGGCGGCGGACCGCGCGGTGACGGACCGTTCGGCGGCAAGCTCGACGGCGGCGAACTCCCGTGCCGGCGCGGCGAGCAGCACGGCCAGGTCCCGCAGGCCTTTGGTGTTCCGCAACCTGGCGTGGCGGCCCTGGTAGCGCAGCGTCCAGAACTCGCCCTCCCGCAGGAACAGGTTGCCCGACACGTCCGACGAAGGCGCGACCTCAGTCGCGGCCGAGCCGGGAGTCAGCTCGGCGGCCCGCTGCACCACACCGAGGGCGTGGTAGAGCTCCCGAGCCGCCGCGATCCGGGTCGGGTCCGACAGCGCCACGCCGGCGTCGTGCAGGGTGCGCGCGACAAACAGAGTGGCGCCGATCCCACGTGCGCGTTCGACCGCCCGGTCGAAGTGCACGGCCGCTGCCGTGGCGTCACCGAGGGCCGCGGCCAGGATGCCGAGGTGGCGCTGCACGGGCCCGCGCAGCGCGGCGCCGATGCCCTCGACGACGAAGAGCTCGGCGTACGGCAGCAACTGCCGGTAGGCCCAATCGGCCACCGGGTGGCCGCCGACCGCGGCGATGAGCTCGGCGAGCTGGGTCATCATCGGCAGCCACTCGGAGTCCCTCGGCGCTCCGGCCAGCCGAGGTGCGAGCGCGTCGAGCCGGGCGGCCGCCTCGCCGGTCCGGCCCAGCTGGGCAGCCACCAGCGCCGTCGCCACGTACGGCCACACCCCGCCGTAGCTGGTCAGGTCAACTCCGGCGAACAGCTCGGCCAGCCGCGCCCGGTCGTCCAACTCCGACAGGAGACACCAGCGCAGCGTGCCCAGCAGCGGCTCGGCGTTGCCGCTGCCCGCACCGCGCCCCAGCCGCTCAGCGTCGGCCAGGTGCGCCTCACAGTCGCCGACCCGCCCCTCGGACAGCGCGAACATGGCCTGCCACAGCGGGACGTACCAGCTGTAGAGCGGTTGGCGGAAGCTGGCCGCGGTCACCGCGTACGCCCGCACCTCACCGTCCGCGCCGCTGATGTCACCCGCCTCCAGCAAGGCGACGAGGCGCACCCGACGACCGAGCAGCTCCAGCGCGGGCGAGCGGTGCGCCACCGCGGTCGTGACGATCTCACCCGCCCAGTCCACCCGGGACCGGCTGTGCTCGGGGCCAGCCATGATGTCGCAGCGCGCGGCGAGCGCCTGGCAGATCGCATCGGCATCCCCGGCCGCGCGGGCCAACGCGACGGCCTCCGCGCTCAGCTCGGCGCGGCGCTCCTCGCCCGCGAGCAGGGTGAGCGCCACCGAGAGCCGCGCGGCCGTCAACGCCCGCAGCACGGTCTCCTCGGTGGGAAGTGCGTCGCGCGCCTCGGTCAGCAGCTCGATCTGCTCGCCGTCGAGCAACGGAACCTCGAACCCGACGCGACCTGCCAACCCGAGCGCCGCCCGGGCCAGCAGTGGGGCCGAGCCGAGCCGGCGGCCGGCCGCCGCGGCCGCCCGGAATGCGTCCCGCGCGGCGGTCGGATCGCCCGCCGCCACCAACGCCTCGCCCTGCTCCACCAGCAGCCCGGCCCGGTGCTGCGCCTCGGCCGCGATGCCGTCGAGCGCGGCCGCCCCGCGCGCGTACCACTGGGCGGCGTCCTCGTAGGCGTTGATCGCCGAGGCCTGCTCCCCCGCCCGGGCCGAGGCACGGGCCGCGGCCACCCGCTCGTCGGGGCCGGCCTGGAGCAGGTGGTGGGCGACGGAGGCCGAGTCGGCCCCGGACCGCGCGAGCTGCGCGGCGATCCGGGCGTGCAGGCAGCGCCGCTCCCGCGCCGGGGTCGCCTGGTACACGGCGTCGCGGAGCAGGTCGTGGCCGAACGCCGCCCGGGCCGGTCCCCCGTCGAGGATCAGCCCTTCGACTCGGGCGGGGTCGAGCAGCTGGTCCAGCTCGGCGGCCGGGGTGCCCACCAGCGCGGACAACAGGGCGATGTCGGTCTCCCGGCCCACGGCCGCGGCCACCGAGACGGCGGCGGCGGTTGACGCCGGCAGTCGCGCGAGCCGCCCGGCGACCAGTGCACGCACCGACTCCGGCAGCGCCAACGCCGTGACCGGGTCGCCGAGCCCACCCCGGCTACCCAGGTGGGTGACAAGCTCGGTGACCAGCAGCGGGCTGCCCCCGGTGCGGCTGGCCACCACGCGTACGGTGTCGGCCCGAGGCTCGGACCCGGACGCGGCGATGAGCTCGGCGACATCCTCGGTCGAGAGTGTCGCCAGCGGCAGCGAGGACCCCGCTCGGGCCAGCTCGCCGCGGATCCGGCCTCGTCCGGACCACGCCGCCTCGCCGTCGCGACAGGTCGCCACGATCACCACGCGGGTGGCGCGCAGTTGCCGGGCCACGTGCCCGAGCAGCTCGATCGACGAAGCGTCGGCCTCGTGCAGGTCGTCGAACACCAGCAGCAGCGGGGTTTCGGCGGCCGACGTCGCGAGGAGGTCGACGACGTCGTCAAACATCCGCGCCCGGGTTCCCTCCGTCGCCTGTGCCACGTCGAGGAAAGCGTCCCGCCACGGGGCAGCACCTCCGACGGTGTCGACAGCGGAGGCTCCGGGGAACGTGGCACCGCCGGGCGCGACCGCCCGCAGCAGCCGCGTCCAGGGTCGGAACGCCGAGGAACCCGGTTCACAGCCGTGCCACGCGGACCGGTAACCGGCGGCCATGGCGACGGCTTCCTGCGCGAGCCGCGACTTGCCGACCCCGGCCTCCCCGGTGATCAGCAGCAACGCGCCGGCGCCCGCACGGCCGTCCGCCAGGACCGACTCGATCGCGGCGACGGCCGCCGACCGCCCCACCAATGGGAACGAGGCCACCCCGCTACTCCCCTCCGGTCGCGCTCAGTCGCGCAGTGCGTGTACCGCCGGCCTGCGTGCGGCCCACGGCCGCGCCCGCTCGAGCTGCCCGGCCAACCGGAACAGGGTGGCCTCGTCACCGAACCTACCGAGGAAGTGCACGCCGACCGGCAGCCCCTCGGCATTCCAGCACAGCGGAACCGACATGGCCGGGTTCCCGGTGATGTTGGCGACGATCGCGGGATACTCGACGGTGCGCCCACCCCGGTGCAACGCCCGCAACGGGTCCTCGGGGGTGGACGTGATCTCCCCGAGGGGCGCCGGCGGTTCCGACATCGTCGGGGTCAGCCACACGTCGACGCCGGTGAGGAACCGCGCCACCTCGCGGGCAAAGCCCTGCAGGTGCTCCACGGCGATCAGGTAATCCCCGGCGCTGACGCCGCGACCGCCCTCCCAGTACGCCCGGTTCAGCGGCTCCAACTCGTCGGGACCCGGTTCGCGGCCGAGCTGGCGGATCGCCCGGCCGACGATCCAGGCGGCGGTGGCACCGAATACCGCGCCGATCGCCTCGCCGGTCTGCTCGCCGAGGCCGGGCAGGTCCGCCTCCACCAGCTCGTGGCCCAGGTCGGCGCAGAGCGAGACCGCGTCCTCGAGGGCGGCGACGCAGTCCGGGTGGCCGAGGGCGCCGCCCGGTGTCCGGGCCGTGTACCCGATCCGCAGCCGTCGGGGCTCGGCGCCGACCTCGGCGAGGAACGGCCCCTGCTGAAGGGGTGCCGGGTACGGGTCGCCCAGCATCGGGCCGGCGGTGGCGTCGAGCAGCGCGGCGCTGTCGCGCACCGAGACCGTCATGCCGTGCTCGGCGACCCACCCGCCGATCATCTCGCCGTAGGAGGGACCGAGCGGGACGCGCGCCCGGGTCGGCTTGAACCCGAAGAGCCCGCACGCGGAGGCCGGGAACCGCAGCGACCCGGACAGGTCGTTGCCGTGCGCCATCGGCACCATCCCGGACGCGACGGCGGCCGCCGACCCGCCGGAGGACCCGCTGGTGGAGCGGCTGGGGTCCCACGGGTTGCGGGTCGCACCGAACAGCGCGGGCTCACAGGTCGGCGCCGACCCGAACTCGGGGGTGTTGGTCTTGCCGAGAACGACCAACCCGGCCGCCTCGAGCCGGCGGACCAGTTCGGACGAGTGCGTGGAGACGTTGCCGCGCAGCAACGCCGAACCGGCGCTCAGCGCAACGCCCTCGACCTCCGCGATCATGTCCTTCAGCAGGTAGGGAACCCCGGCGAGCGGCCCGGTCGGGACCTCTCGGGCTTGTCCGACGGCCCGCTCGTACATCGGCGTGACGACGGCGTTGAGCTGGGGGTTCAGCCGCTCGATTCGGTCGATCGCCCAGTCCACCAGCTCGACCGCCGTCACCTCGCCGGTGCGGACCAGCTCGGCCTGCCCGGTCGCGTCGAGGGCGGCGACCTCCGCCGCGGACCCGACCGTGCCCGCCGTCATCGCGGCACCGCATCGCCCACGACGGTGTGGTGCAACTCGCCGACGGCCTTGATCCGCGCCTTGGGCAGACCGGCCATGGCGACCGCAACCCGGAACGACTCACCGGTGCTGAACTCCTGGAACGCCTCGCGCGAGGGGCAGGTGTCGAAGACGGTGAGTCCGCGCTCCGTGACGGTGCACAGCTGCAGGCTGATCGCACCCGGCGGGAAACTCGCCAGCAGCCGGTGGTAGGCGGGCAGCAACTCGGCCGCGTCGCCGTTGAAGTGATAGGCGCCCAGGAACATCGGTGACCTCCTTCAGAGTGGACCGGTGCGGTCCTCTGCCCTCGAGGCGTGCGATTCGCGGGACCGGTGTGCGAAACACCCGCACACCGACCCGGCGGCCGCGCCCCATCGCCGTCGCCGCAGCCGTCGCACGTTGTGCCCTCCAATCTCACGCCCCCACTGCACACACCCAGATCGTCGAAGGAGCGCAAGATGCCACGCACATCGAAGAGCGACGCCCCGCTGGCCGTCAACGAGCCGGTGCTCGAGGCCCGGTACGTCGAACTGGACGACTACACCGTCGCGTTCGAGACCCACAAGGCCGACTGGGATCCCGCCGAGCTGTTCCGGGGCCTGCCGGAGGACCGCTGCCAGTGCCCGCACTGGGGAGTGGTGATCAGCGGCACGGTCGTGTTCCGGTACGCCGACCGCGAGGAGACCTACGCCGCCGGCGATGCCTACTACGGGGCGCCCGGACATCTACCGCTGCTGACCGAGGGTACCGAGCTGATCGAGTTCAGCCCGACCGGCGAGCTGCGGGCGACCATGACCGTCCTGGAGAAGAACCTGGCCTCGGCCAAAGCCGCCGAACTGGATCACTAGCCGGGCGTAGTCGCGGAGGGATTGTTCGGCGGTGATCTTTATCGGGGCCAGTTCGGCCATGGCCGTCAGAAATGCTTACGCCCGTCGTTAGCAAATAGGTCACGGACGAATCTGAGCTTGACGTTCGACACAGGGTTGACAGATTCGCAACGCAGGTGTGGACTGTGATAGGCCTCACTCACGTGCGTCAGTCGATTCGGAGAGGTTCTCGTGACACTTCTTTCTGAGCCGTTTCGGCGAGAGTACGTCCGCCGGCCAGCCCCCGCACGGTTGTGCAATGTTGATCGACTGATCACGGTACTGGCCGACCGGGGACTCGATGGGGTCGTGGCATTGACGGCGACCAACCAGTTCTATTTGTCGAGCTTTGGGCGTCATCATTCGATCCCGGAGGAGAACGGCCTCTTCCCGGTGATATTTTCGCGGCATCACCCCGATCATCCGGTGTTGGTGATGCCGGACTTCGATCTGGCCCGACTGAGTTTTCAGCCGACCTGGATCGAGGACGTGCGCCCGTTCCGATCGGTGCTCCCTCCTGGCGTGCAGCCGCGTTGGGACGAGCTTTCCCGGTTCGTACCGGACCGCGCATTTGCCGACGCGGGCACCTCACTGGAAAACGGAGTCTATTACCCAGAAATGGTGACCGCGATCCACGCGGCTATGCGAGACCTCGGCCTGGATCGGGGTGTGGTGGGGTTCGACAACTTGGCGACGGGCCAGGCGATCGCCTCAGCATTCCCGAATCTCACGGCGGCGCGCGGCGATGGCCCACTACGCCATACCCGAGCATCGAAGACCGAGGTCGAGGTGCAGTTGCTGCGGGAGTCGACACGGATCAACCAGACCGCGCTCGAACGGACGGTCAGTTCGTGGGCGCCCGGGATGACCTACCACGATCTCACCCTGTCCTACCAGATGCAGTCGATGATGCTCGGCGGCACACCAAATTTGCCCGACACGTTCGCACTGGCGAACTCGCCGGTCCCCGATGCCACAATTCACGCCGACCTCGAGGTGGTGGATTTCGAACTACGGGCCGGCAGGAGCGTCATCTTCGACTGTCACGGCGCCTACAGCGGCTACTGCTGGGATGGCGGTAAGTCGTGGATAGTCGGAGATGAGCCGAGTCGGGGGCTGAATCATGCGTGGCAGGCGGTGACCGATGCGATGCACGAGATCCATGTCGCGGCGCGACCCGGGATCACGGTCAACCAGTTGACCGAGATCGGCTTCAAGACATTCCGCCAACACGGGGTCAACGACGACCAAGTATTGATCTTCTTCCACGGTCTCGGCCTCGACCATCTCGACCAGGACATGTCCATCACAACCCGGGACTGGCCGATCCGGGACGGGATGGTGATCTCGAGTCACATCTACCACCCTGGCAACGAGAACGGGCACCTGTTCCTGGAGGAGATCGCCCATGTCACCCGGCACGGTGCGGAACGCTTCTTCAGCTGGGACACGCAGCTGTTCTGAGCAACGCACACGTATTTGGTACGACAGCCGAGCAAAGGCTCAGTGCAACGGTAATGACGCCGAGCGCGAGTAGGGACAGACATATGTTGGACGTCCGCAAGCTGGCCACGCTGCGGGCGGTGGCCGCGGAAGGATCGATCGCCGCGGCCGCACGGTCGATGCATTGCACGCGCTCGGCGGTCTCCCAGCAATTGACCGCGCTGGAGAGCCAGGCGGGCGTTCAGCTCATCGACCGGACGGGCAACCGCGTCCGCCTGACCCGCCTCGGTGAGGCGCTCGTCGAGCACACCGAACGGATCCTGGCCGAACTGCGGGCCGCGGCGGCCCTGCTCGACGGCAACTCCGCCGACGTCACCGGCACGCTGCGAGTAGGCGTGCCCTTCGGCGAAGGCTCAGCTCTGCTGGGCAGGGCTCTTCGAAAGGTGCAGAACCAGCATCCGGCGCTGCAGATCCAGCTGTTCTCCACCACGAACCAGACAACCGAGAAGGACCTGCGGCGCGAGCGGTTCGACATGGCCGTGATGTCGCGGTTCGGGCCACCCTGGAAGGCCGCCGCGGCCGGCCTGCGGGAGTGGCAGCTGGGGTTGGACCCGCTTCGGGTCTGTGTGCCCGCTGGCCATCGACTGGCCGGCGAGAGCAGCTGCACTCTCGCCGACCTGCGGGCGGAGCCATGGATTCTCAGCCCTACGACCACGCTCGGCCAGCTGACGACCACGCTCTGCGCGGCAGCGGGATTCGAACCGAAGGCTGGCGCACTGGTTGACGACGTCAATACCGCGATCGGGCTGGCCGCGCGCGGGTGGGGAGTCACGATCGCCCCGGAACTCGCCCCGGCCACCCCCGAGTCGGCGATCGTCCGGTTACACATCCGGGACGTCGAAGCCGTCCGCCGACTCGTACTCGTCGCCCGTGCGGGCGAGTACAGCTCACCGCGCATCGCGGTCGTCCTCAACGCCATCCATGAGATCAGCGGAGGCGAACACCGCAACCCCCCACGACTAGTCGCCGCGGGATAACGACCGCGTGAACCCGAGGCCCACCATGACGCACCCGGCCCGATTCACCTTCGACGAGCTCCTCGACGAACCCGAGGCCAGAAGACTGCGTCGGGTCGTGGTACTCCTCTGCGCGGTGGTGACCACCCTCGACGGGTTCGATCTCCAGTCCATTGCCCTGGTTGCCCCGGCCATCGCCGAGGAATGGGGTCTCAAGGCCTCCTCCTTCGGTGCGGTGTTCGGGGTGGGCCAGCTCGGCAGCCTGATCGGCGCGCTCCTGCTGGGCCGGCTGAGCGACCGGTTCGGCCGCCGCCGGATCCTCCTGATCTCCGTCACGGTGTTCGCCGGGTGCTCGCTGGCGACTGCTCTGGTCAGCTCGGTCGCGGGACTGGTCGTCCTCCGGCTGCTCACCGGAATCGGCCTCGTCGGCGCGCTGCCCAGCGCCATCGCACTCACCTCCGAGTACACCCCGCGACGGTCCCGCAGTGCCGTGATCGGCCTGATGTTCTGCGGGTATCCGTTCGGCGGTGTGCTGGCCGGCGTCCTGTCGGCGCCCTTGATCCCGGCCTTCGGCTGGCCGAGCGTCTTTGTCGTGGGCGGCGTGCTGCCACTACTCCTGCTACCCGTGTTGTGGAGATCGCTGCCCGAGTCCGCCCAGTTCCTCACCCTGGTCGGCGACCGGGTCGGCCTCGAGGCCGTCCTGCGGCGGATGGGATCGAAGATCGACGCCACGCAGGTTCGGGCGGAGCGGGCACCGGACCAGTCGCCGGTGGTGCGGCTGTTCACCGAGGGGCGCGCGGCCGGCACGCTGTTGATCTGGGTCACCACCTTCATGGCCCTGGTGATGGCCTACCTGCTCACCAACTGGCTCCCGCTGGTCGCCGGGTCCGCCGGGGCCGGCGCGAGCAGCTCCGCGCTGGCCGTGGCCACGCTCAACATCGGCGTCATCATCGGCTGCCTGGCACTCGGCCGGGTGGCCGACAAGCTGCGTCCCACGGTCGTACTCGGTGTGGCCTTCGTGCTCGGCGCCGCGGCCAGCGCGGCCCTCGGCTTCGCCGGATCCCAGGTCGGCGCGCTCCTGCTCCTCACCTTCGCCGCCGGCTTCGGGGGCATCGGCGCCCAGATGTGCATGGTGTCGGTGTGCGCGGGCTTCTACGAGACGTCGCTGCGGACAACGGGGCTCGGGGCGACCATGGCTGCCGGTCGCATCGGCGGGATCGTCGGCCCCGTCCTGGGCGGGCTCCTGGTCGGTGCCGGCGCCAGCGCACCCGCTGTGTTCGGGGTCGCCGCCGCCGCCGGACTATGCGCCGCCACGGCTGTCGTGGTGCTGGGAATCGTCACACGGGACCCCCGACTTCCTCCGGCCGCCGTCCCACCACCGACACCCGGTTTCTCGGACGAGGAGCGGAGCGGTGTTCGCGCGCAACATCAAGAGCTGGGCCAACAGCCAGCCACCACGGTGGACAGTCACGCTCCACCCAGGTTGCGACGACCGGCCAGGTGAATACTCAAACCAGTCGAGTCTCACACGCTGCGCGGGAAGGTCGGGTCATGATCGAGAGGTTCGCTGCGGGAGCCGCCTACATCGACGGGGAGACCGTCCCCGTCGGGGAAGCGCGTATCCCGATCACGGACCTCGGCTTCTCCCGTTCCGATGTCACCTATGACGTCGTCGCGGTCTGGGGCGGCGCCTTCTTCCGTCTCGACGATCACCTCCAACGCTTCGAGCGCAACTGCGGTCGCCTGCGCATGACGCTGCCCGTCGACCGGGACGGCATGAAAGCGATCCTGCACGAGCTCGTACGGCGCTGCGGGATCCGCCAGTCCTACGTGGACGTCATCTGCACCCGCGGGGTGTCAAGGACCGGCTCCCGCGACCCTCGGACGTTCGAGAACCGCTTCTACGCGTACGCCATCCCGTACGTGTGGATCCTCCGGCAGGACGACCCCGGCGCCGGCATGGACGCGGTCATCGCCAAGACCGTCAGGCGAATTCCCACCGATTCCGTTGATCCGACCGTGAAGAACTTTCACTGGGGCGACCTCACCCGCGGCCAGTTCGAGGCCTACGACCGTGGTGGCTCGCACCCGGTCCTGCTCGACTACAACGGGAACGTTACCGAAGGGTCCGGGTACAACGTGTTCGCCATGGTCGGGGATCGGTTGTTGACCCCGGAGTCCGGCACGCTGGAGGGAATTACCCGCCGCACGGTCCTGGAACTCGCCACCGCCGAAGGGATCAAGGCCGAACCCGCGACGATCTCGGAGGAGGCCTTCCGAGGCGCGTCCGAGCTGTTCGCGACGTCCACAGCGGGCGGAGTCATGCCGATCACCTCGCTGGACGGCCGGCCGGTAGGGGCGGGAAGGCCAGGACCGGTGACCACCCTGCTGCGCAACCGCTACTGGCAGGCGCACGAGGACCCGCGCTACATCACGCCAGTGGACTACGACAACACTGGCGACCGCCGGCTGTAACGAGCGGCGTAGCAGACGCTCGCGGTGCTGATGATCGCCGTGGCGATGAGCCAGAAGCTCGGTGCAATTGGTGATCCGGTGACCTGGATGAGCCACGTGGCGATTACGGGGGTGCAGCCACCGACGACGGTGAGGCCGACGTTATAGCCGATCGCCAAACCAGTTCCTCGGGTGCGCGTGGGGAAGATCTCGGCCTTGAACGCGGTATTCGGTGCGACGTACCAGACTTTGACGAACGCGATGAGCACCATAACGACGACCATCACCAGCATGGTCCGGTGGCTGGTCAAAAGTAGGAACAGCGGAAAGATGGTAACCGCAGTGCCGACACTGCCGATTGTCATGACCCGGACCCGGCCGTATTTGTCGGACAGGTGCCCCGCAATGGGGTCGAAAACGGCGGAGGTCGTGTAGCCGACGACTGCGGCGATAAAGGTGGCCGAGGCTGGCAGCCCGAGCTGGCGCACGCCCATGGTCGGCATGTAGGTGACCAGATAGCTGGCGGAGGAGGACAGCGCCACCAGCCCAATGACCAGCAACATCCGGGTCTTCTGGGTACGGAGTACCTCGCCAAGAGGGTTCTGCTGGTCGGGGCCCTGCTCGGCTCGTGCCGCGTGGAACTCCGGCGAGTCGTGGAGTTTCCGACGCAGGTAGAGACCGACCGGACCGACGAACAGGCCCAGAGTGAGCGGAACTCGCCATGCCCATGACTCGAACACACTCGCCGGGAGTGTCACGGTGAGTGCGGTGAGCACCACGGCGGCGAGGAGGCTGGCGAGCGACTGACCGGTGATGATCCAGCTCCCGTAGAAGCCTCGCCGCTTCGGATTCTGCTCGATGAGATACGAGACGGCGCCGGCGAACTCACCACTGTAGGAGAATCCTTTGACCAACAGGGCGACGAACATTCCGATCGGGGCGAGCACACCTATCGTCTCGTAGGTCGGCATGAACGCCATCAGGATCGAACCTATGAACATGATCTTGATGGATAGCGTCAGGCTGGGGATGCGCCCCTTCCGGTCGGCGTAGACGCCGAGCACGATTGCCCCGAGCGGGCGGATCAGGAACGAACCGGCGAAAGTAGCGACCGACAACAACAGCGACAGCGCCGGATCTTCGGCCGGGAAGTACTTACGAGCGATGAGGTCGGTCATCAGCGCGTACACGGTGAAGGAGTAGTTCTCCATCCCGTGCCCGATGGTCGCGGCGATGACATTGCGGACCGTGCTCGTTTTCTTCGCCGCGGCCGCGGGGGCCGTCGGGTGATTGGGCATGTGTTGGCCTCGTCGTTGGGTCGGCGCTACAGGGTCAGCTGGTGACGGTCGCGGCGCCGCGGATTTCCTCGGCATCGGTGCGCAGATAGGTTCCGGCGCGGAGGAAGTCGTCGAGCCGCTCGGCGACAGCACGCCGATAGCCCTCCTGACCGCCATAGAGCCGACGAAGTTTCTTGGCGTCGAAGGGCGTCTCGTTGCCGTGGTACCAGCTCGGGCGCCCTACCGGGGTCGCCGCGACCAGGGTGGAGGTCGGCACGTCGGTGTAGGTGGTGCGCAGTCCGCCGAGTGCGTTTCCGTGCTCATCGCGGGCGAGCTCAGCACCGTCGAGGGTGGTCAGGTATCTACTCGGCGCCGGCGGCGTGCCGCGCTGGCTCCAGTCGAGCAGGGCCTGCCACAGCGCGTGGTAGACGTGGCTGTTCGGGAATCTGCTCCAGCCTGCCCCTGGCGGCAACGGGCATTCCGCAAGTCGGGCGCGGTCGGCCTCGGACATGTATCGGGTTTCGCGGTGTGCCATCCCGGCAACCTCGTAGAGCCGAAAGACCTCGCTGTCGGGGCGCCGGTGCGACACGCCACGGGTCTGCCCGGAGACGCCGCAGGGGGTACGCACGGACTGGAACTCACCCTCGCCGAGGACTTCGAGAACCGGCACGTCGATATCCGGTAGCGCAGGTCCGCCCGAGGCGCCGGGGAGGTATCCATCGAAGACCGGGCCCGGGTAGTGGTGGTGGTGGTTACGCACGAAGTCGCGGACCACTCCACCGGTCTGGGAGATACCGCCGAGGTACACGTGACGCGCCGCGAACCCACCACCGGGTAGGCCCGTGCGCAGCGCGGATGCCACCGAGGCGAGGATGTCCGGTGATTGCGGGGTGGCCTTCCACCAGCGCGCCATGAACGCGTCGTACAAGGCCGCGAGCTGTTCGCTACTCGCGCCGGGCTCGAACGGGATCGTCGCGGCGAACTCCGGGGAGCGTTCCCCCTCGGCGAACCGGAACGAGCGGTATCGCGCCGGATCGGACACCGCGATCAGCCCCAGCGCCGAGGGTGCCTGCGAGTCGATCTCCACCCACACGTGGTTGTGGCGCATCAGGTAGCGGTGGATCGCCCGCCACACCGAGGTCCCGCCCCAAATGTGGCTGACCTCCGCGATCACCGTGCCGCTGCACCGCTGCACATCGGCGGGCCGACGCACCAGAATGCGGGTCCCGAAATCCTCGCCTGCCGCCGTGCCTGAGGCGAAATACTCCTCCTGCACGTAGTCGTACTCGGGCAATCGCTCGAGTCCGTACGACTCCAACACGTGTGCGCGCGAGGAATCTGACTCCTCGGCGGGACCGGACAACACTGCCACTGGCATCGGCGCCTCCTGCGACGGCACAACCGGCGACTGATTGCCGGGAAGTATGCGGTCGGAGCAGGCCTTTCCCGATGGATGTTTACCGCGCCCGCGGTAAACATCGCCTAGTGCACGATGCGGGTGACCAACTCGTAGCCGAGTCCGTAGAGCCTGCTCAGCACGATCCGGTACTGCACGGTGCGCCCGTGGCGTTCTGACACCACCAGACCGGTCTCGCGCAGCCGACGCAGGTGCCGCGACACCTGTTGCACACTCATACCGCTGCGTCGGGCCAGCTCGGTGGTCGTGCACCGTTCGTTGATCAGATGACGGCACAACGCCAGCCGCGTCTCGTCGGTGAGGGCAAGCAGCCGATCGCGCAGCTCAGCCAAGCTGCCGCTGTCGGCCTGTTTCATGGGGAACTGCACCACCACCGGCAACCGGTGCCCAAGCAGCCGCTCACCCTTGACCAACAGGTGGGGATGTCCGAATCGGGTGGGGATGAGGACCAGTTCCCGATCAGCAACTGGGATGCTGGCCTGTTGGAGTTTCTCGAACATCACCGCCTGCTCGGCCTGATCGATCTGGGCGGTCGGCGCCAGCGAGCCAATCACCAGCGCTAATGGGCGGGTACGTATCGACTCCTCGACGATCGCGGCGGTCCGCGCGAGATCGGGGCGGACCCGGGCCCACAACGCGGCGAAAAACCCGGCATCCAGGCCTCTCAGCAGCGCCAGCAACCGGCTACGCAACCGCTGCGGATCGGCGACCAGCTCAGCCGCCAGCGCGCCACGTGCTGTGGAGCGCTCGTAGCACTGCTGCACGAATTCCTTCGCGCAGGTGGAATCCTCCAGCTTCCACGCCCGCTGCTCGCTGATTCCGTGGATCGCCTCCGCGCACAGCGCGATGAACGCCGGGTCGGCCAACCCCGCGACCTGATCCAGCGCCTCATCCAGGTCGCCACCGGCGGCCGCGGCCAACGGCAACAGCAGCCTGGTCCGGAACCGGGACCACAGGGGCGCGAACCGCTCCAGCTCCGCCCCGGTATCCGGAGGGAGACCCCTGCGCACCTCACGCGTCCACCCCGCCCGCTCGGGGTGATGCTCTGGCTCAACGAGCACGTGCAGACATGCCATCAACTCCGCGGCGGCATCGACTCTCGCCCGGACCGCGCCCGGCCGCACCCCCAGCAGATCGAGTCGTATCACCATCAAATGAACCTACGCGGATGACCACCGTCTGAGTTCCGTCATCGGTCTCGACCCATCATGACGACCGCGATGACGGCGTCCACGGGGTGGGGATTGCGCCAGCGGTGCGGGGTGCTCTGCTGGGCGAACGCCTGCCCGGCCGACAGCTCCGCGGCCGTCCCGTCCTCCATCTCGAGCACGATCTGTCCGGATAGGACGAGCCCGACGTCGAGCGTGGGCGTGTGGAGAAACGCCGGAGGTGGAGCGTCGGGGGCCTCGGGCGGGACGGTCACCGTCCAGAACCGCACTCCGCCGACCGCGGGGAACGGCGGCCCGCCACCGGTCGATGTGACCGCCTCGTCCCCTGCTTTCGCCGCGTCGGCGCCCGGTAGCACCCCGTCGGCCTCCCAGAGCCGGCCGAGGCCGCGCCCGCCCGGGACGGTGCGGAGGGGCACGACAACGTCCCGGGCGATCGTCGAGAGGCCCGTCTCGGTCACCCCGGTCTCGACCACCCGGTAGCTGCTTGTCACCGGCTGTGCGGTGGCCACTTGGTCGCTGTCCACCCGGGTGAGCGCGACGACAGGGATCGGTCGCCCGGCCTGCTTCTGCAACTCCGCGAGCAGCGGAGCTTGCGTCAATCGCTGGGCCCAGAGTCGCTCCCGTTCCGCGCTCTCGGTTTCAGCCCCCGTCACCTGGTAGGCCTCCGTGCCGACCTCGACCTGGGCCACCGGATTGGCCAGCAGATTGTGGTACCACCCCGGGTTGTTCTTGCTGCCACCGTTGGCCGCGAACACCACCAGCCGCGACCCGTCCCGGAAATAGGCCATCGGCGTGGTGCGCGGCTGCCCGCTACGGACACCTGTGGTGGTGAGCAGCAACAGGGGCATGCCCTCGAATGGGCCGCCCACGACGCCGCCGGCAGACCGGAACTCGTCTATCACCAGCTTGTTCTGCTGCAGTCGCTCTGACACGGGCTCATCCCTTCGACAACTGCTGACGCCCCGAGTGGGGTGCATTTGTCCAGCTGAACTCAATACTTACGGTTGGTGCGTAGCCCCATGATGGGCCAGTATTGGAGGCCGTACAAAACGCACATTCATGTCCGCTACCGAAGGGGGAAGTCCGTAATGGACGTCGTCGCGGTACAGAGGGAAACAGTCGCGCTCCCCGGGCCCTGCTCACGCATCCCGGCCGAGCGCGCCGATATCGTGCGCCAGATCCTGGATCGGGTCGGGGACAAGTGGACCTTGATGGTGATCGCCACCCTGCGGGGCGGTGTGATGCGCTACACCGACCTGCTGCGCACCATCCCCGGCATCTCCGAGCGCATGCTCTCGCGCACCCTGGCCCAGCTCCACCGGGACGGCCTGATCACCAGGACCGCGTACGCCGAGGTGCCGCCGCGCGTGGAGTACGCCCTGGCCCCGCTGGGCGGCAGCCTCCACGGCATCGTCGCCTCCCTGATCGACTGGGCAATCACCCACCACGACGAGATCAGCGAGCACCGGGCCCGCTTCGATACGGCCGGCGAACACTAGGCGCCCCGCCGTTCGGCGCCACACCTGAACTGACTGCACGTACGTCCAGTCAGGAAGGGTCAAAAGCGGTAGCCTCCCATCGTGCCCACCGACGCCGCGACCGGTCCCGACCGTCGTAACCGCATCCTCGACGCCGCCGAGCGCGTATTCGCCGAGGAGGGCTACCACGGCACCACACTGCGCGAGGTGGCCAAGGCCGCGGACGTCAAGCTCTCCCTGATCAGCTATCACTTCGAGTCGAAGCTGGTCCTCTACACCGCGATCTTCGCGCGCCGACAGCACATCAACGAGGAGCGGATCCGCCGACTGGAGGCGATCGAGAACCTCGATGCCCCGGACGCACTCGACCTGATCGTGAGCGCGTTCATGGACCCGGTGGTGAGCCTGCCCGAGGACAGCGCCGCGTACCGGCGACTGGTGTTCCGCGAGGCGGCCGACCCCTCCTGCCCGGAACGCGGTGTGATGGGAGCGCTGTTCGACCCGATGGCCCGCCGGTTCATCGAGGCGCTCAAATGCGCACTCCCGGGCAAGGCACCCGGCTTCCACGAGTGGTGCTACCTCTTCGCGGTCGGCGCGCTCACCCAGAGCGCTTTCGACGACCGCATCGCCAACCTCGGCGGCGTTCCGGGCGCGGCGGAGAAGAACGACCTCCTGCGTTCCTTCATCACCGCCGCACTGCGTCACGGCTGAGCACTGCTACAGCGCGAGGCCGCGCCTGGTGGACAGGGGACCGCAGACCAGCACCTGTGTGCGAGCAACCGGACCCGTGTGTGGACGAGCACGCCGCCCACCCCAACCCCGGCGGCTCCACACAATCGCTGGTCTGTGCACACACCGTCCGGACGTCACACACGAGTTAGAACGCGTGTGCCGCATCGAGACGACGTGTGCCGGGACCAGCGCTTGTGTGCGAGCCATGCGCGCAGAGTGCGTGTGTGACCCATGCGAGCCGGAGTGCGTGCGACGGCGGCGAGTAGTTGGCGGGTGTAGGGCGCGCTCGGCGAGTCGAGTACCTGCTCGACCGGGCCTTGCCGCGCCGCCCAGGCGGCGGCCACCACGCTGCGAGTCGTCCGAACAACCTGCGGCCGGCAGCCTCACAAGTGTGAAGTGCGAGACATCTGGGCACTTTTAACGGCAACGAGCGTTTCCGTATGGCTACCGTGGTTTACATGACAA
>Ga0137415_10001687_pt1 | contig 21887 bp, 18 predicted proteins | sample CZODoug3_1_1_16f_FD_183082 | JGI IMG/M metagenome (GOLD analysis project Ga0137415, IMG submission 183082) | Vadose zone soil fungal communities from Angelo Coast Range Reserve, California, USA - CZODoug3_1_1_16fungal (Hybrid Assembly) | ecosystem: Environmental > Terrestrial > Soil > Vadose...
CGTCACCATCGAGGACGCGGCCGAGCTGCAGCTTCCCCAGGAGCACTGGATCCAGCTCGAGGCGCGGCCGGCGAACATCGAGGGAAAAGGCCAGATCACCATCCGCGATCTCGTCCGCAACGCCTTGCGCATGCGGCCGGACCGGATCGTGGTGGGCGAGTGCCGCGGCGGCGAGGCGCTCGACATGCTGCAGGCGATGAACACCGGGCACGACGGCTCGCTCACCACCTTGCATGCGAACTCGACGCGCGATGCGCTGGCGAGGCTCGAGACGATGGTGCTGATGAGCGGAATGGAGCTGCCCATCCGGGCGATCCGCGACCAGATCGCCAACGCCGTCCACCTCGTCATCCAACAGACGCGCTTCGCGGACGGCTCGCGCAAGGTGACGGCGATCAGCGAGATCTCCGGAATGGAGATGGACGTGATCTCCATGCAGGACATCTTCGAATTCAGGCAGGAAGGCTTCGACGATCAAGGCGCCGTCGTCGGCCGATTCGTGCCCACCGGCTTCGTCCCCAGGTTCTACGACGACCTGCAGCGCCGTGGGATCCCGGTCGACATGGACCTTTTCCGGCAGGACGGTTGATCGGCAAGCAAAGAATCCTCCGCGCGCTCAGCGGTTGATCCGAAGCGCGGCCGCCGCCATCCGATGTTAAAACCCGCCTCCGATGCCTTCGCTCTGGCTGGTGGACGGCTCCCACACCATCTTCCGCGCTTATCACGCCCTGCCCCATCTCTCCACGCGGCAGGGCGTGCCGACGAACGCCGTCTACGGCTTCACCACCATGCTGCTGCGGGCGATCCGCGAGGGCAATCCCACGCACCTCGCGGTCGCCTTCGACGAGGAGGCGAAGGCGAAACGGAGCGAGGTCTACTCCGCATACAAGGCGACGCGCGGCGCCCCTCCAGAGGACCTCACGCCGCAGTTCCCGCTCGTGCGCCGCGTCCTCGAGGCGCTGCGCGTACCGGCCATCGGGTTTCCCGGGTACGAGGCCGACGACGTCATCGCCACCCTGGCCCGGCGCGCCCGGGCGCAGGGCTGGGAAGTGGTGATCGTCTCCGGCGACAAGGACCTGATGCAACTCGTGGTGGACGGGATCCGCTGCTACGACTCGATGTACGAGAAGTGGTACGGGCCCGCCGAGGTGGAGGAGAAGTGGGGAGTGCCGCCGCAGCAAGTGGCGGACCTCCTCGCGCTCACCGGCGACAAGATCGACAACATCCCCGGCGTTCCCGGCGTGGGCGAGAAGACGGCGGCCGGCCTGCTCAAGGAATACGGCACGCTGGAGAACGTCCTCGCGAACGCCGCCGGCGTGAAGAAGCCGAAGCTGCGGGAGAACCTGCTCGCCAGCCTGGACGCCGTGCGGCGGGCGCGCCAGCTGATCTCGCTCTTCGAGGAGCTGCCTCTGCCGGTGCAGCTCGAAGACCTGGAGCGCAAGCCCGTGGACGAGCCGCAGGCGCGCAAGCTGTTCACCGAGCTGGAGTTCGTGCGCCTGGTGAACGATCTGCCTCGCCCGCCGCCCACTCCGCCTTCAGGAGCGCGATCGATGGCGACGACGCTCGAGCATGTCCAGCGCCTGGTCGACAAGGCGCGGGCCGCGAATCGATTCGCACTCCTCACGCTGACCAGCGAAGACGAGCCGTTGCGCGACGATCTTTTGGGGTTGGCCGTGTCGTTGCCGGATGAATCCGTGTACGTGCCGCTCGGCCACCGCGCAGGGGTGTCGGGAGCGCTGTTCGCGCCGGCGGAATTGAACGCGGTCAAGGCCATCGCCCTGCTCAAGCCGCTGCTCGAGGACCCGAACATCATCAAGGATGGACACGACCTGAAGCGCGACGTCGACGCCTGGCGGCGCGCCGGCGTGAGCCTCAGCGGGCTGGGAATCGACTCGCGGCTCGCCTCCTATCTGATCGATCCGACCGGGCGCGACCATTCGCTGGTGCAGACCGCCCGCGAGCGCATCAGCTGTGAGCTGCCGCTCCTGAAGGAGCTGTGCGAGCGCACCGGCAAGGGAAGGAAGGCCACGCCGCTCGCCGAGGTTCCGGTGGACGAGACTTCCGCCGCCGCTTGCGCGTTGGTCGAAGGAGCGCGCCGGCTCTGCGAGGCGCTGGGCGAAGACCTGAGGGCAGATCAGGAGCTGCTCGGGCTCTACGCGGACATCGAGAAGCCGTTGATCGAGGTGCTGGCGAATCTGGAGCTGACCGGCATCCGCATCGATGTCCCGCGGCTGCAGAAGCTCTCCGACGAGCTCGGCCGCCAGATCGACGCGCTGTTGCATGAAATCTACCAGCTCGCCGGCGGCGAGTTCCTGCCGGGCTCGACCCAGCAGCTCGCCGAGGTTCTCTACAAGAAGCTGAACCTGCCAGTCCTCAAGCGGGGAAAGACGGGCCCCTCCACCGACCAGGAGGTGCTCGAGGAGCTCGCCCAGCAGCATCCCCTGCCCGCGAAGGTGCTCGAGCACCGGCAGCTGACCAAGCTGAAGAACACGTACCTCGACGCGCTGCCGGCGGTGATCGGCAGGGACGGGCGCCTGCACACCACCTTCGATCAGGCGGTCGCCGCGACGGGGCGCCTCTCCAGCGTGAACCCCAATCTGCAGAACATTCCCATCCGCACGGCCATCGGCGCGAAGATCCGCGAGGCCTTCATCCCCGAGCCGGGCTGGAAGCTGCTCAGCGCCGACTATTCGCAGATCGAGCTGCGCGTGCTCGCGCACGTGTCCGGCGATCCGATGCTGCGCGCGAGCTTCGAATCGGGCGAGGACCTCCACGCGCGCACCGCCGGCGAGACCTTCGGCGTCCCCCCTTCCGACGTCACGCGCCGCCAGCGCGACATCGCGAAGATGATCAACTACGGCATCGCTTACGGCCTGTCGGCTTTCGGTCTCGCTCACCGCCTGGGCCTGGAGAAGAGCGAGGCGGCGGACATCATCGAACGCTACTTCGCGCGCTACGCGAAGGTGAAGCAGTGGCTGGAGGACACCATCGCGCAGGCGCGCAGCACCGGGGCGGTGAAGACGATGTTCGGCCGCCGCCGCTACCTGCCGGACATCAACAGCAGGAACCCGGCAGCGCGCAGCGCCGCCGAACGGACCGCGGTGAACACGCCCATCCAAGGCACCGCCGCCGATCTGGTCAAGCGGGCCATGCTGAAAGTCGACGCCGCGCTGCGCGGCAAGCACCAGGCCCGCATGCTCCTCCAGGTCCACGACGAGCTGGTACTGGAGGCGCCCCCGGCGGAGGTGGCCGAGGTGGGGCGCATCGTCAAGGAACAGATGAGCGCCGCAGCGGATCTGGCGGTGCCGCTCGTGGTCGAGCTGGGCTCCGGCGACACCTGGGCCACCGCCCACTGACGGTGCCGACCGTGGCTCTTCCCTGATCTGAAGAATGACCTTACTGGACCGTGAGTGAAGCGGTGCCGTGGCCGGTGCCGGCCAGCTCCGTCCCCGAGATCGCCCGCGCCACGCACCCCGCGATCTTCTCGTCTCGCAGCGAGTCCATGATCACCTGCGGCTCGCGCACCCGTCCGTCGTGGACCGAGAAGGACATCACCAGCCTGCCCGTCCGGACGGCGCCGGCGGCACACCGGTCCAGCGCCGCCTGCGAGGAAGCAAGGCGGCTGCGGCCCTCGTTCTCCAACGGGGCGTCGTCGGAATCGAGTGTCACCTTCTCGACGCGCATCTGGCGGGGCCCTGCGCCGACGGGGTCGCCCTCCTCGTTGGCCGAGGCGAGCGTACCCTGCGCGCCGAGCAGCTCCCACGACCGGGCGTGACCGGCGATGCGCCAGGCTTCCGCCGCGGCGCTTCCCGCGCAGCGGGCGCCCGACGGCTTCCATACGACTACCAGCTTCAACGCCTTCGCTTTCTTCTCCTGGGTCCAGGCGGTGACCTGCTCGGAGCCCGCGGCGAACGAAACGTCATCGATGCCGTCCAGATCGAGCGAGAGCGTGTCGTCGATCGCGCGCAGCGGCCGGTCTCCGTCGAGCTCGAGCTGCTGGTCCTGCGCACGGTAGCGCCCGAAGGCGAACCCCTTCGAGGGCACCTCGACCCGGAACCAGCGCCCCGCCGCTTCCTCGCGGCGCGCCTGCGCCGCCTTTCGCGCCTCGGCGATCTGGGCGGGGTCCAGGTCCGTCTCGGAAGGCTGCGCCCGCAGCGCCTCGCACAGCTCCTTGAGCTGCGTCTTCGAGGTGAGCTGCACGACGTCCTGGCCCGGAGCGGCGGCGACAAGCAGGATCGCGAGGAGCGGCATGCCCCGAGGATAGTGCGGCCCGCTCGCTGCGCCAAAATAGTGCCCATGTGGTCTAGCGCACGAGCTGGAGTGCGCCCGGCAACAGGGTGAAGGTGGCCGGCAGCTGTCCGAGGCGCTCTCCATCGGCTTCGATGCCTGGCGACACCGGATCCCGCGAGGTCACGCGGATGGTCCGGGCCGTCCGGGTGCGCGTCCCCTTCAGCCGCACGTGGGACCCGTCGTACATCGAACCACCCTTGAGCACGAAGTCGGAGAGGCCGTAGCCGCTCCAGATGGTGACGTGGAATTGCCCGTCGTCGAGCCGCGCCTCCGGCGCGACCATCATGCCGCCGCCGAAGTACTTCCCGTTCGCGATCACCAGCGTGGTCACGGCCAGGTCTTCCTCCGGCGCTCCGTCGAACGAAACCCGGATGCGCACGTCGCGCCAAGTCGCCAGCGCGCGCAGCGAAGCGAGCCTGAAGGTGATCTTTCCGCCCAGCCGCTTGTTCGAGCGATTGGCGATCTCGACCACCTTGGCGCCGATCCCGACCTCGCCGACGTTGATGAAGTACCGGCTCGCCGCGCTGCCCGCGGAGGTGGTGTAGTCCACGCGCCCTACGTCGATCGCGGTCCGCCCGCCATTGAGGCGGGCGGCGCAGCGCGCCAGGTCGCCGTCGAGCTGGAGCGATCGCCTGAAGTCGCCGCCGGTCCCGCGCGGGAGCATCGCCAGCGCGGCGCCGGCGCGGACCGGCCTGGACGCCTCGCCGGGGCGCGCCGGAAGGAAGAACCCGTTCACGACTTCGTTGATGGTCCCGTCTCCGCCGACGGCGATCACCAGGTCGTGACCGGCGCGCAGGGCCTCGCGCGTGAGGTCCGCCGCGTGCATCGCGCGCTCGGTGAAGGCATGGTCGACGTCGCCCACCGCGCCTCGCACCGCCTGCACGATGCTGTCGAAATGCCGCGCGGTCGCGCCGTACGCGGAGCGAGGATTGACGACCAGGAAGGGTTTCAACGCGTCCCCTGCGCGAGCCAGCGCGCGAGGACGGAGACTAACTCAGTCGCGCCCAGGGCGGCGGCGCAGGCGGGGCTCGAGGTCACGGCCGCGCCTCCCAGCTCGGCTCGTCGATCCTCGGCGATCCGCTGGGCGATCTCGGGCATCGTCCGGGGGAGCAGGCCGGAGGCGCCGCAGCAGCTCGTGTCCACGCCGCAGCGACCCGGCTCACGCACGTCGGCGACGGCGGCGGCGAGCAGCGCTCGGGGCGCGATCGTCTCGCGCAGCTCGCGGGCGAGCGCGCATGGATCATGAAAGGCGAGCTTTTCCGGTAATGGCCGCGGCCGGGCTTCCTCCGGCATCGCGACCAGGAGCCGCGCCAGGTACGTCGTCACGTGCTCCACGCGAGACTTCTCCGGCAGCTCCCACCGCTCGCGCACGTCTGCCGCGCAGCCGGGATCGAGGAAGACGAGATGGACCGGGCGGCGCCCCCGCACCACGGAGCCGCGCACGCGGACGGCATGCGCCTCGTGCAGCTCCGGATGCCCGCCCTCCAGCAGCTTGCGGCCGCAGCAGAGGGCGCCCTCGGGCGCCAGCGTCAGCGGCGCTCCCAGCCGCTCCGCCACGTACAGCGTGTCGCGGACGTCCTGCCCGCCGCGCGCGAGCGCCTCGCATCCGGCGAACAGCACCGCCTCTCCGCGGGCGTCCGGCAGCGTCCGCCGCACGGCCGCGAGATCCGCCGTCTCGCCATGGCCGCGGGCGGAGAAGCGCAAGGCGAGCTCGGTCCAGGGGCGGGGAGCGACCCCGGCGCGAACGGCGGTCGCGCGCGCAGCGAAGAGGATCGCGGGGACGTCGTTGTCGTGAGCGCAGTGGTGAGCGCACCGGTCGCAGCCCGTGCAGCCCGCGAACGTGAGCGCCGTCGACGCGTCGGGCTCGCGCGCGCTCAGGGCAGCGAGCGACACCTTCGCCCAGGGAGTCAGCGCTTCGCGCCGCGCGGCCTCGCTCACTGGACAGGCGAATCGGCACATCTTCGGGCAGAACTCGCACAGCTCCTGGGCCCGCTGCAGCGTCGTCACGCCTCGACTCCCAGCACCTCGACCAGCCGCTGCCATGCGGCGCCTGCGCCCGCTGCTTCCCAACCCGGACCGCTGTCGCGCAACCGGCGCGGCGCGATCACACGAGCCCCGGCGGCGCGCGCCAGCGCCGCGCACTCCTCGGCGGCGCGCGCTTCGGGAAGCGAGAGCACCGCGAACGACCCGCCCGCATGAAGCCCGAACAGGTGCAGGTCGCCGTGCGGCGACCAGCCGCGCAGGCTCGCCCAGCGCGCATCGACCTCGATGGGATGTCCTTCGGCGGGATCGCGGACCCAGTTGGCAGGGACCTCCGGCAAGGGCGAGCAGTTGGCGGCCAGCAGGCGCGCGGCCCGATCCCGCTCGATGGCGGCGCTCTCCACGCCCTCCCAGGCGAGGGCGAGACGCGCGCCGTCCGCACCCACCAGGATCCTCGCGCGAGCCGGCGCCAGGCGGCGCTGGCAGACGAGCTCGAGCGCCGAGACCGCCGCCGCCACGTCCGGGCAGCTCCACGCGCTCGCCAGCGCGGGCGTCGCCGGGAAGAGGCGGATCCAGGCGGCGGCGATCACGCAGAGCCGCCCGCCTCCGCCGAGGGAGAGGTGGGCTAGATCGGGACCGACGGCCTTGGCGGGCGCGGCGCGGCCCTCGGCGATGCGTCCGTCCGGCAGGATGGCGGCGAGACTGAGCGCCGCCGTCTCGCGGCGCGCGCCGGCGATCCCGCGCGCTCCGCGCGTCGGACCCGCCAGCCAGGCTCCCACCGAGCCGGCGCGCACCGAGGGCAAGAGCGGCCCCAGCGTGCAGCCGGCGCGGCGGACCGCGGACTCGAGCGCGGCGACGCCGCACCCGGCCTCGACGCGCGCGATCCCGGTGGCCGCATTCACCGTCGCGATGCGGTCCAGCGAGCCGAGGTCCAGCAGCACTCCGGAGGGCGGCGCGTTGACCGGGGCGTCGCCGCTGCCGCGAAGGCGCAGCGCGACCCTGTGCGCGCGTACGACCGCGACCGCCCTGGCGAGCGAGGCGACGCTGGAAGGAGTCACGCGGATGCCCTCCCCGTCCTCGACGAGCGTCGCTCCGGCGGCGGCGAGGTCATCGCGCACGGTCACAGGAGCAGCTTCCCCGGGTTCAGGATGCCTCGGGGATCGAATGCCTTCTTCAGGGCGCGCAGCTGCCGGATGCCCTCCCCGAGCTCACGACGAAGAAAGACGTGCCGCGACGCGCCGACCCCGCTGTGGTGCGAGATCGTCGCGCCTTCGTCGGCGACAGCGGATAGCGCGGCCGCCAGCGCTGCCTCGCGGCGTTGCTGCGCATCCTCCAGGTCTGCCTCGGCGTCGTCGCGGGAAGCGCCGGCGATCTCGCCTGCCGGCGCTCCCGCGAACCCGAGCAGGGAAAGCTCGACCGCGCAGCCTTCCGGGGCCGCGTTGGCGAAATGCGCGCGCACGAACGCCAGTCCCTCGGCGGCGCGGCGCACCGCCAGGCCCAGCGCCTCGGCGCGTTCCCAGGTGGTGGCGACGTCCAGGGTCTCCACGAACGCGCCCGCGGCGAAGAGCGGCGCCTGGGCCCAGCTCGACCGGTGCAAGGCCTCGAGGCTGCGCTCGCCGGCGGAGGGGCCCAGGTTCTCGCCGCGTACCCGGTCGCAGATGGCGAGCGCGACCTCGCCTTCGTGGGCCGCGTCGTCCGCGCGCTCGCCGTCGAAGGCGAGCACCAGCAGGGACGCGGCGGGAAGCGCGTCGACGAGGCGGTTCAGGAGCAAGGGCGCGCGCAGCGCGAGCCGCAGCGCTTCCGCCTGCGCGCCTTCCGCCAGCCACCGCAGGGGCTGCGGGACGCGCAGGGGATCCGCACCGGCGAGGAGCGTATCCAGCGGATCGTGCAGCCGCGCGATCGCGGGGCGCAACCCGGCGCGGAGCACGTCGCGCATGGCGCGAAGGCCGTCCCGCAGCGAGGGGAAGCGCACGCCGCGGACCCATCGCTCGCGCGGTCGGCGCCAGATGCGCAGCCGGGCGGAGGTGAAGATCGCCAGCGTGCCCTCGTTCCCGAGCAGCAGCTGCGCGAGATCGGGCCCGCCGCTCGGACCTTCCAGCGTCCGCAAGATCTCGCCCGCTCCGTCCACCGCCTCGAGCGAGAGCACCATGTCCGCGATCGCTCCATGGCGCGAGGAGAGCAGGCCCGCGCTGCGCGTCGCCAGCCAGCCTCCCACAGTCGCCGTGGGCAACGAGGCCGGAAAATGGCCGAGAGTGGCCCCGGCGTGCGCGAGCAACTCCTCGAGGCGATTGCCGCTCACGCCCGCCCCCACCTGCACGGAGCCACCTGGCAGATCGATCTCGAGGGGCCGGGTCAGACGCTGGGTGTCGAGGACGATCCCGCCCCGCAGCGGGATCGATCCGCCGACCCTCCCGGTGCCGGCGCCCATCGGCACGACCGGGACCTCCCGCTGCGCCGCCAGGCGGAGCAGGGCCGCCACCTGATCGACGTCCTCGGGCCACGCCACCACGTCGGGTGGATGAGGGGCGACCCGCGCTTTGGTCCAGAGCAGCGCACCCGCCGAACAGTCGCGCGACGCCGCCCACAGATCGGCGGCCTCGCAGGACGCCGCCACGCCGAGCGCGGCGATCTCGCGCCGCAACGCCTTGCCTCGAGCACTCGCGCTCGGCAGCGGGCCCGTCACGCCTCCATCGTCGCCGATGACGCTCCGCGTCTCAACGAAAATGTAACCGATCGATCACGTTTGCGGCTTGTAAGTCACCGCGATGTGCAGCTCCCGCAGCTGCTCGGGGTCCGCGTCCCCCGGTGCGTCCGTCATCAGATCGGTCCCTTTTTGCGTCTTCGGGAAGGGAATCACGTCCCGCAAAGACTCCGCGCCCGTGAGCAGGAAGGCGAGCCGATCCATCCCCAGCGCGATGCCGCCGTGCGGCGGTGCGCCGAAGCGAAGCGCCTGGAGCAGGAAGCCGAACTTCTGCTCCGCTTCCTTGGGAGAGATCCCCATGGCGGCGAACACCCTCTCCTGCACCGCGGGATCGTGCAGCCGGATGGAGCCGCCTCCGATCTCGAAGCCGTTCAGCACCAGGTCGTAGCGGTAGCAGAGGACCTTGCCGGGCTCCGTCTCAAGATACTGAATGGATTCATCGTGCGGCCGGGTGAAGGCGTGGTGCGCGGCGACCCAGTGCTTCAGCTCTTCGTTGTACTCGAAGAGCGGAGGATCCACGACCCAGAGGAATCTCCAGGAGTCGGCCCTCTTCGGGTCGGGCGTGCCGTATTCCGGGATCAATCCCAGCCGTTTGCCGAGATAGAGGCGCAGGTTGGCCAGCACGGTGTGGACCATCGCCTCCTTTCCGAACTGGAAGAGGAGGATGTCGCCTGCCTGCGCGCCGGTCGCCAGGTTGATCGCGTCGCGCGCCTCCTTCGCGATCGACTTCGCCAGCGGGCTCTGCGTCCATTCCCCGGTCTCGCCGATCTTCGCGCGGGCCAGGCCGCGCGCGCCCATCCCCTTGGCGATCTCCTCCAGCTTGTCCGTCTCCGTGCGGGAGAAATTCGCGCTGGCGGGTACTCTCAGCGCCTTGACGATCTGCCCCGGCGGGGCGGTGGCGAACGACTGCCACATGGGGACGCCGGCGCCCTTGAATTCCCCGATCAGCGAGGTGAGGTCGATGTGCTGCATGCCGAAGCGGAGATCGGGTTTGTCGTTTCCGTACTCGCGCATCGACTGCTCGTAGCGCATCCGCGGGAAGGGCTTCGCGATCTCCACGCCGAGCACCTCGCTCCAGAGCGCGGTGACCAGCTCCTCCACCGCGGCGAAGACGTCGTCCTGGGTGACGAACGACATCTCCAGGTCGATCTGCGTGAACTCCGGCTGCCGGTCCAGGCGGAGGTCCTCGTCGCGGAAGCACTTGACGATCTGGAAGTAGCGTTCGAATCCCGCCACCATGAAGAGCTGCTTGAAGAGCTGGGGGCTCTCCGCGAGCGCGTAGAACTTCCCCGGACTGAGCCGCGCGGGCACGAGGAAGTTGCGCGCGCCGCCCGGCGTGTACTTGACGAGGAAGGGCGTCTCCAGCTCGAGGAACCCGAGCCGCTTCAGCGTCTGGCGGGTGACGGCGTTCATCTCGCTGCGCTTCCTCAGCATCTGTTGCAGCGGCGCGCGGCGCAGGTCGAGGTAGCGGTAGTGGAGCCGCTTGTCCTCCGCGGTGTCGATCTTGTCCTCGATGAGGAATGGCGGTGTCTCGCTGCGGTTGAAGATCGCCAGCTGCGCCGCGTGCACCTCGATCTCGCCGGTGACCAGGCGCGGGTTCACGTTGCTGCCGCGCGAGACGACCTTCCCGCGCACGCCGATGCAGAACTCGTAGCGCAGCTCCTGGGCGAGGTCGTGCATCTCCCTGCCCGCCTCCGCTTCGAAGACCACCTGCGTGAGCCCCGCCCGATCGCGCAGGTCGATGAACACCGCGCCGCCGTGATCGCGCCGGTTGTGCACCCACCCGAAGAGGATCACTTCCTTGCCGACGTCCTTCGCCGTCAGCTCGCCGCAGGAGTGGGTGCGCTTCAGGTCGCGGATGAATTCGGCCACAAGGGGTCCTCCGAGGGGCCGCTCCGGTTAACACGAAACCCGTACCCGATCGAGCCTGTCGAGCGGGCGGGCGAACGGGCCTTTGCTGCGGTTTGGCAGTGCCGTTGCAAATTGTCGGCACATGGGACGCCTCTTCCTCTCCGGGCAAACCACCTGCGCCCTGCTGCTGGGCGCGGGGTTGCTGCTGCGAGCGCAGGGCGCGTTCCGCTCTCCGGAGCACGCGGCGATGGACGCGGCGAAGACCCGCCCGGCGGAGATGGCAGGCGAGCGAGCCGCGCGGCCCGCCGTCGCTCCGGCGCCGGAGAGGTCCGTGGACGCCCGGAGTGTGCAGCGCAGTTCCCACAAGAGGAAGGGCTTCACGCACCGTGACGGCCGTCACCGGGTGCGCAAGTGCGGCGTCGCGCTTGCAAACCGTGGGCTTCGCTGCACGTAGCGTGGGGGGTCGGGCACGTGAACCCGGGCGACAGCAGGACCAAAGGGCGATCGTACGACCCCATCTGCGGCGTGCCGGTGGAGAACGGCGGTCGCTCGCCGAGCAGCGAGTACAAGAAGCGCCGCTACTTCTTCTGCTCGGAGAAGTGCAAAGAGGAATTCGAATGCGCGGCGGAGCGGATCCGGATGCAAGAGGCGGCGCGCGCGGGCGCGCTGTTCACGCACGGCAAGGTGAAATGGGGGCTGGCCTGAGGGGCGGCGGGTAGAGGGAGCCTGCCGGCAGCCAGCGCCGGCGGGGCCCATGAATCCGGGAAGAGGCGAGGAGCACGGTCCGCCCGGTTGCGGCCCGCGCTTCCAGCCGCTGCCGCACGAAGTGCGGCTTTGCGGCTGTGCTTTTGACTGTACAGGTTCCGGAATTGCGGTCTAGCGAGCCGCCGCCGCGGGGCGGTTCTGCTCCGGCTTCTTCGGCTTCGGCTGGGCCGCAGCGATGGCCTTGCGCTGCTCGGCGTGCTCCTCCAGCCAGATGGTCATCGGGCTGGCGATGTACCAGGTGGAGTACGTGCCGGAGATGATGCCGACCAGCATGGCGGCGGCGAAGTCCCAGATGGTGCCGACGCCGTAGAGGAGCAGCCCGAGCAGCGAGAGGGCCGTCGCGCCCGAGGTGAGGATCGTCCGGCCGAGCATCTCGTTGATGGAGAGGTTGATGATGTCGCGCAGCGGCCGGCCCTTGTGCTTCTTCGCATTCTCGCGGATGCGGTCGTAGATCACGATGGTATCGTTCACCGAGTAGCCGACCACGGTCAGGATCACCGTCACCGAGGTGAGGTTGAACTCGTGCCGGCTGACGAGGAAGAACCCGAGCGTGATGATCGCGTCGTGGACCAGCGCGATGACCACGCCCGGCGAGAAGCGGAAGTCGAAGCGCAAGCCGACGTACACCAGGATCATCCCGATTGCGTAGACGACCGCCAGGATGCCGTCGATGCGCAGCTGCTTTCCCACCTGCGGGCCGACGTAGTCGGTGCGGACCACCTCCACCTGGTCCGGGCCGTACTTCTCCCGCAGGGCCGAGCCGATCTTGTCGCCCGTCCCCTGGGTGATGACCGTGTACTCGCGCTCCTGTCCCTCGCGCGAGACCAGCGGCCGGATCTCCTTCACCGCCGTCCCGAGCTTCTCCACCGCCGCGCGCAGCGCGCTCTCGTCCACCGGCTGCTTGAAGAAGAAGTCGAGCTTGTCCCCGACCTCCGGATCGAAGCGGAAGCTCTGCAGCCCCGGCAGCGCCTGCGAGACGGAATCCTTGATCGCCTGGGCCCTCTCCGGCGTGAGCAGCACGATGCGCTCGACGCGGACGAGGAACTGGTTCTCGCTCTCGCTGCCGTACCGCTGGACGGTGGGCTCGCCGAATCCCTGGTGCGCGACCAGGTCCCGGATCTCGCCGGGATCCACGGGCTTCTTGAAGTGGACCTGCAGCTCGGTGCCGCCGGCGAAGTCGACGCCGTAGTTGAGCCCCGGCCAGACGATCATGCCGAAGAGGACCAGCGCGTTCACGATCAGCGACACCGTGACCGCGATGCGGCGGTACTTGACGAAGTCGTGGGTCGTGCCCGGTTTGATCAGATCGAAGTACTTCATTTCCATGACGCGACTCCTGGGAACCTATTTCATACCCTGACTCGCGGCTCTTCGCCCCTTAGGCGTCGCCGCGATCCGGCCTTCGGCCGGCGCGGCTAGAAGCTCACTGCCTTGTGCAGGCGGCCATGCGAGACGAACCACTCCACGATCGCGCGGGTGACCACGATGGAGGTGAACATCGAGGCGAGCAGGCCGATGATCAGGGTGGTGGCGAAGCCGCGGACCGGGCCCGACCCGTACGCCCGGATCACGAACCCGGCCACCAGCGCCGTGACGTGCCCGTCGAAGATGGTCCAGAACACCTTCTCGTAGCCGGTCTTCACCGCGGCGACGATGTTCCGTCCGGTCTTCAGCTCCTCGCGGATGCGCTCGTTGATGAGCACGTTCGCATCCACCGCCATTCCCAGGGTGAGGACGAAGCCGGCGATGCCCGGCAGCGTCAGCGTGGAATTGATCCCGGCCATGATGGCGAGCACCACCAGCCCGTTCAGGACGAGCGCGATGTCCGCGACCACGCCCGAGAACCGGTAGTAGAGGGCCATGAAGACGAGCACAGCGAGCAGCCCGATCAGGGCCGCCATCGATCCGCGGCGGATCAGCTCGGGTCCCAGGGAGGCGCCGACGCTGCGCTCCTCGAGGATGCGCACGGGAGCGGGCAGCGCTCCGGACTTGAGCACCAGCGCCAGGTCCTTCGCCTCCTCCAGGATCTCGTTGATCGGCTTCAGCCCGCCCAGGTGGATCGAACAGATTCCGCCCGGGATCTCGGTCTGGATGATCGGCGCCGAGTCCACGGTGTCGTCGAGGACGATGGCCATGCGCCGCTTCACGTTCTCCTTAGTCAGCTTCCCGAAGAGGTCGGCGCCCGTCTTGTTGAAGTTCACCTGCACGTAGGGCCGGTTTCCTTCGCCCGGCGAATTGTCGAATGCCACCCGCGCGTCGGTGATGTACTCGCCGGTCATGCCCTGCTTCTGGTCGAGGAGCCAGGAGCGGTAGGTGGTCTCGCCGCGGGTGCGGCTCTCCAGCTTGCCGATGGCGAAGACGTGACCGGGCGGCGCCTTGTCCTTCAGGTACTGCGTGAGCAGCGCCCGGTCCTTCGACTCCAGGTAGGGCGAGGAGACCGTCGCGTCGCCCGCGCCCGTATAGCGGTCCCAGTTCAGGGTGATGCCCTGCGGCAGGTCCTTGAGCTGCGTGAGCGACTGGTCGGCATCGTCCACGATCTTGAACTCGAGCTGCGCCGTCTTCCCGATCAGCTCCTTCGCCTTCTCCGGGTTGGAGTAGCCGGGGAGCTGCACCAGGATGGAGGCGTCGCCGCGCTTGGCGATGGTCGGCTCGGACACGCCCCACTTGTCGACGCGATTGCGGATGGCCTTCACCGCCTGTTCGACCGCGCTCTCCTTCAGCAGCTTGACGGCGTCGTCCTTCATCGCCAGCTCGACCGTGTTGCCGGCCGTCCGGCGCACGTACATGTCGGTGAACTCGCCGAGCACGTCCTTTGCCCTGCCGATGTCCGGCGCGGTGACGGTGACGATGCCGGTATCCGGATCGCCCTTCACGTCGACGCCCTTGACGTCCTTGCGGTCCATCTCGGCCGCGATCTCCTCCGCCCGCCGCACCGCCTTTTCGCGGACGGCGCGGTCGACCTCCACCCCCATCACCAGGTGGATGCCGCCCTGCAGATCGAGGCCGAGGTTCAGGTGCTTGGCGGGCGCCCACTTCGGCCGCGCCTTCTCGAACACGCTCGCCTCGTTGCGCTCCGCAGCCGGCAGGCGGAAGTAGGTGATGCTGGGCACCAACGCCCAGACCGACAAGACGGTCACGGCCAGGATCAGTCCGGCCTTCCAGTACCACACGCGATCCATCCGCTGTCCTATCCCTTCTTCGCGGCTTCTTCGGCCGGCTTCTCTTCGGCGGCCGTCTTGTACGGCCCCTGGATCTGCGCTTTGAGCACGCGCAGCTTGATGTTGTTTGCCACCTCGACGAACACCAGATCGCCGGCCACCCGGTCCACCTTGCCGATCACCCCGCCCGAGGTGACCACCTCATCGCCCTTCCCCAGCTTCTCGAGGAAGGTCTTGTGGGCGTTCTGCTGGCGAGCCTGCGGGCGCATGACGATGAAGTAGAAGATCACGAAGAACAGCGCGGCGGGCACGAGCAATGTGAGCGCGCTAGAGGGCGACTGCTGCTGATCGGCGGCCTGGGCGATCAAGGCGAGCACGGCGGCGAATCTCCTGTATTCGCCCCGGAAATCGGGGCCGGACCTTCTAGCACCGAGGCCGGGGATGGGCAACGGGTGACTTATTCCCCCGCGGCGAACCGTTCCAGGATGCTACCCGCACGGCGCTGCGCCTCGCCGCGCTCGATGGCCTCGCGCAACTCTCGCATCAGGTCCAGGTAGAACGCCAGATTGTGGATGCTGTTCAGGCGGAACGCGAGCAACTCCTGGGCCGCGAAGAGATGCCGCAAGTACGCGCGCGAGAACGTCCGGCAGGTATAGCAGCCGCAGTCCGGATCCGGGGGGCCGGGATCGCGCGCGTAGCGGGCCGCCTTGATCTGCAGGCGGCCGCGGCGGGTGAAGAGCAGCCCGTTTCGCGCCACGCGGGTTGGCAGGACGCAATCGAAGAGGTCGATTCCTGCGAGGACGCAGCGCACCAGATCCTCGGGCGTGCCGACCCCCATCAGGTACCGGGGCTTCTGAGCAGGCAGAAGCGGCGCGGCGCGCGCCACTCCATCCCACATTGCCTGTGGCGCCTCGCCCACCGAGAACCCACCCAGGGCGTTGCCTTCCAAGTCCAGCCCGGCGATCTCCTGCGCATGCCGGATGCGCAGGTCCTCGTGCAGCCCGCCCTGCACGATCCCGAACAGGGCGTGCTCGCGCTGCGGGTCCTCGCGCAGCCAGGCCTGCTTGCAGCGAACGGCCCAGCGGGTGGTTCGCCCCAGCGCCTCCTCGTGGTAGGCGCGCGGGCTCTGCGAAGGCGGGCATTCGTCGAACGCCATCAGGATGTCGCTGCCGAGCTGGAGCTGGATCGCCGTGGCACGCTCGGGCGTCAGCTCCTGCCGGCTGCCGTCGAGGTGGCTGCGGAAGACGGCGCCCTCCTCGCTGATCTTGCGCTGCTCGGCGAGCGAGTAGACCTGGAATCCCCCCGAGTCGGTGAGGAGGTTTCCCTCCCAGGACATGAAGCGGTGCAGGCCGCCCATCTGCGCCACGACCTCGGGACCGGGCCGGAGCAGCAGGTGGTACGTGTTCCCGAGGACGATCTGCGCCCCGACGCGCCGCAGATCGTCGGGCGCGATCGCTCTCACGGAAGCGACGGTCCCCACCGGCATGAACTGCGGCGTGTCGACCTCGCCGTGCGGAAGGACGAGCTTTCCCCTCCGCGCCGCCCCCTCCGTATGCGTGACCGTGAAGTTCATGCGATCAGCATCGCGTCGCCGTAGGAGAAGAAGCGGTATCGCGCGGCGATCGCCTCGCGGTAGGCGGCCTTGATCCGATCGAGCCCGGCGAAGGCGGCGACCAGCATCAACAGGGTGCTCCTGGGCAGGTGGAAGTTGGTGAGCAGGCCGTCCACCGAGCGGAACTCGTATCCCGGCTTGACGAACAGGTCCGTCGCTCCCGGACCGGGACGGCCGCCGGAAGCCTCCAGCGTGCGCAGCGCCGTGGTGCCTACCGCGATCACCCTCTTTGCTCGGTCCAACGCGCGCGCCGTCTCGTCGGGGACGAAGTAGCGCTCACGGTGCATGCGGTGATCCTCGACGCGCTCCGTCCGCACCGGGAGGAACGTCCCGGGCCCGACGTGCAGGGTGATCGGGTCGATCCCGATGCCGCGCGCGCGCAGCGCGTCGATCAGCGCCGGCGTGAAGTGAAGGCCGGCCGTAGGCGCCGCGACCGCTCCGCGCTCGCGCGCGAACATCGTCTGGTAACGCTCCCGGTCGGTCGGACCGGGCGCGTGCCGGATGTACGGCGGCAGCGGCAGCTCGCCCGCTTCATCGAGGAACTGCCAGAGCGGCTCGCCCCGCAGCGGCACCCGCACCACCAGCTCGCCGCCGCCCCGCACCTCGACGATCTCGATGGAGCTGCCGAGCACCTCTACGCGAGCCCCCTGGCGCAGGGGCTGCGACGCCTGTCCGAGAGCGAGCCAGTCGCCGCCGGCGAGAGGCTCGATGAGGAGCAGCTCCACCTTTCCGCCGCTGCCCTCCTTGCGGCCGTGGAGCCGCGCCGGGATCACGCGCGCGTCGTTCACCACCAGGAGATCGCCCGCGCGCAGCAGCCCGGGAAGATCGCGGATGGCGCGATGTTGCAGATGGCCCGAGCGGCGCGGGAGCACGAGCAGCCGCGAAGCGTCGCGCTCCGGCAGCGGCGCCTGAGCGATCAACTCTTCCGGCAGCTCGTACTCGAAGTCGGCGACGTCCACGGGGGGCGCTTATCTCATACCTGTAGAGTCGAATGAGATAGCCGCATAGCGGCTAGGCGCTGTCGACCTGATCGGCGATGTCGTAGACGCCGGTCTGCGGCAGGCACATGCCGGCTTCCGCAGCGCTCGCCAGGACCCCGTCCTCGACCCATTCGAGCAACCACTGACCAGCGGTCTCCGGATCGTGCTGGGGCAGCGCGGCGCCGCGATCGGTCGCCCAGCGCAGGTTGCGCTCTTCATGCGCGCCCACCGGCGGAGCGGCGATGAACGGGAGCCCCAGGCCGGCGAAGAACGTCAGCTCCGAAGGCTTGCTCCAGAGCGCATCCGCCCGGGCGAGCAGCGCGTTGAACCGGCGGATGTACGAGAACACGTCGGGGTCGTAGAGCAACTCGGTCCCCGCGTGACCCGCGAGTCCCAGCTCGGCGAGCGTGGCGCTCAAGGTCGACGCCACCTCCTTGCGGATGCCTGCCACCAGCGCCAGCCGCAACTTCCCCTCGCGGATCTGCTTCTCCATGCCAGAGAGCAGGGTCTTCGCGAGCGGCACGTGCACGCCGGCGCCGCCCACCGCGAACACGATCAGCGGCGCGCTTCCCTTCTTGCCGATCCGCTCCATCCGGGCGCGGAAGTTCCGCTTCAGCGCGGCGCGGTCCCGTCCGACGAGCTCGCCCGGCAGCGGATATCCCGTCACCCGGATGCGCGAGCGAGGAACTCCATAGGATTCCATCCGCCTGCGCGCGGAATCGGTCGGAGCGAAATAGACGATCCCGGTGCGCTTCGAATCGGGAGGCGCCCAGACGCGGTTCACGTCGGTGTCGGTGATCACGCAGTGGAGCCGCTCGGCGCCGTGCATCTCGGCGAGGACTGCCGCGGCGTAGAAGGTGGCGAGCAGCGGCGCGCCTGACTCGCGCAGGTGCCGGGCCAGCGCGCGCCCCACTCCCGCCCGCGCCGCGCTGCTCATCCAGCGAGTCCCCTGCGTCGGACCGGACAGGTCGCGCTCCGGCGAGGGCGGGATCGCCGTGAGCATGTTCAGGAGCGCGCGCATCGGACCAGCGGCGGCGCCCACCTGCGACATTCGCGTCAAGGGCTCGTAGAACTTGCGGATCCCGGTCCAGAACGCGCGATCGCGCCGGGTCCCGAGAGGAGGCGCATCCATCTGGACCACTTCCGTGGCCAGGTGATCGGCGAGAGCGGCGGCCGGCCGGAGATGGCCGTATCCCATGTCGATGGCGGCGACCACAGGTTTGACCATGGAGGGCGGTGTCGTCTGCGAAACGCATCGCGCTGTCAAGGGACTCGCGGATGGGAACTGCGATGCACACCGTGCCAGGGACCATGCTCTCGACTGAAGTCCCGGTGCTGCACCTCGTCAACCGCTTCTGGATCGGAGGGGCCGAGCGCCAGTTCGTCGAGCGGCTGCGCCGGCACCCGGAGGGCTTCCGCGCCGTGGTGGGCTGCCTGGAGATCTCCGGCCCGATGCTCGAGCCGGTGCGGGCGATGGGATACGAGCCGGAGGTATTCCCCCTCAAGGGCTCGATGCTGCAGTCGAACACCGCCGTGCAGATCGCCCGGATGGCGGCGCTCATCCGCGCCGAGGGCATCCGGATCGTGCACGCGACTGATTTCAACACCAATCTCCTCGGGCTCGCGGCTGCGCGCCTCGCGGGCGCGAAGGCGATCGTCAGCCGGCTCGACCTCGGCCACCTGCGGGCAGGCTTCGGGAGGTGGCACCGCAAGGCGGAGATGCTGAGCTCCCGCCTCGCCGACCTGGTGGTGGCGAACGCCGAGGCCGTGCGCGAGGTCTGCATTCGCGAGGAAGGCGTCAGGCCCGAGAACTGCGTCGTGGTGCGGAACGGAATCGATCTGGAGCACTTCGACGCCGGGGCGGCGCTGGGGCTGCAAGCGCCGCTGCCGGTGCCCGACGGCGAGCCTGCCGTGGCAGTGATCGGCAATCTCTGGCCCGTCAAAGGCCACCGTACGCTCGTCGAAGCGGTGGCGCGGCTTCCGCCGGAGCTGCACCGCGTGCGCTTTCTCTGCGCAGGTGAAGGACCCGAGCGCGAGTACCTGACGGACCGGATCGCGCAGCTCGGCCTGGGCGAGCGCGTCCTCTTGCTCGGTCACCGCCTGGACGTCGCCGCGGTCCTCGCGCGCTGCCAGGCAGCGTGCCTCTGCTCGAGCGCGGAAGGCCTGTCGAACGCGTTGATGGAGGCGATGGCGTCCCGGCTGCCGATCGTCGCGACGCGGGTGGGCGGAAATCCCGAGCTGGTGCGCGAGGGCGAAAACGGCTTTCTCGTTCCGTACGGCGACGCGCAGGCGCTGGCGGAAGCGATCGGCGCGCTCCTTTCCGCGCCGGAGCAAGCACGAGAAATGGGTCTGCGCGGCCGCCATCGCGTCGAGTCCGCGCTGTCGATGGAGAGGATGGCGGAAGGGCATGGTGCGCTCTATCGCCGCGCGCTGGGCGCAGCGCCTCTCGTCCGGGAGCCCCAGCTGCGGGCCGCGTAAGAGCGGCGTGACGTCGGAAGCGCTGGCGTTGTATGGCAGACACTTCGGCGCGTTGGTCCTGACCTGCGCCATCGCATTGCTGCCCGCGACCTTGCTTGCCGCCGGCGCGGTGAGATTCGGTCTGGCGGCGCTCGGCCGGGGCGAAGTCGGGGAGGCGCGCAGCCACAGCGAGCAGATCCACGAGAAGCAGCGCGAGCTGCTGGAGAAGCCGCCGGCCAGCGAGGAAGCGCGCAGCGAGCGGGTGCAGCGGCTCGGGCGCGAGGCGCTCGAGGGCGGAGCCGCCTTCAACGCACGGAGCCTTCTGGACAATGTGGTCCCGATCGCCAGCACCACCGCCATCTTTGTCCTGCTCCTGCTCGCCGGGCTGTTTCTCGCGCACGCGGCTGCGGTGCCGCTGGTGCTCGAACTGTGCCAGGGGAGGTCCGCGGGACCGGCGCATGCCTGGGCGGGGGCCGGATCGTGCATCGGGGCCGTGCTCCTGACCGCTCTGACATGTGCGGCGCTGGCGACGTTCGGCGCGCTATTCTTCGTCATCCCCGGGCTCATCCTCGCCGCCGGCTTCTCGCTCGCTGCACCCCTGGTCGTCGTCGAGGGACTCCGTGGCCGCGCCGCCCTGGAACGGTCCTGGCAGCAGCTCGAAGGACACTGGGGGCAGGCGCTGTGGATGTGGATCCTCATCGTCGCGTTCTCGGTCCTGGCTTCGGCGGCCGCCTTGCTGCTTCCTCCCGGCCCTTGGCGGCCCATCGCCACTGCCCTGATCCGCGCGCTCCTGTACCCACTGCCCCTGACCGGCCTCGTCCTCATCTACCGCGACACGCGACAGTCTTCAGATCAAGGGCGGAAGTAGCGGTCAGTACATGCGGCGGATTTCGGCGCCTGGATAGTAGTGGGCGAGGATGTCCCGATACGTTCCTCCCGCGAGGGCCCTGGCCCGCGCTCCCCACTGGCAGAGCCCGACGCCGTGGCCGCTCCCGCGGCCCCGGAAGACGGCGACGCCGCCTTCGGGGCTCACGTCGAAAAGGAGCGAAGGCAGCCGGCTGTAGCCGAGCAGCTGCCGCAGCTCGACGGCGAGCAGCGGCCGCCGGCCAGCGGTGGTCTCGACCGCGAGCCCCAGAGCGCGTCCGCTCGCGGTTCTCGATTCCACGACGAAGCCGCGAACCTCGGCGTGCATGCGCCGCGCCTTCCGCAGCGCGGCCGTGATCTCGGCCAGCGGAATCCGCACCGTCCAGCCGCGCTCGTCGTCGTCCGGTTCACTGCCGCGCAGGTACGGAGCCGTGCCGGAATCCAGGTGGAACGCGGCCTCCGCGCTCTCGCTCCTGCCGCCGCAACTCGCGCTGAAATACGCAGCGATGGGCGCCGCGCCCCAGGTGAGCACCTCGCCCGCGGTGGCCCGCGCCGCGTCGAGCGCAGGCGGCGGAGTGCGGGCGGCGTTCCGGTAGACTTGATCGAGGATCGAGGCTCCGAGGTGAGCGCGCGCGGCGGGACCCTGCGCGATCTTCTGCGCGACGGCGAACGTCCGTGCCGCCACCGCCTGCGCCCGCAGCGCCTCCGCGGGCCAGCCCGGCGGGACCTCGCTCGCCACCACCGCCGCGACGTACTGCTCGAGATCGACCGAGTTCACGGCGACCAGAGCGCCGCGATCGCTGAACACCTCGAGCCGGCCGGGCAGCTCTCGCCCGTCGAGGCGCAGCGGTCCGGCGAACTGCGCCGATGCGACCGGTTTGCCGTCGAGCGTCAGCCCTGCGCCGCCGGCGGCGAGGGCGTGCGTCCGTCCGCCCGCCTCCACGCGCGCGGAGCGCTTCCCGCGCGCGACCTCGATCCGGATCTGTTCGCTCCGCGCAGCGGCGCCGGCGCAAAAGACGAGGAGCGCTGCGGCCGCACGCATGCGCGGAGCGTGCCGCAGCGGTGGGGGAGGGGCAACTTAAGGGCGGTCAGTGGATCCGCGCGCCCTCTTCCTTCACCTCGCGGACGGTCTTCCCGATCTCGCCCTCGCTCTCCGAGCGCGCGAGGTCCTGCAGGCTGATCACGCCGACGGGCTTCTTCTGCGCGTCGCAGACGAGGATGCGCTGCAC
>Ga0137415_10001688_pt1 | contig 21886 bp, 23 predicted proteins | sample CZODoug3_1_1_16f_FD_183082 | JGI IMG/M metagenome (GOLD analysis project Ga0137415, IMG submission 183082) | Vadose zone soil fungal communities from Angelo Coast Range Reserve, California, USA - CZODoug3_1_1_16fungal (Hybrid Assembly) | ecosystem: Environmental > Terrestrial > Soil > Vadose...
CGGGTGGCGAAGTTGTCGGTGCCGTCCAGGATCAGGTCGTAGTCCCGGAAGATGTCCAGCACGTTCGACGAGTCCAGCCGGACCTTGTGCAGGATCACCTTCACCAGCGGGTTGATCTCGGCGACGGACTCCTTCGCCGACTCCCCCTTGTGCTTGCCGACGTCGGAGACGCCGTGGATAACCTGGCGCTGCAGGTTCGAGGCGTCCACCTCGTCGAACTCGACGATGCCCAGCGTGCCGACCCCGGCGGCGGCCAGGTAGAGCAGCGCCGGCGAGCCGAGGCCGCCCGCGCCGACCACCAGGACCTTGGCGTTCTTCAGCCGCTTCTGGCCGGTCATCCCCACATCCGGGATGATCAGGTGGCGGCTGTACCGCTCGACCTCTTCCTTCGTGAGCTCGGCGGCCGGCTCAACGAGCGGCGGTAGCGCCATGGTCAATCGCTCCTTCGGATCTACTTCGGCGTGCGACTCATAAGTGCAACGCCTGGCCCGCCGGCTATCTTCCCACCCGCGTGCCTACCGGCGCCCACCTCGCCACCACCTGGCGCTCAGCGTCCCGCCGGCGCGCCTACCACTGCCCGGCGTCGACCGAACGCCACAGACCGAGCACCGCACGCGCCACCGTCACCGGCGTCTCGATCTGCGGCACGTGGCCGACCTCGGGTAGCGCGAGCAGCCGGCCTCGGGGCAGGGTGACCGTGGTGCGCCGGGCCAGCCGGGGCGCCATCAACCGGTCCCGGCCGCCCCAGATGACCAGCGTGGGCACCGTCACCTTGGCCGCCGCCGACCACAGCCCCGGCCCGACGAACCAACCGCGGAACATGCCCTTGGCGGCCTGCAGCAGCGCCTCGCGCGCCCACGGCTGCCGGGACCGGAGGCCGAGCTCCTCGATGGCCTCCAGGATCCGGTGCTCCGGCACGGCTGACGGGTCGCCGAAGCACAGCCGGAGCATCTGCTCGACGCTCTGCCTCGGCGTGATCTCGGCCAGCTGGCGGCCGACCCGGGCGCGCAGCCACGGGATCAGGGCCAGCAGCAGCCGAGGGTCGGACACCCGGCGCGGGTCGGGCCGGCGGTCCGGCATGGCGGGCGCGAGCAGCGTCAGGCTGCGCACCAGCTCGGGCCGGCGCGCGGCGACCATCAGCGAGATCGCGCCGCCGAGCGAGTTGCCGACCAGGTGCACCGGGCGGCCCTGCCCGGCCAGGAAGCAGAGCAGGGCGTCGGCCTGCGCGGCCGGCGTGTAGAGCCCCGAGGACAGCGGCCGGGACCGGCCGAACCCGGGCAGGTCCAGCGCGAGGCCGGGGGCGTGCGGGGCGAGCTGGGCGGCCAGGTCGGTGAAGTTCGTGGCGGAGCCGGACAGCCCGTGCACGTAGACGGCGGGCGTGTCACCGGTGCCGGCCGGCGTCTCGCGCACGTGCATGGTGACGCCGCCGGAGGTCATCTCCCGCCCCGGCCACGGCAGCTGCCGGGGGTCCAGCGGCGGCAGCTCGCCGGCGTCGGCCAGCGGAGCCACTCGAGCGGGTGGCAGGGCGGCGGGCGCGGCCAGCTGGCGGCCGGTGCCGGCACCGGCACGGTCGCCGGAGCCGAGCAGGGAGGGAAGGACCATGACTCCAGGATGCGGTATGCCTCCGCGGATTCCCAATATCGGCCGACATCTGTCGGCCTCCGGCCGGTTAGCTCACGGCCACCCGGACGTCACCCGGCATTGTGGTGACTCGCCGGTAGGGTAGGCCCGGTGACCGAGATCGCGCGCCCTCCCGCCGCTCCCGGGCAGCGCGGGGTCCGGCTGTCCCGGGACGCCCGCCGTGCCCAGTTGCTCGGCGCCGCCCGGGACGTTTTCGCCGCACAGGGCTACCACGCCGCCGCGATGGACGACATCGCCGACCGGGCCGGCGTCAGCAAGCCGGTGCTCTACCAACATTTCCCGAGCAAGCTGGAGCTGTACCGGGCGCTACTGACCACCTACGCCGACGAGCTGCTCGACCGGCTGCGCAGCGCGCTCGAGGAGACCGCGAACAACGAGCAGCGGCTGCGCGGCGCGGTCACCGCGTACTTCGACTTCGTGGCCAGCGAGGGGCAGTCGTTCCGGCTGGTGTTCGAGTCCGACCTGCGCAGCGAGCCGGAGATGGCCGCCGTGCTGGACCGGGTACTGAGCCAGTGCATCGACCTGGTGGCCGACGCGGTGACCACGGACGCCGGCCTGGACCGGGACCGCGCGCGGCTGCTCGCCGTCGGCATGGTCGGGCTGAGCCAGGTCACCGCGCAGTACTGGCTGGACTCCGGTCAGGCGGTGCCGAGGGACGAGGCCGTCGAGCTCATGTCCCGGCTGGCGTGGCGTGGGCTGGCGCACTTCCCGATGGTGCACGACTGAGCTCTCCGGCCTGAGCCGCCCCCGGGGCCACCCCCGGAGTCGCCGCCGGGGCCGCCCGCTCAGTCGTGGCTCGCGCGGCCAACTCGGCCAACCGGCCGGTCACCCCGTCGACCCGCTCCAGCGGCAGCATGTGCCCCGCGCCCGGGTAGAGGGTCAGCCGGGCGCGGTTGGCGGTGGTTACGATCCGCCGGGCCTGGTAGACCGGCGTCAGCTTGTCCCGGGTGCCCACCATGACCTCGGTGGGGATCCGCTCGAACGCGGCCAGCGCGGCATCCCGCTCGTGCGCGTTGAACGTCGGCCGGAAACCGACCATCGTGGCCGGCCGGCAGTCCGCGATGCACCGCGACGTGGTTCGAAGGGCGCCCCGATCCGCGCCCCGGCCAACGACCAGGGCGCGCAGCCCCGGAGCGATCAGCGCCGGTCGCCTGGTGAGCACCACTCGGCGGTCCACCCAGGCGGCGTCGGCGAGCTTGGTTTCCCCCTTGCGCACCAGGCCGAGCAACCGCACCGACAGGCCCAGCGTGGTGTCCGCCAGGCCACCCGCCGCGGTGGACACCAGCGCCACCCCGGCCACCCGGGCCGCGACCAGCTCGGGGTGCCGCTCGGCCAGCGCCATGATCGCCATACCGCCCATGGAGTGTCCGCCTAGCACCAGCGGCCCGCTGGGCGCGAGCTCGGCGATCAGCTCGGCCAGGTCGTCGGCCAACCCCTCGATGGTCATCTCCGCGCGGGCCGGCAGGTCACTGCGCCCGTGGCCGCGATGGTCGTAGCGGATCACCCGCGCCGGCGGCTGACCGGCTGGGCCCGACGCGGAGGCCAGCCTCCAGGCCACCGGGGCCCAGCTGCGCAGGTCCAGCGTCCAGCCGTGCGCCAGGATCACCGTGACCGGCGCGTCCGGCGCGCCGTCGACCTCGACGTGCAGGCCGAGGCCGGCCGAGGTACAGATGCTCCGCGCGCCCATCAGACCGTGCCCATCAACACCGTGCCCATCAACACCGTGCCCATCAGACCAGGTATGCCTTCCGCCACAGGACCTCGCTCGGGCCGCCGATCATGCCCTGCTCGCGCAGGAACGGCACCAGCTTGCGGGCCGTCCAGCGCAGCGACGCCTGGTAGTGCGGGTTGTTCCTGGCGACCTTGCGGGCCTTTTTGGGATCCAGCCCGACGCTGCGGTAGACGTCCGGGTGGATCAGGTTGGTGGCGATCCGGTGCGCGCTCACCGCGGTCAGCCAGCGGCCGACGGCGCGCTCCAGCCAGTTCTGCTTCGGCGTGATCCGGGCCAGCTCCTCGCGGGCGTACCGGACGTGCCGCGCCTCCTCGGTGACGTGGATCTTGCTGACCATCCGGGTCAGCGGCTGCACGGTGTCGTCCTTCATGCCCTCGCGCTGCAGCTGGTCGGTGATCTCCTCGGCCACCAGGGTGCCGGCGAACATCGCCGAGCCGGACGCGATGGCCTTGAACAGCCGGCCGGCCTGCTGGGTGTGCCAGCGCGGCTTGTAGTCCGGCACGCCGTAGCGCTCGGTCATCTTGGCGAACATCACCGAGTGCCGGCACTCGTCGGCGATCTCGGTCAGCGCGTACTGGATGTGCTGGGTGCGCGGGTCCCGGTCGTAGGCGTAGCGCAGCAGCATCTGCATCAGGATGATCTCGAACCACAGGCCGACCCTGGCGATACTGCACACCTCGTGGATGGACAACGTGATCCGCTGCTCCTCGGTGAGCTGGTCCCAGAGCTCGGTGCCGTACAGCGACACCCGGTGCGCCGGCATGCCGTACGCGCCGGCCACCAGCGGGGCATCCCAGTCGATATCCAGGTTCGGCTCGTACGAGTGCTGCAGCGAGCTGCGCAACAGGCGCTTGGCGGTGCTCTCCCGGGCCTCGTGGTCCGTGGTGACGCTCAGCGTCTCGGCGCTCATGCCGTGCTCCTCTCCGAGAGGTCCTCGACGTGCAAGTGCCGCGGAAACGACACTAGAAACTTGACGTTACCGGCGGTAACTGTTACCAATGGTAACGTGGACGAAGAAGCTGTCAAGCCCCGAGGTGGTGGACGTGCCGCTCGTTGGGCGGCACACCGCGCGCAGCGTCGCGTCGAGCTGATCGAGGCGGCGGTGCAGTCGATCCGGGAGCACGGCGCCGGGGTGTCCGTGGCGGCCATCGCGGCCACGGCGGGGGTCACCAAACCGGTGCTCTACCGGCACTTCGAGGACCGCGCCGACCTGCAGCGCGCGGTCAGCGAGCGGGCCGCGCAGATGCTGCTGCAGCGCCTCGTCCCGGAGCTGATCAACCAGCGCGAACCCACCGAGCGGATCCACGCCATCGTGGACGCCTTCCTGGCGGGCGCGGAGGAAGAGCCGGAGCTGTGGCGGTTCGTAGTGCACAACCCGGGCGGGGACCGGGACGCCAGCGTCGACGTGGTCGCGCACAACATGGCGATGGTCGCCGGCCTGATCAGCAACGCCCTGGTCGACGCGCTGCGCGACCGGGGCCTCGACGCCGGCGGCGCCGAGGCGTGGGCCTACGGGCTGGCCGGCATGGTCTACACCGCCGGCGACTGGTGGCTGCAGCGGCGCACCATGTCCCGTGCCGCGCTCACCGAGTACCTGACCAGCATGATCTGGGGCGGCCTGGCCGGACTGCTCGGCGAGTCCGCCGCGATGCCGACCCGCCCGGCGAGCGCCACGGACGCGAAGAGCGCCACGGGTGGCGAGCCCGTCGAGGACCGGACACAAAACGATCCAGACCAGCCACTGCGTCTAGTGGCTGGCCTGGACCAGGAGAAATAGCCGGGGCACCGCAGGCCCCGGGGTGCTCAGCCGCCGACGGCGAAGCCGACCCGGCGGGAGTCCGCCGGCCCGATCTCCACGTAGGACACCCGGGCGGACGGCAGCACGAAGCGCCGCCCCTTGTCGTCCACCAGGCTCAGCAAGCCGGTGGGGTTCTTCAGCGCGTCACTCACCAGCGCCTCGACCTCGTCCGGCGTCTGCGCACTGGACACCACGAGTTCGCGCGGGCTCTCCGCGACGCCGATCTTGACCTCCACGCCAAACCTCCAGGCCGAAAAATGCTGGTATACCGCACGCCGGATCCACACGGTCGCGGATCCGTACCGCCGGCCAGGCTAGTCGAGGACCGGGCCCGGGGTGCTGGCGGACCCGCAACTGGGGCGCCTGGTTCGCCGAGGGCGCAACGCCCAGCCCCGGTAACGGACCGGCGGGTCAGGCCAGGCCGAGCGTGGCCATCCGCCGGCCGTGCTGGGCCTGCAGCTTCTTGAACAGGGCCGCGATGCCGCTCAGGTCGCCGGAGCCACGAACGAAGAACTCGGCCAGCTCGTCGCGCTCGGCCACCACGTGCTGGGCCTGGCTGATCGCCTCGCCGAGCAGCCGCCGCCCCCACAGCGCCAGCCGGTCCCGCACCTGGCGGCTGTCCTCGATCGCGGCGGCCACCTCCCGCTCGGCGAACGCCGCGTGCCCGGTGTCCGCCAGCACCTGGCGGACCAGCGAGCTGGTCGGCTCGGGCACCCAGCCGGCCACCTCGCGGTAGAAGTCGGCCGCCAGCCCGTCGCCCAGGTACACCTTGACCAGCGACTCCAGCCAGTCGTGCGGCGCGGTGCCCAGGTGGTAGGCGTCGATCGCGGCGACGAACGGCGCCATCGCGTCCTCGGCCAGCACGCCGAGCTCGGCCAGGTGCTCCTCGAGCAGCCGGAAGTGCCCGATCTCGGCGGCCGCCATGCTGGCCAGCGCGGCCCGGCCGGTCAGCGTCGGCGCATGGCGGGCGTCCTCGGCGATCCGGTCGAACGCGGACAGCTCGCCGTAGGCCAGCGCGCCGAGCAGATCCAGCACCGCCGCATTCGGCGCCCCGCCGGCCGCCGACGACCCGCCGTCCTCCCCGTTCACAGTTGTCCCGGCACTCACTTCGTGACCCCGGATGACCGGTCCAGCGTGCTCATGACGTCGAGCCTAGTGCGGATTTGGCACCGCGAGGCATGTCACGGTGACCGGGTCGGGTCGTACGCGGTATGATGTTGTTCAACGCAGCGCTGTATCTATGGCGCGCGTCAGGGTGGACACCCGAAATTCCGGCTCTAGCCCGGACAGTCCGGGCCCGCCACAACATGTGCGCGTGAGCAGTGCCTCGCCATCTCTCCCGCCCAACCGGTTCCGGCGGCGGTCGACGAGATGGCCCTGGTCTCCGCGCGCTGGAGAGAGGCGATTGTTCTGACCGAAGACAGCAACACCATCAACAGCGACGACGACCCCAACGGCGAAACCGCCCCCGACAGTTCTACCGAGGCAGCGGCGGTGCCGGCTCCCGAGCCACTGCACGCCGGCGCCCCGGTCCGCGCCGACTCGCCCACCTTCGCCGAGTTGGGCGTGCGCGCCGAGATCGTCCGCGCGCTGACCGACGTGGGAATCGAGCGCACCTTCGCGATCCAGGAGCTGACGCTGCCGCTGGCCCTGGCCGGCGAGGACGTGATCGGCCAGGCGCGCACCGGCACCGGCAAGACCCTCGGCTTCGGCGTCCCGCTGCTGCAGCGGCTGCGCGCCAGCGAGGGTGAGAAGGACGTGCCGCAGGCGCTGGTCGTGGTGCCGACGCGCGAGCTGTGTGTGCAGGTCGCCCGTGACCTGGCCGACGCCGGCCGGCACCTGGGCGCCCGGATCACCGCCATCTACGGCGGCCGCCCCTACGAGCCGCAGATCGCCGAGCTGCGCCGCGGCGTGGACATCGTGGTCGGCACGCCCGGCCGTCTGCTGGACCTGGCCGAGCAGCGCCACCTGGTGCTGGGCCGGATCTCCGCGCTGGTGCTCGACGAGGCCGACGAGATGCTCGACCTCGGCTTCCTGCCGGACGTGGAGCGGATCCTGCGGATGCTGCCCGAGCAGCGCCAGACCATGCTCTTCTCGGCCACCATGCCGGGCCCGATCATCACCCTGTCCCGCACGTTCCTGACCCAGCCGACGCACATCCGCGCCGAGGAGTCGGACGCCAGTGCGATCCACGAGCGCACCCGCCAGCTGGTCTACCGGGCGCACGCGCTGGACAAGGTCGAGCTGCTGGCCAAGGCGCTGCAGGCGGCGGACCGCGGCCTCACCATGATCTTCACGCGCACCAAGCGCACCGCCCAGCGGGTGGCCGACGACCTGTCCGACCGCGGCTTCGCGGTCGCCGCCGTGCACGGTGACCTTGGCCAGGGCGCCCGGGAGCAGGCGCTGCGCGCGTTCCGCTCCGAGAAGGTCGACGTGCTGGTCGCCACCGACGTGGCCGCCCGGGGCATCGACGTCACCGGCGTCACCCACGTGGTCAACTACCAGTGCCCGGAAGACGCGAAGACCTACATCCACCGGATCGGCCGCACCGGTCGGGCCGGGCGGGAGGGCGTGGCGGTCACCCTGGTCGACTGGGACGAGATCCCGCGCTGGAAGACGATCAGCGACGACCTCGGGCTGAACATGCCCGAGCCGGTGGAGACCTACTCCACCTCCGACCACCTGTTCGCCGAGCTCGGCATCCCGACCGAGGCCGGCAGCCGACTGCCCCGCGCGAGTCGCACCCGGGCCGGGCTGAACGCCGAGTACATCGACGACGACGGCCCCCGGGGTCGCCGCGACAAGCGGCACGGCCGGGTCGGCACCAGCCGGAGCTCCGGCGGTGGCCGGCACAGCGGCGAGTCCAGCACCGAGGAGGCCCCCGAGACGGGCGCTGCACCTCGCGCGGCGCGCCCGCCCCGGCAGCGCCGCCGGCGCCGCGCCGGCGTCGAGGGCGCCGGCGAGGAGAGCAACTCGGTGTCCACCCCCGGCGGCTCGGCCGAGGTCGAGAACAACACCGCGGCGCCCGAAACCGACGGCCAGAACGGCGCGGTGAACGAGTTGTCCACCGCCGGCCGCACCGCGGGCACCCGCCGCCGGCCGAGGCGCCGCCGCCGCTCCGGCGGTTCGGAATCCTCGGACGCGCCGGACGCCGCGGCCAGTTAGTCACGGGCGCCGGCCAGCGCCGGCGCCACCGAACAGGCACGTCGCGTGGTTGGGCGCCGCTCGTGCGAGCGGCGCCCGGCCCCGGCGCCGCGCCGACCGAAGGGATCGACTGAACGTGCTCCGGGCGGAGCGCCGCCGCCGGGCCGACCTGGTGGCCGCCGCCGTACTGGTGGTGGTCCTTGCACTCGGCGTCCTGGTGGTGGTGCTGACCAGCTCCGCTGTGCACACCACGTCGATCACCGCGACCGGCCCGGCGCCCTCCGCGCCGGCGTCGCCACCGCATGTGCCGGCCACGCTCGCCGAGATCTGGCGGGCGCCCAGCTCGGCCACCAGCGCACCGGTCGTGGTCGGCCCGGTGGTGGTCACCGGGGACGGCTCGACGGTGGTCGGCCGGGACCCACTGACCGGGGCGGAGCACTGGAGCTATCGGCGCAACGTGCCGCTGTGCACCGTCGGTGCCGAGTGGGGCCGGGCGATCGCGCTGTTCCGCAACGGCCAGTACTGCAGCGAGGTCACCTCGCTGCAGGCCCCCACCGGCGCCAGGGGCCCGCAGCGCAACTCCGACGTACCGGTCGGCTCCGAGCTGCTCTCCGACGGCTACCTGGTCACCGCCACCGGCTCGAACCACCTGGAGACGTGGCGCTCCGACCTGGTCAAGACCATGGAGTACGGCGAGCCACGGGCCGACGTCCAACCTGGCACCCAACCCCGGGCGGACTGCCTGCACGCCTCGGTGGCGGCCACCGAGGGCCGGCTGGCCGTGCTGGAGCGCTGCCCCGGCGAGGCCGGTGACCGGCTCACCGTGCTGCTGCCCGACGAGACCGAGGCGGACCGGCCCAATGTCGACGTCAGCACCGTGCTGCCGGCCACCGGCACCCGGCTGATCGCGATCACCGCCGACCGGGAGGCGGTGCTGCTGCCCAACCCGGCGCGGCTGAGCGTGCGGGGTCGGGACGGCAACGAGCTGGCCAGCTACCCGTTGGACCTGCCGCCGGGCGACCTGGCCGGCGACCCGCCCGGCGAGATCGTGCCGACCACCGACATCCCCGGCGCCGTGCTGTGGTGGACCGGCTCCCGCACGATCGCGCTGGACTCCTCGGACCTGCACCCGCTGTGGACCGTGCCCGGCGCGCTCGGGCCCGGCACCCTGATGGCCGGCGCACCCGTGGTGCCGGTGCCGAACGGCCTGGTGGAGGTCAGCCCGGCCGATGGCGGCGTGCTGCGCAGCGTGCCGATCAACCGGGGCGACTACCAGGGCCCGGTCGGGCTCGCCGCGCTCGGCCCGGTGCTGCTGGAACAGCGCGGCGCGGGCGTAGTCGCCCTCCGCTGATCACCCGCACCACCCCTCCACCCCAACGCCCCGCGAGTCGGGGATTTTGTCAGGGTGAGTCGGGGATTCCGTCAGATCCACCAGAAGAGCACGGCGACCAGCAGCGCGACCAGCAGCACCCCGCCGGCGGCGGCGCGGCCAACCCGGTCGGGCCGCCGGTCCGCGACCCGCTGCAGGCCCACCGCCAGCACGGCCGCGACCAGGTGCCCGACCAGCAGCCGGGCCCTCGGGCCGGGGTCGTCGTTGGAGAACGCCAGCAGCCACACGCCGAGCATGCCGACCGCGAACACCGCGAGCCCGGCCGACAGCGCGCCGCCGGTGGCCCGTAGCAGCCGCTCCGGTGCCCTCAACCGGCCGCCCTCACGGCACCAGCAGAGCCCATGGCTCCATCTCGGGCCCGGCCTCCCGTCCCGCCGCGCAGTGCCGGCGGAAGTCGCAGTACGAGCAGCGCGCCGACGGGCGCGGCGGGAACAGCAGCTCGGCGTCGCCCCCGGCGGCCAGCGTGTCGGTGGCCAGCGCGGCGTCGTCGGCGGCCTCCTCCATCCGGGTGAGGTGGCGCTGCAGGGACGGCTCGGTGTGCTCCCAGGCGGCCACCTCACCGCTGGGTAGGTGGTGCAGCTCGACCCGCCAGCAGGGCCGGCGCAGCGTGCGGCGGGCGGCCAGTGCGTAGAGCGCCAGTGCCTGCGAGGCGCGGGCGTCGTCCACGGTGAGCGCGTGCCGGCCGGTCTTGTAGTCGACCACGACGAGCTGGCCGCCGCGTTCGTCGATCCGGTCCACCCGGCCCTCGGCGACGATCCGCCCGGTCGGCGTGGACACCCAGCGCTCGAGGCCGACCGGGTCCTCGGTGACATCCAGGTCGGCCACATAGTCGGCCACCCAGCCCCTGGCGCGCTCCCGGTACCGCTCGACCTGCGCGTCGTCCCGGAAGCCCTCGCTGACCCAGTGCTGGTTGACCAGCCGGGCGCCGGCCGCCGGCGTGCGCTCCTCGACGGGCAGCACGAACAGGGCACGCAGCGCGTTGTGCACCACCGCGCCGAGCGTGCTGTGCGCCCAGGCGCCACCGCGCGGCAGGGCGGGCCGGTCCAGGTACGTCATCCGGTACCGGCGCGGACAGTCCAGCCAGGTGGACAACCGGGAGGGAGTGACCTTGAACAGCCTGCGGGGCATCCCCTCGAGACTCAGTTGCCCGTCCACGCGGACCACCGTATCCCCCGGCCCCGACCGTTCCGCCGGCACCGTCGGGCCGGCCCTCCTAGTCCAGCACCTCGATCGCGGTGGCACCGGCCACCAGCCGCTCGAACATCTCCGGGTCGGTGCTCTCCGCGCCGATCGGGGTGGTCTTGTTGGAGCCGTGATAGTCGCTGGAACCCGTCGCGACCAGGCCCAGCTCGGCGGCCAGCCCGCGCAGCAGGGCCCGGTCCTTGGCGTCGTGGTCGGGGTGGTCCACCTCGACGCCGGCCAGCCCGGCGGCGGCGAGGTCGGCGATCACCGACGTCTCCACCACCCGGCCGCGGCGCCGCGCCAGCGGGTGCGCGAACACGCACACCCCACCGGCCGCGCTGATCATCTCGATGGCTTCCTCGACCGGGGTGTCCGCCCGGGGCAGGTAGTACCGGCTGTTGTTGTTCAGCAGGCTCTGGAACGCCTCGTTGACGCTGCCGACCACGCCCTGCTCCACCAGCGCCCTGGCCAGGTGCGGCCGGCCGGCCGGCAGGTCCGGCGGGAACCGGTCCAGGAACGTCGCCGGGTCGACCGGGTAGCCGTCCTCGGCCATCCGCCCGACCATCTTGACCAGCCGTTCCCGCCGTTCCCCACGCAGCCGGGTCTGCTCGGCGACGACCGCGGGGTGCTCCGCGTCGAACAGGTAGGCCAGCAGGTGCACCGAGGCCCAGCGGCCACGGCCGTCCGGGCTCACGCAGGACAGCTCGGCGCCCCGGACCAGCCGCAGCCCGGCCGGCTTCGCCTTCATCGCGTCGGTCCAGCCGGCGGTGGTGTCGTGGTCGGTCAGTGCGACCACATCGAGCCCGGCGTCGGCGGCGGTGCGCACCAGATCAGCCGGGTCGTCCGTGCCGTCCGAGGCGTTGGAATGGGTGTGCAGGTCTATCCGCAAGCGATCGGCCTACCGCCGCCGAGGCTTGGACAGCAGGTGCGACCGGGTCTGCTTCTTGTCACCGAAGATCAGCTCGGTGAGCGCCTCGTAGATCTCCTCGGGGCGGGGCATGTAGTCGATCCGGTTCAGTGCCTGGATCTGCCCGGCCGACTCGATCACCATCGTGCCGTAGCCCATCATCCGGCCGGTCAGCGTGCGCTCGAAGGTGAGGTCGGTGACCTTGCCGAGCGGCATCATCCCGATGTTGTGCGTGAGGATGCCCTTCGCCAGCATGACCCGCTTGTCCGTGATGACGATCCGTTCGACCCACCACAGCGCGACGAAGATGGTCAGCCGCGCGACCACGACGAGCCCGCCGTAGAACGTCAGGTTGTCGATCACCAGGCTGGACGGCAGATATCGCTGGAACGCGACCAGGATGCCCAGCGCGATGGCCGCCTGGGTCATGTCGTTGAGCATCACCGACCAGTGCTGGCGCACCCGAATGACCCGACGCTCGGTCGGCAGCAGGTACTCGTCGATCTCTCTTGGTGCCAGCACAGCTCAAACCTCGGTCACTAGTGCAACACCACCGAGTTTAGAGCACCTTGCCGATGAAGGTGACGATCGATTGTCCGGCATCCCGCAGGTTGCCCATCACACCGTTCACCGTGCCACCCGCGCTGCTCGGCTGGGAGATGATCCAGAACAGCACGAAGATGACCACGACAAAGCCCACGAGCTTCTTGAGATTCACCGCGAACCACCATCCGAGCGTTGAGGCTTGGCAGCCATGTCGGATCTTGTTGTACAGCACGGAGCACCGACGTGTGAATACGACAGGCGGGCATACTCCAATGGGGTGAGAAACACAAAATGACAACAGAGCGTGACGGCAAGATCGCCTGCGTGGGCGCGGTGATTCACGACCATCGCGGCCGGCTGCTGCTGATCCGCCGGGGCCAGGAGCCCGGTCGGGGGCTGTGGTCGCTGCCCGGCGGGCGGGTCGAGCCCGGCGAGACCGACCAGCAGGCGGTGGTCCGCGAGGTGGCGGAGGAGACCGGGCTGCGGGTCCGGCCGGGCCGGCTGGTCGGGCGGGTGAGCCGGGCCGCGCCGTCCGGCGGCGTGTACGACATCGCGGACTACGCCTGCGAGCTCGCCGGCCCGGACCTGTTGCGGCCCGGCACCGACGCGGACGACGCCCGGTGGGTGACCGCCGCCGACTACGCGGGGTTGCCGCTCGTGTACGGCATGACCGAGGCACTGACCGAGTGGGGCCAGCTCCCCAGGGCCTGAGTTCGCCGCACCGCCCCCAACCCGAGATCAAACCGAGATCGTCGGGCCCGGGCGCGCGGGCCGAAGCGCGCGGCGCGGGCCGGACGTGGGCCAGCACGGCGCGTGGGCCACAGCCCGGCGCGCGGCTCGAGCCGCGGGCCGGGACGGGGGCGGGGCACGGCGCACCGGGCGGGGCGAGCGGTGGGGCGAGCGGCGGGGCGAGCGGGCGGAGCGAGCGGCGGAGCAAGCGGGCGGAGCGAGCGGCGGAGCGGGTCCCGGCGCGCGGGTAGGCCTGTTGTTACCACCTGCACAGTAGGCAGGTCCTGGGCGTGAAAACCTGCCCCCTGTGCAGTTCGGTAACCAGCGGCCGGCACGTGGTGGGGGCGGCACACAGGTTGTTGGGGCGGCACAGGTCGATCAGTCGGCGTGGCGCGCGGCGAACACCGGCATGGCCCCCGGCTGGTGGGCGCGGCACCCGGGTTCTGGGCTTGGCACACGGGTTCTGTCGTTGGCACACGCCGCGTAGACCCCGCACACGAGTTACAACTGGTGTGCGGCGTCCATAAGCGGTGTGTGAAGTACGCGTCCTGTGTGTGGGCGTCCAGACCGAGGGCACGCCGGTCCGAGCGGCGGTACACCCGGGTGCGGCGGCGCGCTGGCCAGCCGCCTGTTGTTACCAACTGCGCACCCGCCAGGTTCCACCGCCCAAAAAAACCTGCCTCCGGTGCAGCTCGGTAACTACAGGCCGCAGCGCCACCCGCTACGGGACCGGGGCGCCTCGGGCGGCGGTGAGTAGGCGGTACCACTCGGGGCGGTCCATCCGGGCGGCTTGGCGGGCCGCGTCGGCGCAGGCGCGGATCCGGGTCGGGTCGGCGGTGCCGATCACCGGCTCGATGCCGGCCGGGTGCCGCATCAGCCAGCCGAGCACCACCGACTCCGGCGTGCTGTCCTGTTCCTTGGCGATCGCCGCGACCAGCTCCGCCGTGGCCCGGTCCGCCTCGGTCAGCTCCGGGCCGGTGCGGCCGGAGTAGATGCCCTGCGCCAGCGCGCCCCAGGCCTGCAGCCGGATGCCGTGCGCGGCGCAGTACTCCAGCGTGCCGTCGGGAAAGCTGTGCAGCCGGCCCTCGGCCTGGTTGACCAGGATGCCGGCCTCCACCCAGGCGCGCTTGTGCAGGCTCATCTCCAGCTGGTTGACCACCAGCGGCCGGTCCAGGTTCGACTGCAGGTAGGCCATCTGCCCGGCGGACATGTTGGACACCCCGAACTCGCGGACCTGCCCGGCATCCGCCAGCTCGGCGAACGCCTCGGCGATCTCCCCCGGCTCCAGCAGCGGGTCCGGCCGGTGCAGCAGCAGCACGTCGACGAAGTCGGTGCGCAGCCGCCGCAGGCTGCCCCGCACGCGCTCCAGGATGGCGGCCTTGCCGAGGTCGTAGTAGGCCTCGAGACCGGCCTCGCCCAGCCGGATGCCGCACTTGGTCTGGATCTTGATCCGGCCGCGCAGCTCGGGGTTGGAGTCCAGTACCTCGCCCAGCACCGACTCCGACTTGCCCCGCCGGTAGATGTCGGCCTGGTCAAACCAGGTGATGCCGATGTCCAGCGCGGCGTGCATCGCCCGCTCGGCGGCTTCGATGTCGGCGCCGGTCAGTCGGTCCTCGGACCAGGGGCCGCCCAGTCCCATGCAGCCGTACACCAGTTGCCCGCTCACGGCGCGAGCCTAGTGTCCGGCGACCGCGGTCAGACTCCGGTGCTCAGACTCCGGTGCTCAGCAGGACCTTGCCCCGGTTGGCGCGGCGCTCCAGGTAGCGGTGTGCCTCGGCGGCCTCGGCCAGCGGGAAGACGACGTCGACGGGCACCTCGAACCGGCCGGCCGCGACGGCGCCCAGCAGCTCGGTGAGGTCGGAGCGCGGGTCGTAGCCGTGCTCGATCAGGTTGGTCAGCTGGAAGCCCAGGATCCGGGCGTTCTTCGGGTAGAAGTCCCTGGTGTCGACGGTGCTGGGGGCGACGGCCACATTCGCCATGGCGACCACCCGCCCGGCGTAGCCGACCGCGCGCAGCCCGTCGGCGAACGTCTGCCCACCGACGGTGTCCAGCACGACGTCGACCCCTCGGCCATCGGTCAACCGGGACATCTCGGCGAGCAGGCCGGCGCTGTCCAGCGTGGCGGTGTCCAGTGTGTGCTGGGCGCCGAGCTCGCGCACCCAGGCCGCCTTGGCCGCCGTGCGCGCCGTGCCGATCACCGTGGCGCCCGCGTCCACCGCGATCTGTACCGCCGCGCTGCCCACGCCACTCGCGGCGGCCGGGATCAGCACGATCTCGCCCGCGCGCAGCCCGGCCAGGGTGCGCAGGCAGTACCAGGCGGACAGCCACGCGGTAGGCAGGGCGGCGGCCGCGGTCAGTGGCACGCCGTCGGGCACCGGGGTGACCCGTGCGGCGGCGACCACCGCAAGCTCGGCGTAGAACCCGGGCTCGTTGGCCGGCCCCATCGCCACCACCCGCTGCCCGACCGCCACCTCCCGCACCCCGGCACCGACCGCGACGACCGTGCCGGCGCCCTCTCCACCGAGCAGCAGCGGCGGCCGACCGGCGCGGTGGTACTGCCCGGCCCTGATCAGCACGTCGGCCCGGTTGACGCCGGCCGCCCCGACCGCGAGCAGCACCTCGCCGGCCCCGGGTCTCGGGTCGGGCAGCTGCTCAACGCGGAGCTGCTCCGGGCCCCCGAACTCTCGAACCAGCACCGCGCGCATCGGACCGCCGCCTCTCGAGGAACACCACTGACACCTATTGAACTGGTGTCAGCCAGCTTGTACCGGTCCTGAACCGGTGTCAAGCGGTAGGCTGAGGAGATGACCGAGCCGGAGTTCCCGCTCTTCGGCGGCCGGCCGTGCCTGAACCTGGTCGGCACGCTCGGGCGGCGCCACGCCGAGCCCGTGGAGCGTGTCCCCGACCCGGGCTCACTGGCCGATTGGCTGGTGGCGGCCGGCCTGCTGGCCGAGCGGCCGGCGGTTGCCCAGCATCAACTGGAGAGCGCCAGGGACCTGCGCGAGGCGGTCAACCGGCTGGCGCGCGCGACGATGACCGGGCGGCCGTGGGCGGGCCCCGACGTGACGCTGGTGAACGACGTGGCTGCCCGGCCCGACCTGGCCCCGCAGCTCCCGCGCGACCCCACCAGGACAGTGCCGGGCGCGCATCGCGCCGCCAGCCACCCGGTCGACGCCGCGCTGGCCACCCTCGCCCGGGACGCGATCCTGCTGCTGACCGGAGCACGGCCGGCCCGGATCAAGGAGTGCGAGCACCCGGACTGCTCACTGCTGTTCTTCGACGACTCACAGTCGGGCGCCCGCCGCTGGTGCTCGATGGACCGCTGCGGCAACCTGGCCAAGATCGCCGGTTACCGCAACCGGGTCCGGAGCCGGCGATCCTGAGGCAAAACTGAGGGTCTCCGCTGAGGGCACCCCCCAGCGAAGACCCCGTCACACAGCGGCCGTCAGGCGACCGGCGTCGGGCGGCCCGGCTGCTCGCCGCCCCTGGCCTCGCCGTAGGAACGCTTGGGCACCATCACCTTGCGCCGGTACACGCAGACCAGCACGCCCTCCTGGTTGTGCCCCCTGGTCTCCACGTAGACGATGCCCCGGTCGTTCTTGGACTTCGACTCGGTCTTGTCCAGCACCTCGGACTCGCCGTAGATCGTGTCGCCGTGGAAGGTGGGTTTGACGTGCTTGAGCGACTCCACCTCGAGGTTCGCGATGGCCTTGCCGGACACGTCGGGTACCGACATGCCGAGCAGCAGCGAGTAGATGTAGTTGCCGACCACCACGTTCTTGCCGAACTCGGTGGTCTCCGCGGCGAAATGCGCGTCGAGGTGCAGCGGGTGGTGGTTCATGGTCAACAGGCAGAACAGATGGTCGTCGTACTCGGTGACCGTCTTGCCCGGCCAGTGCTTGTACACCGCACCGACCTCGAACTCCTCGAAGTACCGGCCGAACTGCACCTCACACGCCTCCCTAGCTAAAACGGTGTCTCCGCGAGGTACCCTAGGCAGTCGGATGACCTGAGATCACGTCGGTAGGTGGATCTCACAGGGGAGGTGGAGCCATGGACGCTGCGCCAGGTTGCAGTAGCCAGGTCCCCACCGCGGGATCCGGCTAGCCGGCTCTCGCACGGCGGGGACCAGAAGTCCGCCAGTAGCCCGGAACTCGGTCGAGTCCGGGCCCCCGACCTGGAGGTTAGGTCGCCGTGCCCAGTTTGCCTTCAATCCGCACCAGGGGCGCCCGCGTGAGGACCGCGGCGCGCCCCAACGGCGTCGTGCCGCCGCACATCACGGTCCCGCTCTCGGCCTACGTGGTCGACTGCGCGGTGTACGTCAAGGGCCAGCGGCTGCCCGGCCGGTGGAGCCACGACCGCGCCGTGCGCGAGGTGCGCAGCCGGGACGACGCGTTCGTCTGGATCGGCCTGCACGAGCCGGACGACGAGCAGATCACCGGCATCGCGGAGACCTTCGGGCTGCACGAGCTGGCCGTCGAGGACGCCGTGCACGCGCACAACCGGCCGAAGCTGGAACGCTACGAGGACATGCTGTTCGCGGTGTTCAAGACGGTCTGTTACGTCGGGCACGCGGACCCGGCCACCGCCGCCGAGCTGGTCGAGACCGGCGAGGTGATGGCGTTCGTCGGACACGACTTCGTGGTCACCGTCCGGCACGGCAACCACTCCGGCCTGCACGACGTGCGGATCAAGCTCGAGGAGGACCCGGAGCAGCTGGCCCAGGGCCCGGCCGCCGTGCTGCACGCCGTCGCCGACCACGTGGTGGACAGCTACCTGGAGGTCACCGACGCCATCGAGGCCGACATCGACGTGATGGAGAGCGCCGTCTTCGAGCCGCGCTCCAACGTCGACTCCGAGCAGATCTACGTGATGAAGCGCGAGGTGCTGGAGCTGCGCCGGGCCGTGATGCCGCTGGGGCCGCCGCTGCGCCGGCTCGCCGAGGGCTACAGCTCGCTGATCCCGCACGACGTGCGCTCCTACTTCCGCGACGTGGACGACCACCTGACCACCGTGGCGGAGCGGGTCACCGGGTTCGACGAGCTGCTCACCACGCTGGTCGACGCGGTGCTCGCCAAGATCACGATGCGGCAGAACGACGACATGCGGAAGATCACCGCGTACGCCGGCATCATCTCGGTGCCGACCATGGTGGCCGGCATCTACGGGATGAACTTCGACAACATGCCCGAGCTGCACTGGACCTACGGCTACGGGATGGTGTGGCTGCTGATCCTTGCCGTCTGCACGTTCCTGTACCTCACCTTCCGACGCAACAAGTGGCTCTGAGGCCGGCCCGCTAGCGTTAACCTGCGGTGATGGAGCTGACGCCGGCTCGGTTCAACCCGCTGCGCCGCCTGCGCATCCCGGCGTGGTCGCGGCAGCGGCCGAGCTGGGCCGACGCCGAGCCGGCGGTGATCGACGCCGCGTTGCGCCGGGCCACCGACCGGCGCAGCGGTAACTGGTTCGTGGTCGGCGCCAGCGCGGCGCTGCGGGCCGACCGGCCGCTGGGCACCACCGTGGCCGGCGTCGAGCTGGTCGCCTGGCGCGGCGCCGACGGCCGGGTGCACGCCGGTCCGGGGGCCTGCCCGCACCTGGGCGCGCCGCTGTGCGACGCCGCGGTCGCCGACGGTCGGCTGGTCTGCCGGTGGCACGGGCTCAAGCTGGGCGCCGCCGGCCGGCCGGACTGGACGCCGTGGCCGGCGCACGACGACGGCGTGCTGATCTGGGTCCGCCTCGACGAGGTCGGCGGCGAACCGGCGCTGCCCGCCCCGGTGCTGGCGCCCCGGCCGCCCCTGGCGCACAGCGTGGTCGCGGTGGCCACCATGTCCGGGCGCTGCGAGCCCGCCGACGTGGTGGCCAACCGGCTCGACCCGTGGCACGGCTCCTGGTTCCACCCGTACTCGTTCGCCAACCTGCGGGTGCGCTCCGCGCCGCCGGTGGACTGTGCCGAGGACCGAGCCGAGGCCGACGACCGGTTCGTGGTCGAGGTGGCCTACCGGGTCGCCGGTTCGCTCGGCGTGCCGGTGCTCGCCGAGTTCCGCTGCCCCGAGCCGCGCACGGTACTGATGACCATCGTCGAGGGCGAGGGCGCCGGCAGCGTCGTCGAGACGCACGCCACGCCGCTCGGCACCGGCCCAGACGGGGCACCCCGCACCGCCGTCACCGAGGCCACCCTCGCGTACTCCGCGCGCCCCAGCTTCGCGGTGGCCCGCGCGGCGGCCCCCGCGCTACGCCCGCTCATCCGGCGCGCCGCCGCCCGGCTGTGGCGCGACGACCTCGCCTACGCCGAACGCCGCTACGCGCTGCGCGCCAAGGACTGATCAGGCACCGGGCGGCGCGGCGGGATCCGGCGCCGGCCCGGCGTCGGTCGGCGCCGCGGGATCCGGACCGGCGTCACCCGGCGCGGCGGGATCCGGCGCCGGACCGGCGGGTGCCTCGGTGACCGGCGCGGGGCGGCGGCCGAGCCAGGTGTGCACGACGGCTTGTTGCCAGCCCGGCACGGTCTGGGTGCGCAGGTCGACGAAGCCGGCCCGGCCTAGCCGGCGCTCGAACGCGGCCGCCCCGTCGAACCGGCGGACGCTGCGCCACAGGTACCGGTACAGCTCGGTGTGCCCGGTGACCACCGCGCCGGCCGGGATGATCACGCTCCAGCAGACCGCCGTCCAGATCGCCCTGGCCCGCACCGAGTCGGCCACCGAGTAGTCGTGCACGGCCAGCGGAGCGCCGGGCCGGAGCAGCTCGAAGATCGTGCGCAGGCCGCCGTCCGGGTCGGGCAGGTTGCGCAGCAGGTAGGCGGCGAACACCCCGTCGAACGGGCCGCCCAGCCCGACCGCCGGCAGCGTCGTGGCCAGCTCCTCGGCCCGCGAGTGCACGAAGCGCACCGTGTTCGGCCAGGTCTTGGCCCTGGCCATGTCGAGCATCCGGGCGGAGGCGTCGACGGCGACGATCCGGGCGCGGGGCGCGGCGTCCAACAGTGCGGCGGTGGATGCCCCGGTGCCGCAGCCCAGGTCGAGCAGCCGCAGCCCCTCGCCCTGCGCGGGCAGCCCGAGCCGGCGCGTCGACATCCGCAGGTGCTCGTGGTAGCCCGGGTTGGCGCCGACCAGCCGGTCGTACCCCCTGGCCACCGTGTCGAACGCGGCCGGTACCGCCGCCGGCAGCAACCGGGCCGGCGCCGCCGCGCGCTGGCCCGGCTCCGGGGCGCGGGTCATGAGCCGGAGTTACCCGACCCCATCGCCAGCTTGGCCAGCATCTCCTTGGCCCGCTCGGCGTTGCGCGGCTGGCTGAGCACGTCGTACCGGCCGGCCACCAGCTGGCTGGACGAGGTGAAGTCGCGCCGGCCCCTGGTCAGCGAGTAGCTCAGCGCGGCGAACACCACGCTGAACAGCACGCCGGCCACCACACCGACGATCAGCGCCCCGACGTTGTTGTTGAAGTAGGCGAGCAGCGCGCCGACGAACAGACCCATCCAGATGCCGGACGCCGCGCCGCTGGCCAGCACGCGGCCCCAGGTGAGCCGGCCGATCACCCGCTCCACCAGCATCAGGTCCACCCCGACGATGGTCACGTCCTCGACGGGGAACGAGTTGTCGGCGAGGTAGTCGACGGCCTGTTGGGCCTCGGCGTAGGTGGCGAAGGAACCCACCGGCCAGCCGGTCGGCGGGGTGGGCAGGTTAGGCAGCCCCGGGCTGTTGCGCCCCGGGCTGCCGAACGGCGGAGTCGTCACGGTGACCTCTCCTCGAGCTCGACGAGTAGATCAAGCTACCGTGCACGGTACTCGCGCAGCAGACCGCGGCTAATGATCGTCTTCTGAATCTCCGAGGTACCCTCGCCGATCAGCAGGAATGGTGCCTCGCGCATCAGCCGCTCGATCTCGTACTCCTTGGAGAACCCGTAACCGCCGTGGATGCGGAACGACTCCTGGGTCACCTCCGCGCAGAACTCGCTGGCCAGCAGTTTGGCCATACCGGCCTCGACGTCGAACCGCTCGCCGGAGTCCTTGAGCCGGGCCGCGTTGACCATCATCAGGTGCGCCGCCTCGACCTTGGTGCCCATCTCGGCGAGCTTGAAGGCGATGGCCTGGTGCTGCGCGATCGGCTTGCCGAAGGTCTGGCGCGTCTGGGCGTAGTCGATGGCCAGCTCGAAGGCCCGGATGGCGATGCCACAGGCCCGGGCGGACACGTTCACCCGGCCGACCTCGACCCCGTCCATCATCTGGGCGAAGCCGCCGCCGCGCTTGTCGCCGAGGATCTGGCCGCCACCGATCCGGAAGCCGTCGAACACCGCCTCGGTGGTGTCGACGCCCTTGTAGCCCATCTTGTCGAGCTTGCCGGGGATGGTCAGCCCGGGCGACACCTCGCCGAAGCCCTCCGGCTTGTCCACCAGGAAGCAGGTCAGGTTCTGGTACGGCTTCTCGGCGCCTTCATCGGTCTTGACCAGTAGCGCGATCAGGTTCGAGCTGCCACCGTTGGTCAGCCACATCTTGGCGCCGTCGATGATGAAGTCCGCGCCGTCCTGCTTGGCACGGGTCTTGATCGCCGCCACGTCGGAGCCGAGGTCCGGCTCGGACATGGAGAAGGCACCGCGGATGGCACCCTCGGCCATCTTCGGCAGGTAGTGCGCCTTCTGCGCCTCCGTGCCGTGGTGGCTGATCATGTGCGCCACGATGAAGTGGGTGTTGATCACGCCGGACACGCTCATCCAGCCGCGCGCGATCTGCTCGACCACCAGCGCGTAGGTCAGCAGCGACTCGCCGAGCCCGCCGTACTCCTCCGCGATGGTCAGCCCGAACAGGCCCATCTCCTTCATCCCGTCCAC
>Ga0137415_10001691_pt1 | contig 21879 bp, 20 predicted proteins | sample CZODoug3_1_1_16f_FD_183082 | JGI IMG/M metagenome (GOLD analysis project Ga0137415, IMG submission 183082) | Vadose zone soil fungal communities from Angelo Coast Range Reserve, California, USA - CZODoug3_1_1_16fungal (Hybrid Assembly) | ecosystem: Environmental > Terrestrial > Soil > Vadose...
CGCCGCGATCTCGCCGGCGGCCTCGGCGCCGACCACGAGGGGGAGCTTGCGCTTGGCGAAGGCCATGCCACGAAAGCCCCACAGGTCGAGATGGTTCAGCCCGACCGCCTTGACGCGGACCTGCACCTCGCCCGCCTGCGGGGGCGGCGGAGCCGGGATGTCGGCAAGCTCGATCTTGCGGTCGGCAACGAGGGTCAGCGCACGCATCGTGTCTCCAAGCAGTCACGGACTGGCGCATTTCCGGCGAATCCGGGGCACGATCCGGGCGGAAAATGCGACCAAATACAGAAGCTTGAGGGCATGCCCTCAAGCGCGAATTCAGCGATGGATGCCTATCGCCGCCGAAAGCCCGCCGTCAACCGGCAAGACGGCGCCGGTCACGTAGCCGGCCTGCGGCGACACCAGGAAGGCGACAACGGACGCGACGTCTTCCGGCGTCGCGAAGCGCCGCGCCGGAATCTGCTCCTCGAGCTGGTCGCGGTATTTGGCGTAGGGCTCCATCATGGCGGTGTCGATGAAGCCGGGCGCCACATAGTTGACCGTCACGCCGGTGCGCGCGGTTTCGATCGCGAGCGTGCGCACATAGCCGAGCAGGGCGGCCTTGGAGGCGGCATAAGCCGCATTGCCCTGGTTCGCCTGCAGGGCGGTCACCGAGCCGATGACGGCGATGCGGCCGTAGCGCGCGCGCATCATCGGGCGCGCCATGGCGTTCACGAGCCGCGCGAACGACCAGAAGTTCACCTGCATGGCGGCTTCGGCCTTGGCCTGCTCCATCATGACCGCGAGGGCGTCGTAGCTCTGTCCGGCGTTGTGGACGAAGACCGAGAAGGGGGCCTCGGAGCCGATCTCGCCGGCGAAGCGCTCGATCGCCGCCTTGTCGGCGAGGTCGAGCGCGCGCGCCGCGAACTTCTGCGCCGGATGGGCGCGGCTGAGCTCCTTGACCAGCGCGTCGGCCTCGCTCGTCGCCGAACGATACGTGAAGGTCACGTCGTGGCCGTCGGCGGCGAGTGCGCGCGCGATCGCCGAGCCGAGGCCGCGTCCGCCGCCGGTGACGAACGCGCGTCGCGTGCCGGCGGGCTCGGACATCAGGCCGGCTCCCGCGCCATCACCAGCGACACATTCTGACCGCCGAAGCCGAACGAATTCGAGATCGCGCGCCGCATTTGGGCGTCGCGCGCGACGTTCGGGACGACGTCGAGCAGGATCGCCGGATCCGGGACGTTGTAGTTGATCGTCGGCGGAATGCGCTGGTGCTCCAGCGTCATGAGGGTGACCACCGCCTCGACGGCGCCGGCGGCGGAGAGCGTGTGGCCGATCATCGATTTGTTCGACGACATGGGGATTTGCTTGGCACGCTCGCCGAACACGGCGCTCACGCACAGGCATTCCATCTTGTCATTCTCCGGCGTTCCGGTGCCATGAGCATTGATGTAGTCGATGTCGTCCGGCGTCAGGCCGGCGTCGTCGAGCGCATTGCGCATGCAGCCGATGATCGGCTTGCCGTCGGGGCTGGAGCGGGTGCGGTGGAAGCTGTCCGCGAGCTCGCCGCAGCCGGCGAGCACGCCGAGAATTTTTGCCCCCCGCGCCGTGGCGCTCTCGTAGCTTTCGAGCACGAGCGCCCCGGCGCCCTCCGCCATCACGAAGCCGTCGCGGTTCTTGGCGAAAGGCTTGGAGGCGCCCTGCGGCGGATCGTTCGACATCGACAGCGCCGAGAGCAGCGAAAACCGGATCAGGCTTTCGACATTGACCGAGCCGTCGGTCGCCACGCACAGCGCGGCATCGGTCTCGCCGCGGCGGATCGCCTCGAGGCCGAGCTGGATCGCGCTCGCGCCCGACGCACAGGCGGTCGACAGCGAGATCGGCGCGCCTTCGGTGCCGTATTTCGACGCCAGGCCGTCGGCGACGGACACGAACATGAAACGCTCGTGGAAATGGCGGAACTTGCCGCTCGACGCCGCACGGATCAAATCGGTATAGGTGACCGCCTCGTTGGCGCCCGATGCTTTCGCGAGCTCCTGGCGTTGCGGCCACTCGACCTCGACCGGAGCGACCGCGAGAAAAAGCGGACCGGGGAAGTGGCCCTTGGTGCCGACGCCGGACTGAGCGATCGCTTCCTCCGCCGCCATGTCGGCGAGACGGCTGGCGAGCGCCGGCGAGGTGAGGGGATCGACCGGGACGAAGTCGACGGTGCCGGCGATCCGGGTCCGCAGCCCTTCGGTCGAGAAGCGCTTGATTGCACGGATGCCGGACTCCCCGGCCGTGAGCTTGTCCCAGTTCTCGGTTTTGCCGGCGCCGAGCGAGGTGACGACGCCCATGCCGGTCACCACGACCACGGGCCGGCCGGACTTGTCGCGATAAGATGCCATGGTGACCTCCTGACGCTTTGCGCCTTCAGCCGACCGCTTCGACCAGGGCGAGACCTTCGCCGCGCCAATGTCCGACGCCGGTCACGACCGCCTGGGTGAGCGCGCCTTCCATGGGACGCTCGAAGCTCGAGCCGCCGCACGGCGGAAACAGCTTACCCCGGTTCACCGCCAGCGCCGCAAGTGCGACATTCATCACCATTTGCGGCTCCAACCCGTGTCCGATCAAGGTGCCGGTCGCGCGCACCGGCAGGTCCGGATGAAGCCCGAGGAAACCCTTCTCTTCGCCGGTGGCCGGTTCCGCCCCGGTCGCGCCGGAAATGATCGCGGTGCTGCCGGGGCGGACCGCGCCGGCGACCTTCGACCATAGCCGGCCGAGCTCGTCCTTGGTCGCGCCCGGGCCGCGCTTGGCGTAACCGCTGGCGGCGGCCGACAGCCGGGCGATCGGCTTGGCGTTGCGCGCCTCCGCGTGGGCGCGGCTTTCCACGACCAGGAACGCACCGAGCGAGCCGATCGCGAATCCGTCCGCCTGTTGGCGATCCCAAACCGGGCGAAACTCGCCCTTCAGGCAATAATCTCCAAACTCAAAAAGCATCACCAAGTCGGAACGTTCGCCATTGTAAGCGCCGCCCACCAGCGCGATGTCGCTTTGTCCCGCCCGGATTCGGGCAAGCGCGATGCGCACGGCGTCGATGCCGGCCAGCTCCTCGCCCATGAAGGTGCGCGAGGACCCGGTCACGCCGTGGACGATCGAGATATTGCCGGCCAGCAGGTTGGAGAGCTGAGCCAAAAACAGGGTCGGCCGCAGATCGTTCATCAGGTGTTCGTTGAGGAACATGTCGGGCCGCGCCGCCTTCGGCAGGGCGCTGAGGATCGCCCCGTCCACCGCCTCGTCGCGCTCGCCGCCGCCGGCCGCGACAATCATGTCCATGTGCCCGAGCAGCGCGGCATTGCCCTTGCAACCGGCGCTGTCGAGCGCGAGACCGGCCGCATAGGTTCCGATCCGCTGCCAGGGCTCCATCTGCCGCTGGTCACCCTTCTTCGGGATCTGCTTGTCGAAATCGATCGCCGCGAGCGGATGGACGATGTAGGGCGCGAAGGTTTCTGTATCGATGATCGGCTTCGACGCGTTGAACCCCTGCCAGTGCGCGTCCAGCCCCTCGCCCAGACACGACAGAATGCCGATGCCGGTGATCCAGGCTTCGTGCGGCGCTTCAGCCATGCGCGAGCGCCTTCCTGGGAAACCCGATGCGCGCCGCCACCTCTTCCATGTTTTGGCGCAACCGCGGGTCGGGAAACGGCATGACCCGCAAGGTCAGCTCGGCGTCGCACGTCGCCTTGCCGGCGACCGTGACCGCCGCCTTGGTGACGGCGTAACCGGAGCCATCGTGCAGCAGCTTCGCGGTGATCGACAGAAGCTGGCCCGGAATGACGAAGGAGCGCAGCTTCGCCGCCTTGACGGCGGCGAGGAACGGCATGCGCTCGAATTTGGTGGCCGCGATCACGAGCCAGCCCGACGTCTGCGCCATCGCCTCGATCAGCAACACGCCCGGCATCAGGGGATGGCCGGGAAAATGGCCTTCGAAAATCGTGCTTTCATCGGGAACCTGGGCCTCGACGCGGATTGTCCGCGCATCGAGGTCGAGGTCGACGATTCGGTCGATGAGCTGGAAATACTCGATGCGCATGACAAAGCGTGCGCTAGCGCATGTTCCGGCGAAGCGGGCACCGGTTCGCCGAAAAGAACATGCGCTTCACGCTCAAGCCCCCTTGGCGGCGACAAGACCGTCGATGCGTGCGCACAGATTCTTGAGCACGAAATACTGTTCGGTCGTGGCCTTGCCGTCGTTGACTTCCTGAGTCCATTGCTCGAGCGGAAGCTTGATTCCGAAAGCCTTGTCGATCGCAAACGCGATATCGAGGAAATCAAGGCTGTCGATCCCAAGGTCATCGATCGCATGACTCTCCGGCTTGATCGTGTCGCGGGGAATATCGCAGGTCTCGGCGATGATATTGGCCACGGTGTCGAAGGTTGAGGACATCATCAACTCTCTGAAAAATCTAGATTCTGGCGAGCGCGCCGATAGGCACACAATTCCCCGACCGGGCCCGGGCGGCCCGTTGAACGTGCGTAGCGTGCCGTCCGTATAGCCAAGTGGACCCGGGAGTGCAATGCCGCGTTGTTCTGCGCACATGATAAGGTGGCTGGCGTCGCGTCGCAGGACACCGCTGCAAGTGTCTGCGAGGGCGGCGGTTTTTCGCGTCCGCCGCGCTCACCCGGCGGCGTGGCCGGCGCGCCGGGGACGGGAAAGCGTCAATCGGTGCAATAACTGGGAGGAAGCAATGTCCTATCGGATTGCCGCCGGCATGGTGCTGGCTCTCGCTGCGTCAACGCCGGCCCTGCAGGCTCAAGGCGTGCGCATGGACCGCAACGTGTCCATGGACCTGGCCGCTGCGATCATGACTGCCGCCATGGATCGATGCAGCAAGGATGGCTACCAGGTGTCGGTCGCCGTCGTCGACCGCGCCGGTCAGATGATCGCGTTTCTGCGCGCCGACGACAGCGCGCCGCACACGGCCGAGCTCGCCCGCCGCAAGGCCTATACGGCGCGCACCTTCCGCCGTTCGTCGCTTGAATGGGCCAAGCGCAGCGAGGAACCGGCATTCGCCGGCCAGCGCAGTCTCGCCGACGTCATCGCGCTCGGCGGCGGCCTCCCGATCGCCGTCGGCGACGACACGATCGGCGGCGTCGGGGTCAGCGGCGCGCCGGGTCAGGAGAAGGACGAAGCCTGCGCGCGAGCCGGGCTCGCCAAGGTGGCCGACCAGTTGAGATAGCGCCTGCGGCTCGTCCCTCGCGGTGGCTCGTCCCTCGCGGCGGCTCGTTCCTCGCCGCGCCGGCCTATTTCAACATGGCGCTGACCTTGTCGATGACCGGTTTCGGCGTTGCGTAGATCTTGCGGACCAGCCCGGTCAATTGCTCGCCGCTGACCGGGTCGACGGCGAGGCCGCTCTTCTGAGCTTCGGCGACGAAATCGGCATCCTTCATCGTGGCGTCGAACGCCTCGCGCAGCATCTTCAGCCGTTCGGGCGCGAGATCGGGCGGAGCGACAAACGGCCGGCCGATCCCCTGGCCCGCATAAAGGAACTCGATGACCTGCCGTTCCTCGGCGGTGCGCGCGAGGTCGGGCACGAAGGGAACATCCTTGAGGTCGGGATGAGGCGCCGCGCCGCCCTGGAACAGCACGGCGACCGTCCTGGTCGGGATCCAGTCGGGCCGGCGGTTGCGGATGCTGTCGAGGCTTTCACAGAATCCTTCGACCTCGCCGCGTTCCATCGCGAGAAAAACGTCGGCGGACGAACGGAAACCGCCCACGATCTTGAAGCGCATCCCCAACAGCTCGCCGAGCACCTTCGGATAGGAGCGCGTGCCGGTGCCCGGACCGGTGTCGGCGACGATCAGCGGCTTGTCGAACAGGTCCTTGGCGGCTTTGACCGGCGCGGTGCGGTAGGCGATGCATACATTCGTTTCGGTCGCCGGGCTGCCGAGCCAGGACAGCCGCTGGGGGTCGAACAGCGCGCCGCTTGCCCCGGTGAGCGGACCGAGTACCGAATCACGGGAGATCATCGCGATCACGCTGCCGTCGCGCGCCGCGATGTTGGCCATGTGACCGGCCGCCACATAGCTGCCGGCGCCGGGCATGTATTGCGGCACCACGGCCGGCCTGCCCGGCAGGTGCTTGCCGTAATGGCGCGACAGCGTGCGGCCCCAAAGATCATAATTTCCGCCCGGACCGAAGCCGATGATGAGCTGGATGGCTTTCGGGGAGACGACCGTCTGCGCCGACGCGGGAGCGGCGACCAGCGCCGCCAGACCCAGATGCGCAGAGGCGAGCCAAGCGATTCGGCGCGGTTCAGGCATGATGACGATCCGATTCAACCCGGCCACCGATCGACGCCGGCGCGACTTCGGTCGCGATCATGCCTCCGAGCGGGGCGCGGCGGAAGAGCCACGGCAGGATCGCGGTGGAATCGGAACGCCCGCGCTTGCCGCCCGTGCCGGCAAGGTGATCGAACAAGGCACGCCGTCTCGAGCCGGAACGCTATGGCTCCTCGTCGAATACGACGCTCCTGGTCGCGGCAATCACTGCCCGCATCGCGTCGGTGGGGTCGTTGAGGCTGACGAGGTTATATGATTGTGCGATCAAAACCTTGGTCTGGAGTTCCGGCAAACGGCGAAGATTCACCAGGCTGGCTTCGGAAATCCCCAATGCGCCGCGATCATGCGCGACGGCTTGGACAACCTCCTGGGCGCTCTCCACGAAATTCGCGGAATGCGGAGTCATGCTCTGCCCGTCCAGAAGCATGGCTTCGGCCGTAAGTCTTGTGCCACCGCCATCACGCAACGCAACGACGTGAATCGCCAGATCAGGCCCGCCGATCGTCCGCCAATTGTCGATCTGGCCGCTCAATATCTGCTTGAGTTTCACAAGGGATACCGAACGGACGGGATTGCCCGGGTTCACCGGAAAGGCAACCCGGGCTTCGCCGATACGAAATTCCCGCAGGCGATGAAAAGGCAAATCGGGCTGCGACTTTCGCAAAGACGCAACCACACGCTCCAGCGGCGCCGATATCATGGCGAGATCGGCTTTGCCGCCGAGCAGGGCGACAACTCCCGCACCCGCCGTATTGGCGGTGATCCTCAATTTGTGCCCCGCGAGCGTCTCGATCCTGTCCTGGTAGCGCCCGATCACGTCGGCCGAGAAGCCCGACGAGCCCTCAATCCTCAGGGTCTCCGCGACTGCGGAAGCATCCTTGAATGTGGCCAGGCATCCGAAGGCGACGACCGTTGCCACGGCGACGCGGCAGGACGAATTTCTCAACGACGAATCTCCTGCTGTCCCTGGCGGCAAACGGCTCGTGGTCAATATGTCAGATCAATCCTAAAAATAGGATAATTGGCGGGGGGTATTGGCGCCACGAGGCCGGCGGGCTCGTTTTGCCCCGCGGCGCACGATCGTCGCCACCTATCGGGTGTCGGGCGGAATATTGATCAGCGCGCAATTGGTCCGGCCGGTCAAAGCGCAATCCTGGTTCTTTTTCATCTCGGCAATGGTGCCGAACAGCCAGTATCCGCACCAGATCAGGAGCCCGACGAACAAGAGGGCGGCGACATTGACCCGCATGCGATGGCGGTAGTCGTCGTGTTCGTCCGGATGACGGGCATATTTGTCGAGATTCTGGACCGGGGAGGGGCCCCCGGCGGCGCCGGGCCGCTGTGAGCCGCGCCGCGGCTCGAACCGCAATACGCGGCCCTTCTCGTCACTCTCGAGCGGCTTGTCGTGTTTCATGGATGGATTAGCCGACATCGTCGCGGTCTCCGCCGAACCAACATAGCACCTTTATATCGTTCGGTGCGGTGGCCAATGACCGGCCGCGAGATTTGTCGCTCGGCACGGAGGGCGACCTTCTGGCCGAGCGGCGCCGTGATGCCATCCAAGGCCCTGCAAGGCCCTGCAAGGCCCTGCAATACGTCGCGGCATCGCCGCGTGCCTGAGGTGGCGTGCCATCCTGGGGGTTTCAAGCCGTTGCGCGGAGTCGTCGTGCCATATTCCGCGGCCTCCGACGCACGGGTTCCTCGCCCGACACATGCGACACGTTCGAGAAACGGGCCCGGTGAAACCATACCCTGCAAATATCTGTATAAAACTAACCATAGTTCAGCAGATCAAGCCGCGCCCAAAGGCTGCTATCTTGTTCAGCGCGCTCAATTTTCGGTTGAGAGCGGCCGGATTCCTGCCTTGCGGTCTCGGCGCAATCAGGCCAAGATCACAGATACCCGCGCGCCTCCGAAGAGAGGGCCGTCCGGGAAGGGGGACGCTTTGCTCGCCCTGCCGGCGCCGGCGGAAACGCGGGGTCCTTCGCAGGCCTACGAGGAACGCGCAAGAGCATGCAATACGCCGCGGCGGCATTTCATCTCGAGGGACTCGACTTTGCCTCGCTGCTCCAGCTCGTGTCGCTGGTCGCGCTGCCTTTTGCGCACGAGGATCTCGCCATCGTGCTCGGCGCCTATATCCTGGTGAACGATCTGATGCCGGCCGGTCTGGTGGTCGCCGGCCTCTACAGCGGCATCGTGGTGAGCGACTTTGCGCTTTACGGCATCGGTTTCGGGGCCCGGCGCCTGCCGTGGCTGCGGCGGCACGCGGTCGACGATCGGGTGCGCGGCTTCGGTGACGCCTTGAAGCGCAACCTGTTCGCGCTGGTCGCGCTTTGCCGCTTCGTTCCGGGCCTGGTCTTCGTGGCTTGCGTTGCATGCGGCTGGGGGCGGGTATCGCTCGCGCGCTTCACGGTGGCGAGCCTCCTTGTGTCGGCCCTCTATCTGCCGATGATGCTCTATCTGGTGGTCGTGTTCGGCGATGCCCTCGACGATCATATCGGGTTGTGGGCATGGCCGTTCCTGCTGGCCGGCCTCGGGCTCGCTGCTTTCGCCCGCGGGCGCATCCTGGCGTTCCACGGCGCAGCCGGTTCGTCGGAGCAGACGGCCGGCGGCCCGCGGCTGAATGGCGATGGCCTCGCGAGCCTGCCGTCGCTTGCCGGGCTCTCGCGCCGGATTGGGCCGGCCGAGCTCATTCCGCCGCTCCTGTTCAAGATTCCGCTGATGCTCCATTGGCTCATGCTCGGCTTGCGTTACCGCAGCCTGACCTTGCCGAGCGCCGCCAACCCGCATCTGACGACCGGAGGAATGTGGGGGGAATCGAAGAGCGAGTGCCTGCGGGCGGTATCGGATCCCCGGCTTGCCTCGATCGCCGAATTCGTGGTGCTGCGCCGGCGCGCCGAGGCCTCGACACTGAACCTCGATCACGCGCGCGCGCTACGCCTTATGGCCGACGCCGGCCTGCAGTTCCCGGTGGTGGCGAAGCCCGATATCGGGCGGCATGGCTTCGGGGTTCGACTGGTCGAGGACGCCGCCGCGCTCAAGGATTATCTCGAAAAATTTCCCGCCGGCGCCAAGCTCATCCTGCAGCGCTTTGTTGCGCTCGCCGGCGAGGCAGCCGTGCTCTATGGGGGCGTTCCAGGCCATGGCGGGCGCATCCTCTCCGTGACGCTGAGATATTTTCCGCATGTCGTGGGCGATGGGGCCGCGACGCTGCGCGAGCTCATCGGGCGCGATCCGCGCACGCGCCGCCGGGCCCGCCTCCACCTCGGGCTGGACCAAAGTCATCTCGGCTGCGCCCGCGGCGCGCTCGACGGTGTGCCGGCGCGCGGCGAGCCCGTGCGGTTGGCCTTGATCGGCAGCCGGCGCGCCGCCGCGCTCTATCGCGACGCGAGCGCCTGCATCACGCCGGCCCTGGAAGCGAGGCTCGCGGCTGTCTTCGCCAGCATGCCCGAATTCCACTATGGGCAATTGGACCTGCGCTTCCAATCGATCGAGAAGCTTGGTTGCGGTGAGGGCTTCGCCATCGTCGGGATCAAGGGTGTCGGCAGCGAGCTGATCGACGTGTGGGATCCATCGCTGTCGGTGGCGCAGGCCTACCGGCGGATGTTCGCGCGGCAACGCCTCCTGTTCGCCATCGGGGCCGCCAATCGGGCGCGCGGCTTCGAGCCCGCCGAACTGGGCGAGCTTTTCGGCCGTCTCGCCCAGCAGACCGACCTGATCCAGCGTTATCCCGCCTCGTCCTGAAGCCGCGCAAGCGGGCTCGCTCGCTGTGCCAGTACCGCGCGAAACGCCAGCAGGATGAACCAGCCATGTCACTGAAAGCAGCTCTCATCGCGGCCGCGATGGCCCTGGCGGCTCCCGCCGCATTGGCGCACGACTACAAGGCGGGCGCGATCGAGATCGGCCATCCATGGGCGCGGGCGACCCCGCGCGGCGCGAGCGTCGCGGCCGGCTATCTCAAGCTCACCAATGCCGGCTCGACGCCGGATCGACTGGTCGGCGGCACGTCGGAGGCCGCGGGCCGCGTCGAGATTCACGAGATGACGATGACGGACGGCGTGATGCACATGCGGCCGCTCAAGGACGGCCTCGAGCTCAAGCCGGGCCAGACGGTCGAATTGAAATCCGGTTCCTTCCACCTGATGATGGTCGGGTTGAAGCAGCAGTTGCAGCAGGGCCAGCGCATCAAAGGTACCCTGATCTTCGAAAAGGCGGGGCCGGTCGACATCGAATACCAGGTCGAGGGAATCGGCGGGGCGCCCGGTGCCGCGCCGGCCAACAATCAGATGCACAACATGCATTGAGCGCCGCCGCCGGGTTGGTGCGCGAAGGTTAGCCGCTTGTTAATGGCGGGCGCCGGCCCGGCGGAAGTCAGGATTGCGGAGCAATTCGCGGCCAGAACCTGCGCGGGCTCGATCCGGAGCCGCTCCCGGACGCGATCCGCCCGGGCGCCGCGCCGCCGTCAGACAGAAATGCGACAAAGTATCGAATCCCGGGCGTCTTCCCATTCACCTTGATCGGGACGCGCGCCGGCTCGACGGCGCGCCACAACACCATTGTTTAAGATTATTCGACTATCCCGGGCACATCGGAATATCGAAGGTCATGCCATGGCGGTCGACCAGACCCAAGCAGGATTGCAGCGCGTCCTCGCGGCGCTGACCGCCGGCGAGCCGGATGACGCATCGCCGCCGCCGGACGGCGCGGCCGCTGCCGGAGCGGCGGCCGGTTCTCTCGACGAGGCGTTGCGCGAGACCTGGCTCGAGCTGTGGTATCAGCCCAAGATCGACATCAAGCAGCGCTGCCTCGCCGGCGCGGAGGCGCTCATGCGCATCCGTCATCCCGAGCAGGGTATCAGGCTGCCCGAGAGCTTCCTGCCGGGTGTGGGCGACGACATCATGGCGCGCCTGACCGAGCATGCGCTGCTCACGGTGCTGCGCGACTGGACCATCTTCGATGCCGCCGGCTTCAACCTGCGCCTTTCGATCAACGTTCCGGTTCATCTGCTCGTGCGGCTGCCGATCGCGAAAATCGTGACGGAGAACCGTCCCAAGGCCGACTATTGGCCCGGCCTGATCGTCGAGGTTACCGAGGATCAGATCGTGCGCGACATCCGGCGCAGCCAGGAGATCGCCGCGAATTTGCGCGTGAGCGGCATCACGGTGGCGATCGACGACTTCGGCGCCGGCTATTCCTCGTTCTCCAGCCTGCGCGAGCTCACCTTCGCGGAGCTCAAGATCAACCGCAGCTTCGTCACGGGGTGCGCCACCGAACCCACCAATGCGGCAATCTGCCAGACCGCGATCGACCTCGCTCACCGCTTCGGCAGCGCGGCCGTCGCCGAAGGCATCGAGTCGGTCGCCGACCTGCAGGCCATGCAGATCATGGGCTGCGACTTCGGGCAGGGCCATCTGATCGCCCCGCCCATGGGCACAAAAGAATTCATGGCGCTTCTGCAGCAGCGCATGAACAAGCCGCGTCCGTCCCAGGCGCCGGCCGAGCCGCCGGCCGACGAGCGACCGCGCGCCGACATTGCGGCCAGCGCCTGATCGCCGCGCAGCCCGGCCTTACTTCTCCGCAAACGGCAGGCTCGCCCCCTCGGGCAGCGTCACGTTGAACGCATCCAGCATCATGGCGACGAGGCCGTAATAGCCGAGGATGCCGACGAGCTCGACCGTCGCGCCGTCGCCCAGGAAAGCATGGACGCGCCGATAGGTGCGTTCGCTCACCCGCTTTGTCTTGTAGAGCTCGCTGACGAAATCATAGACCGCGCGCTCGTCCTTCTTGGCCTTTTTCGGCGTACGGCCCGCCTTGATGTCGCGGATGGTCTCGGGGGCGACGCCGGCCTTTTCGGCGATCGCCGCATGGGCATGCCATTCGTATTGAGCGCGCCACTGGCGGGCGGTGCACAGGATCGCGAATTCGGATAGCCGCGGCGGGACCCCGGTCTTGTAGCGGCAATGGGCGCCAAGCTTCTGCGTGAGGTCGCCGAAATCGGGCGCGTGCAGATAGACGCCGAATGGCCCGCCCTGGCTGACCCGGCCGCGCGGCCCGGAGCGGATCGACTCCATCAATTCCTTCTGGCGGTCGCTGAGCATGGGGTCCGGAATGGAGGGCAGGCGGGGCTTGAGCTTGGCGGCCATCGGGGGGCTCCTCGGGGGTGGGCTTTTACTGGCGCATGTATCCGGTGAGATCGCCCGGCGATCAAGCCGGTGAATCGCGATCCGCAATGGCCGACGCAGGCCCTCGCGCGCCCGTGGCGGCCGCAACGTGGTTAACAATGCGATAACGGCGGCCCCGCCAAAATCGCCGATCCATAAAATTCGACCGATTGGCCGAACGGCGGCGCAAGCTGTTTGTGACATCTTCGCGGCATCGAAGGGGGCTGCGATGCGTGTCTTGCTGATTCCGACGGTGCTCGTCGGCGTCCTGGCCGTCACCGGCTCGGACGAGCCGACTGAAAGCGCGATGCGGGCGGCATTCCAGACGACGCTCACGGCTCAAGTGCGCTCTGCGCTCGATTTCGTCGCCGAGATCGGCGGTCAAGCGGCCATCGACAAGGTGCGCGCCGCGCACACCGATGAATTCGACATCCGCTCCTTCACCAAGCTCAACTGCGCGCCGAGCGCGGCCAAACCCGGGCATGTCTGCGATTTCGCGGTCCGCATCGGGGTGGTGACCGGGCTCATGGAGCAGACCATGACGGGTCGCTTCTATGCCGGTCCGCACGGCCTCGTGTTCGAGAACGAGGACGCCGCGTCCGCCGGAGCGTAAGCGGCGGCAGGACGGGGCGCACAGCACCCGACGACCGGCGGTTTCGGTGATGTGATCGGCCCGCAGCAGCCCGGCACGCGCTCGGCCACCCGCTGCAACTCCTGCAACGACTCCGCTGGTATTCGCGCGGATCGCGTCACGCCAGTCGCTTCGCCGGATTAACCAATAGAATGGACTCCCAACCCATACGGGCCATTGTCGGCCGCCGCCTCCTTTACGTGTTTATTCCCGCATGGTACCCGTAGTTAAGTAAGTGTAAACGGGGGCGTTCCATGCGTAGCAGACGAGAAGTGCTCCACGGGCTTGGTGCTTTCGGAGCGGCGTTACTTGCCGCTCGCGCCGATGCTCTTTTCGCCGCCACGGCGCGCACCGCCATCGATTTCACGCCTCCGCGCGACGCCTGCGACTGCCACGTCCATATCTTCGATCCGGTGCGCTTTCCGTATGTGCCCAAGCGCGTCTATACGCCGCCGCAGGCCTTGATCGAGGATCTGCTCGACTTGCACAAGGCGCTGCGCATGGATCGCGTCGTCATCGTGCAGCCCAGCGTCTACGGGGCCGACAATTCCTGTACGCTCGATGCCGTCCGCACCTTGGGTGCCCGCGCGCGCGGCGTCGCCGTCATCGACAAGAACACTTCGCGCAACGAGATCGATGAGATGGCCGCCAAGGGCATTCGCGGCATTCGTCTCAATCTCAACACGACCCCGAGCGGGGAAATCGATGCCGACAACTCGAAACGCACGCTCGACACGGCGGTCGAACAGATCCATGGCCACGGCTGGCATATCCAGTTTTATACCCGTCCGCGCGTTATCGCGGCGCTGAAGGGTCATATCGAGCAATTGCCGTTCCCCGTCGTGTTCGACCATTTCGGGGGCGCCAAGGCGGCACAAGGGCCGAACCAGGATGGCTTCGGCGCGTTGCTCGATCTCGTCAAATCGGGTCGTGCTTACGTGAAGATTTCCGGCTCCTACCGCGCCTCGGACAAAGGGCCCGACTTCCCCGACGTCCTGCCTTTTGCGCAGGCGCTCATCGCGGCAAATCCGGATCGGGTGGTTTGGGGCAGCGACTGGCCGCATCCCGATTCCGACTTCGGCCGGAACCACGCACTAACCGAGATCGCACCCCCGTTTCCCGTCGACGACGGTCTGGTGCTCAACCAGCTGCCGAAATGGACGAGCGATGCCGTGATGCGGCGCAAAATCCTGGTCGATAATGCCGCGCGGCTTTACGACTTTGCGGATGCCGATGACGTCGCGACCGGGTCCACGCGGCCAATCACCACCCCGGCGATGCCGCGATCCCCGGCGCCGGCCTCACCGGCGCATTGATCGCAAGGCAGGGGTTTTGGGTCGGATTGCCGGGCAGCAGACGGGAATTGCGCGCGGGATGAACCGCCGCTCCCAGGGCTGGTTGCGGCTTTCGCCTCCGCCCGACGGTCGAGGATCCGCGACAAGCGAGGACCCGAGGTGTCGGGTCCGTCGCATCGGCTGACCCGCTGGGCTCGTCGCGGACATGGCGGCGCCATGCATTCCCGGGCGGCGAAGACATTGCTACCTTGCCGGCGATTGCAGGAAGGGGAGAACCCATGATCGATCGCCGTCGTGCCATTCGCCTTGCCGTGGCGGCCGCCGCATTGCCGGCCGTCTGGGAGCTGCCGCTTTCGGTCGCGCATGCCCAGCAGAGCTTTCGGCGCTTCCTGCCCTTGCTGATCGACCTGCCGGGCTGGACCGGCGAGAAGCCCGACGGCATGGCGATGGAGATGCCCGGCAACAGCATTGTCACCGCGACGCGCGAATACCGGCGCGGTAATGCGACCCTCAACGCCCAGGTCATCACCGGTCCGGCCGCCCAGGGCGCGTTGGCGGCCACTGGCTCCGGGATGAAGATCGAAACCGCCGACATGCGCATGAGCACCTCGACCATCGATGGCCTGGCGGTGGCCAGGACTTTCACGGTGCAGGACAAGTCGGGCGCGATCCTGGTCGCGCTCGGGCCGAGCGCGATGTTCAGCCTGTCATTCAACGGCGTTGCCGAGGACGAAGCCCTGACGCTGGCCAAGCGTTTCGATTGGAAGACCATCCAGGCGGCAATTCCGAAATAACGGCGGGCGGGCGAGGGCCAAAACCGCGCGCCTCTTGTCCATTGCCATTCGCGGTCACCGGCGAATAGCCGTTCTGAACCAGGAGAATCCTCATGGCTGTCATGCGTCGTTGTCGGGCGCTGGGACTCTGGAGCGCCGTCGCGCTCGCGGTCGTCCAACTCGCCGGCGTCTGCGTCGTTGGGGCGCAGGATTACGCGGCGATCCTCGCCGCCGGCGATCGCAGCGATGCCGACCGCCAGACCGACATGCGCCGCGACGCCCTCAAGCTGCTTACCTTCATCGGGCCGAAGACAGGCTGGCAGGTGCTCGATATGGGGGCGGGGGCCGGTTACAGCACGGAGCTCATGGCGCGCGCCGTCGGGCCGAGCGGCAAGGTTTGGGGGCAGAACGACAAGGCTTCGGAGAGATTCGAGACGCGGCTGAAGACGCCGGCGATGAGCAATGCCGCCGCCCTGGTCAGTTCCTACGATGATCCGGCGCCCGGGTTGCCGCCGCTCGATCTCATTACATTCCTGTTTGCCTATCACGATACGACCTTCATGGAGGTCGACCGCGCCCGGATGAACAAGGCGCTCTTCGCGGCGCTCAAGCCCGGCGGCATCCTGGCCGTCGCCGATCATTCGGCCCGTCCGGAAGACGGCGCCAATGTCGGGAAGCTCTATCACCGGATCGCGGAATCGACGCTGCGCTCCGAGCTCGAGGCCGCGGGTTTCAAGCTTCTGGCGGAGGGCGATTTCCTGCGCAATCCCGACGATTCGCGCACCGCGATCGTGTTTCGCTCGCCCATCCGGGTCGACGAATTCGTTCTCAGGTTTCAGAAGCCGAGATAACCGGCGGGTCCGTCGACCCCCTGTGCGGGTTGCCCGACACCGATTGCTTTGGCTGTTTTGGTGAATGTCCGTTCACGCAAGGCGGGCGCGCGACCGTGAAAATGGAACTTTTATGGCGGTCAGCCCCAAACCGCTTTTCGGCCGGTGTTGCCCAAGTGTAACGGTCTCTTTTCTAATGCCATGATAAAGGTGTACAAAGCAGCATGGAAGTCGAGGGGAATCTGTGTTGAGTCGCGTCTCGGATCGAGGCACCAGCCCACGGGCAGCGGCCCGCGCCGGAAGCCGCCAGATCAGCGGTGATGCGGTCCCAGGATCGAATGGGATGCCCCGGCGCGTTGGCGTCGCGGTGTGGTTGGTCGTCGGCTCCATGCTGGCGATTATTCCTGCCGACGCGGCAACCAAATCCACGGCGACCAAATCCACCGCAACCAAATCCGCAGCGGCCAAGTCCACGGCGACTAAATCTGCAGCGACGAAGTCTGCAGCCACAAAGTCTGCAGCGACCAAACCCGCAACGACGAAATCCGCGGCGAGCAAGTCTGCGAACCCGCCCTCCGCAAAGTCGGTGGCAAGCCGGTCGACCGCAGCGTCGCGCTCCAAGGTGAGCTCCAAGCAGGCCCGCGCCGATCGGGCCAAGAATCGGCATGCGGATCGCGCGAAGGCGTCGCGGCAGGCGTCGACCCCGCCCGCGGCTCCGGCCCCCGAGGCTGCGCCAGCCCCCGCACGCAGCGAGCTGCCCGGCCCGTTGGGCGTGCTGAAGCAGGCGGTTGGACTGGTGCGCCAGCGCAAGCTCTCCGACGCCGCCACCCTCGTGAAATCGATGAACGATCCGGCGGCGCAAAAGCTCATCGAATGGATCAGCCTGCGCAATGCGGACAGCGAGGCCAAGTTCGAGCGCTACGACGCTTTCATCCGGGAGAACCCCGGCTGGCCCGGCATCGCGCTGCTGCGCCGGCGCGCCGAAGGGAGGCTGTGGCAGGAGCGCCGCGACGGCGCGACGGTGCGCGGCTTCCTGGACGGCCAGCCCACCAGCCCGAAAGGCCGCTTCGCGCTCGCGCGCGTGCTGATGGCCGAGGGCGATCGTGCCGGCGCCGAACGGGAAATTCGTGCGGCATGGCGGTCGGACGAGTTGTCGGCTGAACTTGAATCCGCCGTGCTGGAGACGTTCGGTGGCGTCCTGACGCGCGCCGACCACGCCGCCCGCATGGATCGGCGCGTCGGCAGCAAGGACTTTGGCGCGGCGATGCGCGCCGCGCGCCGCCTGGGCGACGGCGCAGTTCTGGTTGTCCGAGCCTGCGCGAGCTCACAGTCGAATTCCGACGATGCCCGCAAGCAGCTCGACGCCGTTCCAGGTGAGATGCGCGACGATCTCGGCTACGTGCTCTGTCGGGTTCATTATCTCCTGCGGAATGACGGCCTCGCGGCGGCGACCCAGATGATCCTTGCGGCCGCGCCCGACGCCCTGCAGCTCCAGGACACCGATGAATGGTGGCGCGAGCGGCGCACGCTCGCCCGCAAGCTGCTCGACCGTGGCGAGGCCAAAACCGCCTATCAGGTCGTGCGCACCGCCGCGTCTCCGACCAATCCTTACTACCGGGCCGAATTCCATTTCATGGCCGGCTGGATCGCGTTGCGGTTTCTCTCCGATCCGGCCACGGCGCTCGCTCACTTCGCGCATGTCGACGAGGGCTCTATCAACCCGATCGTGCTCGCGCGGGCCGCTTACTGGCGCGGCCGCGCCCATGAGGCCGCGGGCCGGTTGCCGGACATGCGCGCCCATTACGAGACGGCGGCCCGTTATCCGACGGCTTATTATGGGCAGCTGGCGCGCACGAAACTCGGGCTCGGCGAGGTCGAATTGCAGCCGCCGCCGCAACCCGCTCGCGGCGACGGTATCGAAATCCTGCACGCGGCCGAGCTTCTCTACGCCATCGGGGAACGCGAGCTCGTCTTGTCCTTCGTGACGGATCTCGCCGACCGCAGCGACGCCGTCGCGGAGCTTGCGGCGCTCGGCGACATTGCGACCCGCAACGACGATGCCAGGGCGGTGCTGCTCATCGGCAAAACCGCGCTCGCCCGCGGGCTTCCTCTCGACGTCTACGCTTTCCCGAATATCGGCGTTCCGCACTACAGCTCGATCGGCCCCAGCATCGATCGCAGCCTCGTCTATTCGATCGCCCGCACCGAAAGCGAATTCAACCAGCGGGATGTGTCGCCGGCGAAAGCGGTCGGTCTCATGCAGGTCACGCCGGAGGCCGGGCGCGACACCGCCAAGCGGTTGAGCGTCGCTTATGATTGGAGCCGGCTGGTCGCCGACCCGGTCTACAACACCCAGATGGGTGCGGGCGAGCTGGCGGCGCTTTTGAAGGAATACCGCGGCTGCTACATCATGAGCTTCGCCGGCTATAACGCGGGCAGGGGCCGGGTTCAGCAGTGGGTGGCGCAGTACGGCGACCCGCGCGACGCCAAGGTCGACGCCATCGATTGGGTGGAGCGCATCCCGTTTGCCGAGACCCGCAACTACGTCCAGCGCGTGATGGAGAACCTGGCGGTCTACCGCGTCCGCTTTGGGGCCAGCACGCCGGTCGCGATCGGGTCCGGTCTCGGCGCCAAGACCGACGAAAGATTCCCCGCTCCCAATTCGCGCTCCCACGAAGCCGTCGCCAGATAAGCCGTCTTAAGACCGCTGCGCCGCGGATCGCGGCGCCGGCGCGCGGCTGCTGGCGCAAATCGCCCGAGCCGCTTGCGTGACGCAACCTCCCGCCCTCCGCGAGCGCGGCAGATGACCTCCGCACTGAATCTGCAGCCGCTGTGAACTCGTTCACACGCTCCGGTGGCATGCCGGTGTAGGACACGGGAGCGTCGAGTCTGCCCGAGATCGGCATCAGGATGGCGATAGCCGGGCGAGCCCGGCCTTGGCATCGCAATCTTCGATCAAGGGAGAACCTTATGCGTGACCTTCGAACCGTTTCGGCCGCCGCGGCTCTCATCATGATGGGCGCAACGGCGGCGAGCGCCGCACCGCAATGCTACACCAGCTACGGCGGCACCAAGCCGAACAAGCTGTATCTCTATTTTCCGCCGGCGAGCGATCCAGGCTATCCCGAGTTCGGCACGAGCATCGGCTTGCCGCCGACGTCGCCGGCTCATGCGTTCAACATCGCCGATCTGACCAGCTACACCGGATCGGCGGCGGATCTGCGCAATGGCATCTATGACGCCGTCGCCGACACTTACTGCGAGTTCAACGTCCAGGTCATCCAGACCACCACGGCCCCGCCGGCCACTTTTCCCAACCGCAACACCGTTGCGGTCACCACCGACAACGCGACCGCTTTGGGCCTCTTCGGCTTGGCGCAGAACGTGGACACCGGCGATCCGACCGCGGTCGACTTCGCCTATGTCTGGGGCGCGACTTATCAGGGCCAATACGGCGGCGCGGGCGGCGCCCTCAACGGTGCCAATTCGACGCTGGAGCGCTGGGCCCGCGCCCTCGGGGGCACGGCCGCGCACGAAGGGGGCCACAACTATGGTCTCGGGCACCCCGACGGCCTGCCGCTGGCGGCGGGCGAGGATCCGCTGGTGCATCACATCATGGCGACCGGCAGTCACTACAGCGGCGAAGATCGCGCCGGCTACCGGCGTCACTTCAGCGATCACGAGTATTCCGTGCTCGCGTCGAATGTCGGCTTGAGCGTGCAAACGGTCTGGAACTGGGATTTCGTCAATCCCAATGCCGAGACGGCCACCAAGGTGCAGATGGATATCCTGAGCACGCAAGCCTCGCTCGCGGTCTCGGGATCCTATAACGGCAACGAGTCGCCCTGGGTGAATCCGACGGTCGGCGCGTCGCTCGGAACGCAGGCGTTCAAGGGCGTGACCTACAATCGCTTCCAGGTCACCTGGTCCACGGGCCATGCCTGGGACGGGCATGTGCCTGGCGGTCCGGGGCCTTCGCCGGGCGTCTCGGGGCAGGTGGCGGGTGGCGCATCGTTCCATGTCGGGACCGGATTTTCCGGCGTGGACTACAATCTGCCCAACCCGATCATCATCACCAATGTCACGCTGTTCGACGCCTCCAACACGGCGCTCGCGCTCCATCCGCGTAACGTCGCATTCGACTCCGGTGCGTTGGATGCGGCCGACGGCGTCTTCAAGGTGCAGGCTTTCAATGTGGCGGGGCCGCCGCTGCGGCTCGACCTCGTGCGCGTTCAGCTTTTGCCGCGGCTTCTCACCATCGACGCCATGGTGGCCGGCAGCAAGCGCATGCTGGACGTCCGCAACCTGCCATTCTCGCCGTTTGGCGCCGCCAAGTCGGTCGTCGCGCGGCCTCAAACGCTCGAGAAAGACCAGGCCGTGGCCATCCCGATCGCCCGCCTCAGCGACAAGCGCCAGGTCGTGCAAAGGATCACGGCCGACGATTGCGCGCGCGACGACCGGCTGAAAGGCCGCGACACGACCAACTGCAAGCCCGGCATCACGGTCAGCCTTTTCCCGGCGACGACGACCTATCTCACCGCCACCGTTACCGATCCCAGCGCCAAGTACTGGGACGCCAAGGCGAAAAAATACGTCACCGGCCCTCTCACCTCGCATGCCTTCCTGCAATTCGTCGGGCGCCACCCTGATTTGAACAAGAACGGCGTGGATGATTACATCGATATCCTGACGCAGAAGTCGAAGGACGCGAATCGCGATGGGATCCCGGACGAGGTTCAAAGAAAGCGTTAGGTTCGCCCTGGGGTTCCGTCTGGCGGCCTTGGGCCTCGCAATCCCTCGGTCGCCAGCGTGGCCTGCCGGTGCCCTTCTGGGCACCGTCGTCCTCGCAACCGCGGCCTGGGGCCAGGCCGCCTCTTCGGGCGGACAGAAATTGGAACAGACTTTTCTCCACGCATCGGCCATGCGCGGCTGCACGCAGGAAGACGCGCCGGCCCTGGAAATCTACCTCACCCGATCTCCGTTCGCCGGAACGGGTGATCCATCGCCGCCCTACATCCACATTGAAATCAGCTCGTCGCCGCAAGAAACGATCGCCCCGATCACGCTGACCCTCATCCAGATGCGTCGTGATCCGACAAAGCCGGGGCGCGTCGCGCGCGCCGAGCTCGTGGAAGCAGAACGCTCGCGCGTATGGCTGTCGGGTACCCTTACGTTGATCGAAGCCGCGCCCGGTCGGAAGGTGTCGGGACACTACGACGTCACGACGCCGGCCGGCAAACGCCTGGAAAGCGGCTTCAGCGCGGACTATTCGACGCGTTCCGCCGTTTGCGGATGACGCTGTGCCCGGCGGCGAGATCGCTTTGATCTGGAGCGATCTCGCCTAGAGCGCTTTCCGATTACGTTGAATCGAAAAGCGCTCTAGATTTGTTTGCTGGTCGCATTTTCTGCGGAAAACCGGTGTCCACTTTTCCGGAAAATGCTCTAGTGCGACGCGGCGTAGTGCGCCAGCGCCGCGAGATCGTCATCGCTGGCGCCCGCGATGGCGGCGCTCATCGCCGTGTCGGCGCCGGGGCGCGGAGCGTCCCGATACGACTTGAGGGTGGGAACCAGGTAATCGATCCGCTGCTTGGCCAGCCGTGGCATCTGGTCCTGCCCGGCCAGGCTCGGCAGATGGCAGGACGCGCAGCGCCGTTGCGCCGCGATCCCGGCCCCTTTCCTGGCGCGCTCCGCATCGACCGGCTCGTTGCTCGGCTTGGCCGGAAGGGCCGCGTAGTGCTTGGAAAGCCCGTCCAGATCCTCGTCCGTCAATTCCTTGACGAAGGAAGACATGGCCGCGACCTGACGCACGCCTTCGCGCATCAGGAACAGCTGATCGAGGATGAAAAACGCCGGTTGGCCGGCGAGCGAAGGAATCTTCTCCATGCGCGA